>C688J18823_10000012_pt1 | contig 186119 bp, 178 predicted proteins | sample HopSoiMetagenom1_FD_18823 | JGI IMG/M metagenome (IMG submission 18823)
TACTCATGGATTGCTCCACTTTCTCGTTCGACTTGCATGTGTTAGGCACGCCGCCAGCGTTGATTCTGAGCCAGGATCAAACTCTCGTTTGAAACCTGTTCACTCCCCGACGGGTCATCGGCTAACCTAACCGACACCTCAGCTCCTCAGTCTTTCGACTGCGAAACCAAAGCGCCTGTAGATATCCCGATAATTACGGGGAGTTGCCATCGCGGCTAATAAGGCATCGTCTCGCTTACGCAAAACCGCATGCCCGGAATTCACCGGATGGCCCTGATTCTTGTGAGATCACTCGGGCCATAACCCTCGTTCATCTCACGACTGGCACGTTCAACCATTTTGTCAAAGACCCGATAGCACTCCGCCTGAGCGGCGCTTTTCAGGTACCCCAGACCATAAGCCTGGAGCTCCTCGAAACCTGTTGTCTGCTTTTCGACTCCAGCCGACATGCGGCCAAAACCTCTACAGACGAACCTTTCAAACTTACCCCGAGCGGCTGCCTTCTGTCAATGTGGATTTCTTTGGAAATCCGGGGCGAATCTCTTTTTATTAACTCTTACTTCTTTTGAGTCAACGATCCAGCGACCCCTTGCAGCACTCATGTGGCACAGCCGCCCTCGGCTGTGTACCTTTGCAGCTCGATTTTGTGTTGGGTTTTTCTAGAAACTAGCGGCTAGCAGCCAGAAGCTTCCTCGCAACACATCGGTGCCTCCCCATTGAGGAGGCAAAAAATCTTGTATTAAAGATCGTTTAAGGCTTATTCAACCCTTCAGGAATTTTATCTTCCCGAATAAAGCCTCGCAGGTTTTGCCTTGGAGGCGATTTAGCGGCTTAAGCTTTAGATGGCCTGAATTCCCGATCGATTCAAACTTCTTCCGACCGTCCCGGCCCCTCGCTGCACATCACAGCGGCTGCCACATCTCTTACGTCTTTTATTAATGTAACAGGACAACCCCATTCCCGCAAGCGTTAGCGAAACCTTTTTGCAGCAAAATCGTACATACCCCGCGCGATACCACAGTTTTAGCTGTTTTTTGGTGGAAGAACGGCCATTCAGGGCCGTGAAAAAAGGCTATTAAAAATCCCCGTCCTTGCGCCGCAGGCCGTCGCGCAGCGCGAAGCGCGGAGCGACAAGGAAAAGACCAGCGCAGCAAAGAGGAGCGCAGTCCCCGACAGGGAAGACCGATAGTAGCCCGCCTTTTCAGCGGCGGGAAAGGGACAAAAAAGTTCTTCCTTGCGCCTGCGGAGCTAGGCACATGCCCCGGAGGGATACTCAACCGCATAACGAATTCAGCCTTTGGAGACACACCACATTATTTTGTTCAGTTTGTTGGACCAAAAATGAATGGAAATGCTTTATAAATTGAGGTGTTCTGTTTCCCCAATCGCAACGCTCCTCCAAAAGGAAGATATGAACGTTGAATTCCTTAATCCCCTAGCGCAATTTTCTGGCAAAGACAGGCTTCTCACACGACTGGAAAACCTTCTCGATCGCAAGGAGCTAACGCACATAAGGATGGCTGTCGCATTCGCGAAGTCGGGTCCGCTCTTGCGGTTGAAGGATCGGTTCGCTTCATGTCGGGGCGTTGGGAAATCGATCGAAGCCATTTTTGGCATCGACCATCTTGGAACCAGCAAGCAAGCGCTGGAATTTGCGATAGCAAACTTCGATAAAGTCTACGTGGCCCATACGACAGCACACTCAACCTTTCATCCGAAATATTACCTTTTTTACGGTGACAACAATGCTTCGTGCCTGTACGGTTCACATAACTTGACTGTAGGAGGAACAGAAACGAACCTGGAGGGCGGCGTCCAAATCGATATTGAACGCCCTGCAGATGAAGCAGCTTTCGAGGATATTGCAGCATGCTTTGAGGACCTTCGTAATGCGCCTTTTACGCACACGCTTCATCAAGAACTACTTAAGACTCTCTGCGACACTGGCTTGTTATGCGATGAAAATGAAATGAGCTCTAGTGCGCTTTGGTCCGAAAAGAAAAAGTCGGCAACCAAATTTCCATTTGGGCATATTTTGCCTAAACCCGCGAGCCCTTTGCCGAAAGAGATTTTCGCAACGCCCCCCGCCAAAAAAGGGCCACCGTTAAACGCAGTTGCAAAGAAACCGTCTGATGCTTCTGCTCAGGCCCTGGTGCTTCAAATTGTTCCCCACCATAACGGCGAGGTTTTTCTAAGCAAAATTGCCGTTAATCAGAACCCTTCGTTTTTCGGGTTTCCGTTTGAAGGCTTCGCTACTCCTAAAAAGCCTGGGAATCCAGCATACCCCCAACGGACTCCGGATCCGCGGGTCAACATCGCGGTTTTTGACAAAAAAGGAAATACGGTCAAAACGAAAGAGGACTACGCTTTAAACACAATATTCTACGAAGCAAAAGCCGAGATACGCGTGACCTTTTCCACGGATATACGGACAAAAATCAGTCCCATGTCGATTATGGTAATGAGGAAGGCGGAGCCGCCTTTCGATTACGACATCGAGATATATAATCCGGGAAGTAACGAATTTAAGATGCTGCTCGCGTCATGCAACCAGACACTCCCATCAGGAGGCGCGCCGCAGGCCCGCAAAATGGGTTGGTTATAGCGGCCGTTTTTGTAACCACAAGATTTTGTTTTCGGTAATGCTATTCTTGCTGTGTAGCCGATTCTCAGTTGTGACCGTTATCGGGATGCTCTCAGCAATGGAGAGCCCAATATTTGACGCAATTTCTTCCAGGATACGGGCACTCCCAATGACCAACGGTTTACCTCCCGCCTCTGTCCGATTATCGCCAATAACGAAAAAAGCTGAAGCCGACGGCTTCATGAGTTCCAAGGAACATCGAAGAACCTTCGTCATATCTCTGAAATATATGTATAAAAGTGCTGCCGTATTTTGTTTTCGAAATCCTCCCGACGAGCGAGCATTCCGTTGACGTATCTCTTTGATGATCTTTCTCGCCACGTCAGAGGGTATTTCTCGAAAATCATCGTCATCAATTAGTTTGTCAATCTCCCCGCGTTGTTTTTTTCGAATCTCCCGATTACCGATTAACGAGGCTTCAAGAACACTCCTATCTTTCGAACCCATCGAAAACAACAAAAGAATACTTAGCCGATCAGTATCGATGTATGGCAGCGCGGTTGCATACGGCGGGCTCGTCACAATAGCGTCGACGGTGTTCGGACCGAGGCCGCATTGAGCGAAGGATTTTAGACTTCGGCAATCGCCAACAATTGCCTGGGCTGGCTGAAATCGATAAGGCGAAAACGTGGATCGCTCTGCAAAATGCTGCAAGCGTCGTCTTATTCCAATTACTCGGTCACGCAACAACTCGAAAACCGGAGCGTCGTCCAATGGCTTATCCCTGCGCCTAATTCGAAGGTCGCGGGGCTCTTGGTGAGAAATCTCCCGAACAAGGCTGCTGACCAACACACGCAAGAGTTCGCGCACGCTGGGATTCGGCACGCTCTCGATCAGATCCATGGCTGAAGCAAGCTTATGAAGCACTTTTTTCGGAAACCACGAATGGAGTTCACTTCTGATATCTATGGGAGTGTCACTGAATGAGTCCAATTTAGGCTTAACGCCTGCGAGGTTTTCCTGAAACCCCGCGAGCATCTGGTCGCGCAAGACCGCATCAACTTCGAGCACTTGGGTCTTAACTTGGGCAATTTTGACAGCAAGCACGTTCACATCCGTGCCAAAGGATTTTAGACCGTTCAGATAGCCCTCAAGCAAAACGGTGCCACTACCGCAAAAGGGATCCAGCACTTGCTGGCCCGCTGATAATGAAGCCAAGTTGAAGAGGCTTTTTGCAAGCTGCGGATAGAATTTGCCCTTGTAGGCGTGGATGCCGTGTGTCACATATTTGGGGTCTTTCTTTTTTGCTTCAACAAATGCATCACCATTTTCCAGCACGGCCTGCCAGGTTAATTCGTGATGATAGCTGTGTGACTGAAAGTTGTGTACAAAAGTAAGACGCCTCAGCTTGTCAATTTCAAGTGGGTTGACAGTGATCCGCCATGCGTTACGACCCGGCACAAGTTCTGTCTTGGATGTCAGAGCCCTGATTTCTCTGACTTGGAGATCTCGCTCATAGGGCCAAAGCTTATATGGGGGACCAGTCAGCGTAAGGCTCATAGAAACGCTGGGCTTTCGCAGAACGAGGAGCATCTCAGACCGCAGCCTTCTACCAGCCGCTAGAAAAGATCGCTTTGTTGAGTGAACTTGACGTGCGACTTCCCCGACATGCTCAAATCCAATTTCACGAGAAGCTTCTGCCACCCTGCCCGCCGTGTTATAGACCTTGCCTCCGAAAACGCCATCCCCCAGCACGAGCACAGCGAAGCGTCCCGGACGAAGCACCTTAAATAGATTTTCCATGCATTGCTTCATTTCAGATAGATAGTCCGAAAATCCCGTCGACTCCTTTTGGTGACGCAGATGCGAACCAATCTCTTTGTGAGCAAGGTCACGCGGATTGTAGCCGAGCCAAAAGAGTCGGAAGCGGTGATAGAGATGGTAGTCGGTTGTATTCGGATAAGGTGGTGAAGTGACGATTAGGTCAACCGAGTCCTGTCGCAGCGAGCTGCATTCAGTGAGGAATCGCGCATCCGCAGTTTCAAACAATGCGGTTCGGAAGCGCACTAACGCGCCCAGGGCTCGTGTTTTTTTTAGAAGCGCTTTCAAATTCGCAACGAATACTCGAACGACATAACCAATCTCCACCTTTCGGGGTTTGCTGGCATATCGCGTTTCTTCATCTTGGTACGAGGCTTTGAGCACAGATTTGGAGAAAGCGGCAGCGGCCAACCCTTTCACTTTTTCACTGCCAGCGCGCTCAATTTCTCGCCTTAGAAAAGCCAGCTCTTTAATTGCATTTTCGTGAAACCAACTGTCGATTTTGGGAATCGGAGGAATCATTTCTACGAGGGCAGGCGCGCTTACCCTCTCTTTGAGTCCGCCGCTGTCGAGTAAACTTGTCAACTCGTCGATTAGACAGCCGATCTCTTTGTCTTCTTCTTTAGTAAGTGTTTGGACCTTTGCCTCTCCGATGATTTTAGCCAACGGGTGCACGTCGGTGCTCACTGCGCGTCTGCCAGATAAAACAGCCTCAAGAGCTGTAGTCCCACTGCCCCCAAAAGGGTCGTAAACTAGCTCTCCACGCATAGAGAGGTGTCTGATCAAATTCCTTGGGATCTGAGGAATGAATTTAGCGGGATAAGGATGAATATCGTGTGTTAGATATGCAGTATCGTCTTCGGTAAAAGACCAATCGATCGCAGCCAGAGCGTTCAGCACATTCCTGGAATCTTCGAGTTCGCCGAGATGGCGGAGCTCGTGCCCCCTGTCAGAACTGCGGCCGGCAACCGGAAGAGCAAATTCTTGAAGCTCAGCTTCAAACCACTCTGGAAGGCTCAAGCCACAGGATTGAAGAGCATCATCAAAGAGCTTCTTTTGGGCGAACGTGGTCTCTATTGTGATGCGCGCCTTTTTCATCTGGGGGAAGTCTACTATACCCAGATTAAATTCTGTTCTAGTTTTTACATCGATTTCTAAAAAAAATCAGCCTCTTGTCTGTCGGGGTCGCCATAGCCCACTTGGCTTTCTTTTTGTTTGCTCCTTTGCCCTCTCCGACTCTTTCGTCACTCCCTTGAGCCAGAATCCAAAGGCAAGAAATAGTTTACTCAATCGTCAGGCGCTCAGCTTCCCAGTCCACCATTTCCCGCGTTACCCGGTCGTTCTCAATTTTGAGGTTGCCGTAAGCAAAGCTCCGGCGTTGCGCTTCTTTATCATCCTGCGTAAACGGCGTTGTCTTGGCCAGCGCTACCAACTCTTCCAATTTGGTTTTCATCTGCGTCCTTCTGCGTAAATCTGCGGCAACCCTTGCTTTTCCTTATTCGCGTTTCTTCGCGTTAATTCGCGGCTAAATTCTTGCCATGCCACCGCGGTGAATCCTATCTCATCCCCACCAACTTGCTCAGCTCCACCACTTCTATCTCCGCCGGACACTCCTTCCAGTTGTGCCGCCAGCACACAATCATGTCGCACCCTTTCGGATCGTGGCCATGCAGCTTGAAATTCTTGCTCTCATATTCAAACTCAATCCGCAGATACTGCCACTTCCCCGTAGCCACCTGACGCCTGGCCACGCAGTCCGGAAACTTCCCCTGCACCGACTCCACCTGCAAGCCCAGCCCCGCCGCCACCATCCCAAACAGCACCATCACGCCCAGCTCGTTCACTGGCGCATTCGTCATCGGCGACCGGTCAAACGGCTCCCCCATCACCGGCCTGTCTTTATATAAGCCGCGCGCGGTAAAATCCGCGCGCCTCCACCTGTCATCCTGAACGAGCGGCGCATTTACCGCGAGTGAAGGACCTAGATCGCCTTCCTTATTGACTCCGCGAGGCGCAATTTCTCCTGCCCTGATTCGCGATCTTCGCGTTAATTCGCGGCCAATTTCTTCTGCTGTTCTCCGTGCCTCCGTGTCTCCGTGGTAGATGTTTCCTGGCTGATCGCTGAGTGCTGACTGCTGATTGCTTCCCAACAGCGTATTCACCACCATCTGCGCCACCGCTTCCGTCACCCTGCGCATCCCCACCAGCGGCGACGGCACCGGCGCCAGCGGCACGCGATCAAAATCGTGCAACACAGATTCATCAGGCTTCACGACCCGCGCAGATTGCGCCAAGCGGCTGCTTTCCGCGTAACCCACGCCACTCGTCCTGATCGCCGCTCTAACGGTTTTCAATTTTGGATTTTTTGGCACTTTCGGCGATTCTGGCAATTGCGTTTTGATTCGCGTTCTTCGCCCGGTGCTACTAAATAAAGACTCGCGGCCACCCGGCTTTGCAGTTCTCCGCGTCTCCGCGCCTCCGCGGTGAATCGCCTTGTTCTCTCTGTGTTTCTCTGTGTCCTCTGTGGTAGAGATATTTCCCCACGATCCAAACCGCACCGTCAGCGCGCCAGCACTATACCTGCCCTCCCTTACATACTCCGCCCGCGACGGTCTTCTTCCCAGCTTCTCCGCCACCCTCTTCCAATCGGCCAGCAGATCTTCCGTGCTGATCTTCTCGCCTTTCGGATTCGGCTCCAGCCCCGCCGCCCGCACCGCTTCCCGCAATGTCTGGAACTCCGCCAGCACACGATAGTGGCTTACTCCCGTAATCCGCCGCAGCTCCCCGCGCGACGGCGCTCTCCCCAGCTCCGCCGCCGCCTGCCTAATCGCCGCCAGAATCTGGTCTTTACCGCGCTTCTCTTTGCCGTCTTCTTCTTTACCGCCCTTTTGTTTGCCGTCGTCTTTTACCATTGCGTCTCTCGCCATAAAATCGCCTTTTGCGCCGAATAGCTTGCATTTTGCCGTTGGCGAATTTTAAGCGAATACCGTAAGAAACACAACTCCAAAAAATCCGTGTAAATCCGCGCTTATCCCTGGAATCAGCGGTATGGAGTTTGTTTTTGGTGTTGTTTTGTTTTGGCTAAAAGCTAAGAGCTAGCGGCTAGAAGCTCTCCCCCTATCCGTGTTTATCCGTTTAATCCGCGTAATCAGCGGTAAGGTTTTTGGGCTTTGCCTTTGGGGTTGCTTCTGTTTGGCTAATTGCCAATTGCGAGCTGCTAATTGCTTGAACGCAAAAACGCTCCCGGGGGTCGCCTGGGAGCGTTTTGTTTTAGCCAGAAGCCAGCCCCTAGTAGCCAGCAGCTATCTACTTGTATGCTTCGGCGCTTCCGTCGGCGTGTCCATGCCTTGCCAGCCGGGTTTCTCGCCCTGGTTCTGCTCGTCCAGCCATTTCTTCAGCGGCGCAAAATAATCCAGGATGGCAGTCGCGTCCATCTGGCGCTGGCCGCTGATGGCTTCCAACGCGTCCGGCCACGGCTTGCTCTTGCCCATGCTCAGCATTTTGTTCAGGCGCTCGCCCGCCGCTTTGTTCTTATAAATCGAGCACCTGTGCAGCGGCCCCTGAATTCCCGCCGCCTGGCACAGCGCGCGATGAAACTGGAACTGTAAAATCCGCGCCAGGAAATAACGCACGTACGGCGTGTTGGACGCAATGTGATACTTCGCGCCCGGATCAAAATCGGCTTCGCTGCGCTCCACCGGCGGCGTCACGCCTTGATACTTGGCTTTTAGGTCCCACCACGCTTTGTTGTATTGCGCGGGCGTGACCTCCCCGGAAAAAACTTCCCAGCGCCATTTGTCGATCATCAAGGCAAAAGGCAGAAATGCAATTTTGTCCATCGCCTGCTTCAGCAGATAGCCGATGTCGGCGCTCTCCGGAGGCACCGCATCCAGCAGCCCAACTTCCTTCAGGTATTCCGGCGTCACGGAAAGCGCGATGGTATCGCCCACGGCCTCATGGAAGCCATCATTCGCGCTGTCCTGGAACAGCGGCGGCTGCGTCTTATAATCGCGCTGGTAAAAGTTGTGTCCCAGCTCATGGTGGATCGTAACAAAGTCTTCGTCCTTCACCTCAATGCACATCTTCAAACGCAGATCGTCTTTTGAATCGACGTCCCACGCGCTCGCGTGGCAAACCACGTCGCGGTCCTGCGGCTTTACAAACAGTGACCGCTCCCAGAAAGTTTGCGGCAGCGGCGCGAATCCCAGCGAGGTAAAGAAATTCTCGCCATACTTCACCATCTTCTTGGCGTTGTCGAGCGTCGCCGGCCCTGAACCCAGGCCTTGCTTCTCGAGCTGCTTCGTCAAGTCATAGCCCTGGCCGCCATCCGCAGGCGCCACCAGCGGATAAACATTGCCCCACTCCTGCGCCCACATATTCCCCAGCAAATGCACGGGAATCATCCCATCCGGACGCTCCGCTGCCTTGCCATATTTCTTGATCAGCTGCTTGCGGACATACGTATGCAGCGAAATATAAAACGGTTCTACTTGCCGCCACAGCCGCTCCACTTCCGCGCTGAATTCCTCTGGCGACATGTCATAGTTGCTGCGCCACATTGCGCCCGTATCTTTAAAGCCCAGCTCAGTCGCGCCTTTGTTGGAAAGCTGCACAAACCGCGCATACTTGTCTTTCATCGGGACAGAAATTTTGTGCCAGCCCACCCATGCGTCCAGCAGCTCATCCGGATTCGTGCTGTGGGCCATGATGCGTTCAAGATCATTCTGTGAAAAACATTTTTCCTTGCCTTCAACCTGCTTGCAGTATTTGCCCTTGCCATACATGCCATCGAGTTTGCTGGCCAGCTCGGTCAGCTCTTTGCGCTCGGCATCATTATTAGGTGCAGGCGCCGTGAGTGAGAGCTTCAACAACAAAAATTTCCTCGCCAGCTCCGGAGGCATCTTCAGCCCGTCAAAACGCCGTGCATCCAGCGCCAGCTGCGTAGTCGCCGCCGTCAGCTTCTCATTCGCCTGTGCCGACAGCGCCTCCGTGTCGTCGGTAATAAAATTCTCCTGCACCCATTGCGCTCTGCTTGCGCGGATACCGAGATCGAAAAGCTGCGCTTCTGCTTTCTTAATGAACGCCTGCGCTTCCGCCACGGTCGCTGCGCCTTTGGCATGCGTAGCCGATGATGCGCCGGATGCCTGGCTCGACTTTTTCGCCGCCGGCGTTTTCGCTTGGGTCTGGGTAAATGCGGAACAGGCCGCCACCGCGATCACGGCTGCAGATTTGAGAATTCGTTGTAAAAGCATTGCTCCTCCGGAGTAGGGTCACGAAACTGTTTAGCCTAGCCGTTCAGCGCGCCTGGATGCAAATCGTTCCCGCTGGATAGCCTGTCGGCAGGCAACAGCGGCAGCCGAGTGCGTACCCGCTGGATACGCTGAATTCAAATATCAAAACTCCCGCTCCGGCTTCGACGCAGGCCGTTCCAGGTCTTTTGGCAGATTCGCCAGTGAATAAGCCAGTACCGCCATTACCGCTGCGTTTTCCTGCAACTCGCGCGGGACTACTTTATCCAGAGTATCGGCGGCGGTGTGGTGGTAATTAAAGTAAAAGCGCTCGTCCTGAATCGGCCCAAAGCAAGGCACACCCAGAGCAAGCAGTGGCCCAATATCGGTCTCAGTGTCTTCTGATGTTCGAAGCATTCCTGCTCCGCTCGCTTGCAAAATCTGCGCTGTCGGCTGCAGCATCGCCATGTTTCCCGCCGGGGCTGACATGGTAAAGCCCGTGGGATGTCCTGCGCCAAGATCGCTTTCTATCGCCGCAAAATGTTTTGCCATTTCCGCTTTATGGTCGGCGGCATAGGCGTGTCCGCCGGATGTGCCAAACTCTTCATTCATCCACGCAATCACGCGAATCGTTCGCCGGGGATGCAGGCCAAGCTGTTTAATCAATTGTGCAGTCTGCATGGCTACCACCACTCCAGCGCCGTCATCAATGGCTCCGGTACCCAGGTCCCATGAATCCAGATGGCCGGAAACGATGACCACCTGGTCCGGCAGCTCGCTTCCTTTCAGGTCCGCGACGACATTGTATGAATCCACGTCAGCTAGTTTCTGCGGCGTTAACACCAGGCGCATGCGCACGCTTCCTTGTTTCGCCAGATACGCCAGCGTGTCGGCGTCTTCCGCGGTAACAGCCGCGGCCGGAATCTGCGGAGCGTCCTTTAGATAGATCATCGCGCCCGTATGCGGAATGCGATAATCCGCGCCGCCCACGCTCCGCACCAACGCAGCAATCGCTCCCTGTTTTGCCGCTGCGCTCGCTCCAATGGCGCGATAGATTACCGCTTCGCCATAGGCAGCTCCGCCGTGGCCCGTGGCCGCAAGCTCCTTATCAAATTTGTAGTTGAACAGCACGATCTTCCCGGCAACTTTGTCCCGGCTGAGCGCACCCAGCTCCTCAAAGTTGTTCACCACCACCACTTCCGCAGTGATTCCCTGTGCGGGCGTAGCTACGCTGCCGCCCAGCGCCGTGAGCACCACTTTTTGCGTTGTTCCGGGAGCCATGCCGGCAAATTCCACCAGCGCTCCGGTTTCTTCTCCGCGTACCCAGTGCGGGACAACAACTTTTTCCAGCTTCACGTCGAGCCCGAGCTTGCGCAGCTCAGCGGCAACATATTGCGCAGCGTGGTTGGCTTGCGCCGATCCCGCCGGTCTTGGCCCGATATTGTTTGTCAGGTGGGCCAGCTGGTCCCAGGCATAGTCGCTCTTCAACGCCGCTTCCTGCAACTGTTTGAGTTCGCCGGTAAGCTGCGGTGAGTAAGCCGGCTGTTGCTGAAAATTACGCTGCGCAAAAATAAAGCTGGTTTGAAGAAGAATGAGTGCAAAGACGTAAAGAAACTTCAATCGGACCCTCCGGGGCGGTGGCTGAGCGGCGAGCGATGAATAGCATGAACATAGAGCCATTTCGAGCATTGAAGTACGAGTAGTTCTTCTGACCCAAAGCGCGAAAGATCGTTCTGGACAGTATTTATGATTTCCTTAATTTTATTCGCCCTGCCTCGCCTTTTTCATCGGCTGCTTCGACACGGAACCCAGGAATCTCTACATTAGTCATAGGTCCCACGGTCGCTCGAACAACTAGCAATCCGTTAACGGTTTCGACGGGTGCAGGAAGTGGTGCGCCAGCCTTGCGCCCTTCAATCTCAGTAATGACCCAAACAGCCTTCCGGGAAGCGTCAAAACGTTCGTAATCTCCCTTATCTGATATAAACCGGCAATAGGCGCCCAAACTTCGTGACTTTGTATCATTTATATTCAGCAGGGCTGCTTTCAGCGCGTCCTCGGTTATAACCTTTTTCTCAGCCAATCCGTTCTTCAAATGCAAAGCCAGTTCATTCAATTCATCCCATCGCAGCAACGCAAATTTTGCCAAAGCACGATCCCCTGGTAAGGCCTGGCCCTTGACCTGTTCTCTCTCTTGTTTTGTCCGCACACCTTCAGCTGATTTGCACAGATCAGCGGGCATGGCGGCTTCAATACTCTCTTGAGTAATTTTCTTATCAAAGTGCACTTTAATTCCGTGATCATCTTTAAGTATGCGCAGTGTCTCAGCCGTTTTGGCGTGAAACGATGGTGGGCTTACGAGGATGATCGCGTCAAAACGTTCGCTTCTGGTTATGGCGCGGTCAAAATATTCAATATGGTTGGTAGCCACGAAATACATAATCTTGCGGGCCTTCCAGAGTTCAGCGAGTCGCGGAAGCATGCTCGTGGTCAGAAACCGCCCAAACTGGTCGGGCTCGATATCTCGCTCTCTCACAAGCTCATCAATCTCGTCAAAGAGAACCACAGCATGATCCAATTCCATTAACTTGCTAAAAATTAGATCGGCAGTATGCTGAACATTCGGAAGGCCATCCGCCACAAAGTGACTTGGGTGCAATTCAATATATTTCCACCCAATGGCACCTGCTATAGCACTCACCAAGGCCGTCTTGCTGGTTCCAGGAGGCCCGAAAAGGATAGCAGCCCGTGCATTGTTCTTTCCGACAAGTGGTTGATCCGGATCCACTTCATTTTCGGCTTGTGCAGTGCTCACAGGATTAACGAACATAGTCCATAATCGATCTGCTAGGTCTTGGCTAGTCCAAACCTGGGCGCGCTCGATTGCCTTCTCTCTTGCCTTCTCCTTGGCTGGAAACGGCATTTTGTAATTCAGAGAAGGGAGAGCGGCATCGCGTGTCCAAATGCCGACAAGTCGCCGTAGCGCTTGGGCGAACTCAAAAACGCTTCCTGTCGCCCAGCTTTCTAAACAAGGGTTGATTCTGTGTCCGGAGGACCATGCCAGTTCTCCATTGTGACTTTTAGTCTGAGTCGAAACTGAATATCGCCAAAGTTGCATTAGTGGCACGAAATATTGCTTTAGTGTCGTACGAACGAACCCGGCCTCGGGTTTCAAAGCCTCCGTGAGGATTGCGGCAAAGGTTTCAAAAACATAACAGTAAGCGTTTCCCACACTGGGATAGTGAAACAAAGGGGCGTAATGTCGCCACGTCCCGACACGTTCCTGGGTACTGAATAAACATTTAAAAGCTTGCCTGATAAAGTCCTGCTCCGCCAAGTGTGACTCGTAGAGTTGGGGTTGACTAATCATTATGGCAAGTGACCAGGCGAGTTGATCAGAATCGAGCACTGAAGAATCAGCTGAATGCAACGCTACCTGAAATCCCAACTGCTGCCTGGCCCAAGCACGCATTTGGTCACGGCTGGTTTGTGCTTTGGCGAAGTGCTTGCTTTTTATCCGCCCTGCCTCAAACCTGGAATCACCAAGGATTCGTAACAGCTCAAGGGTCCAGTAAGTGTGGTATGCATTCGGCTTGTACCAACTCTCACGCTCCTTAACTTTATCCAGTTGCGTTTTGTCTTCCTTCGCCTCGCCGATAGCAAATCGACCGGGATCTCTCAATTGATAGAAAATCCTGTCCAAATGCTCATCAATTTTGGGATGCCACGTTTCGAGCTGTGACAAAACATAGGGGAGCCCACGGCAACTGCAATAAATTTCCGCTGCTTTGTCAGACTTCCATTTGTCTAGCGACGAGTCAATAGCGGTGCGGGCGAACTCAGTACCGAGTTCTTTCAGATTTTTTGAATCCTTATTCTTGTCAGGACGGAATTGTTCAGGACATTTGTCTATTGACTCGAAGCACGTAGCGCTACTCGTAATGTGTTTGAATTCGGAGGGCTCTTTTTCTTCATGATTGAGCTTAAAGACTGGAACCGAACGAGCAAGGAAGGTCTCAACACTTTGAATGTGCAAGGAACAAAAATCCTGCAATAACTTGCGCTCGACTGCGAGCTTCTCGAAGGTCGGCGGTGACAGTCCTTCCGACGAATCCAAAGCCTCACGAGCTGGTAGCGTCTTGCTATCTGGCAAGGAATTTCTCAACGTTAATGATTTCTTTTTCCTGGACGATACTCGCAAGATCCAGGCCTAAGACGTTGGCCATGTGCACGACATACAGAAACACATCTGCGAGTTCGTGCGCCTCGTTTGATCCTTTGTAGGAGCCATGGCGAACCAGTTTCTCGCGTTTGCGCAATGCCCTAGCCAATTCTCCAACTTCTTCAACCATCAGGAGCAAACAATCTTTAGGCTGTTCTTTCGTGTAGCCGCGCTGGATCGCGGCACGTTTGTAGTATTCCTGAAATGCATTGAGGGCGGGCGCGGGAGGCTCAGGATGCTGGGGTACGGCCTTGAGCACCGACGACGGCGAATCTACGATGCGAACAAACGATCTCAAAATGGGATCGGTCGGTTCTTGTGTCGCGTAAACTGGGACACCTACGGCATTAGCATATCCAACTTCCAAAGCAGCTGTCGGACCTACGTACCCTTCGGGCGCATGAAGCCAAACAAAATTTGCCCTCTGGATCGCCTTGAGATGACGATCCTCTATTCCTTCAGGTGTTTGTGTTTCTTCTCCCTGCATGTAGACGAAACCATGTTCCTCGCGCACAATGGACACATTGGCAGGTGACAAGATCGTGCATCCCAAGTCTCGAAACTCTTCGTATGTGGCTTTCAAAGCTTCGAACGCTTTGCGATAAGAACCTGAGAGCACAACTTCACAATGCAAAAGACGGTTAGGCTCTGCTGTGACAGGAACGGCCGATTCTATTAGGGTAGAGATGGCGGTGTCCAATTCAGAATGTGCACTTTCCGAACGAGGAAAGCCAGCCGCGGGTGCGGGAAAGGTAAGGACATGCTGGTTAGGTGACACTTTGTATTTTGCCATGCAGAAACCGCGTGTTCCGATGCTAGGGACGTGTTCATCTGCGGTCAAGATGCTTACCAAATTTGGTTCCGCGTTATCCACTGCAAAATCGCTGGAATCGCTGGAAAAGCTGTTGATAAAAATCTGGAAAACAAGCCTTGCAACATTTCTGGTGCGCAGTGCTGGCATTTGCGACTTCATGATTGCAACCTGATCCAATCAATAATTTCTGCGACAAGCACGCTTACCGGCTTTTCCCCATCGAGCACCAAATCAGCATGGCTGCAAAGAATAGAACCGACCTCTTGTTCGGAAGAATGTGCCTCAATAATACCAGTAGAAGCTGCTTCGACTTGATCACGTTGCCCCAGACGCTGCAGCCGCGTAGCCTCTGGTACCAAAATGGAAATAATTCTGAGTGTTGCGGGTGATATGAGTTCTTGAATGATGGCGATGGTTTTCACATGCCGGAGGCCGTCAATCAAGAGAGGTTCGCCTCGGATCCAACCACCACTAGAAAGAACCGCTTTGCAAAATTCGCGTGGGTCTGCTTCGAGGAGTTCAGTGCCGACTGCCTGTAAATTCTCTCTCGTGCCATCCAACCCTCTTTCACGAACAACCTGCCGCACATAGTCCCCAAACCCGGCGAGAGGCCAACCCAGCGCTGTCGCGACGGCGTTGCTTATCGTTGTCTTGCCACTCCCGAGCTTTCCACTAAAGGCGATTACAAGCATCCTGTTCCATCAGACCTAATTGAAAACCCATTTTCTCGTCTCGCGATGGTAACTGGCAATGGGTGGTGAGTTGCCGGTAGTTCCTTTAGTAATTGTCACTGAGGATGCCACGGGACTGCTTGATTCCGATAAACGTGGAAAAACTGTGCACCACCTCTGGAAAACGGCTCCAAATCCCAGCAAATCTGCGTTGACGCACGCCGGCGAATCGCCGACAATCGCATGTCATGTTTTTCTATCTTGCAGGTTCTATCGAATATTCTTCTGACCTTGGCAAGGGCTGGCGCGCTGAGATTACACCCGCGCTGAAGGTCTTGGGACACGAGGTTTACGATCCCGCCGAAGATGAGCTCAAGGACCTGACAGAGACTGAAGCGCGTGAGTTTCGCGCTTGGAAGATGACCGATCTGGAGCGCTTCCGGAAGACGGTAAAAAAGATCATTGCCTATGATCTTAACGTGATTGAGCACCGCTGTGACGCGATTGTCTGCTACTGGGACCAGTACGCCGGACGCGGCGCGGGTACGCAAGGCGAGTTGACCTTCGCGCATCGCATGGGCATTCCCGTTTATTTGATCTGTGGGGTGCCGGTGGAGCATATCAGCGGATGGCTGCTGGGCTGCGCCACAGAAATTTTTACGAGCTTTGAACAATTCAATGAATTTATGCAGCGTAAGCCGGCGGCAATCGGGGCCGGGTAAGGGCGCGGGCAACAGAGACTTTTGGGACGTGCGTACAACACGGCGTAGAGACGTAGCACGCTACGTCTCATGAATGAAGCACCAAAGATTTGTGGGTAGGAGACGTGGCACACGTCTCGTGATAGAGGAGCTTTCTGAATGAATGCAATGCGGGGAAATCTGGGCTGGATTGAAGTGATCTGTGGGCCAATGTTCAGCGGCAAGAGTGAAGAGTTGATCCGCCGGCTGCGCCGCGCTGAGATCGCGCGCCAGCGCGTGCAAATTTTCAAGCCCATTATCGACCAACGCTACGCCAGCGATCAGATTGTCTCGCATGATGACGGTCGCATTCACGCTGAAGCTGTCAGCAACGCCATGGAAGTCCAGGCCAAGCTCGACGTGCGGACAGAAGTCATCGGCATTGATGAAGCGCAGTTTCTCGGCGAAGCCATGATCGACTTCGTCGTCCGCCTGGCCGATATGGGCAAGCGCATCGTTATCGCCGGGCTCGATACCGATTATCTTGGCCGCCCCTTCCATCCCATGCCTGAGCTGCTCGCCGTGGCCGACGAAATCACCAAGACGCTTTCCATCTGCATGCAGTGCGGCAATCCCGCCAAGCACACACAACGGCTGATCGCCAACGAAGACCTCATCGTCGTGGGCGCAGCCGGAATGTATGAAGCCCGCTGTCGCCGCTGCTTTGAGCCTGACCTCTCTGCCGTGGAAACGCAGAAAAAGAAACAAATGGATTTGGTTACGGCTGTGGCGCGGTAGCAACGACCTGCCATCCCGAGCGCCGCGAGACCGGGGCCCCCGGACCACGCCGGTTTTGCGCGGGCTGGGGTGGCTGAGCGAGGGACCGGCTCCGCTGCTCTATACGCTTCCACGAATCCCTCTATCCCTGTCATGTTGAGCGAAGCACGAGCAGCCGCGAGGGCAAGTCGAAACATCCCGAAAATGTCTGCAGCAAGCATGCAGATTCAGGGAGTTCTCACAGAAATCGTTCTTGCCACGCCCTGTCATCACCTTTTCCGCCGCTCGCATCTAATTTCGGTTGGAATCTCCCTGCGCGAGGAGGCAAAGTGGATCACAAGGCCCCACAGCCCGAGACTATATATAAGGAGATACAGCCGCAGCGCCCGATCTATCGCTGGTCCCTCAGCCGCCGCCAATTTGTCGCCACCGCCGGCATTCTTACCGGAGGCGCTGTCATGGGCTTTCCCATCCACGGTAGCGGCGTCACAGTCACAGAAGTCGAGCAGCCCGCAGCTGAGGCCGGCAATATCCCGCTGCAACTCACCATTAATGGGAAGCAGCAACAGCTCACGCTCGACCCGCGCACCACGCTGCTTGATCTTCTCCGTGAGAAGCTACAACTCACCGGCACAAAGAAAGGTTGCGATCACGGCCAGTGTGGCGCATGCACCGTTCTGGCCAATGGCCGACGCATCAATAGCTGTCTCTCGCTGGCGGTGACGCATGAAGGCGAGCAAATCACAACCATAGAAGGTTTGGCCCAGGGCGATCAGCTGCATCCGGTGCAAGCGGCGTTCCTGGAGCATGACGGATTCCAGTGCGGCTACTGCACGCCGGGGCAGATTTGCTCCGCCGTCGCGCTTTTACAGGAAGCCAGGCGCGGCGACGCGAGTTACGTCACCGCCGATCTGCGAAAAATCGGCACCGCTGATCTGACCACAAACGAAATTCGTGAGCGCATGAGCGGCAACATCTGCCGTTGCGGTGCTTATCCGGGAATTGTGGCGGCGATCGAGGAAGTTCATTCTCCGCAAAAACGCGAAGGCGCGTGAGGAAAAAATCATGAACTCTTTTGAATATAAGCGGGCAGAGCAGGAACAGGCTGCGATTGACGCCATCGTAAGCGGCAAAGACGCGAAGTTTCTTGCCGGTGGCACCAACCTGATCGACCTCATGAAGAACGGCGTGCAAACTCCCTCGCGGCTGGTTGATATCAATCGCGTGCCGCTCACCAACATTGAAGCCATCCCAGGCGGAGGCCTTCGCCTGGGCGCACTGGCGCGCAACAGTGACACAGCCAACCATCCACTGGTGCGAAAAAATTATCCTCTGCTCTCGCAGGCCATTCTCTCCGGCGCTTCGCCGCAGCTGCGCAACCTGGCCACAAATGGCGGCAATCTGCTGCAGCGGACGCGCTGCCCTTACTTCATGGACCCGGCATTTCCCAAGTGCAATAAGCGCTCGCCGGGAACTGGCTGCGGTGCGCGCGAAGGCATCCATCGCCGCCACGCCATTCTGGGCGCGAGTGAGCAATGTATCGCCGTACATCCCTCTGATATGGCAGTCGCTCTGGCCGCGCTCGGCGCGTCAGTCCGCGTGCGCGGACCAAAGGGCGAACGCATGATTCCCATTGCAGATTTTCATCGCTTGCCGGGAACCACGCCGCAGGTGGACACGAACCTGCAACCCGACGAGTTGATTCTCTCCATTGATCTGCCGCAGTCTCTCTACGCCGCGCACTCTCATTATTTAAAGATCCGTGATCGCGCCAGCTATGACTTTGCCCTGGTCTCTGTAGCTGCCGCGCTGGAAATGCAAAGCGGCTCGATCAAAAGCTCGCGAATCGCACTCGGCGGAGTTGCACATAAGCCCTGGCGAGCAGAAAAAGCCGAAGCACTGTTAGCCGGCAAGCAGCCAAACGCCGCCACGTTTGAAGCCGCAGCCACTGAGGCTCTCAACGGCGCGCAGCCGCTAAAGCAGAACGCATACAAAATCGAACTGGCCAAACACACGATTGTGCGCGCGCTCACGCTGGCAGGAGGTGTGGCATGAGCATTATTGGATCGCCGCTCACTCGCGTTGACGGCAAACAGAAGGTTACCGGCACGGCAAAATTTACCGCTGAATTTGAAATCCCGCAGCTCGCTTACGCCGTAATGGTTACCAGCACAATTCCCAGCGGCCAGATTGCCGGCATGGATACCTCCGCCGCAGAAAAAGCGCCGGGCGTGCTTGCCGTCATCACGCCGCGCAACGTGCAACGCCTGCCCGGCGCAGAGCGCCGCATCACCGTCTTGCAAGATACAAACGTGTATTACCAGAACCAGCCTATCGCGATTGTGGTCGCGGAAACACTGGAGCAGGCACAGCACGCGGCCCAACTCGTCCGCACGCGCTATGACACCAAGCCGGCCAAGCTCGATTTTGAAGCAGGCTTCCCGCAATCGTATCCCGGAGAACACAACGGCGAACCCGGCGATGCCGGATGGGGAGACGTAAATGCAGGACTCGCCCAGGCCGAAGTGAAAGTTGAAGAGACGTACACCACGCCGATCCACCATCACAATCCCATGGAGATGCACGCTGCCATCGCGCAATGGGATGGCGACAAGCTCACGCTGCATGACACAACGCAATCCGTAACCAATCGGCGAAGCTACGTGGCAAAAATGTTCGGCATCCCTGAAGACAACGTGCGCGTGATCGTTCTTTTCGTCGGCGGAGGCTTTGGCTGTAAGGGCCAGACCTGGGCCCCTGCGGTGCTTGCTGCGCTGGCGGCAAAGCAGGTAAAGCGTCCGGTGAAGTTGGTGACGGAGCGTCCACAGATGTTTGGCATGGTTGGCGCGCGTCCGCGTACGCACCAGAAGCTGAGCCTGGGCGCCACCCGCGAGGGCAAACTCACGGCCATCAAGCATGAAGTGCATGCGAACACTTCAATGATTGAGGATTATCTTGAGTCTTCGGCATTTGCCACGCGCGTAATGTATGACTGTGCCAACGTGCAGACCATTCATCGGCTGGTGCAGATGAACCTAGGCACGCCGACCTATGACCGCGCTCCCGGCGTCGCTACCGGAACCTATGCGCTTGAAGTTGCCATGGACGAACTCGCCTACAAGCTCAAGATGGATCCGCTGGAGCTGCGGCTCAAAAATTATGCTGAGGTTGATCCCAGTAACAAAAATCCATTTACTGAAAAAAGTCTGCGTGAGTGTTACAAGCGCGCGTCAGAAAAATTTGGCTGGGCCAAACGCAACGCTGAGCCGCGCTCCATGCGTGATGGCGACTTGCTCGTGGGCTGGGGCATGGCCACGGAAACCTATCCCGCGCGACGTCTCCCTTGCAGCGCCTTGGTCCAGTTCCAGCCCGACGGACGCGTCCTTGTCGCCGTCGGCACCCAGGAGATCGGCAACGGTATTTATACCATCATGACGCAGGTTGCGGCTGATGCGCTGGGCGTTCCGCCTTCTCTCATCGACGTAAAAATCGGCGACACCACTTTGCCGCCAGCGCCCATCTCCGCCGGTTCCATGTCCACGGCCAGCGTTACTCCCACTGTTCACGATGCAGCCATGCAGGCCCGCAACAATTTGCTGGGCCTCTCCGCATCAGACCCGCAATCGCCGGTGCATGGCGTTGCTGCAGATCAGATTGCTATCAGTGACGGAAAGATTTCCCCCAAGTCGTCTCCCGGCAAGTCGGAAGATTTTCGCGCATTGCTGGCGCGCCACGGCAATCAGCCGGTGGAAGGCAAAGCCAGCCTCAAGCCCGATCTTGATACCAAAAAGTTTTCTTCACATTCTTTTGGTGCTGTCTTTGCTGAAGTTGCCGTTGATCCGCTCACGGTCATGCCTCGCGTGCGCCGCGTTGTGGCCGTCTATGACGTAGGCCGAATCATGAATGCCAAAACTGCGCGCAGTCAGTTCATCGGCGGCATTGTGTGGGGTGTAAGCCTTGCGCTGTTTGAAGATACGCAAATGGATCCGCCCACCGGCCGCTTCACTAACGCCAACTTGTCTGAGTATCACGTACCGGTGAATCTCGATATAGGCGAAATCGACGTTTCAGCGCTCGATATCCCGGACACCAAGCTTGATTCCATGGGCGCGCGCGGCATTGGTGAAATTGGAATCACCGGCACCGGCGCTGCAGTCGCAAATGCCATCTTTCATGCCACCGGCCAGCGCGTTCGTGATCTGCCAATCACGCCGGACAAATTGCTTTGAAGTTTGCGACATAATTTGCTGGCTTCAGAATGTTCATCGATTCGCGGCTCGTAATCAGCTCATTATCGCGAAGCTTTTCTTCTGCTTGGTTCCCAGCAGTGCGATCCCTATCCCCCGACCATCGGACCTCTGGCTAAGAGCTAAGAGCCAAAAGCTAAGAGCCAACCGCTGCCCTCTGTTAAAATTTGTGCAGTTTCACTGAGGGCCAAGACACTTTGAGACAACTCCCTGCAATCGTGGTTCACGGCGGCGCCTGGGCCATCCCTGACGACATGGTTGAAGCCCATACTCACGGCGTGCAAATGGCGCTGAATAAAGGCTGGCACGTTCTGGAAGGCGGCGGCTCGGCGATGGACGCCGTGGAAGCCGCTATCGTCTGCATGGAAGACGATGAAACCTTTGACGCCGGCCGCGGCAGCTTTCTCACCCGCGACGGCCGCGTGCAACTCGATGCCCTCATGATGGATGGCGCTACTTTGCGCGCCGGTGGCGTTGGCTGTGTGGAGCGCATTCGCAATCCCATTCGCGCTTCCCGGCTGGTGCTGGATAAAAGCCCTCACGTTTATTTTGTCGCGGAAGGCGCGGAGCGTTTTGCCCAGGAACACGGCATGGAGCTTTGCCGCAATCAAGATCTGGTGATTGAGCGCGAGGTCCAGCGCCTGAAAGAAGCCCAGGAAAAAGAAGCTGCCGGCCATCCTGACCTCACTTTTGCCGGCCCACTCTCCAGCCATGACACAGTGGGCTGCGTCGCGCTCGATGCCAATGGCAACATCGCTGCCGGCACATCAACCGGCGGCACGCTCAACAAAGCTCCCGGGCGCGTGGGCGACTCTTCTCTTATCGGCTGCGGCTGCTATGCCGATAATTTAAGTGCTGCCAGTTCCTGCACCGGATGGGGCGAACCCATCATGAAGCTGGTCTTAGCCAAGTGGGCTGCCGACAAAGTGCGCACCGGCGGAGCGCCTGACGCAGTAGTGCAGGAAGCCATGGCCTACCTGAAAAATCGGCTCAACGGACACGGCGGCATGATCCTGCTGGACCAGCGCGGCCGCTTCGGAATCGCCCACAACACACCACGCATGGCCTGGGCTTACAAGAACACAGAGCGCGAAAATGTGGGAATCAACTGCTAGGCCTTCAATACAATCTGAAATCCATTTCGATATTCATTTCCGCTGCTACCGGACGACCATTACAAGTAGCTGGCTTAAATCTCCACGTATTCACGGTGTCTAATGTAGTCCGGGCAAATCCGTAAGCGTCGGAGCCTAGCGCCTGTGCGGAAACTACATTTCCTTCATTGTTAACTATCACGGTAATAACGCTTACAGCTTGTTGTCTCGCATCCCTCGCACCTTTGGGAAAGCTTGGTTCGGGCGTACTTATCGCAACCGGCGGTTTCTCGTGATCGCACTCTTCAACCTCTATCGCATTTTCGGGAACTTTGAAAAGATCATCGTTCGGATGCGTTGGTTTGATGGAAATGTGATCTATCTCGAATGGAGCAAGACTCTCACGAAATATTTGTACTTTCTGTGGATACATGCTCATGCCTGGCGACGAATAGTCTGAATACTCCTTGTGGCTCTTCCCGCTTGAACTCTCGTGCAACAGTATTGACGTTGCTGCATCGAAACACAGCTTGGTTTTTGATTGAGGCGCTTTCTGGTCGAAGCACCAAGCATCATGCCCTTCGATCTTCTGCTTGCGAACGTTGCCAAAGGAGAGGGTTTCACGGGTGGCGAACCGCGGTGGCCGGCTTGGGTCCCAGCTATAGTCAAAGTCCTTCAATCCCATGCCAAATAAGGTTTCCTGCCCAGGAGGAATGTATTGCTTGGCTCCCAAAATGACACGTTCTTCAGTGCGGCCATCTGACTCCAGCGTAAAACGCGCACGATCATGATCACGGACGATCGTCAGCGTTCCACGGCGCTCGAGCTTCGGATCATTGGGATTTACGATTAACGTGGCCTGAAGAATGTAAGGGCCCACAGAGGCAAGATCGGTTGCCTTATGCACCGCATCCAGCAGTTGCTGCGGCGATGGAGCTTGTTCGGCTGATGCAAAAATGAAGCTGAAGCAAAGTATTGAAGCAAGTGTGGTGTTTCTCATAGCCTCTAATTAATTAGCTCTTTTGACGAGTTGCTCTAGACCCAGCTCTCTTTTTGTTGATCAACGCACATAGTACAGGACATGCGTTTCAATTTCCGTTGGTATTGTCTTACCGCCGCACGTCGCCGGAGCGTAGCGCCATTGTTGGAAAGCGCGGCGTGCGCTTTCGGTAAACGAGTCGCCAGGAGAATATTCTACGGAAATATTGCTCACACTGCCATCGGCTGCAACCCACCCATAGAGATAGACAACCGCCTCGCGTATCCGCCGCAGGTCCTCAATTGGGATTTCCGGATTCACGTCTTTGATCTTTCGCGGCGGAGTAATTTCTTCGCATGTCGGGAACCCGCTCGTGCCTTCCGGGGGATCAAACATGTCGGGAGTGAAGCTTGCCTTGCTGATGGTGATGTCCCTTACTTCCAACAATTTTCTGTCTTGTTCCTTCACAATGATTCGGGACGGAAAATATCTGTGTTCGAACGTGCCAAACTCCTGGAATTCGATGTCCCCAGCCTTCCACCCCCTTGCTCTTACGAGTACTGAGATAGCTGAATCGAAGCAGAACTTGCTAAGCCCGTCTTGATTGCTTTCGAAGCACTCTAATGGCTTACCGTGATCTTTCTCTTTAGATTGTTTGAGGTTGATGTTGTCCGGTATCCCATTCACCCGCCACAACTGATCGAGTTCCCGTAAGACTAAAAGGTGGGGGAAGGGAATCGGCCGGGTTCGAACGATGTAAAGCGTGTTCTCTTTGATCCATCGGCCTTCACGGTAGCCCGGCAGGTTTAGATCGGAATGGTAAAGCCCTTTGTCCCGGAGAATAGTGATCCGCCCCGATGTCTCTTTGGAGGTGCCCGGGTTCAGCACAATGGTTGCATTTAGTTGATAGGGACCAACGGTGGACAGATCGGATACTCTTCGTGAAAGATCCACAAGTTCCCGCGGCGTCCGGGCAGATTCTGCCGCGAAGACACTGGCGCTAAGGCAAAACAGCAATAAGACCCGACGTCTTGTCTTACTTGTCATAATGCAACAACGAAAACACTTCTGTCCCATCAAACTTCTTGCGGCCATTCAGGAAATCGAGCTCCACCACAAAGCCCATGCCTTCAACCTTGGCGCCCAGTGACTGCGAAAGTTGCAGACAGGCATTGGCCGTTCCACCTGTTGCCAGAAGGTCGTCCACAATAATCACTCGCTGCCCTGGCTTGATGGCGTCTTTATGGATTTCCAGCGTGTCCGTGCCGTATTCCAGGTCGTAAGTCCACTTCACCGTTTCCGCGGGCAGCTTGCGCGGCTTGCGGATGGGCACAAACCCGGCATTCAACCGATACGCCAGCGCGGGCCCAAAGATGAATCCGCGGGCCTCAATGCCCAGCACTAGATCGACATTGTGGTCAATGTAGTGCTCGGAAAGCGCGTCAATCAGCGTGGCAAAGCCGGTTTTATCTTTCAGCAAAGTTGTAATGTCATAGAACAGAATTCCGGGCTTGGGAAAATCCGGCACTTCGCGGACCAGCTTTTTCAGGTGCTCGCAGTTCAATGCGGCCTTGGGCTCCATCTACCATGCTCCTTCAATACGAAAAGTTGTAAGACCATCCACCGGCTCAGCCGGCAATTCCGTGACTTCATCCACACGCGCCGCGCGCGGCCCCTGTCGCAATTTTCCGGCAAATGCCGCATGCTGCTGGTCGCTGCCCACGGCCAGCGCTTCCACTGTGCCATCAATGTTGTTCCGCACCCAGCCAGCCAGTCCCAGCGAGCGCGCTTCATGGTCAACAAACCAGCGGAAGCCCACACCCTGCACACGTCCGCGAACAATATAGCGTTTGGCAATCATAAAAAGCAGTCAGCACTCAGCACTCAGCACTCAGCAAAACCAAGATTCGCCGCAAGGACGTAAAGATCGCAACACATATTTGGTACTTAATCTTCGGGCTGCAAGACTGTTGCTCCATCGCTAGTCCGGAATATCTGGTGTCCAGTCAACCCAAATGCTAAATACCGAAATACCTGTTCTCTCTTTGCGTCCTTTGCGGTAAAAGCGGGCAGGCTGACTGCTGATTGCTGAATGCTTCTTAAGCCCGTGAAAGGTAAGCGCCTTCAGCCGTATCCACTCGGATTTTTTCGCCTTCATTGATGAACGGCGGCACCTGCACCACCAGCCCGGTTTCGGTTTTGGCCGGCTTGGTCACGCTCGATGCGGTCGCCGACTTTAATCCCGGCTCGGTTTCCACCACAGTCAGTTCCACGGTCTGCGGCAACTCGATGCCGACGGCCTTCCCATCGTAAAACTCTACTTTGATCTGCAGGTTTGGCGTCAGGTAGTCGACGGAGTCGCCCAGCGTGTCTTTGCTGAGGTGCGTTTGCTCGTAATTCTCGGTGTTCATGAAACAATAGCTGTCGCCATCCTGATACAGAAATTCCATGGGGATTTCGTCCACCGTGATCTTCTCAATGGGATCGCTGGAGCGGAAGCGGTGCTCGAACATGGCGTTGGTGCGGATGTTGCGCAGTTTGGCCTGGATGAAGGCGCGCAGGTTGCCGGGCGTGCGGTGTTCCACGGTAAAGACCAGATGAAGGTCATTGTTGTGTTTGATGATCATCCCCGGACGCATCTGGGTTGCTGGAATTGCCATGTGTTGAACTCTCTCCTTGAACCTTGCTGATTGGTGAGTCTTGCCTGTTCGCTTGCGGGATAAAGCGAAACAGGCGGCCAAACCTGCTGTTGCGCAGCGGCCTTTAGGCGAACTAAAAATTTTACCTCAAATACGGCATTTCATCAGCTTCCGCCGGTAAAAACTCGTCGCACCACATTTGCGGACAACATTCGCTCGGCGCGCGTTTTCTAACAATATGAATTGACGAAAATTTGTCTGTCCTCGCCATCCAGGAGAAAAAGCCGATGAAACGCCGCAATGAGAGCAATTCAAAAGATGACCAAAGCGTACGCTCCAGAACATCTGCCGGGAAATCTGTGGGAGAGCAGGTCGTGGATGAAGAGAGGCCACAGACGGGCGGATCGCGAAGTGAAACCAAGTTGAGCGGACGCGCTCCTAACCAGTCCAGAAGCAGGCAAACCATAGTTGATGAAATCGTTAACGTGGAAGGAGAGCAAGAACCTGAGTTCCAGAATGCCGGCGGCGGACAGCCCAGGCAGCGGGCCAACCAGCAAAGCGCGGCCACACAGGGCGACGATCAAGAAAACGTGAGTGCGGAAAATCCCGGTCCTCGCGGACGAGAGGATTCATCCATTCGCGGCAGAGAGTCAGGTCTGGTGCGCGGCGAAGACGCCGGTTCCGAAAAAGTACAGGGCATCACCAACCGCAGCTCGCGCCAGGAAAACCTGCGGCAACAGAAAGTTGCTCCCAAACGGGCTGAAGGCAAACCCGCACGGGGTTCCGGGAAACGCCGTGCCGGTTAAAGTGAGTGTGGTTCTCAAGCCAAGAAAATGATGGATCAACGCATTTGCAAACTGACCACAGAAGCTTGTAATGCGGGAACATACGCGATATCAGGAGCAGGAGTTGCAGTTGAGAAAAACCCTTTCGCGCGGCATCAGCGATAACGCAATGGGATGGTTGCTAGCTGGCATCGCCATCGGCGCAGGGGCCGCATTATTGCTTGCACCCAGTAGCGGCCGCGAGTTGCGCAACGCCATTGCCGGCGGATGCCGCCGTACTCTGGAGGGTATCCGCGGCGGAATCAGCCGGGGCACACGGCAACTCCGTCAACGCGGTTCCAATCTTCTGAGCTTCAACCGCTATCGCGCAAAGGGATGAAAGATCGCAGCGCGCTGATTCGAATCCGTTCCGCCGAACCAGCTCGAGCAGCGTACTGCGCGTCATTAGATACGCGTCACAGTTGAACGATAAATGCTGAACGATAAAGCAAGGGAGTAGATGTCATGCTGGCAATTTTCTTTATTCTGCTCATTATGTGGGCGCTGGGGATGATCAGCAGCTATATCTTCGGCGGCGCGATTCATCTGCTGCTGGTTTTTGCCTTGATCGTTCTGGTGGTCCGCTTGGCGCAGGGCCGCAGCGTGGCGTGATCTTCTCGATCAGCTGCTATTTCTCGCTGCTCTCCAACTTGAGCGCAACCGTGTACTTCCCGTTTTCTTCCACGCTCAGATTTTGTCCCCGATTCCCCAGCGTCCTTAGAAAATCCGGATCATTGATTTCCGCATCCAGATTCACACTGTCCACCGCCATTAACCGATAGCTTCCCGGCGCCACGCCGCGAAGTGTGAATTTACCTTTGGAATCCGCGCTCGTTCGGCGATACAAATCCGGCGGCCCCGGCTGAGCGACGTCAGGCGCCAACAGGATTGAGCCTCGCGTGGGATCGCCTTTGGAGTCGTATAAAACTCCCTCAACCTCTGCGCCCGCCGCGCTGACTGTGATCTCCAGGGCTCCGTGGACGCCGCTCACCTGTACATCATCGGGCGGCATTTCATGGCCGGCAATCGCCACAGACTTCAGGTAGTAATCTTCCGGGAGGTTGAGCGCCCGCGCATAGTAGTGGCGATCCTGACGCAGCTGCGCTTCAAACTTGAACTCGGGAAAAGTTGTGGAGGCCCGCACGCGCGGCGTCAGGCCTTCTCCCGCAAACTCAACCAGTACCCTTCGCGGACGATGGTCCGGTGCTCCCGCAATCGTGACATGTCCGGAAGCGGCAAAGTCAGGGAATGCCGCAATCTGCACATTCTGCGCGCCTGCATTACCTACCTGGACCGTCTGCTCACCTTCATAAACTTGCTTGTCTTCTGTGAAGCTTGCGCGCAACGTGTACGTCCCGGGCGCAACCCCGCGAATTTCAAATGTCCCGTTTTCGGGAGACATCTGCGCCGGAAGCCCCTCACCTTGCATGTATGTTGTCCAGAAGGCAGATACCGATGCGCCTTTCGGTGATTCTCCGGTCATTCCGTTTGTGACCTTCCCGCGTATGGAGACCACGGGAGCGCTGACCAGTAGAAGATTGGCGGCGATTTCATCTCCCGGATTCAGCTTGAGGCTCTGCGCCTGTTGAAAGTCGCTGGTATCGGGATAGAACAGCGGCGGATAGGTATACGCTGGGTCGGGAACCTTGGGCATTTCGATTTGTATCGGATGACCGTGATCGTCCGTCATTTTCTGTAACGCGTTTACGTTCTCAATGACCGACGCCAGCGTGGTGAGGGCCTTGGATTTGTACTCCACCACCACGTAATACTTCCCCGGATGAAGCCCGGAGATGCGGTACTCTCCGCGATCATCCGTTATCGCTTTTCCCACGACACGCAGGTACATTTGGCCAAGCCGCATCTGGATTGACAGCAGCTTGACCTCTACATCCTGTACCGGATCGTTGTATTCATCCAGGATTTCACCGCTTACCGCGGCCGCAGGCATCAACCGCACCGGCATGTTCTTGACATGATCACCGGCGGCAACTTCAAACAACGGCTGATACTCGCGTTTGCGCTCGTCAGAGAAAAATCCCTGGCGTTCCGCCAGCAGCCGGTAGATTCCCGGTTCAACGTTTTTGAAAATGAAGTGCCCGCTGCCATCGGCGCGCTGGGACTTGCTTCCAGTTCCTTTTGAGTGCAGCAGCGTCACTGTGGCGCGTGGAATTGTGCGGCTATTTTGAACGTTGATGACACTGCCTTCGATGATCGCAGGTGGCGGGTCCTCAGGCGCAGATTGCGCCGCGAGTGGGACAGCCAACGCCAGGATTATCAAAACAGTTCTATGAGCACTTGCCATACTTGCTTGCTCTCGCTCGCAATAGAAAAGCTAGCCTAATTACTGACAGGACGCACGTAAAACTTCTGTTAATTCCGGCTGTACCTGTTCTTCTTTTTTTCCTTATAGCGTTCCAGCGCCAACTGAATCAGCTTGTCGATCAACTTCGGGTATTCAAGTCCAGAAGCCGCCCACATTTTGGGATACATACTAATGGACGTAAATCCCGGCATTGTGTTGATCTCATTCAGGTACAGCTTGCCGTTTTTCGGGTCCATCAGAAAATCCACCCGCGCCAGTCCGGAGCAATCCACTGCCTGGAACGCCCTGATGGCCATTTCTTGCACTTCCTTCATTTGTTTCTTGCTGATTCTGGCCGGGATCACCGGCTGTGATCCCTCGTCAATGTACTTGGCGTTGTAATCGTAAAACTCCGCTGCCGGCACAATCTCGCCCACGGTCGAGGCCTGCGGCTCGTCGTTGCCCAGCACGGCGCACTCCAGCTCGCGCGCTTTATGTTTCTTCCCGCCCACGCCCTGCTCGATCACAATCTTCCGATCGTACTTGGCCGCCTCTTCAATTGCCGGTCCCAGCTCCTTGCGATAATGGGCCTTGGAAATTCCTACTGACGATCCCAGGTTCGCCGGCTTCACAAATACCGGATACTTCAACTTGCTTTCGACCAGTTTTGTAGCTTTCTTGGGATCTTTTTCCCATCGGCTGCGCAGGATTGTAACGTGCTTCACAATCTCCAGCCCGGCAAAGGCAAAGAGCTGCTTCATGATGTCCTTGTCCATGCCCGCCGCGGAGCCGAGCACGCCCGCGCCAACATAAGGAATGTCCGCCAACTCCAGCAGCCCCTGAATTGTGCCATCTTCACCAAACGTGCCGTGCAGCACGGGAAAGACCACATCCACGTCAATACCTTTTTGCGCTGTGACCGCCGGACTCTCAAAGGCAACCAGCCCGTGAGCTTGGGGCACAGGAGGAACAATCACTGCTTCACCCTTGGCCAATACCACCGCGCCGGGCGTAGCTTCCGGATCTCCTGCGCGCAGATGGCGGCCGCTCTCATGAGAAGTCTTTTCTCCACGTAGCAACTGCTCGGCGTGGCTGTCACTCAGCCAGCGGCCTTCTTTCGTGATGCCGATCGGCACCACTTCATATTTTTCTTTGTTGATGGCGTTGAGTACCGACGCTGCCGAAAGCAGAGAAACTTCATGTTCGCCGCTACGTCCGCCAAATAGTATTCCTACCCTGAGTTTCTTCATCACAAATAATGTAAAGCAGCAGTGAGCGGTCAGCAATCAGCGAACAGCCCGAACATAGTTCACCTCAGTTTCGGATTACCTGACCGTTCTCTGCTTAACAAAAGCTACGGCTCAAAAAATCCCGAAATGTCTATGACCAGGTGCGTGGGCTGAGAGCTAAAAATACTGATCGAACCATTCGCAGTGGGCACAATTGCCATGTTGGAAGTCACCGCGCCGTCAATGGCATTCAGCGTTGACACCAGCGGCTGCGGGGAACCTTGTGGCCATAACGTAAGAAAACCAAGCGGCCCGGGAGATACCACCGTCGCATTCATCACATACGATTGCGCCACGGCAGGAGCGCCGCAGGCAGCAGCTCCCACGTTCAGGTCCTTGGCTCCATTGAATGGCAGTGAGCCCGCCGGATTGCGAGTATCAAGCAGGCGACAGGGCGTCAGATTATGTAGTGACAGCCCTCCCGGACCGGGCGGAGCAAAATATCCGTTTACATCGATGACCAGGTCGGAAGGATGGGAAACAAACACTGAGATATCCCCATTTGTACCTGCGGGCACAATGGCTGCATTCGCAGTGACTGCTCCGGTGGGCGCATTCAGTGTTGAAACCAGAGGCTGCGTTTGTCCCGCCGGCCATGTGGTCAGAAAGCCGAGAGGCCCCTGGGGCACTACCGTGTAATTCAGTGAGTACGCCCGAGCTGTTGCCGGAATATTGCAGGAACTCGAGAGCAACGGGAAGCTTCTGGTGAGGCCGCCAATCAAAGAAGGACCGCCCAAAGTACCAGCAGGAAGACGCGTATCCACCAGACGGCACGGCGTCATGGGATAGAAAGCCATAGCCGTCGTGTCGGTGTTCGGTACGAAATATCCATTGATGTCCAGTACCAGCTCCGTGTCATTGGAAGCAAAGAAACATGCAGCTCCGTTTGTGCCTGTGGGCAATATAGCGGCCACCGCTTTGGTCCGGCCATCAATGGAGTTGAGGTTGGATGCGAGCGGTTGCGGCTGTCCACAGGGGAAGGCCGTCAAAAATCCCAGCGGGCCACGTGGGACGACAGTCATGTTCAGGGAATACGCCTGCGCGGTATTCGGTATTCCGCAGGCGCTGCTGGGAATGGCAAATGCTCTGGCCGCTGCATTACCCTGCAGAAAAGGCCCGCCAAATGGCCCTGCGAGGTTCCGCGTATCGGCGATACGGCAAGGCGTAACCGGCACAAAGCTGAGCCCGGTCAGCGTGGCATCCACTGTTAATGTGGCGGAAGCTGTGCTTCCCGTGCCACCGTTCTGAGAAGTGACTGCGCTGGTGGTGGCGGTATAGCTGCCCGCAGCCGAAGCTGCTACTGGAATACTTAGCTGGCATTGCCCACCCACCGCAAGGCTGGCTCCAGTCAGCGCAATGCTATCGGGAGCAGTTGTGGTAAATGTTCCGCCGCACTGGCTCACGCCACCGTTACTGGTGATGGACAATCCTGGGGGCAGCGTCTCCGTAAAGCCCACTCCTGGCAAATCAACGTCATTGCCTGAAGGATTGCTGAGGTTGATAGTAAGCGTGGAGCTTGTATTCGGCGCGACTGTGGCAGGAGCAAACGATTGGGAAATCGAAGGCGGAGCCACTATGTCAATCGTGACTGAATATGGTCCACCTGTTCCGCCCTCATTCGATGTTGCTGCCGGAATGGTATTGGTTTTTGGACCTGGAGTAGTCCCGACCACGTTTAGGGTAAATTGGCAATCCTGCCCCCCCTTGAAATTCAGGTTGGAGACGCTGATTGTATTGTTGCTCAACGTACCAGTGAATGTTACTCCCGTGGAACACTGGCCGGGACCAGTACCGGTTATAACCAGCCCCGCCGGAAAAGCGTCAGTGAAGCCGATCCCCGACAGGTCACTGGTGGGATTAGGGTCGTCTACTTGTAAAAACAACGTGATGGGTTGATTCAGCAGCACAGTTGTCAAGGGCGCGTTTAACGGCCCAAATACCATAAAGACCGCGGGTGGGAAAGTCACAAACAGAGAAGCCGTGCTGCCTGGGACACCTGTTCCACCTTCAATGGAGAATGGAGCGGCTGCATTATCCTGCCGCCCTCCTTTCGTGCTGGTGACCGTCACGCTGACTGTGCATGACTGACCTGCACTCAGGCTGCCCCCCGTGAGGTTCAAAAGCGTGTCGCCGCTTGCCGGGGCCCAGGTTCCTCCGCATGTATTTGTGAGACCCGGAGAAGCAGCCACCGCCAGTCCCGCCAGTCCCGTCGGTCCCATCAAACTGTCGGAAAAGCCGAGGCCCGTAAAATCACCTACCGGGTTCGGATTAGTAAGGGTGAATGTGAGTGTTGAAATTGGCGGGATGGCGCCGCCGGTTCGCAGAGGTATTATAAAAGGGCTAAAGGCCTCGCTGATCGTGGGCGGGACCAAAACGTTGACCGTCGCCGTGGAAGTATTTCCAAATCCTTCTGTGGGGGTCTGCGCGGCAAAACTGTTGATCTTGATTCCCATACTCCCTCCAGTTAAAGTCGTGGTCATCGTACATGAGCCGGAAGGGCCGAGGGTTATGTTCGATAGAAGCATCTCGCCCCCGGTAGGGATACTTGAGAAATTACCACCGCAGGAATCGAACCCATCAAGCGGCGGCCTCTCCAGTCCCGGAGGAAGGACATCATCGAATGAAATGTTATTCAGCGCCACGTCGGTGTTCGGGTTGGTCAGGGTGATGGTCAAGACCGTCGTTCCGGTTTGCGGAATGCTGGTCCGGCTGAACGTTTGACTGACTTGCGGCGGCAAAACAGTTTGGGCGATGCCCCTCGCAACGAAAGCCAGACAACACATGAGCAACACTGCGACACGGAAAATCAGGGCTCCTGCAAGCTTCAACATTTCGTCCACTCCTTCCATCTGCCGGTGGAGAAAAGCCAATGTCAGCCAGATGGCTTCACCTTTCTCAAGAGCATGCAGGCAGAGGGGCAGATGGAATGTCCAGTACTCTGCCATCAGCGCCTTACTTTGTCAATAAAAAGGGTTTTTGCTGCGAGGGCCAGTGAGACGAATGATCCCGTCGGCATCACCCGCCGCCAATTGGACGTACGCAATGAAATTCCGCAAAAGACTTTGCCAACTAACTCGAAATAGCGCGAATCAGCCCTCTTAATTCGCGAAATTCGCGGCTAAGTTTTGCGTTTGGACTGATTTGGGTGATGGGTCCTACTGGCAGCTCTTCACAATTTCCCATACCGCATCTGCCAGCTTGCCTTCGTGCTGCTTTTCCAGCAGGACATCGAGTGACTTTGTGGTGGCCTGCGGCTCGGCCTTGATGATCGCCGAATATGCTTTGAGCACGCCTTCTATTCCGCCCATGCTCTGTGCGCGATAGTTGTCCGCCTGGTCTGGATGTTCGACGAGAAAAGCGGCGCTTGAGATTAAAAGCTGTTCGCTAATCTCCGACCTATATTTGTATTTGGGCCGGCGCAGGTCACCCAGCAAAGTTGGGCAGAGTCGTACATGAATGTCGGGTGCGACGATGACAAAATTCATGGCCCACTGCCGCTCCGGTGCGAGCGCCGGGTCAAGCGGTGCAGCTTCCAACTTGTGCGCAACCGTTACCAGGTGCTGGCGGTCTTCAGCGCTGGAATGTTTTTCAGGAGACGTTGGTGGCGTCTCAGAAGTGCTTTGGCTTTTAGCGGCGCCCCAGGTCACAGCCGCGAACAAGAACACCAGGCAAGACCAGAGTGGCTTTTGAAGAAGAGAGCTCACGGGTAGGCTACGTTCCTTCTTTCTTGTCTTCGCAACTCTTGCTGGCTGTGCGCACAAATTCAGCCAGCTTGCCTTGCTTCTGCTTTTCCAGCAAAGCGTCCAATGCTTTGGACTTGGCATCCGGATCGCTCTTAACGATGGCGCTGTAAGATTTAAGCGCGCTCTCTACACCCGCCACAAACTGCGCATCCGTATCGCCGGCTTTGTCCGGGTGCTCGATGATGTAAGCCGCGCTGCCGAACGTTGCCTGATAAGAAAGCTGTGGCGTGTACTTGTTCTGCTCCGTCACAAAATCCATCCCAAACAAAATTGGCGCACAGATATTCACATTGATATCGGGAATGCCCTCAAGCCATTTCTTGGCCCAGGTTTTTTCCGCGTAAAGAGATTTATCCAGCGGGTTCTGTTCCAGCTTGCGCGTCAACGCAAGAAATCTCTGGCGTTCTTCCTTGGTTGAAGGCGCGTGCTTGGGTTCGTCTTTAGGTGCGTCCTGTGCGAAAGACAAAACAACCAGAAACAATATGAGGGAAATGAGGCCTGCTTTACGCATTCTTCCTCCAGCACTGAGTAACAGATGATTATAAAGAGTTCGCGGCGCAAGGAGAAAAGCTTGAAACACGGAGGAAATGAGGTAAAGGAGAGAAAGGATGTCCGATTCTGGGATTATGAATTGCCATCCTTGGTCACACTTGGCGTTACTTGAAGTTCCTCTGCTTCCTCCTTTCCTCTGTGTTTCAAGCCTGTGTTGTTCAGAGATTAGAGGATCTTTTTCCCAAACGCTGAAAGCGCCAGTTCCACGGCCAGATCGGCCGTGCGGTTGTGTTCGTCAATGACCGGGTTGACCTCAACAATCTCAAAGCTGGTCATGCGGCCATGATCGGAAATTATCTCCATGGCAAGGTGGGCCTCGCGATAACTGGCGCCACCGCGCACCGGTGTCCCCACGCCCGGCGCATCTTCTGGATCGATCCAATCCATATCGAGCGAGACGTGATAGCCGGCGGTGTTGCGTCCGGCGATGCGCAAGGCTTCTTCGATCACCGTGCGCATACCGCGCTCATCGATGTCGCGCATGGTGTAGACCTCAATCCCAGTCTCTTTAATATTTTCTTTTTCGCGGGCATCCACATCGCGCACGCCCACCAGCACGCAGTTTTCCGGATGCACCTTGGGAGAGAAGCCATAGATATCCGCCAGTTCCGATGGTCCCAGGCCCATGATGGCCGCTAAAGGCATGCCGTGGACATTGCCGCTGGGAGAGGTGTCCGGGGTGTTGATATCGGCGTGAGCATCAATCCAGATTAAGCCCACCCTTTGTTCTTGTGCGCGCCGTTGCTGACGGAAAAACTCGGCTACTCCAGCTACAGTTCCCGCAGCCACGGAATGATCGCCGCCCAGCACCAGCGGAAATTTTCCCGCTTCCAGCGTTTTGAATACCTGCTCTGCATGCTTGGTACAGGTAGCGGTAATTTCTTTCAGATATTTGGCGTGCGGATTGCCCGAACTTTTCTGTTCCGCAATCGCCACTGCGATGTTGCCGCCATCTTCCACCACATGGCCCAGCTGCTCCAGCCGCGCTTCAAGTCCTGCAACGCGCACCGCAGAAGGTCCCATGTCAACCCCGCGGCGAGAAGCGCCAAGGTCCAGGGGCACGCCAAGAATCCTGATCTTCTTGGGAACAATGTTGTCCGCCACTACCGGCAGATTGGCCGGTTCGGTCTTGATAGATACTGGCGCGGTTGTTGTAGGTTCCGGAGTCATAGCTGTTTCCAGTCCTCGATCTTCAACGCAACTAGGCAAAAAATTAGCCGCGAATCAACGCGAAGTTACGCGAATCGGATTAAGCATAATTCGTATGGGTCCTGTTTCGCGGTTCTCGCTCTAAATTCTCCCCTTACAAGTGGAATTCGCGTTCATTCGCGAAATTCGCGGCCAGTTTTTGTTCTGCGTCCATCAGCGAAAATCTGCGGCGATGCTTCTCCTTAGCGCTGAGCGCCGCCTGCTCTTCCCTATGGATAGATGCGGGTCAATGTTCGGGCAAATGGAATTGTTTCACGCACGTGTTCCAGGCCGCACACCCACGCCACAGCGCGCTCAATGCCCATGCCAAACCCGGAATGCGGCACGCCGCCAAACTTGCGCAGATCCAGATACCATTTGAACGCCGCTTCCGGCAGGTCATGTTCGCGTATTCGCTTCAGCAAAAGCTCATAGTCGCCAATGCGCTGCGATCCGCCAATAATCTCGCCGTAACCTTCCGGCGCCAGCACGTCCACGCACAGCGCCAGATCCGGACGCTGCGGGTCAGGCTCCATATAAAACGCTTTCACCTTGGCCGGATAGCGATGGACCATCACCGGCTTATCAAACTGCGATGAAATATAAGTCTCGTCGGGCGAGCCAAAATCGCCGCCATATTCGAACTTTGCTTCTACCTGTCCCTTGGCATGACCTTCCAGCAACATTTTGACAGCTTCGTCATAAGTGATGCGCGGAAACGGCGGCTTGATGTTGGCCAGCTTGGTTACATCGCGCCCAATTGTCTCGAGGTCGGCCTTGCGATTGGTTACCGCGCTTTGCACCAGATGACTGATGAACTCTTCCGCCAGTTGCATAATGTCGTCAAGCTCGGCATACGCAACTTCTGGTTCGACCATCCAGAATTCAGTCAGATGGCGGCGCGTCTTGGATTTTTCAGCGCGGAACGTGGGGCCAAAAGAATAGACCTTGCCCAGCGCCATGGCCATGGCTTCAATATAAAGCTGTCCGGACTGCGTGAGAAAAGCTTGCTCGTCAAAGTAATCGACTTCAAAGAGCGTTGACGTTCCTTCACAGGCTGCGGGAGTGAGGATAGGCGGATCGGTGAGCGTGAAGCCGCGTTCATCAAAGAAATTACGCGCCGCCCGGATAATTTCCGCGCGCACGCGCAAGATTGCTGTCTGGCGCGGCGTGCGCACCCAGAGATGGCGGTTCTCCATCAGGAAATCAATGCCATGCTCTTTCCTGGCGATGGGAAACGGATCATCTTCCGGAACGCGCTGCAGGACCTTCACGTCCACAACATCCATTTCATAGCCGCCGGGGGCGCGCTTGTCCGCGCGGATTTTTCCGGTCACGATCACGCTTGATTCGTCCGTGAGGCTTTTCAGAGCTTCAAACACTTCCGGCGTCACCTGGTTTTTCGGCACAACGCCCTGGATCACGCCAGTGCCGTCGCGAAAAATGGGAAAGATAAGCTTGCCGCTTTCACGCTTGTTATAAAGCCAGCCCCGAATGGTGACGGCTTGGCCGTCATGCCGGCCAACTTCTGCAATGGTGGTTATAGGTGCCTGTGTAGTCGTTTCCATTCTTCCAATCTCACAAATAATTATCAGTCTGCATGCGCGGATTCACCGCAAAGGACGCAAAGAGCGCAAAGCGGGTATTTGGTACTTAGTATTTAGCTCCAAGCTCGCCGCTCTGTGGTCATCCCAGAATGTCTAGGGCAGGCAATGCCAAATACCAAGCACTAAATACCAAATACGGTACTCCTTGGCGTCCTTCGCGCCCTTTGCGGCAAAAATGCCATCTATTCCGCCGCTACGCCAGCGCTCTCCAACTTTCCGTAGCACTCAGCCATTTTTGCCGGAACGTCCATGTCTTCAGCGCCCTCGATCTCCAGCAGCATGGATGGCGCTCCCGGAGCCGAACGCAACGCCTGCATTGTCTGCTCCCAATCAATCGTGCCTTCGCCCGGCCATAGATGCGAATCCTTGTCGCGCTTATTGTCGTGAATATGCGTGGAACGTATGCGATCTTCAAGCACGCTGAACGCCTGATGCACTGAGCTGATCAAGTGCGCATGGCCTACATCAAAACAAACGCCCAGATCTTCATAACGCAATAGCCGTATCAGTTCTTTCAGCTTTTCCGGCGTGGCAAAATCGTTGGGAGTATTTTCCAGCAATAGGCTTACGCCCAGCGGCCGCGCAAAGGCCCGGAGATGTTCAATGCCGCTCAGCGCGTTTTCAAACTTTCGCGGATCGTCGTACTCGTTCGTTTTGCCAATGTGCTGGATCAGGTAGCGAAAAGGCACGTACTCCGCCACTTCAATCGCGCGCTTGATCTCGTCCATCGCATCGATGCGGTTTCGTTTGTCCGGATCCACAATATTCACGGGCTGTCCGCCGGAATGAAAATTATTGTCCATGTAGATGGGCGCGTGGACGGAATGAAATTCAATCTTCTCTGACTTGAACCAGTTGCCAACTTCCTTGACGTGATCTTTATCGTGATAGTTGAAGTGGCCGCGTGCGGCAAAAATTTCCAGCGCCTGCGCTCCGCCGCGCACCATGGCGTCCAGCAGGCCGGGATGCAGCCGCCGCTTGATATACACGTGACTCGACATTGCGCGCAGCATCAGTAGCCCACCGCCTTTCCCCCGCTTCGCCCATCCGGCGCGCCCAGCAGCTCACCTGTTTTGGGATCCACAGCGATGCACTCGCCGTCACTCCAATAACTTTCCGCGTTGATCTTGTGGCCTCGCGCCTGCAGCAGCTTGATTGTGTCGGGTGAGATTCCCGTCTTCTCAATGTAAATCTCGTCCGGCTCCCATTGATGATGAAAGCGCGGCGCATTGACTGCCTGCTGAATGTCCAGCCCGTAATCGATCACGCCCATCAAAATGTTGGCCACCGTGCTGATGATGCGCGGCCCGCCGGGAGAACCCAGCACCATAAACAGCTTGCCGTCTTTCAAAACAATCGTCGGGGACATTGCACTCAGCGGCCTCTTTCCCGGCGCAATGGCATTGGCTTCGCCTTGAATCAGTCCATAACCATTCGGCACGCCCGGTTTAGAGGTAAAATCATCCATCTCGTCATTGAGAAAAAAGCCCAGTTTGCCCGCAGTCACGGCAGCGCCAAAACTATCATTCAGCGTTGTTGTTACGGCTACCGCGTTTCCCTGCGCATCAACCACGGAATAATGCGTGGTGTTGTTCGATTCACGGCCAGTGTAAGGCTGATGCAGCGTGGCTGGCCGGTCAAGTTCGCCAAAGCCGGAAGGCCGGTGCACGTCTTTGCTGTCCGTTGCGCGCATTGTGTCCAGTGACTGCCGCCAGCCGTCGGCATATTTCTTGTCGATCAATTGGGCAACGGGAATCTGGCTGAAGTCGGAATCGCCCAGCAGCTCCGCTCGGTCAAAAAATGCCCGGCGAAAAGCTTCAACCGTCACGTGCATGGAATCCGCTGAGCGATTGCCCATCTTGCTCAGATTGTAGCCCTCAAGAATGTTCAGCGTCTCCATGAGCGTGATGCCGCCGGAGCTCGGCGGTGGTGCACTGATAATTTCATAACCGCGATATGTGCCCCGGATAGGCCGTCGCTCTTTAACTTCATACTCAGCCAGATCCTCTGCGGTAATGAGCCCGCCGCCGCGCTTGATTTCGTCAGCCAGTTCGCGCGCCATTGCGCCTTTGTAAAACTCGTTGGCTTTAGGATTGGCGGCAATCCGCTCCAGCGTTCTGGCCAGTTCGGGTTGGCGGAAGATTTCACCCGGCTCATAGAACTTGCCGTTCCGCTGGAATATTCGGCGCGCATCGCCCAGGAACACGCGCTCTTCTTCCAGATGCGTGGTGGAATTTTCTTCATAGCGCATGTTGTGCGCTTCCTGGTAGGTCAGCCGGACGCCTTCTTGCGCCAGCTTGATTGCCGGAGCCATTACGGCGCGAAGCGGCAGTTTGCCCCAATGTTGCTCGGCATAAAGCAGCCCAGCCACTGAACCGGGTACCCCAATCGCTTTATAGCCGATCAGGCTCGCGTTCGGGATTACATTCCCCTGCGCGTCGAGATACATGTCACGAGTAGCGGCCTTGGGCGCTTTTTCGCGGAAGTCGAGAAAGTGCAGCTCGCCGTTGGCTTTGCGCAGCAGCATAAATCCGCCGCCGCCGATATTTCCCGCCGCCGGATGGACGACAGCTAGCGCAAAACCAGTTGCCACGGCTGCATCCACGGCATTGCCGCCCTGGCGCAAAATGTCCGCGCCAACCTGCGAAGCCTGCGGGTGAATACTCACCACCATGGCCTTGCGGGCATGTACCGGGCTCAACCCCTGCGCGTGGCCCAGCTCAGCCGCCGCCATGCAGCAGATAACTAGCTTACAAATCAGAAATTTACGCAGAACTGTCATCTGAATTGCGGACTCCAATGAGCTGATGCAAACGGCCCAGCTTGCTAACCAACTCTTGCCGCCGAGGGCAGGGCCTGTATGTCGCACCCGAGCTTACAGGCCAGCTATTGAGGCTAGCTTACCCGTTACAGGACAGTCAAATCAGGACAGTATCGATGATCGCAAAGAGCAACGCCTTAAAGATGATCGCAGCCTAGAGTCTCTTTAGTCCTTCGGCACAGTTTCTGGTGTCTCTTGTGACTTGCCGCTCTCATTGCCGCGCAGATCGACCGCCGTAACAGAGTAAAAATATTTCATCCCGGGCTGCACGCCAGGATCAGCAAAGCGCGGCGTTTTGACCAGCTCTGAATTGATCTTTACCAGCTGCTCGTTTTCGCGGCGACGATAGACGTTGTAGCCCGCGAAGTCAGGCTCGGTGTTGGCTGTCCAGGTAATGTCGATGAAAGAATTCGGCGCTGCCGGGCTATAAACTGCCTCCAACCCTGTGGGAACAGCCGGCGGGAAGGAATCATGCGCCAGCACGTCGACAACAGATGAGTTGTCGCCCTCGGTTTCTCCTTTACGATTTCCATCCTGCCAGAGCGTGACTGGAACGATCCAGTACTGGTAAATCTTTTCCCATTCGATTCCTGTGTCAACAAAGCTCTTTGCGGGATCACTGGCTTTTAATTGTGTGACCATTACAGGATCTTTCGCACCCTGCATCAAGCGCATAAGCTTGTAGGCATACTGCGTGTGCTGATTCGCATTTGTTGGAGCAGAACCGGATGGCTCCCAACTAATCATGATGCCTGTGGGCACGGGAACTGCCGAAATTTTCTGCGGCGGAGGCAGATTAGGCACCAGCGGCACGGAAACTCGGTTCGGGAGTCCAAAGGATTTTCCATTGTGTCCTTGTGCCAGCACCGTGTAGACGGCGAAGTCAGCGCTGCCGGAACGTAAAATGTCCGTCAAAGTATCTTTGGCGGTAGCTTGCTCCGCGCGGCCTTCTTGCAAAGCCGGCGCCAAAGGCAGCTCAGAAATTGTCTGGAAAACCAGCTCCGACGTTGGCCCTGAACGCAGCGCGCGTTGCACCAGCATCTTGCCAGGCTTGCGAATCAGCTCGCCATCGCTGGTTTCAGTCGGGGTGGTCCATGTGAGAGTGACCGTGTCGCCTTTGCGGACGGCCTTGAGATCGCCCACAAATCGAGGGATGTCCGCCGAAGGAGGCAGCGGAGCGCCGGGGACGCCGCAGCCGATGAGGATGGCGACGAGAATAAGGATGGCTGCATAAAATCCCGAACCCCGCCACTGGAAGCCTTGTGCGGTGTTTGCGTTCTTGCGAAGGCGCGGGTGAGGGATCGCTATGGCCATGAAGATTCGAATTGAAATCTTATCAGGCTGGCCGATTTCCGAAGTCCTGACCCTGCTTTTGCGAACCTGGCAATCCCGCGTGGCGCAACCCCAACTAATTACTTCGAGCCAATCGTTGCCGTTCAATGCCATCCAGAGCCCGCCAGAGTGCCAAGGCAATTCTTTCCGCGGCTTGCAGCGCCTTTGTTTGGCACTCAACGTCGCATACCTGTTTTTCCAGATGCTCGTCCCACACGCGCGCATGATGCACGTCGGCAGTTTGATGGACGGTAAAGTATGCGCAAGTCCTGGCATCAGCGCCGTACATCTCTAGCAGTCCCCGGGCTTTCTCCTGGGCGATCCGCGGCACCTGCGATTCATACGCATAAAAAGCAGCCAGCGCCTCCGCGGGTGAGCCTTCGCGGGCGACGTTCTGGAAGGTATCAATCAAAACCTGGATCTCCGCCAGTGGCTGCTCACTGGACACCCTGGCCCGGTCCGCTCCCATGCCTTCCGCAAAATCCAGCCAAAGCTCCGCGTGGCCATCTTCCCCGGCACGGTTGTCGGCTACGGCCTGCATGAGTTCGCCGTCGAGCTGAGGACGCGACTCAAACATCTCCAGGTAATCCGGAAATGCCGCGACATGATGAAAGTACTGCATGGCATAGAAGCGGAGGTCGTCACGCGTGAGTTCACCTTTGGCCCAAGCCTGGTAAAACGGGTGCGTCAATAAGTCGTGCCGGGCGATTCGGGCATTCAGCTCTTGGCGGAATTCTTGAGGATTCACTTATGTTCCTTTTGATTTGAGTCGTGACACAAAGAATACGCGAGCAGCAAAAACCATTCAACTTCCCGGTACGACTGACTAACAAGCACCCAAAATTTCTTCGCGGAGATAGCGATCCCTCGCTCCGCGAGGGATGTTTATAAAATATACCGCGACAAATCCTGGTCCTTCACAATATCGGCCAGCATTTTCTTCACGTAGTCCGCATCGACGTTGACGGCTTTCTCTTCCATGTCTGGAGCGTTGAAGCTGATCTCATCGAGCACGCGCTCCATGATCGTGTGCAGGCGGCGCGCGCCAATATTTTCAGTAGCTTCATTCACCTGGAAGGCGAAGTGGGCGACTTCATCAAGCGCTTCGCGAGTAAACGTCAGCTTGAGACCCTCAGTTTCCAGCAGCGCCGTGTACTGCTTCACCAGGGAAGATTTCGGTTCGGTGAGAATAAGAATGAAGTCAGACATGGTGAGCGATTTCAGCTCAACGCGGATAGGAAATCGTCCCTGCAATTCAGGGATGAGATCGCTAGGCTTGGAGACATGGAAAGCGCCGGCGGCGACGAAAAGAATATGATCCGTACGAACCATGCCGTAGCGAGTATTGACGGTGGTTCCTTCAACGATAGGCAGAATGTCGCGCTGCACGCCTTCACGGGAAACGTCCGGTCCGTGGCCGCTTTCGCGTCCGGCGATCTTGTCGATTTCGTCAAGGAAGATGATGCCGGATTGCTCCACGCGCTCCACGGCGGTGCGCGTTACCTGGTCCATATCAATCAGCCGCGATTCTTCTTCCTGCACCAGGTATTCAAACGCCTCGCTCACTTTCATCTTCCGCTTCTTGGTGCGCTGGCCAAAAATATTCGGCAGCATGTCCTTGATGTTGATGTCCATCTCTTCAACGCCCTGGTTGGAGATGATTTCAAATGCCGGTGTGGAACGTTCGCGGACTTCCAGCTCCACCATGTTTTCGTCGAGCTTGCCTTCACGCAACTGGTTGCGCAGCTTTTCCCGCGTGCGGGAAGTTGAGCTGCCTTCATCCGTCACCAGCGCAAAGCCCGCGGTAGAGTTCGTGGCCGCCGGAGTCGATGGCAGCAACAGGTCAAGCAAGCGCTCTTCCGCCTGCTGCTCGGCTTTCTCTGTGACCTCTTCCAGTTTCTCTTCGCGCACCATGTCAATAGCGATTTCTACGAGGTCGCGAATCATTGACTCAACGTCACGGCCCACGTAGCCGACCTCAGTGAATTTGGAAGCTTCGACCTTCAGGAATGGAGAATTGGCCAACCGCGCCAGGCGGCGCGCAATCTCTGTCTTGCCCACACCCGTAGGGCCAATCATGATGATGTTTTTGGGCATGATCTCTTCCGCGATGTCAGGCGGAAGTTTCTGCCGGCGCATGCGGTTGCGCAGCGCAATGGCCACGGCGCGCTTGGCGTCATGCTGGCCCACTACGTATTTATCCAGCTCAGAAACAATTTCTTTGGGGGTAAGATCGTCCAGAATGACGTCGCTTTCGTCGGCCACACTGGGTAAATAAATTGCCATGGGACTTTTACTCCTGTCGCTTCGCTCCATTTAGCAGTTAGCAATTAGCCAAAAATAATATTTCAACATTGCCGCTAGCTTTGTGTTTGGCCACTTGCGCTACTCTTGGGAGATTCGGCCTTGACATTCACGTCCTTCTCCGTGCTACTCGGATGATCAACTCACGTTGGTCTTGGTTTCGCTAATTGCCAATTGCTAGCTGCTATTTGCTTTCCTGTCCTTCACACGAATCACAAACTTCAATCCTGACCACGTTTCGTCAATGGCGCAAACCTTCACGTCCACCAGCCCACATTCAAGTCCAACGCGTCGCACAACGTCTTCCGTCAGGTCGGTTGGACGCCCGCTGGTCTTCTTGGGCCAGCCGATCCACAGCATGCCATCGGGCACCAGAGCCGCGGAGACACGTGGAAAATCTTTCTCCAACTCCGCCAGCCGGTCAGTGAAATAAACAATAACGTTGGCCTTGCCGGAAAGCCTATCCGCGCTTTGTGCTCCTTCAGGAAGTTTGCCCAGGTCCTTGACGAAGCTGGCCGGGTGATTGCGCAGGATGATCCGATGACCGGGCTTGATCCCGATCTTCTGGATGAGCGGTGTTCCTGAATAGCCTGCCATTGGACTCAACTCGCGGGAGCTGATGTACCCGCCTTTTCCGGGACCGATGAAAGCTCCTCAATGGTTACATTGTCATTGGTGAAGATGCAGATTTTTCCAGCGATCTTCATGGCCTCTTCCGCGATCTTGCGTGCCGGAAGCTCAGTGTTCTCAATAAGGGCTCGGGCCGCAGCCAGCGCGTATGAGCCGCCGCTGCCGATTGCGGCCACTCCACCGTCGGGCTCAATCACGTCTCCGGCGCCGCTGATAAGAAAAGTAAGAGTGTTGTCGGCGACGAGCAACAGTGCTTCCAGGTGGCGCAGCATTTTGTCTGTACGCCACTCTTTTGCCAGCTCGACCGCCGCGCGGCCCAGGTTGCCGTGATATTGCTCCAGTTTCGCTTCAAACCGAGAGAAAAGAGAAAAAGCATCTGCGGTGGACCCGGCAAAGCCAGCAAGAATTTTGTCACTGTAAAGCCGGCGGATCTTGCGTGCCGTATGTTTAATAACGCCTTCGCCCAAGGTAACTTGGCCGTCGGCAGCCATTACAACGCTGTTGCCACGGCGCACGCACACTACCGTGGTAGAGCGGATTTTTGTCTTGTTGGCTGCAAGCTGTTTTTGTGCGGAATTTACTGATCTCTTTGATGACATGAAGGCAATTCTTAATTATACCGCTATATAGATTGCATAGTGGGCATGATGGACTCACGTCTCTCTTTCAGGCAGGCTGCATGGCTATACATGTGCATCCAAGAGTAGGATGTACAAGCAAGCTGAGGAGGGAAGCATGTTCAAGAAAGCCAAGACACTCATTGCCGCGTTTGTAATTTTGTCATTCCTGGGCGGAGTGGTTCCCGCGCGGGCGCTTGACCGCGATCACGATGATGACAGAAAGTGCGAACAGCAGATCCGCAAAGCCGAAGCTAAGCTGCATGACGCCGAGCGCAAGCACGGTGACCATAGCCGCCAGGCAGAGAACAAGCGTCGTGATCTGGAAAACGCGCGGGCACGCTGCCATCACGGCGATCGGGACCATGACCGGGATCACGACCGCGATCATGACCACCACTAAACTCCGCTGAACAGAAGGCACGATCAAAATCCAGTGTTATGTTGATTGGCCAACTTGTTTGCACAAAAAAGCAAACCTCACCACGGATGACACAGATGACACGGATTTACAAAGTCAAATGGTTCTATTGAACTTTTTTTGATCCATGTATCAGTGTTATCCGTGGTAGGTTTTTGTATAAAGCTTGGCCGGGCTTCTGCAGCCTGGCCTTTTCTTTTTCCCGCCGTCTTTTCACCGCTAGCAGAGACTTTGATAGATTCTCTGCATGGCAAAAAAAGTCCCTCTGGGCATTCGCGGACAGGCGGAAGAAACCGTGCAGCACAAGCACACGCTCAATCATCACCATGAAAAGCTGCCGCCAATTTATTCCACGCCCAACATGATCGGCCTGATGGAATGGGCGGCGGCAAACGCCATGCTGCCGTTCCTCGATGAAGGCGAGATCAGCGTTGGCACGGCCATCAACATTGAGCATCGCGCGCCCACTACCATTGGCGACCTGGTAAAAACCGAGGCCGTGCTGGAATCGCACAATGAGCGGTTCTATATTTTTAGCGTGACCGCGCACAACGGGAAGGCTGAGATCGGGCGCGGAACAGTGACGCGGGCAATTGTGAATCCGGCGAAGGTGGCAGAGCGGCATGCGAAGCGCCACACCGGGAAAAAAGAATAGGAGCCAGTTTGTTCGTCGGTCATTACAGCGTCAGTTTTGCCGCCAAGTCGGCGCAAAAGCGCCTTCCGGTCTGGCTCTTGTTCCTTGCCGTGCAGTGGATTGACGTGATGTGGGCCATCTTTGTCATGCTGGGGGTTGAGAAGGTGCGGATCGTTCCCGGCATCACCGCTTCCAACGCGCTCGACCTGTATTACATGCCTTACACGCACAGCCTTCTCGGCGTGCTGTGCTGGTCGGCGATGGGATATGCTGTCTGCCAGCTAATCCCTCAATGGCGGGGCAGGCGCAATGGACTGATCGTGGCCGCGGCCGTTTTCTCCCACTGGATTCTCGATCTCATCGTGCATCGCCCGGATATGACCTGGTACGACAGTGTGGGCAGGCTCGGGTTTGGACTGTGGAATTATCGCGGCGCGGCCTTTGCGCTTGAGATGGCGGTATTGTTCGGTGGCGCAGCGATGTTGTATCGCACGGCAGCACATAGAGGGCGGCTTATTGGCTTTGTGATTTTCCTTGCGGCGCTGCAAGTCTTTGGGACATTCTTCTTTCCACCGCCGCCCAGCGATCATGCTGCCGCAATGACGGCATTGGTTTCTTACATTGTGTTGGCGCTAATTGCGTGGTGGGTGGATAGTATTCGGGCGACCAAGCTTAGGAGATTACAGCAACAAAGATGAAACTTATGACGGTTTTGCCGAAGACATGAGTTATAGTAAACCGCAACTGACGAGAAATAGCTGAATGGCTGATAAGTACGACAACCCGAATTTAAAAGTTTTCTATTCTTATTCTCACAAAGATGAAAAGCTGCGGGATCGACTCGAAACTCATCTTTCCATTTTGAAGCGTGAGGGTGTGATCTCTCAGTGGCATGATCGTCGCATTAGTGCGGGTCTAGACTGGAAAAACAGTATTGATGATCGGCTGAATCGAGCACAAATCATTCTTCTTTTGGTTAGCGCTGATTTCTTGGCGTCGGACTATTGCTATGACGTCGAAATGAAACGCGCCATGGAGAGGCACGCTTCGGGAGAAGCTCGTGTCATTCCAATCATACTGAGGCCGTGCGATTGGGACCGCACACCCTTCTCAAAAGTGCAGGCACTTCCCAGGGATGGGCGCCCGGTGGTCAAGTGGCGAGATTACGATACCGCTTTTAGCGAAGTGACACGAGGAATACGCGACGTTGTAAGTTCCTTGCATATCCAAAAGCTCAAATCAAGACTCGAAAGACTGAAGCCGAAAATTGTTGTGGTTGATGATGAAAGAGTATGTGCTGACACAATGGCAATTATCCTTAACCATAATGGGTTCGATGCAGTTGCTGCCTACACAGGCCGCAAAGGTTTAGAAATTGCGATAGCAGAACAGGCCTGTTTGGTAATAAGCGATGTGATAATGCCCGATATGAATGGTATTGAAGCAGCTATTCGTATCCGCGAATTACTTCCGAATTGCAAAATATTATTATTTTCCGGCCAAGCAGCTACTGCTGATCTTTTAGAAGAGGCCCGCGCTAACGGTCATGAATTTGAGATTCTTGCTAAACCCGTGCATCCACAAGACCTTCTTGCTAAGTTAAGAAATTAAATGCGACGTAGCAGGTTATAAAAGGAGCCCAAAAGCAGAAAAATTAGCTGCCTGCGCTCAAAAGAAATCAACTGCTGACTGTCGAAGCGCAGTTTGTGATAAACCGCGTTACATGCAGCGGATCGCGCTGTTTTTCTCTTGTACGATAATTCTCTGTGACGCTTCCCTTCACAATCCAAGCCCAAGCCGGCGCGGCCCGTCAGGCCCGCATCCACACCGCGCATGGGCTGGTGGAAACACCTGCCTTCATGCCTGTGGGCACAGCAGGGACTGTCAAGGCCGTTTCACAGGACATTCTGGAAGATCTTGGAGCGCAGATCATTCTGGGCAATACCTATCACTTATATCTTCGACCCGGACACGAGTTGGTGCGCAAGATGGGTGGCCTGCATAGGTTCATAAGCTGGGAACGTGCCTTGCTCACCGATTCCGGCGGATTCCAGGTCTTTAGCCTGAGCGAGCTGCGCAAGGTGAAGGAAGAAGGCGTAAGTTTTCGCTCGCATTTGGATGGCACGTCGCATTTGTTTACGCCGGAGCGGTCAATGGAAATCCAGATCGCTTTGGGCGCGGACATTGTGATGGCCTTCGACGAATGCACCGAACATCCGGCGGAGCGGGAACGGGCGCGGGCGTCCATGGAGATGACGCTGCGCTGGGCCAGGCGTTCGAAAGACTATTTTGATGCGCACAAGCATGAGGTGCCCTGGGATCGGGGGATCGGGAGATCGGGTGATCCGATGATCGGAAAACCAAATGGCGATCAGCAGTCAGCAATGAGCAGTCAGCCGGAACCCCACCCTTTGCACAAAGAGCGCGCAAAAGATGGAGGACCCGAGAGCATGGAGCAACTCGCACAGCCGAAGGCGGCTGCGGTCCACGAATCTCTTTCACATGAGTTGCCCAGCGCGCCAGCGCTCTTCGGCATCGTGCAGGGCGGCATGTACGCCGACCTTCGGCGCGAATCGGCCGAGCGGACAGTGGAACTGGACTTTCCCGGCTATGCCATTGGTGGGTTGAGCGTGGGCGAATCGCGTGCCAAGACCATGGACATGATCGCTGCCGTGCTGGAAATACTCCCAAAGGACAAGCCGCGCTACGTCATGGGTGTGGGGTATCCAGAGGAAATCGTACAGTATGCCGCCATGGGAGTGGACATGATGGACTGCGTGCTGCCCACGCGGGCGGCGCGCCACGGGCTGCTGTTTACCTCAGAGGGAAGAATCAACATCAAGAATGCACGCTATGCGCAGGACCAAGGCCCAGCCGACCCGAAATGTGCCTGCCGGGTTTGCAGCCGATACACGCGCGCTTACCTGCGGCATCTTTTTGTTTCGGCAGAGCCGCTGGCTGGTGTGCTCAATACGGTGCATAATCTGGCGTTCTACCTTGACACTATGCGTAGTGTGCGTCATGCTATAACGCTTGGGGACCTCTCAGGGATTCTGTCAGGAAGTGTGTCCTTGACCTGAGCTCCCTGATTCAAGCGTCAAATAGAGAAAAACCTCCGAAATACTCCGGCACCGGCGTGCCATGCGCGGAGTCCCAAGGCGGGATTTGATCAGCGGTCACAATCAGGGTATAGGGTCTCACACTCCTCAAGAGGCGAGTGTGCGTACGGCTGTGAAGGCAATCTTTTTTAAAGATGAACTTTTAAATGATGAGCAATGCGATAAGTCTGTTTTTGTTTCAGGGCGCTGCGGGCGGCGGCCTGGGCATCTTTCTGCTGCTTCCCCTGCTTTTTATTTTTGCCACATTCTATTTCCAGCAGCGTAAAACCAAGCGCTGGCAGGAAGTACTGAACAGCGTGAAGAACGGCGACCGCGTGACCACCAGCGGAGGAATCCGCGGGCTGGTTATCGCCCTCAAGGATGACGCCGTGCATCTGCGGGTACCGCCCGATAATTTGCGGCTGGAAGTTGCGAAAGCCTCGATTACAGCCATCAATCGTGAAGAAGAAGAAAAGAAACCATCGTAAAGAAGCACTTAGGACATGCAGAAAAATCTACTTTTAAAAACCGGAATCATTGTTGCCATCCTTCTGATTTTTGTTTACGGCATGCTGGGCCCCAAGCTGTTTAGCGGAGCCGGCTTCAAAACCGCCTTACTGGACCGTATCCATCTGGGCTTGGATTTGAAGGGTGGAACCCACCTGATTCTTCAGGTGATGGTGAATGATGCTGTTGGCGCACAGTCTGACCACGCCACCGAAATCCTGAAAGATGAGCTGCAAAAAGCCAAGGTCAACTATGCCGATATCGGCAAGGTCGACAACCAGCCGGAAAAAGTCGTCATTAAAGGCGTTCCGCTCGATGCGTCCTCCACGGTGCGCGGCATTGTAAGTGATCGTTTGCCGGAATATGACGTGGCAGCAGGCCCAGACAATAGCTGGGTGCTGACCATGAAGCCACAGGTGCTGGCCGACTTGAAAGACCGCACTCTGGAGCAGTCGATTGAGGCCATCCGCACGCGTGTGGACAGCCTAGGCGTAAGCGAGCCGCTGATCCAGAAAAACGGCCTGGGCGATAACCAGATCCTAGTCCAGCTCCCCGGCGTGGACGATCCCGGCCGCGTGAAGGAGATTATTCAATCCACGGCGCGGTTGGAACTGCGTGAAGCTCTGGACCACGGGCAAAGCTATCCTACAGAACAGGCGGCGCTCCAGGCCCATAATGGCATTTTGCCCGCAAACTCCGTCATAATGCCGAGCAAGCCGCGCAGAGGCGAGCAAGAAGGTGGCTTTATTATCGTGAGCCGCGTTCCAGTGGTGAGCGGAACCGACATTCGCAGCGCCGATCCAGGCAACAAGTCCGATACAAACGAACCAATCGTTAATTTTTATCTGACGGCCGCAGCCGGCAAGAAGTTTGCGGCGTTTACCGGCGCGCATAGTAAAGACAGCGCTGATCCCAGCAACCTGGCTATCGTGCTGGATAACCGCGTCATTACCGCTCCTTCCATCAACGGCCAGATTTCCGACAGCGGCATTATTGAAGGCGGATTCACGGCAGAAAGTGCCAAGGATTTGGCCATGTTGCTGCGTTCCGGCGCGCTGCCGGCCAGCCTACATTATCTGACTGAGCGCACTGTCGGCCCATCTTTGGGCGCAGATTCCATCCGGGCAGGCGTAAAAGCCGCCATTGCTGGAATGGCTGCCGTGCTGATTTTCATGCTGATCTATTACCGTGGCGCAGGCGTGAATGCCGATCTGGCCCTGATCCTGAACCTGGTGATTCTGCTGGGCTTTATGGGTTTCTTTGGCGCGGTGCTCACGCTGCCCGGAATTGCGGGCGTGATTCTCACGGTCGGTATGGGCGTGGATTCCAATGTGCTGATTTTTGAGCGCATTCGGGAAGAGCTGCGCAGCGGCAAGGCCGCTGCCGCAGCGGTTGACCAGGGCTTTGATCGCGCCTGGACCACGATTCTGGATACCCACGTAACAACCATTGTTTCCGCGTTGATTCTGTTTTTTGTGGGTACCGGGCCGGTAAGCGGATTCGGTCTTACGCTGATTTTCGGCCTTCTGGCCAACCTGTTTACCGCGGTTTTTGTTTCCCGCGTCATTTTCGATGCTGTCCTCAGCTGCAAAGGTCGCGGCGAGGCACTGAGCATCTAGTTCAAAAGGTCAAAATAAAGTGGAATTTTTTCGCAATACAAATATCGATTTCCTGGGCAAAAAGTGGTACTTCCTCAGCTTCTCGCTGATCTTCAGCGTGGCCGGCATTCTTTCCATGCTGTTCTGGCACGGCATTCCGCTGGGCGTGGATTTCCGTGGCGGCACTCTGGTGTATGTGAAGTTTGTGAACCAGCCCAACCTCTCGGCGATTCGGGCCGAACTGGACAAAGCCGGGCTGCACAATGCAACGATCCAGAGCTATGGCAATGCCGGCGAAAATGAAGTGGTGATCAAGCTGGATTTGAAGGAAACCAGCGAAGCCGATCTTTCCAAGGGGAAGAACCAGATTATCAATGCTCTGGAGACCAATCCCATCCAGGGCAAGCAGAACATCAATAACAGTGACCGGATTGGCTTTACCGCCGTCCGCGATGCCTTGGTGGCCGCCGATCCTCTGCATGCTGATCCTTCACAATATGACCAACTGGCGCGCCGAATCTTAGATTTCCGCGATAAGGACCATGGCGGCGTGATCAAGTCCATGGACGACCTGAAGGCCGTGGTTCCCGACCCAGTGCTAAACGCGCTGAAACAGGCCTTTTACACCAGCGACTTTGGTGTTCGCAGCGCAGATATCGTGGGTCCGCAGGTGGGCGGCCAGCTAAAAAAGCAGGCTACGCTGGCGGTTGGATTCTCCCTGATCGCCATGCTCGTCTATTTGTGGTTCCGGTTTGAGATGATCTACGGCGTGGCCGCCGTTGTTGCCGTTTTTCACGATACTTTAATCACTGTGGGAGCGTTCTCCTTGACGAATCAGGAGATAACCCTTACTGTTATCGCCGCGATTCTAACCCTTGTTGGTTATTCCATGAACGACACCATCGTGGTGTTTGATCGCATTCGGGAAAACGTAAAGCTCATGCGCCGGGAGAGCCTGGCGGAGATCGTCAATAAGAGCATCAACCAGACGCTGAGCCGGACGATCCTGACTTCAGGGCTTACATTCCTGACGGTGCTCTCACTGTATCTTTTTGGCGGGGAAGTACTTCATGGGTTTTCCTTTGCCTTGGTAGTCGGCATCATAATAGGTACATATTCGTCCATTGCCGTAGCGGCTCCCATGCTTGTGGCTTATACGGAATGGCGTGCAAAAAGCTCGGGAAGAGGAGCAATTCCGCTTCCTGCCCCTGGCGCGAAAGGGAAAGCTCGCGTGAAAGTATAGGGCCGGAATTTTTCCGGTTTTTGGGATCAAAAAAAGCAGTCCCGGTGTCCAATGTTTTAATCGCTTAGTCCCCCTAGGATTGGAGAATCGGCATGTTTGAAGACAGCCTGATGGAATCCGGAGGAAGAATCAAAACCAACCAGAAGTGGACAGGTTTGATCTCTACTCTGGTACAACTTGGCTTGGTGGGTTTCCTGGTACTGTTGCCCCTTATTTTTACTGAGGCGCTGCCCAAAGGACAGCTGACGACTTGGCTCGTCGCTCCTCCGCCGCCTCCTCCACCCCCGCCACCGGCCGCCCCGCAGATCCAGCATGTGCAGAAAGTCAGCGAAATCGTTGACGGTGCGCTCCGCACCCCCAGCAAGATTCCGAAAAAAATCCAGATGATTGAGCACGAGGAAGCTCCGCAGCAAAACGCCGGCGTGGTCGGTGGAGTGGTTGGCGGCGTCCCCGGTGGATCGTCTGGCGGAGTGATTGGCGGAATTATCGGATCAGCCGCGCCGCCTCCTAAAGTAGCTGCTCCGCAGAAGTTACGCGTTTCTTCGGGCGTCGCCGATGGTCTTAAAATCCACGATGTACAGCCTGCTTATCCCCAGATGGCCCGGATCGCGCACATTCAGGGTGACGTGCTGTTGCAGGCGACCATAAGTAAGAGTGGAGTCATCGAAAACCTTCATGCGGTCCAGGGGCATCCAATTCTCATCCAGGCTGCGATGGATGCCGTAAAGCAGTGGAAGTACAAACCTTACATCTTGAACGGCGAACCGGTGGAAGTGGAAACAACGATTAAAGTCCAGTTCCACATGTAAAAAGCAGTTATGTAAAGAATACTGATGGCGGGCCAAGCGCCCGCTGTCCCGGCCCCGAGATTGAAGAAGGTTCATCGCGTCCTGTAGTCGCGCGCTGTGCTCCGTTCTATCCCGCCCCGTGAAGGGGGCAACACTCTCGGCAAACAATTGATTAAAAGTTCTGAGGAGGAAAACTTAACCCATGCTTGTCGCAAATATTGCAACTCTTACCATCGCCAAAGCGCATCTGTTTGCTTTCTGGCTGTTTCAGCAGGCAGCAGGAGCCGATGACGCCGGCACTATCGGTTGGGACCCCATCCACTTATGGAAACAGATGAGCTGGGTAGCCCAGGTCGTCGTAGTTGTTCTCTTTATTATGTCGGCGTGGTCTATCGGCGTAATGATTGATCGCTGGATAGCATTCAGCGCCGCCCGCAAACAGTCTCGCCAGTTCGCTCCCGTGGTTGCCGGCGCTCTGCGTGAAGGCAAGCTCGATGAAGCCATTCGCGTGGCTGAACGCAACAAGAAGAGCCATCTGGCCAAAGTGGTGACCGCAGGGTTGCAGGAATTCAAGGCCCATGGTGAATCCACGGAAATTCCCGGTGAACAGATTGAAGCCAGCAAGCGCGCCCTGGAACGGGCGGAAGCCATTGTCCACGCCGAATTGAAGCGCGGCCTGGGCGGTCTGGCCACAATCGGATCCACGGCGCCGTTCGTCGGCCTGTTCGGAACGGTCATCGGAATTCTGAACGCCTTTAAAAAGATCTCTGAGCAGAAGGCCACAGGTCTGGGCGCGGTCGCCGGCGGTATTTCTGAAGCGCTGGTCACCACGGCTCTGGGACTGTTCGTCGCCATCCCTGCCGTGATGATGTTCAACTATTTCACCGGCAAAGTGGAAGCTTTTGACGTGGAAATGGATAACTCATCCAGCGAACTGGTGGATTACTTCCTGAAGCGGAGCAGTGCTACCACGGTGCGGCGGTAAGCCGGGAGTTGAACAATGGCCATAAGTGTTCGTAATGAAGGCGCAAAAGTAAACTCCAATATCAACGTCACACCCATGGTGGACGTGATGCTGGTGCTGTTGATCATTTTCATGGTGATCACGCCGATGTTGCAGAAAGGCCAGTCGGTTGATCTGGCCAAGGCCACCAACCCCATGCCAATGCCGGACGCGGACAAGGAAGACGCGGTGATCGTGGCAGTAATGAGAGACGGTCAGGTTTTTCTTGATACGCAGAAGGTAACGCCGGAAGAGTTAACGCAGAAGGTAAAGGACCGCGTTTCCAGCCGCACGAACAAGCAGGTGTTTGTGAAGGCTGACGCGCGGGCCAAGTACAAAGGAGTGGTCGAAGTTGTTGACGACGTCCGCTCTGCCGGCGTTGACCAGGTGGGCCTGCTGACTGAACAGAAGCGCGACGCCAACAAGCCACCGCAGTAATGGACCAGAACCAGACAGAAGAGGATTAATTCTATGGCAATGACAACTGGCGGAGGAGGCGGACAGACCGCTGATATCAACGTCACGCCCTTGATCGACGTTTTGCTGGTGCTGCTGATCATTTTCATGGTCATCACGCCGCTGACGCCGAAAGGACTTGAGGCGCTGGTACCGCAACCGCCGCCGCCGCACCAGCCGGAAACCCAGACAGACCGCACCGTGGTGGTGCAGGTTCTGCAGGATAACGGCAAGGTAAAACTGAAGATCAACCAGGAAGATGTGTCGCAGGAAAATCTGCAGACCCGCCTTACTGATATCTTCAAGACGCGCGCGGAACGGGTCATGTTCGTGAAAGGCGATCCTGACGTTGAATTTCAGAATGTCGCCCAGGTGATTGATATCGCCCGGGGCACCAACGTCATCGACAGAATCGGTTTGATTACGGCAAAGATCGAAGCGGGACAGTAATACGGTTTAACTCCTCAGAATGGGGATGCGCGGAGGGCCGCTCATCCCCGTGAGTTTTACCCACCTCAGGGCAAAAATTTCTCCACTCCGATTAAGGGAGCAGCAAAGATGAATAGGACCGCACGACTCGTGACGGTAATAGCCGTCGCAGCCGCGCTGCTAAGCACGGCGGGTTGCAACAAACTAAAGGCTCGCGATCAACTCAACAAGGGCGTTCAATCCTTTCGCGGCGCTAATTATGAAGAAGCAATTGGGCATTTCCAGAATGCCGTCAACCTTGATAGCGACCTTAAAGTCGCCAAAATGTACCTGGCCACCGCTTATGCGCAGCAGTATGTGCCTGGCGTAGAAACGCCGGAGAACCTGCGCAATGCGCAACTCGCCATTGATCAGTACAAGCAGGTACTGACCACTGACCCGCATAACGTCACCAGCCTGAAAGGCATCGCCTTTCTTTACATGCAGCAGAAAAAATTTGACGAAGCGCGCGAGTATTACAAGAAGGCCATTGACGCAGATCCAAATGATCCAGAAACCTATTATTCTGTCGGCGTGATCGACTGGTCTGCTACTTATAAAGATGCTGCGGAATTGAAATCGAAAGAAGGCCTGAAGGTTGACGATGAGTTGAAGGGCAAAGGCAGCCAGAAGCTCTGTGACGAGATGAAACAAAAAGACGGCGTCGCCGTCGACGAAGGCATGAAGATGCTCCAGACGGCCATTGATAAGCGCCAGGATTATGACGACGCAATGGCCTATATGAACCTGCTCTACCGGCGCAAAGCCAACGATATGACCTGCGACGATGCCCAGGCTCGTGCCGAGTACGTAAAGACAGCCAACGAGTGGAGCGACAAGGCTATGGCAGCGCGCAAAAAGAAAGCCGAAGAAGCTTCAAAGAAAACCAGCGGCGGAATCGTGCTGGACCAGCCGAAATCGAAATAGCCTAGTCTTAGGTTGAAGGCCCCTCCTGCGGGAGGGGTTTTTATTGCGTGGCGGCAAGCATGTCTTCCGCGCACGCCAGCACCGGTACCTTATTGTTACAATCAGGGTTTCCGCTATGTTTTCCAAGGTCCTCATAGCCAATCGTGGTGAAATCGCAGTTCGCGTAATACGTGCCTGCCGTGAAATGGGCATCACGTCCGTGGCTGTCTTTTCTGACGTTGATCGCGCCTCCTTGCATGTAACCAAGGCGGATGAAGCTTATTTGCTTGGGCCGGCTCCGGCCCGCGAATCGTACTTGAACATCCCTAAAATCCTGGAAGTAGCCCGCAAATGCGGGGCTGAAGCCATCCATCCCGGCTACGGATTCTTATCTGAAAATGCGCAGTTTGCCCGTGCATGCCTAGATGCGGGAATCAAGTTTATTGGTCCGCCGCCCTCGGCCATGGAGCTGATGGGATCGAAAACTCGTGCGCGTGCAGCGATGCAAGCCGCGGGCGTTCCCATGGTTCCCGGCTCCGCGCGCGGCCTCACGCTTGCCGAAGCGGAAGCCATGGCGGCCCAGATCGGCTTTCCGGTAATGATCAAGGCCGCGGCCGGCGGCGGTGGCAAGGGAATGCGCCTGGTAAGCAGGGCTGCCGATCTCAAATCAAGTTATGAAACCGCTCAAAGCGAAGCCTTGCGATCGTTCAATGACGGCGAGATCTATATTGAAAAATTCATTGAGAACCCACGCCATATTGAAATCCAGGTGCTGGGCGATGAACACGGCAACGTGGTTTATCTGGGCGAACGTGAGTGTTCCGTACAGCGCCGCCATCAAAAGGTGATTGAAGAAGCGCCTTCGGCCATTGTCGATGAAGAAATGCGGCGTCATATGGGCGCAGTGGCCGTACAGGCCGCAAAGTCGGCGGGATACACCAATGCCGGGACGGTGGAATTCCTGGTGGATGGCAAACGCAATTTCTATTTCCTGGAAATGAATACTCGATTGCAAGTGGAACATCCGGTCACGGAACTGGTTACCGGTCTTGATCTTGTACACCTGCAACTGCGGATCGCCAGCGGAGAAAAACTTCCTTTCAGCCAAAAAGACGTTCAACTTCGGGGGCACGCGATTGAGTGCAGGATTTATGCGGAAGATCCGGATAACAATTTCTTTCCTTCACCGGGCAAAATCACCAAGCTCTTGCGCCCTTCTGGTCCAGGTATTCGCGAGGACAGCGGCGTTTATGAAGGCTGGACGGTGCCGCTGGACTATGACCCCATGCTGTCCAAGCTGATCGCCTACGCTCCCGATCGATCAATGGCCATCGCCCGCATGAGACGAGCGCTGGATGAATACTTTATTGGCGGCATCAAGACCAATCTGCCGCTGTTCCGGCGCATTCTGGAGCATCCCGACTTCATCAGCGCGCGCATCGATACCGGCTTTCTTGACCGCCTGCTCGGCACTACTGCAGCTCCAGCAAGCGCTAAAAACGGGATGGCTGAGATTGCGGCTGTTTCCGCTGCACTGTTTGCCGCCACCAATCAATCCAAGAACGGCCAGAATGGCGTCTCCAGGCCAAGCGCTGAAAAAAGATCTGACACGTCCATGTGGAAGCGTACTGCACGGAGCGAGGGGGTTGGCGGCGAATGATTTACGAGGTCACGCTGGCCGAGAAAACTTATCGCGTTGAACTGACGCAAGTCGGCGAACGATGGAAGTGCATTCTGGATGGCCGGGAACTACCGGTGGACGTTGTTTACGGCCAGAATGGCGTTCTTTCGCTGTTGCTCAGCGGCAAGTCGTATGAAGTAAAGCAGGAAATTGTGGGGTCGGAGACAAACGTTATTGTTGGCCATGAGCGCTTTACCGCCTCAGTCCGCGATCCGCGCTCATTTCGGTCGCGCAGCCGCGCTGGAGCCAATGAACAGGGAGTCATGAAAATCAAAGCGCCTATGCCAGGCAAAGTGGTGCGGGTGCTGGCGGCTGTGGGAACCCCGGTGGAAGCGGGTCAAAGCGTCCTGGTGATTGAAGCCATGAAGATGCAGAACGAACTTAAGGCTCCCAAGACCGGAGTGGTGAAAAAAATCAACGTCACGGAAGGTGCCGCTGTGGACGCAGGCCAGGCGCTGGCCGAAGTGGAGTAAATCCGGCAAATTTCTCAAAGGGTGAGGCGATCCATTCCGGGGCCGCTGCCACATCAGGCACTCAGGGTAAATCCAAGGCTCCATAGCGGAGCGATAGTTATTTGGTTCCTGTGTTCTTCAAAATCTGTTCAGCGTAATAATTGTGGATTTCTGCGTTGTCACGCAACACTTCGTCATAAGCGGCGCGCAAAATCTGCTCACGCTGGTTGCGCAGTTGATTGCGGATGAACTGCTGCACCTGCGGATCATTCAGGTCACGCTGCCCCGCGGTTTCTTTTCCGATCAATTTGATGATGCGATAACCAAATGGCTGCCGGGTGGTTGGGTTGATCACCGGAATTACTTCACTGAACTGGCCGGGCTTTAGTTTGAGGATTGCGTCACGGGTTGCCGTGTCAGTGTTTTTCAGCTGCGATTCCGGCATAGGTCCCAGTTCACCGCCGTTGCGCGCGGTATCGGGGTCTTCTGAAAACTTTGCGGCAACACTGGCAAAATCCTCGCCACTTTCCAGGCGATGCTCGGCTTCATTGATCTTTTTCCGCGCTGCCGCGTCATTCTGCGCTTTGCCTGGACTCTCTGCGGGTTGACCCATGGGCTGGCTGGTGACCAGGATGTGGGCAACGAAATAGCGCGGTTCAATCAGGTTGAAATCTGCTTTGTGCTGGTTGTAATAATTCTGCAGGTCGGCATCGGAGATGTTCACTTTTGAACCAATCTCTTTATTCAGTAGCTTGTCGATTGTCAGGTTACGGCGTATTTCCTGCTTGGAGTCTTCCTCGGTCATGCCCAGGTCTTTCAGGCGTTTCTGAAACTCCTCTTGCGTATAAGGCGCTTTGGCCTGGGCGAATTTGCTTTCCACCTCGTCATCGGTGGCTAGGATCCCAAGTTTTTCCGCTTTCTGCAGGTGCAGCTGGATATCGATGAGTTGGCTGAGAATATTCAGCCGCAGAGCTTCCTCTTCAGCCGCCGTTGGCTTTTGCGGCGATCCTGCAACCCGGCCGTTATAATTCTTGTCCAGCTCGGAGCGAAAAATCTTGTAGCTATTCACCTTGGCTACAACTTCCTTGTCCGTACCACGGCCTGGGCAGCCGGCCAGGATCAGCGCCACAGTGAATACCAACAAGAGAGAAAACAGACTGCGCCGATATTTACGCGCCTGGATCAATTAGTCGCCTCCATGGGCAATTTCAGATACGGTACGATAACCGACTTCACAGCGCTTGACTAGTTTTTTGCGTTTGCCGGGGCCTGCTGTCCGCTATCCGCCAGGGCACGATCCAGGGCAGCGCGCAGTTCCGATTCCGGGACCGCTCCGGTGAATCTTTCTCCGTTGATAAACAGCGTTGGCGTGGAGTCAACCCCAAGCTTGTCACCCTCGGCCATCGATGCGCGGACAGCACCTTCATCCTGCTTTTGCATGCAGGCCTGCAATTTGTCCGCATCAAGCTGATGTTTCTGCGCCTGTTCCTTGGCAAGATTATCAATGTTCTGGAATGCTTCTGTCCGCGACTTGCCGGCCATCTGTTTCTGGTTGGTATGGATGTAATCGGCAAAATCCCAGTAGGCCGGAGCGTTCTGCTCACCCAGGCAATTTCCGTCAATAGCGGCATGCATGGCCCATGGGTGGATCTCTATTAGCGGATAGTCTTTGTAGATCACCTTAATTTTGTCAGCGTAGTCCTTGAAGACACTTTCAAAAAGAGTTGAGTGCAAGCGGGAGCAGAAGGGGCATTGAAAATCGTCAAAGTTGATGACTGTCACCTTGGCGCTGGGATTGCCCTTCACCGGCCGTCCCTTCACATCGATCTTGGACATCAGGTCCTGGGAAATATCGATTTTTTCAACGTGCGCAAGGGTTTTACGGTCCGTTGATATCAAAAAGTCATGGTGAGTAGTGTTCGTTCCACCGGTGAAGCTAACTACCAGATCATCATAGCCAGTCGTGGTGCCGGCCTTGGGTTCCGATACGGAAATGGTGACCTGTGGCGGAACGCTGTAGCGGGAGCGGATCTCTGATGTTATCCGGTGTGTGACCTCCGGGGTCAGGGGCGCCGGCTTGGAAGCTGCCTGGATTGCTGGCTTCTTTGTACTTGTTTTCTTTTTTGCCGTCTTGGTCGTGCTCTTCCCAGTGGCCGCAGTCTTGCCTTTGCCGGCGGCAGGAGCTGCCGTAGAGCCTGCTGCTTTGGGAGGATTTGTCCCTGAACTTTGGGCTGCTCCTGGCTGAACAGCCATAAGCATAAGGAGGAAAGTAGTTAGTAAAATGCCATTAAATCTAGCCAAAAAAGATCACCTCGTCGTTCTGACAACTTTCCAAATTATCTCATGAAGGCGCAACCCTATGCTTTTAAACCCCATGCCTATGTCATGCCTATGAAATGAGCTTAATCAGAGACGGAGCAGTTTTGGCTATATTCATTGATCCGGAACGAAATCCCTCGGTATCTACGGTTACAAACGTGAATCCCAGCGCTTTAAAGACCTGGGTGAACTCGCGAAACATCTCAGGGGTAAGCGCGCGGGCCAACTCGTCCTGGGCAATCTCAATCCGCGCGATTTCGCCATGATGCCGCACACGGCATTGGCGGAAGCCGAGGCGGCGCAGCGCTTCTTCTCCCTGTTCGATCGCTGAGAGAGCTTCCAGAGTTACCGGACGGCCATACTCAATGCGGGATGACAGGCACGCAGAAGCGGGCTTTTCCCAGACGCGAAGGTCCGCCGTGCGGGCCAGTTCCCGAATGTCAGCTTTGGTCAATCCCACCTGAAGCAGTGGGGCTGCTACCTGATGCTGGCGCGCAGCCGCCTGGCCGGGCCGGAAATCGCTTTGATCGTCGACATTTACACCGTAGGCAATCGATTGGAAACCACGCTTTTCCGCGAATCCTTCCATCACCTGAAAGAGTTCGTCTTTACAGTGGAAACACCGCTGGCGGTCATTGCGGACGTATTCCGCCCGTTCCATTTCGCTGGTCTGGACCACCTCAGTGGGAATCCCATGCTCCTGCGCGAATGCGAGAGCGTCCTGAAGCTGGGTCCGAGCCAGACTGGGCGAGTCCGCGATTACTGCCAGCATGTCCTTGCCTAGAACTTTATTAGCGACCCATGCCAGGTAGGCCGAATCGACACCGCCAGAGTATGCGACCAGCGTGCGGCCCAGCGACCGGAGCGAGTCTTCAAGTAGAAGCTGCTTGGCGGATAACTCCATATTTAGATTTTAACCACAAAGGACACCAAGGGTCACGGAGATTGCCCAGGGAAAGCACACTCAACCGAACCCCTCTGTGTTTCTCTGTGTCCTCAGTGGTGAAGCTCGTCCTAAAACAGCCGTTCCTGGCGCTTCAAATTGCCGAACGATCCAATATTCGCCAGCGTAAAGGCAAATCGATATTGGTTTTCGTTGCGGACTGAGCCAAGAGAAAAGCGCCGGTACTCGAAGCTAAGGCCACAACAATCCCAGTTATAGGCAGTTTGCGCGGCCCCATATTGCAGCAGGTTGAATTCGCGATCAAAACCAATGTTCGCTGCCGCGCTCCAGCCTCTCTTGGTCGGACTGCCGTATCCGAGTTGCGCGCGAATCTGATCAAACAGAGGCGGTACGCAGGCTGGCTGGTTAAAAACGTGCGGGATGCAAGTGGGCAGCACCCGTCCCGTAGTGGGATCGGATACCACCTCGCCAGGAACCTGGAGGTAAGCATGGCTGGCGCCGACAAAGAAATCTCCAAAATGAAATCCGGTATAGAGGGTGCTGGAATTGATGCGGCCCTTCTTGCTGTCATAATCAACCTGCCATTCCAGATCGCTGTTTGTGCTGGTGCGCACGCGCAGCCGCGATACCACGGGAGAAAACCGCCGCGGATCGGTGACGAAAGCAATGCCGGTAAAGCTTGCGGTGGTGGTCAAGACGTTGCGCGTGCCGTTGACAACCGCTCCACCAAAAGTGGGATCGGCAAAGTACTTCATTTTGACTTCCCAGCTCACAAACTCATCTGCGCCCGCAGGCTCACAGGATGCAGCCGCAGCAATAGCCTGGACGCTGGCGGGGGAAGCAGTGCTTGTTGTCTCCTTGTTGCATTCCGGGCGCTCCCGTTTGGTGAAGAGCCTTTGCAGCAAACCGAATTCGACTTCATTCGTGTTGCTGAGAATATCTCTGAAATCAAAACGAATGATGGAGCCGAAGTTCTCCACGCCATTGGTGTAGCGATAGACTACCCGTGGCTCAATCGTGTGCTTGATTTTTCGTCCCGCAATGGTCCCGTCAAAAACCCTGCTCAGCACTGGCGGACGCAGTTCAACGCTGGTGGCGATCGTGCGCCGATTGAACAACTCGTGATGAGCAGTAATGATCGATTGCGCCGTGGACTGCTGCTGAGAATAGACCGTGTTGCGGAGTTGAACGTCCGGGCGGAAGGTCCATCCTTTGTAAAAAATGGGCAGGCTTATGTCTGGATCTACATCAGCACGCCCAACCACACCGGGCGTAACAAAGCCAGGCTGGCTGCGCCGCAAGCCGCCGGCATCCACGTCATACGACCAGTAAATGGGTGTGTCAAAAATCTTTCGATCCACGCTGGAAAATTCAACTCCAGGCGCGTGCAGGATCGTGATCACATCGTCATTGATCTTGCTCTGGAAGTTCTGGTAGCGCGCCAAAAAACCATTGAATGAAAATCCCTGAAGATTTTTGGTGAGGAAGGCTGCGGATTTAACCTCAGAATTCACGGCCTGAGAAAAGTTTTCAGTAAAGGCGAGCCGGAAGATGAAAGAACTCAGGTAATCAATGGAAGCAACCCCGCGGACGTCATGGGCGAATGTGGTTTCGGCATTGAGCTTTACATCTTCCCCACCCTGCTTCGCTACCTGCGAAACGGTTTGCCCGGACTGATTGACTGAAGTGGTGGTGATGCCACGATCAAGCACGCCGAAGTAATTCAGATTAAGAAACGACGCTTCATTCGGTCTATACCGATAACTTTCCAGCAGGGCCCATCCTCTCTTGGAGAGATATTCACCACCCAGTGTGGCGTCCATGCTGCGGTTGATGGCCCAATAGAAAGAGTCGCCCATCACCGTGCCCTTGGTATTCGACGTGCCAAAATTCGGGATCAAAAAGCCGCTTTCGCGTCCCAGACGCTCCACCGGCGGCGCTGCATATGGCAAATAAAAAACCGGAATGCCTTTCAGTCGAAACGTGGTGTTATAAACATGCGCGGACGTTCCCACCCTGAGAATGATCTTTGCCGCCGTGAATGTCCATTTGGGGTGCGGCAGTTCGCATGAGGTTACAGATCCGTGATGAAGCACGTACTCATCCGGCCCGGTCTGCTCTACCAGCTTGCCTGAAAATGAAAGCGGGCTGGATGAGGTGAGCGTAACGCTGCGCCCTTTGAATCGCGCTCCGGTTGATCCGCGCACGTCGTAAAACTTGCCTGTTTGAGAATGCAGGTTGTAAGTGCCTTCACTGCCGCTGATGTGTATGTCACGGCGTCCACCGTCTAAAGAAACATGCCCTTTGGCCGCAACGTCGCCCGACGCGGAATCATACGTAACCAGATCGCCGTGAAATATGTATTCCGCAAACTGAATCTGCACGTCGCCGCGCAAAGTGTAAACCTTGCCTGCCTGCTCGCACTCACGCGCGTCAATGATGACAGGATTCTCTTCGCTAATCGGCACCCGCACTTTCTTGTTTTGCGTTGTGGTCGAAGCGGTTCCCGCGCTTTGCGCTGCAGCCTGCGGCGTCGCCGGCGGAGAGGTGATCACGGAATGGCAATTTCCGATTGGGGGTTTCGTGGCCGCAGCATTTTGCTCCGGCTCGGCTGGCGTGGGTGTGGCGGTCGGCGTGCTTTGTTCCACCGGCATTGCAGGATTCTGCACGCCAGGACTTGTGAGCGCCTGGCTTGTCACTAGTGGTGCGGCGACAAACAAGTGACAAATCAGTCCTGCTGTGATAACAAACTTATGTTGGGATCGCATGCCGTAGAAAGCCAGTCTGGGCAAGTTACCACGGCAAGTTTTGTAAAAGCAAAAGCTGGCCCAGCCGGATGCGTCCCGCTCCTGGCGAAAATCTCCGAACCGGCCCATGACTTGCCCTCTCTGCGGTAAGGCGTCTCCTTGCGTTCACACTCGCAGGAACACCTCTGCCCTTGTGGACCACCAGGCGGACCAAGACATCTTTGCAGCCGATTTTGCCGGCGATGACCAGCCCCTAGCTCCGCCCGCGCCCGCGATTCGTGCTGTTGCAGGCGAGACACGGCCAGCAGCCGATCCTGCTTGGAGAAGAGAGATCGTCTCGCGGGTGCAGCAGCATCGCGCGCGCCGGCGCCGTCCAGTTGATCCTAATGCCATGGAACTGGATTTTCCTGCTGAAGGCCCGCACTTCTTTGGAACTGACATCGACGAAGACCGCCTGTCGCCTCCGCCGGAACGCTTCCACGAAATCGTAATCCCGCAGAACATGGTCAAGCCGGTGATGGGCAGACCGGAGCCGCCCAAGGTCATCCGCTTTCCGCGCACACAGCCTGCTTACGTTCCAACAGTTGAAGAAGTCATGCTCAATGAGCTAGAGCAGGCCGCGCCTGCGCCTGAGTCGCCCAGAATCATCATGGAGGCCTATGATGCCGAGCCGATCGATCTGCGGCAGCAAGAAGTCGAGCTGCCTGAGTTTGAGCCAGTGGCAAGACCATCTTTGCGGGGCCAGCAGATGGATTTGCTGCCCAGCTTTGACGATATTCACCTTGAGCCCGAAGAAGCGCGCATCGATAAAGACTTTGAAACGATTCCGCGGCCTGCGCCGATGCAGCAGCGCCTGGTCGCAGGAGTGGTGGATGCAGCAATAGTTCTTCTGGCCACCGGGGCGTTCGCTCTCACGTTTATGGAAGCTGCGGAGGGAATCCCGCATTCAAACATGGCGATGGTCTGCATGCTGGCTGCCGGTGGGATTTTCTGGCTGCTTTTTCAATATGTCTTTCTTGTTTACCGACGTGCCACTCCTGGGATGAATTTCGCCGGGCTTGAGCTTTGTACTTTTGAAGGCAAAGCCACCACCACGTTTGAGCGCCAATGCCGCGCCGCTGCCAGCGCACTGTCAGGCTTTTCCATGGGACTTGGCTACGCGTGGGCGCTGGTGGATGAGGATCGAGTGGGCTGGCATGACCGGATTAGCAGGACGCATGTAAGAGCAGCACTCAGCAGCCAGCCTTCAGCACTCAGCCAAAGAGAAATTTACCGCTAAGAACGCAAAGGTCGGGAAGGATAGAAAATTAGAATTTTCCTCAATAGCGTTCCTTTGCGTCCCATTGCGGTAAGTGAATTTAGCTGATTCGTGTTTATTCGCGATAATTCGCGGCCAGAATGCGTTTGGCAGTGATAGGGTTCCCTCGCTACGCTTCGGGATAAAAAAACTACGCCACCAACTGCCCCGGCTCTTTTTCCACCGCTGGAATTGCTGTTGGCGGTTGCACGTCATCCGAGAGCAGCGGCCAGCCTTTGCGTAAGACGAACTCCAGCCATGCTCCAGCGGCTTGCGATGTGAGTACAGCGACAAGAACCAGCGTGGTATAAAACGCTGCGCTGATTATGCCTGCTTCGAAAGCCACACTGGCCAGCACGATGCCAGGCCCCCCACGGGCGTTCGTCGCGACCGCGAGGTTTGTTATGTCGAGCCCACGGAAGCCCGCCAGCCGCGCTCCCAGCGCGACTGCCAGCAACTTCAAGATGCAGGCGCCCGCCAGAAATGCCAGCAACATGGGAATAGAGAAGGCTTTCCCGAAAATCAAGCTGTATCCCACCAGCGCGAAATAAACAGGGATGAACAGCGCGAAAGAAAATCCGGAGATTGTGGCCAGCGCATCGCCCAGGCGCTTGCGCGAGACAGCAAAGCCAGCCAGGAATGCCGCAAAGACAAGATTCACGTCCAGCAGGCCAGCGACGGCGACATAAGCGAAAGCGATCAACAAAGTGAATGTTACCGGCGAGTTGATGGCCAGCAGGTTGAACCTGGATTTTGATACGCGTTTGGTGGCCCGGGGAAAGAGAACCAGACCAAGAATGAAGTAAACCAGCGTGATGCTGATGTGCAGCGCAATCTTCCGCGTCGGGAGACCGGCGGAATCGGCGATTGCGGTAGCGATGGCCAGCACGGCCCATAGAACTATGTCTTCCAGCACCGCAACGCCCAGTACCAGCCGGGCAAAACGCGTGTGCAGGATTTTAAGATCGAAAAAGATGCGCGAGATCACCGGAATGGATGTAACCGCGACCGCGATGCTCATCACCAGCAGGAGTGAGGCACGGCTGGACTTGACGCCCATGAACCAGCCCAGCGGCAACACCGATCCGAGCGCCAGCATGATGAAGAAAGGCAGGGCCGTTCCCACAGCAGCCAGCCAGCCAATCTGCTTGCGTTCATGCTTTTGGAAGAGCGCCTTGGTCTCTGCGCCGGAAAGAAACATCAGCATCAACAATCCAAGATAGTAGAGCAGGTCTAACGAGGCTTTTTTCTCTGTTGCGGCAACGTCAAGCTGCAGAAAGTGCGTGTAAGCGGCCCATCGGCCAAGAACAAATGGACCAAGGATGCAGCCGGCCAGAATTTCCCCGATCACCCGAGGCTGCCGCAGGCGGGCAAACAGATATCCCAACAGATGGGCGCTGGTAAGCAAAATTGCGATAAAAAGAATGAGAGGGCCGATGGCACTGGAAGGCATAAATTAAGAATCCCGAGCTGCTGTCATTGGTTCAGATGAAATTCCAGCCCGGGACGTTGGCTCACCCAAAGCCGTGATCGCCTTTTGTTACCATGGATATACATGCCACAGATCGATAAAGTTCGCGTCCGCTTTGCTCCATCGCCTACCGGGCAGCTGCATATCGGAAACATCCGCACGGCGCTGTTTAACTGGCTTTTTGCCCGGCAGAAGGGCGGCGTGTTCATTTTGCGGATTGAAGACACTGACCTGGAACGCAGTGAGGCGCGTTATGAAACTCAGCTCATAGAAGACCTGAAGTGGCTGGGTCTTGACTGGGACGAAGGGCCGGATGTGGGCGGCCCTTATCCGCCATATCGCCAGTCGGACAAGATGGACGTATATCGCAGCTATGCCGAGCGGCTCATAAAGGAGCAAAAAGCCTATTACTGCTTTTGTACCGCGGAAGAACTGGAGCACGATCGGCAACAAGCCATGGCCGAACAGCGCCAGCCGAACTATTCCGGCAAATGCAGGAACATCGATCCTGCCGAGGCAGAGCGGAGTCGCGCGGCGGGCGAGCCTGCGGCGATACGGCTGCAGATTCCTGAACATCCCATCCGCTTCCATGACATTGTCCGCGGAGACCTGGAGTTTTCAAACGAAGTAGTGAGCGATCCTATTATCGTCCGCTCCAGCGGCATGCCGACTTACAACTACGTGGTAGTGATTGACGATGCGGATATGAAGATCACGCACGTGATCCGGGGAGACGATCACATTTCCAACACGCCGAAGCAGGTTGCGGTTTATGAAGCGCTGGGGCTAGCGGTGCCGGAGTTTGCGCATCTTTCCACCATCCTGGGACCTGACCGCGAGAGATTGTCCAAGCGGCACGGAGCGACATCGGTGGCGAGCTTCCGCGAAATGGGTGTTCTGCCGGAGGCGCTGATGAATTATCTGGCGCTGCTGGGCTGGGCGCCGAGCGGCGGCGACAAAGAAATTTTCCCCAAGGAAGAACTGATCAAAGAATTTTCGCTGGAGCGGGTCACGCCATCTCCGGCGGTGTTCGACACGGAAAAGCTCCACTGGTTGAATCGCCATTACATCAAGCAGAGCCCGCCGGAGCGCATTCACCAGATGGGTACAGAAGCTTTACAGCGCGCGGGCCTGTTGCCCGCCAGCGCCAACGGCAACGTGAGCGGATGGGCGAACGGCCTGATTGATCTGCTTGTGCCATATGTTGATCAATTGGACCAGCTCCCGGAAAAGGCAAAGATCATCTTCAACCATGACGCCAAGGCGGCCTTGGCATTGCCGGAGAATGCTGAAGTCTTTTCCAGTGACAAAGCAAGGGCCGTGGTGCAGGCGTTTGCGAAGCGTGCGGTGAACGAGTCGCCGCTAACGCCGGAGCGGTTTAAGTCGATCATGGATGAAATCAAGGCAGAGACTGGCGCTAAAGGTAAAGACCTGTTTCATCCGGTGCGGATCATGCTGATTGGCTCGCACTCGGGGCCGGACTTCAACAAACTTATTCCGGTAATTGAAGACGGCAGCAAACTGGATTTGCCGGTGCATGTGAAGAGCGTGCGTGAACGCGCAGATGAATTCTTACAGGCTTTTGAACATCGGGCATGAAACAGCATTTCCGCTTTGACTTCACCTTTCCGCGCAGCTATGAAGTCAGAATCCTTGAAGCTGCTCCGCCCGTTCATCCTATAGAGAAGCTATACCACTATCCTGTGGAACTGGAGGAAGGCGACCGCAGCGGCGCTTACGTGCGTGTTACTCCGGAGCAGGGGCCGGCATGGGTGGGATTCTTTGCTCTGGGTTTTGACTCCGATCAGGTGGTGAATCAGGTTTGTTCGACGCCCAATCCCGAGCGGTTCTGTATGGTGGTGGGCGGTTATGCCTACGTGGTAAAAGCTTCCAGCCCTGCTGAGTGGCTGCAGGTGGACCAGAAGCCGGTCGTAGATCTGCGCGTGGTCTCGCAGCATAGCTTGCTGCTCTTTCTCGGGTTCACATCGATTACAGCGTTCGGCGGTTCAGGGATTGCGTGGACCACAGAGCGGCTCACGTGGGAAGGGCTGACCATCACTGCCATTGATGGAGGCAAGCTTCTGGGTCATGGATGGGACGCGATGACGGACAAGGAAGTACCGTTTGAAGTAGACCTTCGGACTGGTAAACACATGGGAGGAGCGAGTCCCTCTGCCGCAAATCGAAGCTGAAGCAACCTGACTTGGGTCATTGCCATTCGATCCGATACCTCCTGGTTCCTCTCGGATCGAGATCCTTTACAACGTATTCCTATCTTCCCTATACTTTCCCGAGAAGCTGCCGCAAGGAGACTCTATGAAATTAGTAGTGCGGTTTCTTTCCTATCTATTAGTTCCCGCGATTGTTGGGTGTGGTAGTACCAACATGACCAACCCTGGCGGCAATTCGCCCACCCTCAACGGCAGCTATAGCTTTATTGCTGGCTCGCAGAACTCAGGGACTAACATCTTTACGTTTGGCGGACCAATACAGACCGATACGAGCGGCCACGTCACTGCCAACTTTGGCGTTACTTCAGTTGGTTCCACAAATACTTGTTTTCCTGCTGGGAGCGCAGGAGCCTTCACTGGAACCCTGAGCCCGCAGGGGCAGCTTGCGCTGACCAGCGTCGCCATCAACGGCCAGACGATCAACATGACTGCTACGATCAGCACTGACGGCAATAATTTCTTTAGTGGCAGGCCCAGCTACACGATTACTGGTGGCTGCCTTGCCGGCGATCACGGATCGATCTTCGTTTCACGCTTACTGACGGGGCCATTTACAGGTTCATTCCTTACAACCGGCGGCCTGGTTGGAGTCACGGTGACTTTTGGGCCACCCGGGCTCCCCAATGCGGATACCAGCCTGCCACTGACCGGCACAGCCACGTTCACCAACACCGCAGGCTGCGGAGGATTCACTACAGCCACAATGACCAGCGGGGCTCAACCCGGCTTTCTTGCAGCCTTTACCATGGCCACCAATGTTGCGGGGAACACAATTAGTTTCACCGGTTCAACCATCGATGGGACAGGCCTGCAGTTCGGCGGCAGCTTTGCTATCACAGGCGGCCCGTGCAATGGCAACACGGGCCAGGTGACGCTTAAGAAAGTTTAGACTACACAAGTCTTACCTCTACTGCGCGCCACGGCTGGTTGGCGCCTGGCGCTTGAACAGAAACCTGCATGCTCCCGGCGTCTGCGGCATCTTCATCGAGATCGTTCCTTGAAAAGAGTCGACTGTCTGCGGGGTATGCTCGCGCCCCTGGCCAGTCGCGGCAGGCCGAATGAGAAGCGTGCCGCTCGCATCATTGGGAATTCCTGCCAATCGCTCATAACCGACCAGTTCCCATCCGTCCTGCCCAGCAGTGTTCAGCGCAGTTGCGATCTGGTTCTCGTACACACATTGGCTTGCTTCCAGCCTGAGTGCCTTATATTCCCACTTTGGGACTGATAGCTTCTCATCTGCCTGTGCGGCTGGAGTGGGCATGAAACCTCTTATCAGAGCGATCGAACCGAGTACCAGCGAACCTACCAGCAAGCGAAGTGGCATCCCATCCTCCTGTCAATTGACCACAAAACCAGAACGACAAAGACAATGCTTCTTGCGTACATCTGGCATTGATTGGCTTAGAGCAGTCGAGGATCCGAAGCTGGTCTTCACGGCCTACGGAAAACCGCATGTTCTCACGCTATAATTGAACATGGCGACAAACCCGCAGCCCGCTTCGCAAAAAGAGCTGAAGCTGCTGAATGCCAGGTTCCAGCAGTTACTGGCCAAGGTCGCCGAAAACCGCCCTACAGACGATCTGGAAATCATCCGCAAGGCCTATGATTTCTCTCTCAAACATCACCAGGGACAGACCCGCGCTTCCGGAGAGCCATATTTAATTCACCCGCTGGAAGTTTCATTGGTACTGGCGGACATGAAGCTGGATTCCACAGCCATCTCCGCCGGGCTGCTGCATGACGCCATTGAAGACACGCCGGTAACGCATGAAGACATCCGCCGCGAATTTGGCGATCAGGTTGTCCACATTGTTGAGGGCGTTACCAAAATCGACAAGATTAATCTGGCCAGCCGCGAAGAGCGCCAGGCGGAAAACGTGCGCAAGATGGTTCTGGCCATGGTGGATGATATCCGCGTGGTGCTCATAAAGTTGGCGGACCGGCTGCACAATATGCGCACGCTGAAGCATTTGCCGGAAGAACGCCGGCAGCAGGTGGCAAAAGAGACGCTGGAAATTTACGCTCCGTTGGCGCATCGGCTGGGCATGGGCAAAGTGCGCGGTGAGCTGGAAGATCTTTCATTCCGCTATGTTGATCCCATTGGCTATGACCAGGTGCGGACCGCGGTGGAGCAGAGGCGCAAAGCCGGTGAAGCTTTTCTGGCGAAGCTGGTGAAGGTACTGCAACAGAAGCTGACGGAAAACGGTGTTGATGCCAAAGTTGATAGCCGGATCAAGCGCCTTTACAGCATTCACCAGAAGCTTTTGCGACAGCGCATCACCGTGGATCAGGTTTATGACCTGCTTGCAGTGCGCATTATTACCAAATCAGTGAAGGATTGCTACACGGTGCTGGGTGCGATCCATCAGATGTGGCGGCCAGTGCCGGGACGCATTAAAGATTTCATTGCCATGCCGCGTCCGAATCTGTACCAGTCACTGCATACCACTGTTATCACGGAAGATGGCCACCAGTTTGAAGTGCAGATCCGCACGGAAGAGATGCACAAGATGGCGGAAGAAGGCATTGCCGCTCACTGGAAATATAAAGACGGAAGCCCGGTCAGCGCCAAAGACGAGCAGCGGCTGGCATGGCTGCGGCAGGTTGTTGAATGGCAGCAGGATGTAAAAGATCCCAATGAATTTCTTTCCACGCTCAAGGTCGATCTCTATCCGGAAGAGGTTTACTGCTTCACACCCATGGGCAAAGTGGTGATCCTGCCGCGCGACGCCAGCGCAATTGACTTTGCCTACGCCATTCACACCGAGGTGGGACATTCGTGCGTCGGCGCCAAGGTGAACGGGCGCATTGTTCCGCTGCGAAACAAACTACGCAATGGCGACGTGGTGGAGATCATGACGCAGCCGGGGCACAATCCCAGTCGAGACTGGCTGGGCTTCGCCAAGTCCACGCGGGCGCGCAACAAGATACGCCACTGGCTCAATATCCATCAGCGCGAGCGAGCAATTGAGATCGGCAAGAAGCTGCTGGAGAAGCAGGCGCGCAAATATCGCCTGGCGTTGAAAGATTTTAACGACAAGACAATGGAGGCCATCGCCAAGGAATATGGCCTGGGCGGTGGGCAGGACCTGCTGGCGGGAATCGGCTACGGAAAGTATTCAGCGCGGCAGGTGCTGGCCAAGCTTTCACCGGAAATTTCTGAGCAGACACCCGCTGCGGAAGAAGCCCCGAAAGTCGGCAGCACGCTGGGCACGGTCATCCGGCGTGTCTTTGGCCAGAGCGCCGACACAGGCGCTATCAAAGTAAAAGGCTACAACGACCTGCTAGTGTATCGTGCGCGATGTTGCAATCCGATTCGTGGAGAAGCGATTGTCGGGTACGTGACGCGCGGCAAAGGCGTGGCCGTACACGCGGTGAGCTGCCCCAACGTGAACAACCTGATGTATGAGGCTGATCGGCGGATCGCTGTGGAATGGGCCAAGCCGCTCAAGGTTGATAAGGCCGATAGACGCGGAACATATCCGGTGAAGCTGACGGTTTTTTGCGATGACCGCCCGGCAATGTTGAAGCAGCTTACAGCCGTGATCTCCGACGACAATACGAACATCCGCAACATCGAAGCCCGCACCGCCGATAGCCAGGCAACGATCGATATTGTGATCGATATTGAAGATGTAAAGCACCTGGAGCGCGTAATCGGCGGGCTGAGAAAGATTCCGGGCATTCACGATGTGCAGAGATTGAATAAGGTATAGCGCTCAGCCCGGCCAGCATTCTGCCAAAAGCAGCTAACGGCAAAAGCACGCGGAGTCCTGAAAAAATTCAGCGCTTACCAACGATTTTTTCGCAATGTGTTAATCGCACGCAGGTAGTAAATCCATCTCTGTTTCCGCAACGGGCACAGGCTCAGGCGCATTACCGCTCAGCAGCTCTTCAAAGAACCGTTCCACACTGGCCAGAATCGCCGGGCCTGTATGCGCGTCATAGCAAGCGCGACGCAGCGCGTTCCCGCCCGGGATTCCATGTGTGAACCAGGCCACAAACTGTTTCATCTTGCCCGGTGAGCCGTGCATGGTTTCATCCACCAGCATTTTGAAATATGTGCGTATCATCTGGTAGCGATCAGCTTCCGTCGGCTGGTCATAGCGTCCGGTTTCGGCATGCTGGCGAATCTGGCGGAAGATCCACGGATTCGATGCAGCCGTGCGGCCGATCATCACTCCGTCGCAGCCGGTCTGCGCCACCATGGCGATCGCATCTTCCGGCGTGCGAATGTCGCCATTGCCGACCACGGGAATTTTCACCGCGCCCTTAACCGCGGCAATCCACTCCCAGCGGGCATTGCCGCTGTAGCCCTGCTCGCGCGTACGGGCATGCAGCGCCACGCCGTTCAGGCCGCAATCCTGGGCCATCTTGGCCAGTGGCACGCAGACGATGTTTTCATCGTCCCAGCCTAGGCGGAACTTCACGGTGAATGGAATCTTCACTGCCGCGCGCACCGACTCAAAAATCGTCTTGATTACCGGCAGATCTTTCAGCAGGCCCGAACCGCCATTGCACTTGACCACGCGCTTTGCCGGACAGCCCAGGTTGAGATCGACCAGGTCAAAGCCGGCGTCTTCCACGATCTTGGCGGATTCGGCGAGCGTGTATGGATCGCTGCCAAAAAGCTGCGCTGAAATAGGATGCTCGTCTTCGTAGAACGTCAGGTAGCGCTTGCGCTTGGATTCGCGCGTGCGAAAGAGTCCGTCAGCCGAGGTGAACTCCGTCATCAGCAAGCCGCAGGCGCTTTTTTCAAAAACAGCTGAGGGTTTCTGCTCGCGACTATCGGGGTTCTGCAACTGATGCAGCTCTGATGTGGCAATGTCGCGGTCGGCGTCTTCTGGTGGCGCCATCACGTCATGCGCGCTGCGAACAAAGCTGGCATTGCGGATAAACCGGCGGAACACCGTGTCCGTAACGCCCGCCATGGGAGCAAGAATCGTTGCTGGCGCGATGCGCACATCGCCGATCTGGAGAGACTCCGGCACCCGCGCGCCTCGCGGTGCGACGGTAGCGTTGGCCGGATTTTCCCAGAATTTCTTCATGCGCAATTAGCAGTTGGCAATTAGCAATTAGCAAACCATATTCCGCACTTGCTAATTGCTAAACTGCCATTTGCTTCTTTCAAAACAAAGCCTCCGCCGTGGCGGAGGCCTCAATCAAACTTGCGGCCTTATTGCTTGGCCTCTGCGGTCTTTGCTGCCTGGGCCTTGCCGGCATCGGACTTGGCATATTTCCGGCGGAAGCGCTCAACGCGTCCTGCGGTGTCCACCAGCTTCTGCTTCCCGGTAAAGAACGGGTGGCAGTTGGAGCAGATTTCCAGGTTAATGGCGCCTTTGTGGGTCGACCGGGTGGTAAACGCGTTTCCGCATGCGCAGTGCACTTTTGTTTCTTCGTATTTAGGATGGATTGCTGGCTTCATTGCCTCTGATACCTTTCGCGGTAAAGCCTTATTTTACCTGAAATTAGCTAATTTTGGCTAGATATGCCGACCTGCTTTGGATGATCAAAGAGCCAGGCTCGATTCATTGGCTCTCCCCGAGACGTTACCAAGCCCCTGCTCATTCTGGCCAGAGCGCATCTGCGCGACGCAACACAAGGGAGACCATGACAAATCGCGCAACTTCAACACGAATCTTCAGTTGCTCATTTGGAGAAAATCATGGGAGTCAGTTCTTGCGGAAGTATATTCGAATGCCAAGTTGCACTGAAGAGGATAACGGTTCCTTGTCTAGAATCTCAATTTTTACCGATTGGGAGTCGAGCTTCTTAATAACATCCCAAAGTTCATACTGAACGGTCTGTCTCGCGGTGAGCACTGGCTTTCTTTCAAAATCCTGTAACCTCAAAACCTTACCTCGATAATTAACTGTGAAGCCGGGCCAAGCTTCCATCGCCCTTCGGATTACTCCTGTTGATGGTGCATTCTGACCATCTCTGTAGTTGTACACCATTTGCCGCTTTACACCGAGCGCAGCGGCTACGGCCGCTGCGGAAAGCTCGTGCAGCTTTTCACGGATACGGGCGGCGAACTCTGCTTTCAAATCAGGATCTGATGGAGGTTTGGGCATTGTAAAATTTATTTGCTAAAACAAATATATTTGTCAAATTCTGTAAAATATATTATGCTATGGGTACGAGGTCAAGTGCTCTACGGTGTCCTCGGTCGTATATCAGCATCAAATTTGAGATGAGTACAGCACTTCCAGTCCGGCTAAGCGTTGAAATCCAGCTTTACGAAGCTCAAAAGAGTGAATGGCTGCGAACACATCGCGATCAGTTCGTTGTTATCAAGGATCAGAGTCTGCTTGGGTTTTTCGATAACTTCCACCAGGCATATACCGCTGGTGTTGCTGAGTATGGAATGAATATTGATTTTCTCGTAAAGAGGGTTGTTCCTCAGGAACCTGTTTTCTTGGTCTTTTGAACGAACGTGACAAGGCACCGCTTTCCTCCAGGTCGGCCTGATCCCTTACGTCTTGAACAGTTTGGACCTCGGTTCGAAATCGAGGTCGGCCCTCCCATTATTCGAGAGCCGCGTGGCTTGCGTTCTCCTTCCTCCAGCAGGCCTACTCTACCCACCTTCTCAAAAATGCCGGCATTAATAGATACCGGTGCAGGCCACACCGTCCTGACTCCCCAAGCAATCGAGAGAGTTGGATTGCCCTTAGTCGGATACACGACCGTGTCCCGGCTCGGAGGTATGCAAAAAGTCGCAGCGCACGTTGCTGCGATCCAGTTTCCCCGTTACAAGCTGGCAACTATCGAAGTGATAGAGGTCATTTGTTGCGAGATACCAGGAGACCTTTATCAGTGCTTGATCGGGAGAGACGTGCTCGCACGATGGATGTTCACCTATGATGGGAAAAAGGGAGAATGGTTTATCGATGAAGAAGATGTGGCAGCATGGGTTGAACCGCCCGAAGGGCTTACCTAAGACTGAATTTACAGTTTTGATGGCGTAAAATTAACGTTTCTGTTATGCCCATCCCAGCCTAGGAGCCCTTGCCCTATGATCCGCAGTGACATCCTTCAGAAGTTCCCTGACCTTTTCGGCGCCAAGAAGGTAAACGGCCGCGACGTCAACGTCGAAGAAACCATTACCACACTCACTCGCGAACTTCGTCCGGAGATTGCCGCCGCGTTGACCGCGCGTCGACAGATTCTTGAGTCGCCCGCTCCGGTGCGTGAGAAATACGGCTGGCCCAAGTGGGAAGAGAAGTTTGAGGACCCGATCAAAGGCGGCACGTGGACGTATCGCCAGATCGTACAAGGGCTGATCGATAATTTCCTGGGACGCGAAACCGAATGGCGTTGGCGCTTGAATGACGAAGTGCCCGTCCCCAATGACGCGCATCCGCTCAAGAATCCCGGACTGGAACTCACAGGCCCGTGGCATCCGCTGGATATGGCTTTCAACGCTCTCAACAGTCCCGCGCCCATGAACATGCCGGACTTTGAAGATGCCTCGCCCACGCACTTTTTGCCCGACGGTACACCCAGCAATGTGCCTGTCGGCGTTTTTGCCGCGTTGCAGAATGCCAAAGAGATTTTTGCCGGCAACTGGACCGGCAAACCTTACGAGATCGTGAAGAAGGGCAAGACGCGCTCTTACAACATCACCAAGCCTCCGGCACAGTGGCCCACGCGCTTTGGCCGTCCACCAGGACTGCACATCAACTACGATCACGTCACAGTCGATGGTCGACCGGCTCCTGCCACCATCGTCGTCGCTACTCTGTGGGCCTTCAATAATTACGACTCACTCAAGAACGCCGGTAGCGGCGTGTATTTCTACATCCCCAAACTGCAAACGCCGAAAGAAGCGTTGATCGTGGAAAAGATTTTGTCGCGGCTGGAACAGATGATTGGCATTCCGGCGGGCTCCATCAAGATCAAGATGCTGTATGAAGAAGGCAACGCCGGCCGGACGCTGCCCGCCATTGCGTGGACTCTGCGCCGTCGCCTCCTGGGCACCAACGTTGGCCGCTGGGACTACCTGGGCAGCCTGATCGAGATGTGGAAGGACGATCCCAAAGGCGTCTATCCTGATCCGCAATCCATTGGCATGGCGTCACCCAACATGATTGCCTATCAGCGCTTCAACGCGCTCATGATGCTGATGGGCGGCATGAAAAATGGCGAACTGGAAAACGCAGCGCCTATCGGCGGCATGGCTGCTGTAATGATCTACCAGGCTGGCGATCCTTACGGCCGTTCGCGTTACAACCCGCTGGCGCTACGAGCCATGGTCATCGACAAGCTGCGCGAGCGCATGCTCGGGCTGATCTTCGTCCCCGACGAGCCGCTTTCAGCCAACCAGCAACCCACGCTCGATGACATTCTGGCCAAGCGGGTCAAGGGCCATCTCTATGACGTTTACCGGCAGAGCTGGGTCGCCAGTCCGGAAAAAGATTACGTCGCCGCGGGCAATGCTCCGTTGCAGGCCAAGGTTGAACAGCTTCAATCGATCATTGACGCGCCCAAAGACACGGTCAAAGTAAAAGAGCAGGCTGTTCCCACCGCGACCAGCGGCCTGAGCGACGCCGAACGCAGCGTGCTCGAATCGCGCGGCCTGTTGAATCTTCAGGGCAAGATCACGCCGCAGGTCATCACCAAAGAATCGCTGGACACGCCGGAGAAGCTGCTCTCACCCGAGCGCTGGGAAGCGATCTACGGGATCCCCAAGGGCGATATCACCATTGAGCGCATTCAGCACGCGTTTTACATGGCGGCAAATTACGGCTTCCAGATCCTCAATGGCAACTTTGCCGCGGCCATTGACGATTACGAACTCAAGCTGCGCTTTATGAATGACCTGGCCACCTATCGGATCGACGTCTCATGGCTGTGGACTCTGCTTCGCCACCAGGCCGTGATCACCAAAGATGGCTACCTCAAGCGTCCTGCGATGACGGAAGACGGCGTTGAGCCAGCAGAGAACGCCGATCATGTGAAGGCCGGCACGCGCTTCACCAAAGACCTGTTCGATAAGTTATGGAAGTATCACAATGAGTGGACGCAGGCATTCTTTGCCGAGCAGGACCGCCGTGGCGAGCGTGGACGTTTTGACCGTGAGAAGGCCAACCTGATTATGGAAATGCTGATGAAGCAGCTGCCCTCTCCGCGGTACATCCAGCACAGTGCGCGCGTGCTCTTCGTTGTTGGGCAGGCCAACAAGCAAGAAGGCAAGCAGATGCTGGAAGCGATCTTTGACCTGACGCGTGAAGAGGCCGTTAAACGCGTCCAGGCAGGCGTCCTGAGCCCGGCAGCGCTCGCGGCACATGATTACGTGTTCGATATCTTCCCGGAAAGCGGAAAGAAGATTGCGCCTTCCCAGGGAAACGCTGCGGATTAGCGGCAGACAGGAAAAACCACGGCGGCCTCTCTCGCGAGGTCGTCGTTTTTATTTTGAACACAAAGTTCGCTCACACAGTGCACTGCCTGTGTAAATCCTGTGCACAACCAGAATTCCTCTCTATCAGAGATCACCTTGTCTGTGCGAATCGTGGTATTTTCTTAACAGAGAAATTCTCTCCTGATCATGGCAACGCAGCATCAATCGCAGCAGGTAGCGGCCTGTCCCGTGTGTGACGGTACCGGTTGGAAGCAAGTGGCGGTTCCCGGTAAAGCCAGCCGCATGACGCGCTGTGATTGCCGCATCTCCGCGCGCAACCAGCAGCTGCTGGAAAAAGCCGGCATCCCTGCCCGCTACAAAAACTGCACCCTGACAAACTTTAATCTGGAAATGCATGAAATTTCTCTCTCAGTCAGAAACGCCCATCGTGATGCGCAACGCTTTGTGCAGGAATATCCGCTGGAAAAGCAGGGCATGCTGCTGATCGGATCCATCGGCGTGGGGAAGACGCACTTGGCCGTTGGGATGATCCAGTCCTTGATGCAGGATAAAGGCGTGCCTTGCCGCTTCTGTGACTATCGCGAGCTGCTCAAAGAAATCCAGAACTCTTATAATCCAGCGGTCCAGGCCACTGAGTTGGAAATCCTGCGTCCCATCCTTGAAGCTGAAGTGCTGGTGCTGGACGAACTGGGAGCAGTGAAGTCTTCCGAATGGGTGTGGGACACGGTCAGCTATATCCTGAACAGCCGCTATAACGAGCAGAAGACCACCATCATCACCACCAATTTTCCTGATGGCCCATCCGGAAAGGCAGAGAAAGAAGTCTCTCGCCTGAAGAAATCCCGCGAGGAGGAAGATGCCCGATCTGCCTCGCGCGAGGAGACACTGGGAGATCGGATCACCGACCGCATGCGTTCACGCCTACATGACATGTGCCGCGTCCGTACCATGAAGGGCCCGGACTTCAGGACACTCCACAAGACTAGAGCGTAAGCCACGCTCCACCGGTCTCCCCCTTTTGCTTCTGCTTCAATGCCTGTCGCTTACTTCTTCTAAGAATATAGATACTTATATCTATATAAATACAGTAGTAGTAGCCGATGCCTGTGGAAGCTTCGGATATCGTGCAATCAGCGATGGACACAGGCGATTTCCCGTACACAGGCTGTGAAGAATAGGATCTGAGATCTAATGACGGTGTGAGAAAAAAGACGGGGTTGACGAGACAGGCTGAGCTTTCCAACCAAATCCACAATGCGAACCACGCGTTCTGGAGGAAGCCGTGGAAATCACGACAAACATGTGAATCCAGCCTGCAAAGACGGCCAGATAACGGGTGTGAGTTTTCCGCAATTCACGAACTCCTACTCTGGAAAACGTGAAACCAGGTCTCAATCGCGATTTACATTCCTGATGCGCAGCAACAAGCGACTGTGCCAGACTTAATAAGTCGATGTAGCCTGTGGTCTGGTGAGAAACAACTTGCTGGCGCATTCCATTCCGTTCTCAACTGATCATCCTGCGGACTTCTTTGCCCAATTCCCCGCAGCGCCGGCGGTGTTTGCCCTTCGCGGCGTCGATGAGTCGGGCGAGCCGTACGTCAGCAAGACCACTAACCTCCGCAAGCGGCTACAGCGGCTATTGGCCCCGCCGGAATCACAGTCGAAACGGCTGAACCTGCGCGAGCGCACCGTGACTATCGAGTATTCGCTCACCGGATCGGACTTTGAGTCTGTGCTGCTGCTCTACCAAACCTTGCGGCAGGAATTTCCGGAGACATACCAGAAGCGCCTGCGTCTCCGCCCTGCGCCGGTGGTCCGCTTCAATCTGGAAAACGAATACCCCCGCGCTTATGTCACCACGCGCATCGGCAAACTCAGCGGCCGGTCGCTTTACTATGGCCCGTTTCGCTCGCGTGCCGTGGCAGACAAGTTTCTCAACGATTCGCTCGATCTGTTCAAGATGCGTCGCTGCACCTTTGATTTGAATCCCGATCCCAGTTTTCCCGGCTGCGTTTACTCGGAGATGAAGATGTGCCTGGCCCCATGCTTCAAAGGCTGTACCGACGAGGCTTATGCGGCGGAAGTGGCGCGGGTGCAGGAGTACTTTGATTCTGGCGGCCAGTCTTTATTGAGGGAGTTGGAAGCGGAGCGGGAACGCCTCTCTGCTGAACTGGATTTTGAAGCGGCTGCGGCGCAGCATGCCAAAGTCGCAAAGATCAAAGGCATTCTTTCTGCTTGTGACGAAATCTGCGGACGCCTGGATCGATTAGACGCGGTGATCATTCAGCCGGCGGCAGAAGAGAAGTCCGTTTCGTTGTTTCGCTTCCATTGTGGCGAACTGCAGGGACCGGTGCCCATTTCAATGGAATCGGAAAGCGTCGAATCAGAAGTCGTTAAATCAGAAAAGATGGAACCAGAAAACAGGAAATCGGAAAACAAGGAAGCAGAAAGCCTAAACTCCGAAGACCCACCGCATGATCCCGTCAATTTCTTGCAAGAGTCACAGGCAGAGGCCGTCCCGGCCCAAACCCTTGATAGCCGCATCCGGGCCGCACTGGATTCGGTGGCAACCAGTGGAAGCTTATCGGCACAGCGTTTCAGCCAGGAGCTGGCCATCCTTAAACGCTGGTACTATCGCACCCACAAAGTTGGAGAGATATTCTTTGCCAATGATAAAGGTGAGCTGCCGCTGCGCCGGATTGTGCGCGGGGCAACAAGAGTCTATCGCGGAGAGAAAGAAGCGCCCGTTTTGCCGCAGATCGAACAACATCCTTGACGGACATAAGATTTCAGAATTGCCTTCTCGGAGGAATGGATAAATGCGCAAACAATTGAGTGCTCCGGTTTCCTTGATGCTGGTTGTTATCGGATTCGCTCTGATTTATTACGTTTTTCATACCAACGGATGGAGCTGGAACGGCGAGGACTCATTGGGGTACGTTTATCGGGGTATGCTCTACCAGTCACGGGTCTTGGTGATCATAGGTTTTGTTCTGACTGCCTGGGGCCTGGGAAGTCTCATCAATGCTTTGCTGGCCGGGAGACGAGATGATCAACCTCCGCCGGTAGCGTAATCCGGCGCGACTGCGGGCGGCGCAATTGGAGCTGGGTCCCATCCTGAGTCACAGGTACTCTAGTTTCCTCAAGCCATTGCTTTTTCTTTACATTCCGGGTACCTCCTTCATAAACTAACGTCACTCCTCCGTGAAGTCTTCAGAAATCCCGGTAAACTTGGGACAGGCATCGCCCTTTTCTTTGGCTTCATCTGGAGAAACGATTTTTGGTGGACGCCATTAGCGTGGTAAAGACAGCGTGATAAAGACAAAGATACAGGGCAAGAACTACGTGAACGCGTTTGCCAGCGCTGTGGCAGCGCTCAGCCGCGCCGGAGAAGATCTTACGGCCCGCGTGCTGGAAATGCTGGTCAGTGACTTTGACGCTGCCCGCGCCGAGCTCTGGCTCTGGGACGCATCTTCCGGCTCCTGCTATCTCACGCATGCCCAGGGCACTGCCGCAACGCATCGGCTTGACTATGCTGCTGCCGGCGCAGGCGCTGTCGGCAAGATCGCCCACAACAAAACTACAATCGAAAATATTGTGCTCTCCACCTTTGGCGGTGATGACCTGGAATTTTCCCGCCAGACTGGATTGACGCACATTTCCGGATATCCGCTTTTGGCTGCGGGCCAGCTTGCCGGCGTACTGGCCATTTACACCACCGCTGAAGCCCCTGAGGATCTCCTGCTATGGTGGCGGCTCTATTCTGAAATGAGCGCGGCCAAGCTCAACAACGTTCTGGCCACCCAGGAAAAAGACAAGCGCATCAACCAGCTTTCTTTGCTGTTTGAAGCCACGCGCATGCTCAACTCCACGCTCGACCTTCCGGAGCTGCTGGAGCTGATCCTGAAAATCGCTCGGACGGAAGTAAAAGCTGACCGCGGTACTGTCTTTCTGGCCGACAACAAGCACAAACAGCTATGGTCCATTGCGGCCTCCGGGCTCGACCATCAGGAAATTCGCATTCCCTTTGGCAAAGGCATTGCAGGACAGGTGGCCGTCTCCGGCGAGCTCATCAATACGGACGACGCATACAGACTAGAATCTTTCGATCCCAGTTTTGACCAGCGGCTGAATTACCGCACCAAATCGCTGCTGAGTATTCCCATCAAGCACCATTCCGGTGAAATTGTTGGCGTGCTGCAACTGCTCAATGCGCAAAGCGGCGCGTTTTCACCCGATGACGTCGGCTTCCTCAACAAGCTCTCAGGACACATGGCCATGGCGCTGGAAAACGCGCAGATGCATCGTGACACCATGGAGAAGCAGCGCATGGAGCGCGAACTCTCTCTGGCGCGCAGCATCCAGCACCGCCTTTTGCCGGAAGCGCCGCCCGTGGTCCCCGGCTATGACATCGCCGTGCTGAGCGATTTCTGTTTTGACGTTGCCGCCGATTATTACGACTTCATCAACCTGGGTCCGCAGTCTTTGCTTCTCGTCAGTGCTGAAGTCGAAGGCCACGGAGTTTCCTCAGCGTTGATCATGGCCAACCTTCAAGCCACGTTGCGCGCGCTGGTCATGTATCTGCACTCGCTTGAAGTGCTGGCTTTTTCACTGAACGAAATGCTTTATACCTACACCAAAGCTGGCAAGCATCTCAGCGTGTTTCTGGGCTTGGTGGATACCAGAAAAAACATTCTCCAATATGTCAATGCCGGACACATCCCTCCCATCCTGGTGCGGGGCAAGACCGGTGAAATTAAATTACTGGAAGAGGGCGGCACCGTCATCGGGCTTTTCCCGCAGGTGGATTACACCCGCGGATCAGTCAAGCTGGAAAAAGATGATGTGCTCGTCTGCTCGACTGACGGTATCCTGCACATCTCCGATGAGCAGAAGCATCAGTACGGCCCCAAACGCCTGGCTGATTGCGTGCGCCGAAATCGCGAACGCACCTCACAGGGAATTGTGGATTCAGTGCTGGCGGAGGTCTCAGCCTATTCCACTGCCAGTATGAATGACGATGACAAGGTGCTCATCATATTCAAAGTCACTGCCGATAAAGAAGTCGCGGCTGAAGAAACAAAAACCACTCATTGATTTTTGCGCCGACGAAGACAGAAGACCAAACCCTTACCGCTGATTACGCGGATTTTCACTGATAAGAACTGTCAATTTTGTTTCTTCGATGATTGAAGACGATGAACTCCTTGTCATCGTCATCGCTGTTACCAGTGGTAAGGCTTTCAGTTTTTTTCTTCGTTGATTATGGAACACCGATGAAAGGTGCTCACCTTGAATCATGAAAAAACATAACCAACTGTCTTATCAGTGAAAATCCGTGTAATCCGTGTAATCCGCGTAATCAGCGGTAAGGTTTAGGTCTTGGTTTCTTCAATCACCAATTCCTGCTCTTTGGTCAGATAGCTCTTCCTGCGGAACCAATCCTCCATCGCCGCTTTCAATTTTTCCAGCGGCACGCGCGTCCCGATCCTCATTTCTCCGTCGGCGATCGGAAGCGTGTCGTCAAAAATGGAATCATTGGTAAAGCTGCGCATGGAGAAATTGTCCAGCCACTTCATCGGGCACTTGGCCAGCTTGCCATTCAATTGATATTGCACAGAAATGTGCCGCGAATACATGCCGCTGTTCTCTCCTTGTTGCTCTGGCGCATGACTAAATCTACTTAAGGGTTATACCAATGGTTCAAGGCGCGTTTTCCCATTTAGGGCCATTCTTCAGCAGGCGCCCGGCCGCCAAAACGCAGGCTTTTCAGGTGAAATGCTGCCCTATATTATTGAAAACAATTGCACATAGTTGGCATCACACGACATCACACATCATCACCCCCAAAATCCAGAGTTGCTGAAAATACAGGCTTTAGGTCCAAGGGCATGTCCTTGGGTAACCAGCATTTCTGCAACGTTGGGCGCATCCTAGACACTAATAAACGTACTACTTAAGTAGAAGTAAAGGGGTCCCCCAAAATGCCTGAACGCCGCTTACATACCGATGCTAACGAACTCGTATCCCATCTTAAGGAACTTACCACTGCACTGACCGCCGTTCATGAAGATCTGTACTGGCTTGCCATGCAGGCTCCAAACGCCAATGACAAGCCGGCAGTCCCGGCCGCTGAACTCAACGTAGACATGCTCAGCGAACTAAAGAGCGCAGTGGATGATATGCGGCTTTTGCTTTGGCAGTATATTGAAACCGCCTCAGAGGTAAATCCCGAGCATGTGCAGGAACGAATGGATTCGCAACGCCTGCATCGCGTCACCAAATTTCTCCAGTTGTTGCGCAAACGGCTGGCGCCAGCCCCGGCTGACGAGCAACCGGTTTCGTTCATCGAGCGCATCAACGCCGCCGTAACCGAACACCTGGCTCGCGACAAAGCAGCCTGACTGATGACTGCCTGAAACGATGTCCGGGCCGACATCCCTAAGAGTGTTTGTAAGCTGAGTTCAAACATAACGAGACGTGCTTTCGGCACGTCTCTTTTTAGACACCTTGATCTGTTAGCCCGTGCGAAGCGCGTTCTCGTCTATGCCTTCTTCAATCCCGGCCCTGCTGCGCGGATATTCGCCTGCACATCGAACTTCTCAAAGTTTTTGGCAAAACGCGCTGCCAGATCAGCAGCCGCTTTGTCGTAAGCCGTGGTATCTTTCCACGCGTCGCGCGCGTGCAGGAACTCTGAAGGAACGCCCGGCACGGACTTCGGCACCGTCAGCCCAAAAGCCGGATCGGTTTCAAATTCCACGTCATTCAGCTTGCCTTCAATGGCGGCATTCACCATGGCGCGTGTGTATGGCAGCTTCATGCGCGATCCCACACCATACGGCCCGCCAAACCAGCCGGTATTCACCAGCCAGCATTGCGATCCATGCTCTTGCATACGCCGCCCCAGCATTTCTGCGTAAACCTTGGGCCGCAGTGGCATGAACGGTGCGCCAAAGCAGGTTGAAAAACTCGGCTGCGGCTCTTTCACGCCTCTTTCCGTTCCTGCGAGCTTGGCAGTATATCCAGAGAGAAAGTGATACATGGCCTGGTCGGTATTCAACCGGGAGATTGGCGGTAGAACGCCGAAGGCGTCCGCCGTCAGGAAAATAATGTTCTTGGGATGGCCGCCGATTCCCGGGATCACTGCGCCTTCAATGTAGTCCACCGGATAGGCGCAACGCGTGTTCTCCGTGCGGCTGTCATCGTTGTAATCCGGAACGTGCGTCTCGGGATCGAGCGTCACGTTCTCCAGCACGGAGCCAAAGCGGATTGCATTCCAGATCTGCGGCTCATTTTCTTTTGACAGCTTGATGCACTTGGCGTAGCAACCGCCTTCAAAATTGAAAATGCCGGCCGGGCTCCAGCCATGTTCGTCATCGCCAATCAGCAGCCGCTCCGGGTCGGCTGAAAGCGTGGTCTTGCCTGTGCCGGAAAGCCCGAAGAAGAGCGCGGTTTCGGCGTTCTTGCCCACGTTGGCTGAGCAGTGCATGGGAAAGACATTTTTCTGCGGCAGCAGGAAGTTCATGATGCCGAAAATCGATTTCTTCATTTCGCCCGCGTACTTGGTCCCGCCAATCAGGATTACCTTCCGGGTAAAGCTCACCAGGATAAACGCCTCTGAGTGCGTGCCGTCGCGCTGCGGATCGCCCTGAAACTCCGGCGCGGAAACAATCGTAAATTCCGGCCGATGTGTCTTCAGCTCTTCTTCCGTTGGACGCACAAACAAGGCGCGGACAAACAAATTGTGCCACGCATACTCATTGATCACCCGGATCGGCAGCCGGTATCTGGGATCGGCGCCGGCATATAGGTCCTGCACAAACAGTTCTTTGCCGCGCAACGAGGCCACAACGCGGTCAAACAGCGCGTCAAACTTCTCCGGGCTGAACGGCTGGTTGTGGTCGCCCCAGTTCACCAGTTCGGCGGTAATCGGGTCTTTGATTGTGAATTTGTCTTTGACGGAACGCCCGGTGTATTTGCCGGTATAGGCCACGATGGCGCCATTGTCAGCCAGCAGTCCCTCGCCCCGGCGTACGGCATGTTCCACCAGAATGCCGGAGTGCAGGTTGCGATGGACTTTATCGTTCTTAAGAAGTGTTTCCAGGGCTGAAGCTGTATCAATGGCTGGCAAAGTCGACATGGCGGAAAAGTCTCCTGTTCCTGTTGGGCCAGAGGGCTGGTCGCAAGCAGCGGTTTTTGGCTGGCCTAAACCGGCTAGGCCGTCTTGATCAACGCGTCGTGGGGCGCGCCAACTTCCTTCAGAAACGCATTCAAATGTCCGAGCGATTCATCCACCGTCAGCGTGTACATCTCCCGTCCGTGCTCATATGTGCCGGATTCAATTGCCGTCTTCAAAAAATGTCCGGCGGTCTGGATGGCCAGCGGATCGGTTATGACCCGGCCGGTACGCTCCTTGTATTCCACCCATGTTGGATGCGGCAACGCAATCCATACGGGACGCCCGCTGGCAAGAAACTTTATGTCAACAGCATCGGCGTGCCGCGTCGCAATGGCGACGATCAGGGCCTGGTAAACACAATGGAGTCGCTCTCCGGTCCAGCGGTCGGTGGCGTGAAAGTCCTCGTACATGCTGTCTAAAAATATATCGGAGCGCCCCAATATCAGCAAATATAAGGCACGGTACATCTGGCCCGATGTGACTCTAATCACATGACCTTCACGCGCACCTTATAATCATTTTGCGCGCTCATGCCGGGTTGCAAAATCGATGACCAATACCATGCAGGCAGTCTGGATCTCAACCTATGGCGGCCCCGAGGTGCTGGAAATCCGCACCGTGGGCAAACCTCTTATCAACGATGAACAGGTCCTTGTGCGCGTCCGCGCGTCGTCGCTCAACCGTGCTGACCTGCTGCAGCGCCAGGGCAAATATCCGCCGCCACCCGGCTTTCCCGCGGAGATTCCGGGTATGGAATTTGTCGGCGAGGTTGCGGAAGTTGGTTCCTCTGTTCGCCGATGGAAGCCCGGCCAACGTGTTTTTGGCCTGATCGGCGGCGGGGCCCATGCGGAGTTCGTTGTCACCTATGAGCATCTGCTGGCGGAAATCCCCGCCAATCTAGACTGGACTCAGGCTGCTGCGGTGCCGGAAGTCTTTATCACCGCGCATGACGCTCTATGGACTCAAGCACAGCTTCGTCCCGGCGAAAGCGTGCTGATCCATGCCGTAGGCAGCGGCGTGGGTCTGGCTGCCGTGCAGCTTGTCCGCGCGATACAGGCAGTCCCTTACGGAACCTCCCGCACCGCCGACAAAATCGAAAAATCAAAACCGCTGGGCCTGGAAGATGGCTTGGTCATACAGGAAAACGCCGTCCGGCAAAACTTTGACGACCTTTCAGCGGCCACAGAAAAATGGACGGCCGGCAAGGGCATGAATGTCCTGCTGGACCTGGTTGGCGGTCCCTACGTAAAAGCCAGCCAGAAAGCGATGGCCCACCAGGGTCGCATGATTCTGGTCGGCACCGTAGCCGGCGGCAGCTATGAACTGGACGCTAAATACATGATGAGTAAGCGCCTCCAGATTCGCGGGACGGTCCTGCGCGCACGTTCGCTGGAAGAAAAAATGTCCGCTACACGTCTCTTTGCGTCAGAGGTCGTTCCGCTGCTCGCCCGCGGCGTCCTCAAGCCCAATGTCGATAGTGTCTTCTCAATATCAAAAATCGGCAAAGCCCATGAGCGGCTGGAATCGAATGAGACGTTTGGGAAAGTGGTAGTGGTGATGGAATAGGTCAATGACCTGAAAGAGAATAGGATCCTCCCAGGAAAATATTTTCCCCGCTCAATTTTTCCACAGTGATACTAAAAGACTTATTTGCCTGATTACCTGATAAACATGCGGAGCAGATTTTAGCAAAAGCGGTTTAAACGACCCATGCATAGGAGCCTAAATAAGGTGAAACGGCATACGAAGAAAACGTATACGCATCAAGCGTATGATGTTAACTAGCTTCGGACCCGCTAATTAGGCGGCTGGCCGATGTCGTATGGCTGGGCGATTCCCGCGAGACATTGCGTGCGTTCCCTGCGGGCATTCAGGGAGACCTGGGTTATGCGTTGTATCAGGTACAGCTAGGACAGATCCCGCCAGACAGCAAGCCCATGCGGACGGTTGGGCCGGGCGTCTATGAACTGCGCGACCAGGATGAACGTGCATGGTACCGCGTATTTTATTTGAAGAAAATTGCTGATGTGATATATGTCTTGCACTGCTTCGAAAAGCGGACAGCGCAAACTGAGCAGAAGGATATAGCAGTTGCCAAAGAGAGACTCAAACGGCTCAATGAACAGCAACACACAAAAGAGAAACAACAAACTGGTCGCTCATCGAACCAGAGGAAGCGTTCTTGACGAGCTGAATATGGGCGAACAGGACCGTTTGGAATTGAAGCTGAAAGCCGATCTACATCAGGACATCCTCAAGCTCATCAAGAAAAAGAAGCTCACTCCGCGTCAGCTCGAAAAGCTGTTTGATATCCCGCAACCTCGCGTCAGCGAACTCCTCAGAGGCAAGCTTTCTCTGCTAAGTGTTTCCAAGCTGCTGTTCTACGCCAATCTTCTAGGCGCTCGCGCAGATGTGAAGCTAAAGCCAGCCGGACGGGCTTCCTTGCAAACAAATAAGCAAATAGCCTGATTGCCAGTGCTATAACACCCTTGCTTGAAGCTTCTTGACACATCCTCCGCGCGCGAGCCCGGTCTCGACCTGATGCGCGCCATCGCCATTCTGTGGGTAATGCTGTGGCATATGCACTTTGCGCTACGGCCTGGCATCTGGAGCGGTCCCGGACGTTACGGCTGGATGGGCGTCGATCTTTTCTTTGTCCTGAGTGGATACCTCATCGGCTCGCAGCTTCTTCGTCCGTACACTCGCGGCAGCCAGCCTTCGATTGGCGGCTTTTATATGCGGCGCGCCTTTCGCGTTCTGCCCGCGTATCTTACGGTGTTGCTTTTTTACTTTGCCATTCCCGGATTTCGTGAAGCCCCTGGCTTGTCCCCAGCATGGCAGTTTCTTACCTTCACGGAAAATTTCCGCATCGACTACCTCCACGACCAGGCTTTCTCGCACGTCTGGTCGCTGTGCGTGGAAGAGCATTTCTATCTTGTGCTACCGCTGCTGATTTTGCTGCTGCTGCGCCGCCCCACCTTGGGCAAAGCCGTTGCGGTAATTCTGGGAATACTCTGTTTCGGAATCGCCATCCGCGCTTACATTTACATCCATCAGGTGCAAGTGTTCCCCAGAGACGACGATGCCTTCGCTCTGGCTTATGTGGAAAAGATCTACTACCCCACGCACACCCGGCTCGATGGCCTGCTCGTCGGCGTGACTCTTGCGACGATCAAGACCTTCCGCCCGCTCTGGTGGCAACGTGCCATGTCCCACGGCTACCTGTTGCTGGTAAGCGGACTCGGGCTATGCGCCTGGGCCATGTGGCTTTTCAGCGACCGTCTCTCATTTTCAGCATCCGTTATTGGTTTCCCACTGCTGGCCTTTGGCCTTGGCTTGCTGATCGCCTCCAGCATCGCTCCATCCAGTCCGCTCTCCAAAGTCCGGGGATTTGGCTTGATCGCGGCCCTGGCTTACAGCACCTATCTCACGCATAAAGAGATCATCCACCAGGTTCGCGTGCACTGGCCAACCCTTGTTGAAGGCGGAGGATGGCTTGCTTTGGTTGTTTACTTTGCCTTCAGCTTTCTGGCGGCATTCGCGCTGTATATGGCCGTTGAACGGCCGTTTCTGCGCCTGCGGGAACGCATTTCCTCGCGCGCTGCCAAAGCAGCCGTTCCAGCGACTGCTGGATAAGCCCGCTTGCCAACCTCGGTTATTCCTTTCTGCATCCGCATGTCCGAGGGGCTCGGATTGATGAATGTTTTTCTCCAAGACGAAAATCACTTAGAGCGCCCGGAGTTTTGGGAGCGCTCATTGAACCTCTTTGGGCGCATTTTCTGGTTCCTAATCAGAAGCTACGGTGGCTTCCCGGACGAATACTACAACGCCAAAGACCTTGGCGATGGTAATGTCCAAACGTTGTTTGGGAGTGAAAAGCAGAGGAAAAGAAGCTGGTGGAGACCGGGATGAGATTGCGGCTGGTTGCTAAATCCTGCTATCTTCCTGTAAAATTTACCTTTAACCACACGACCTGAAGCCCTACGGCCCTTCTGCGTCAAGATATCTGGAGTCAATCAAATGGCACAAGTTTGCGACATCTGCGGCAAAGGCCCGCAATTTGGAAATAAGATCAGCCACGCTCACAACGTGAGCCGCCGCCGCTGGAACGTGAACCTGCGTCCCGTGCGCGCCCGCGTGAACGGCGCCAACAAGCGCGTACGCGTCTGCACTACCTGCCTCAAGTCAGGCAAGGTCGTCAAGGCATCGGTAAGCAAGGCATCCTAAGCGCGCTCTTTTAAGTAGCGCATAATTTCAGAAATAGAAAAGCCTCCATCGTGGAGGCTTTTTCTATGCTCTAACGCCTGAACAAAACGGTCTTAGAATCTCAGTACAATTCCGCCGCCGACCAGAATATTGTGGTGCAGGCCACTGTTATTCCCGGCAATCACGCTGGCCACACCAAAGTTAGGATCGCCGGTTACAAAGTCGCGCACTTCAGCGCGGAAGCCCAGCAGTGGCAATCCTGTTTTGAAGTCCAGACCACCGCCATACTGGATCGCTCCTTTGTTGCTCTTGCTCCCTGAATCAAGCGAGTAGCGCGCCCAGCCGCCGCCTACGCTCACCCACGGCGAAATCGGCGAGATGGGCAGCAGCTTGAGCCGGAATCCCGGCGTGATAAAAAGTGTCGAGAGATTATCCACCACGGTTCCCGGCGTGCTGGCCAGCGTGAGCTTCTGCGAAGTCATGCCGGCTACCGGCACTTCCAGGCTCAGAGAGGCCACATGGGCGTTGAGTAATCGCACTCCGAGTTCACCTTCCAGAAATAAGTGATGGTCGGTTTTAACGGTGTCGGAAAGTGTTAGCGACGGAGTAAGAAAGGTTTCTTTGGTATCGGAAACAAACGATCCTCCGACTACAAATGCTGCGTCGGCCTTTTGCGCCGCGGCAAACGTAGACACACATAGTATTGCGATAAAAACAAAAAAGCGCTTCATTGAAGCTCCTTTGGGATGGCATAAAATTTTGGTTGGCTCTGCAAGATGAGATGCAGATTGAAGAGCCTCCGGAACAACAAAACACGGCCATAAGACAATAGATGTGGTAACGAAAGGTCAAGCCCGCCCATCCTGCCCGATGACTCGCGGACGCAGGCAATACTGCTCATTGCAGCTTGGATTTCAAAATCGTCCTTCTAGAACCGCAATACTATTCCGCCACCTGCCAGCACGTTATGTCTCCACCCATTGCTTGACGAACCGAAGGTCTGCGCACTGATGTTTGCAAATTCCGGCTGCCCGCTGAGAAAGTCGCGAACTTCGGCCCGGAATCCCAGGAGTGGAATTCCTGTCTTGATATCTACTCCTCCGCCATACTGCAGCGCACCTTTATTGGTTGCGGGGCCAGCCGCAGAGTAACGCGCCCATCCTCCGCCGATACTGGCAAAGGGGGAAATCGGTGCGCCTGGTGCGAACTTCAGCCGTAATGACGGCGTCACGAACAGGCTGGAAAGCCTGATGGAATTCGACGTCGGCGATCCGGAAAATACCACGTGTGCCGACGGAATTCCAGCCAGCGGAACTTCCAGATGAAGCGATACCACCTTGAAATTTGCCAGCCGTAAAGCCGCCGTACCTTCATAGAACACATGGGGGTCAGTCTTGAAATGAAAGTCCAGGGGACAGGGTATTGTGCAGGTTATTCCGGACGGCACGGGGGTTTGGGACACAAAAGCGCCACCGGCGACAAAAGAGACGTCGGCCTTTTGCGCCAGACCCATGGTTGAAAATGCAAGCAATACAAGGGGAAGAATAGCGAATCGCCTAAGGCCCATCGGTTCTCCAGGGGTGATTACGCCAGCGCGATGACGTCAATCTCCACTGCAACGTCCTTCGGCAGGCGGGCTACTTCCACCGTGGAACGCGCGGGCGGCGCATTCTTGCAGGTTTTTCCATATACCTCATTCATCTGTCCGAACTCTGCCATGCTTTTCAAAAATACCGTGGTCTTCACAACTTTTTCCCAGCTGCTGCCTGCAGCCTGCAAAATTGCGCTCAAATTTTTCAGCACCTGCTCCGTCTGCGCCTCAATGCCGCCTTCAATTAGGTTTCCCGTGGCGGGATCAATGGGAACCTGCCCGGAAATAAAAATAAAACCATTGGCCTTGATGGCCTGTGAGTACGGCCCGATGGCTTTAGGTGCGTTGGGAGTTGAAACCACATCTCGAGTGAAGCCGCTCATTAAATCCCCTCCAAAAACCTCGCCGCTGATTTTCGCTGATAAACGCTGATAAGACAAATCGGGAATACTTGACACCTTGGTTTTGAGTGGAGGGTACAGCAGTTCAGGCATTGCCATGCAGCCGGAGGAGCGAGTGAACCAGATCGAGCGACTCGTTGCCGCTAAAAAATGGCGGAACCTTCCGGAGAAAACCTGCAGGTGCGGCCTGAAGCGGCGCAAGTGACGGCGAGCAATCACTGAGCCGGGATCACGCCCAGAGCGCGATCGATATCGGCCACCTGAAACACTACGCCGTCTTTTACCACGGTCTTCACGCGGCGGATGTCGCTGATATGCGCTGACGGATCGCCATCGACCAGAATCATATCCGCGAGTTTGCCCGGAGCTATTGAGCCGAGTTCAGCATCGCGCTTTACAACGTGCGCAGCTCCCAAGGTGGCCAGTTGCAGGACCTTGGGCGCGGGAATACCGGCCTTTACATAAAGCTCAAGCTCGCGATGCAATGTGAATCCAGCGAGCGAATCCGTGCCGGCGACGATGGGCACGCCGGAGTCATAGAAAGTCTTGGCCATATCAAGCATGCGCTGAAAAGAATCCTGGTAGCGCTGGTCCTGGCCTGGCGGAACCTGCAATCCGCCATAGAGAAAGCCGCGGCGCACCTGCGCGGGCATATTGTCAGCCACGGGAGCATAGCCTGCAGCCATCTTGCCGGGACGATCATCAAACATGCCTTCAAAGATGCTGAGCGTGGGATCGACAACGATTTTGTGTTCTTTCAGGAGCTGAATGAAGGCCTGCACCTGTTCAGATTTAGGATCGATCTCAGCGCCGTGAGCGGCGACCTCAGTAAATCGCGCCGGCGTGCGGGTGTCTTTTACCTGCGGCATGAAATCCAGGAAGATAAAATTCATGTGCTGGATTTCATCCACGCCATCACGCACAAACTGCTCAGCATTCATGCCGGAAGGGACGTGTCCGCTCACGCGCATGCCGTGGGCATGTGCCATTTCTACGATTTTGGGCAAGAGCTCAGGCTTGAGCGAGCTGTAGACCTTGATCTGAACGTAGCCGAGCTTGGCGTAGTTATCGATTGCAGCGCGGGCTTCTTCTTCTGTATCGGCAAAAACTTTTGTCGGGCCTTGGTAAGGACCGCGACCGTCAATGAAGCCCGCCATCACCACGCGCGGGCCAATTTCTGCGCCTTCATCAAAGCGGCGGCGCATTTGCAGCAAGGCATCAGTGTCATTCGCCAGGTCGCGCACAGAAGTTACGCCGCAGGCCATGTGTAAAAGGCCATCGCCGGGCGCTACGTGAACATGCATGTCCCATAGGCCGGGCATCAGAGTTTTGCTGGCGGCATCGATGGTCTCAGCGTTTTTTGGGAGTGGCACCTGACCGTCAGCGCCCACGGCGGTAATCTTGTTTCCGGTGATGACTACGGTGCGGTTCGGCAGCATTTGTGCCGACTCAGCGTCAAACAGGTTGGCATGAACAAAAACCAGCGGACCTTTCGGTCTGTGAGCCAGCGTCTGCGCGAGCTTCTTTGAGCGGTCGTTTTCAAACTTATCCTGCTCTTTTAAAAGATCAGCAGCGGCGCTTTCCCAGCCTTCCTGAATAATTGAAGACCAGGTTGAAACTGACGCGAACAACTTGCCATCCGCATCGAGCCAGAATGGAAATGGACTAAAACCGAAACCATCAATCGCATATTGGGTGACTGTCCGCGACTGCCCATTTGCGGTGATCTTGAGTTCACTGCGCTTCTCAATGGAGGCTTCGCCGGCAGGAAGCAAAGGCAGTTTGTGCTGCGGAGCGGCAAGCAGCGCCTTTGCCAGCAGGCCTGTCTCTTCCGATCCACCAGAGACGCTGGTGTAAAAAGCTTTCCCTGCGATCTTCTTCTGCCCTTGTTCTGACCGGTTCTTCCAATTGGCGACGCCTTCCTTCAACGAGAAACGCTCATCGACAGGCGCTTTGAGGTAATCAACGCCGGTGATTTCGATGTCTGTGGGAATGCCGTCTTTACCGACGACAATCTTTTCATTGATGTTGGGGCCGCGGCCGCGGTCGTTAAATTCAAAATGGACTTGCAGGCTTCCATCTGCGTTGCGCGTGGAGCTCTCATAGCCAGCTTTGTTGCCCGCGAGAATAAATGTGTAGCGAGTGGACGCAGCATTTGCCGGTGCGGGGGCAGAAGCGGCCTGGGCGTGGATGAGGGCGAGAGCACTCAACATCGAAAAGAGAAGGAGGCATAGCTTTTTCATAAAAATCCTGGTTAGCCTTGGTTGGCGAAACTAATTTGCGCGCTTTGCCGACAGTCATTGGACTTACCAAATCAGTCTTCCGGTAGCTCGGCGACGGCGGCCCCGCTGCGATTCGATGGCCGAGGCTTTTTTGGAGCAGTTACGTAAGCGTAAGGATCGACGGGAGGCTCAGGCTCCCTGTGCGGTTGTCGGCGGAGCCAGTTTCTTAGACGACGAAAGAGTTCACGGAGCCGGTAGTTTTTAGCCTGCGGCATACATCGCTCCTGTCCGGAAATCGTACCATGATAGGCGAGGATGGGAACTAGTATCGAATTACGTGCCGATTGGGCCAAAAAATCAGTGTTTTTGTGAACTTCGGCCCATTTTTGCCCGGGGTCTTTACTCTTACTATCGACCGAAAGGAAAAGTGCGACAATAGACATATGAGGCGCAATGGATGGTGCTTTTCCGGTCTCAGGGACATCTAATAAAAAGAGCCGATGACACAAAATCAAAATCTTTTCTTTCAGAAGTTTGGTATTACTCCCAACGATCTTCAGCGCTATCTGGGCGAAGCACTTTCCGCCGGTGGCGATTATGCCGATTTGTACTTTGAATATCTGACCTCCACTTCAATCAGCGTGGATGAGTCGATAGTGAAATCCGCGTCTCAGGGGATTTCCGCCGGATGTGGTGTGCGCGTATTGGCCGGTGAGCGCACCGGTTATGCCTATACCGACGATCTGGCCCCGGAAAAAATCCTGCGCGCTGCGCGCACTGCTGCCCTGATTGCACGCGGGCCGGCCAAGAGCCCGATTGAGGGATTCAAGGAAAATTTGAATCACCAGCTGTATCCCATTGCGTCGCCTTCAGCCGATGCCGATATTGCCGCCAAGCTTGACTTGGTGATGCGCGCGGACCGCGCTGCACGAGCTTATGATCCACGGATTGTGCAGGTGCGCGGCGGCTACTTTGACGAGATGCGTCAGATCCTGGTGATTGGATCAGACGGAACATTTGCGACCGATGTGCAGCCGATGGCGCGGTTTAGCGTGACCACGATTGCCAAGTCCGGCGAGAGTTCCGCCAAAGGCGCCGCAGGCGGCGGCGGACGCGTTGGCATTGATTTCTTCTTGACCGACAAAACTCCCGAGCATTTTGCGCAGGACGCAGCGCGACAGGCCATTATCCAGCTGAACGCGGTGGAAGCTCCGGCGGGCGAAATGGAAGTTGTGCTGGGCCCAGGCTGGCCAGGGATTCTGCTGCATGAGGCGATTGGCCACGGACTGGAGGCGGATTTCAATCGCAAAGGAACGTCTGCTTTTTCCGGCATGTTGGGCAAGCGCGTGGCTTCAGATAAATGCACGGTGGTGGATAACGGCACGCTGCCATCACGTCGCGGATCAATCAACGTGGATGATGAAGGATCTCCGACGCAGAACACTGTGCTGATCGAAAAAGGAATTCTCAAGGGCTACCTGAGTGACAAGCTTTCCGCGCGGCTGATGCGCATGCCCGATACAGGCAATGGACGTCGTGAAAGTTACGCTCACATTCCCATGCCGCGCATGACCAACACTTACATGCTGGCGGGCGACGATTCACCGGAAGATATTATTCGATCAGTAAAGCGCGGCGTTTACGCGGTGAATTTTGGCGGCGGACAAGTGGACATTACGAACGGCAAGTTTGTCTTCTCCGCGTCTGAGGCTTACATGATTGAAAACGGCCACGTGACCGCGCCACTGAAAAACTGCACGCTGATTGGCAACGGTCCGGATGCGCTGACGAAGGTTTCCATGGTTGGCAACGATCTTCAACTGGATGAAGGCGTGGGCACCTGCGGCAAAGATGGACAGTCTGTGCCGGTGGGTGTTGGCATTCCAACGCTGAAGCTGGACAGCATGACCGTGGGCGGCACCGCAAGATAATGGCAACAAATACACAAACAGTAAATGAAGTTGACGCGGAGCTGCGTGACCTGGCAGCGAGCGTAGTTTCACGCGCCGTGAAGGCCGGCGCAACCGCCGCCGAAGCGGTGGTGCGGGAGGGCTCAGAGTTTTCCACCGTGGTACGCATGGGCGAAGTAGAGACGCTGAAAGAGTCAGGATCGCGCGCTATCGGCCTGCGGACATTTCTTGGCCAGCGCGCGGCCAGCACATATTCCAGCGACTTCTCCAAAGATGGAATCCAGCGGCTGATCAGCGGCGCGCTGGAACTGGCGCGAGTAACTTCTGAAGACATTTACTCTGGCATCCCTGAGCCTGACCGACTCGGCTCTTTGCAGGGCGATCTCAAGCTTTATTACGACGATGTGTATTCGCTTCCGCCAGAGGAGCGTATTGAGTATGCGCGCCGGGCGGAACGCGCTGCGCTGGAAGCTGATCCGCGCATGAAAAATTCTGATGGCGGCACGTTTGATGCTGCAGTTGGCCACAAAGTGCTGGCCAACTCGAATGGATTCGTGGGCGAATTCCGCCGCTCGTATTGCTCTGTTTCCGCGGCGCCCATTGCGCAGGACGAAAACGGCAACATGCAGCGCGATCAGTGGTATGCATTAGCGCGAACGTTGGCAAAGCTGGAATCGCCTGAGTCGGTAGGACGTGAAGCCGCGCGCCGCACGTTGCGCCGATTGGGCTCGCGCAAGATCAAGTCCACGCAGGTCCCAATTGTGCTTGATCCCATGGTTGCAGAATCCATTCTGGATAACGTCTTTGAAGCGGTGAACGGCGATGCAATTTACCGGCAATCGTCGTTTCTGGTGAACAAACTGGGAGAGCAGGTTGCCGCCAGCAACATTACAGTTGTGGACGATGGCACCATGCCTGGCGGATTTGGCACCGAGCCTTTTGACGGCGAAGGCGTTCCCACTCGGCGAACCGTTGTGATCGAAAATGGCGTGCTGAAGTCTTACTTGCTGAATACTTACACGGCGAAAAAACTGGGACTGAAGACTACCGGCAACGCTTCTCGCGGGCTGGCGGGAACGCCGGGGATCGGTTCGGGAAATTTCTATTTGCAAAAAGGTGATCGCACGCCGCAGCAGATTATCGGGGATGTTAAGCAGGGGCTGTATGTGTTCCAGTTTCTCGGGTTTGGCGTGAACATGGTTACTGGCGATTTTTCCCGCGGCGTGAGCGGCCTGTGGATTGAAAACGGCGAACTTACTTATCCAGTGGAAGAAGTGACTGTGGCCGGCAATCTCAAGGACATGCTGAACAACATCTCTGAGATTGGCAATGACCTGGAGTTTCGTGGGTCGACAGCCGCTCCCACGCTGCGGATTGATGGCATGACGATAGCGGGCGAATAGCGGCCAACTCTTCCAAACCGTTTGGATCGCGGCGGCAGAGAGGTTAGAATTTCCGCCATGGGCGATTCCGAAAACGAGCCGGTATTTTCTCCTTCCGCCGAACAGAGCGAAAGCCGCAACTGGGTGCCGATGGCCATCGGCGGAGTGTTTGTGCTGGTGCTGATCGTAGCTCTGGTTCTGCTTACGCGCGCGGGAAGGCCCGCACCTACTGCGCCGGGCGATCCTAATCTGGCGAAGCTGCAAGTTTCCGGACTGCATATGGCCACGGCGGAAAACTTTGCCGGCGGATCTGTAACGTACATTGAAGGCAAGCTCGCCAACGGCGCCGACCGCAAAGTGACGGCAGCGAGCGTCCAGGTGATCTTCAAAAACTCTCTGGGTGAGATTGCGCAAAAAGATACTCTCCCTGTCACTGTTCTGCTGCCCAATGTTCCTTACGTCGATTACGGATTGATCGACCGCGCTCCGCTTGCTCCGGGCCAGACACGCGATTTCCGGCTCACGCTGGAGCACGTTACCACCGACTGGGACGGTCAGGTTCCGACGGTGAAGGTGGTGTCGATTGCGTACTAGCAGTTAGCAATCAGCAATCAGCCAAAACAACTGCAAGACCTTACCGCTGATTAACGCGGATGAGCGCAGATTTTCGGAAAATCTATTTACCACTGATTTCCACTGATAACACTGATCAGAAACTTCTTACCACCAAGCGGCACAAAACCTCACCACAGATGAGCACCGATTTTACGGATCAATTCATTGTTTAGAAACTCAGTCCCGAAAATCCGTGCATCCGTGTTTATCCGTGGTGAGATTTGGCTAATTGCTAACTACTGAATCAGAGCATAGTAAAAAAATTACGAGCATCGAATCGATAGAGCTCCCCTCGCTACGCTTCGGGATTCAGATAAAAATCCCGCTTGCCTGTAAAATACCAACCATGGCAGAAGTGAAGACAATCCGGTTAACGGAGCAGGTAAAAGCCGCGGGTTGAGCAAGCAAGCTGAGTCCGGCGGCGCTGGACGCGGTGCTTGGGAAATTAGCCCGGCAAAATGACCCTAACGTTCTGGTTGGCTTTGACACAGCCGACGACGCCGGAGTGTACAAAATTTCCGCCACGCAGGCGCTTGTCCAGACCGTAGATTTCTTCACGCCCATCGTTGACGACCCATACACCTTCGGCCAGATCGCGGCCACTAATTCTCTGAGCGACGTTTACGCCATGGGCGGACGCCCTTTGTCCGCGCTGGCCATCGTCTGCTTTCCCGATAAAGGCGACCTCGACATTCTGCAGCAGATTCTTGCCGGCGGCCTTTCCAAGATGATGGAAGCCGGTTGCGTCGTGATCGGTGGCCATAGCGTGCGCGATCCTGAGATTAAATTTGGCTACTCCGTCACCGGCATGGTCCATCCGCAAAAAGTCTGGGCCAACTCCAATGCTCAGATCCTTGACGCGCTCATTCTTACCAAGGGCCTGGGGACGGGCGTGATCTCCACGGCCATCAAGCGCGGTGAGGCCAAGCAGGAATGGATCGACTCCGCCACCCAATCCATGACCACGCTGAATGGGCGCGCCGCTGAAGTTGCCACGTCGGGCAAGTTCACCGTTCACGCCGCCACGGACATTACCGGCTTCGGCCTTATCGGCCATGCGCGGGAGATGGCCGCAGGCAGCGGCGTTTCCGTGCGCATCAATTCGGCCAACGTTCCTCTGCTTGCCGGGGCCATGGACTGCGTGCGCGCCGGCTTCATCCCCGGCGGCCTCAACAATAACCGCGACTTCGCGGAATGCCTGGTCAGCTATGGTGAGAGCGTCCCGGCAGAAATCCGGACCATCCTTTTCGATCCCCAGACCGCCGGCGGATTGCTGCTCTCCGTTGCCCGCGCTGATACGGCCGCCCTGCTCACCGCTCTTACCGATTCCGGTGTGCCAGCGGTAGAGATCGGCGAAGTGCTTCCGCCAGGGAAGCCGTTGATAGAGGTGGTGTGAATCTCGTGATGGCGTCAGCCACCACTCAAATTTCACAGGCTGATTTTCCCAATTTCGTTTTCGGTAATCCCTACAACTTGAGAACGAGGCAGCCAGCCATGCCCGACAGCGTTGTACACTCCACCTTAGCCGCCACTGCGGCATGGAGCTAAAACATGAAAATCACGCGCCTGCTCGTAGCCTTCTTTATTCTGTTCGGATCGGCTATTACTCTCAGTCACGCCGGAGCCCAACCAGTCCGCGCCGCCGTGGCGACGCCGGACCTTGACTGCTGTAACCCCTGTCCGCCGCTCTGTCCGCCAAAATAAGATCGCCGCGCCGATATAAATTTGCTCTCCATCGCCGCGCTGATGCCGTCGCGCTGCTCGATGCTCTCAAGAGCGCCGGTGTCCCAGCGGTAGAGATCGGCGGAGTGCTTCCGCCAGGGAAGCCGGTGATACGGGTGGTGTGAGGAGTTGTCCACCGATGTTGGGTTGACCGCCGGTTTATCCCAAAAACTCCGACCGTTCTTGCATTGACGTGTCTATTCGAAGGGATCTGATATATGCTGTTCTCACGATCCGCAACACCTTTTGAATTTCAGGTGTGACCCGCAGGGACAAAGTTCATTTCGCCCAACCTTCCTCTTTTTCTGGAACGCCTTCTTGGGGATCTCCAGTGCGGGAAGCTGGCGAGACCTGTGCAGGCGGAGCTCACCTGCTCTGATCCGATCAACCATTCTGGCCTGAGTTTTGTACTCAGCGGCTTGCTCAGTGCCTTCAACGATATAGGGTGCCAGCTCTTGAAGCGTATTGGAGGCAAGATCAAACTGCCCGCAGAACGCGAGTACAACCGCGTATTGACAACGGACGGGAACCAAGGCACCAATCATCTTTTTGTTATGGATGAGCGGAAGCAAAAACTGCTCGATGAAATCTCGCGCGCCGACTGCGTCGCCCCTTTCAGAGAGGCACTCATCGACGAAGTCCAGCCCGACGCGTACAGCAGAAATGAATGAACTGGATAATAGGAAGAACTTGTGGGCATGGAGTTTTGCAAAAGGCTGCACTCGCCCCATGCTAGCTGCTGCCGAAGCTTGAAGATCCAGACTGTCAGCCAACCTCTTTACGTCGTCTTGGTTTTCATCAAAATCTAGAATTTTGGCCTTGGTCTCGTCCAGCTTATGAAAGAGCACGTCGTTGATAGAGATGCCGAGCAGTTGGTAGTACTCGCCAACGAGCCGGGTGGCGATCTTGTGAGCTAGGTCGGGGTGCCCGCTGTTGAATAGGCCGTGAGCGTAGTTGTAGCTAACAATCCGGCGCGCCATGGCGTTCTGGCTCGAAGCGAGCGCGCGACGATAGGCGTCTTGGAGCTTAGTCAGATCTGATTCCAATCCAATAAACAGCAGCTCCTTTGAGAGAGCGGCCGTTCGGATGGTTTCAGAGGGTAAGAACTCCTTGAGAAGCGTCTGAATGTTTTTAATGCGGGGGCGAGCTGCTTCGACGTCCTTCCGGTTAAGAGCCCAGTACGCAAGCGTGTCTTCTGCCCAGAACCGGTCTTCAGGAGACAGGGATGTATCACTAGCTGCCTTCACGAGCAGTTCAGCCATTTCATCCTCAAGCCCGAACTCAAGCACAATCTCCGCAGTGTTCGTGAGCAAGTCGACCAAATTCTGGATGCGCTTGGTTTCGAACATAAGGCGCGCCAACAACCGGAAACGGTCCGGGCCTCCACCCTCCCGATGCGCCCAAACGAACTGATAAAGCTCTTCACGAGCACTCGCTACGACGGCAGCAGGAACTTCTGAGAGAAGCGCGCTCACTAAAAGTTTGAAACTGTCATGCAGAATGACGTCGCCGCCTGCTGAGGATTGAATGATCCCCCACGAGTGGAGCGTACGGAGTTGACGGGCAGCCTGAGTGCGGGTAAATCCCAGCGCGGGCGCTGTCACTTGGAGAATTACGTCACGATGAAATGGAACGGTGAAGATCGCTAACAGAGAGGCAAAAGTTTTTGTGTCTTCGGATAGGCGCCCGAGAACCTGAGAAACAATGATCTCTTGACTGGTCGTATGGATTGAGGCGTGATCCGAAAGATCCGCAACGTAGGAAGCGACGTTGCCCTGGTACGCTTCTTTGCAGATCCTGCTCGCATCCCGCACAAACAGTGGTAGGGCACCTGTGAGATCGTGAAGCCGCTGGAAGTCCTCGATGCCGCCGAAGCATCCGATCGACGTTGCTTCTTGTGCAATGGTGTCTCTGGACCAGCCGGATAGCATCTCCGCCCTTGCTCCGGTCGAGGTCACAAAGAACTCGCTGCCCGGCCAATCCTGTGCGAGGACGATCCATTTCATGCTTCGCATGGAACGAACGATTTCGACCATCACATCGTTGGCTACGCGGTGAGCATTATCGAAAATGATCGTCATGCCCTTACGGTGTTCAGCCACATAGCGGTCGATGACCCGAAGGCTTTGGATACCGGAGACGCCGGGCAGCAAAATCTTTTGCCGCTCTGGGCTGGCGGCGGGAAGAACGTATGCGGCCATCTCTCTCGCAAGCGCCGAAGGAATACCTGCGCTTGGCATCTCTGCCACATCGAAATAAAGCAACGGATCGGCGGTATGGGTGCCGACCTCGCCAACCCATGACGTCTTGCCTGATCCAGAGAAGCCGGTGATGAGACGAACCAGTTTTTCAGATTGATATGCCGGTTCATTCTCCTGTGGCCGGTAGTTGTCCAATGCTTCAGGCAGATTTTGGAGCTGAGTGATCAGTTGCTCCAAGAGTGGGTGCAGCTCTTCAGCCTTAAGCGCGTGCTCGTTCTGCATTGCCCCTGTCGCCAGATATTGAACCAGCGCCGCTAGCTTCCAAACGAGGGTTTCCGGCTGCAAGGTAGAGTGCGGCACCTGTCTTGCTAGACGGACACACGTCTCAAACATCTGAGGCAAGGAACCGCCTGGAACAGGAAGAAGTGAGGTGTCGCCGCTGCAGGTCAATGGCGTCCGCAGATGCACGTCAGCAGGCCAGTCGTTCTGAACTCGGCGTGCCAGATCAGGTCCAGGCTCTGCGTTCGAAATAATCCAGCATACTGGTATGCTGGCCCGATGGTTGGATTGGTGTTCCTTGCGGATCTCCGCGAAGCGTTCAAGAACGTCGGAGATATCACCGAAAGTCAGATTATCCGCGCGTTTCTTTACCTGGATATAGAGCCGCTGCTCTGGAAGCTCCGCTTCGATGTCCTCGTCTCGCTCAACGCTAATCTCACTCCACCCAATCCGAGTCCCACTCAACAGAATGGAAACGGCATACAGGTGTTGGTACAAGAAGCCAGTGTGGACGTTCTCGATTCGCCGTAGCTGTGCTTCGTCTAGAACGGGTGACATATCGCTGCGCCCTTACTCGAAAAACATTGCCGAAACCGACTATTTCTATTGTGCCTGATCAGGCCGCCGGAGGTGAATTGTATCCACGACTGCACATGAGCATTTAGTCGTCAGCGTTCAGCCGTGCCAAGATCGATCCCGAAACCGATATATTTCTGCGGCATGGGGTGGTCAAGGCCATGTACCAATTCGATATGGGCGAAGAAAATAGCTATACTCAGACGCGCCTCAGGGTGTGAAAGCGAAGATCTTTGAAAACCTAGCAGCTAGCAGAAGCCGGTACTTGGTCCTTGGTATTTGGTACTTGGCAAAAGCGTACGACCCTCTGCCGATGCTCTCAGCATGGGGTCGGATGGGGTCATCTGGGGTCGAATGGGGTCGAAGTAGGGGGGAGGGGGAGGGGTCAAAGCAAAAATCTCTGAAACGTACGCCAATCTGGGATCAGGTGGGTTGATTTGGGATCCATGGGGAGGGGGTAGATCGCCGGAATCGCGCGTGATCGGAAAAACCAAAACCTACCACAGAGGCGCGGAGAATAGCCGACAAGGGTGGAGTCGAGGCTTCGCCTATTTGGATCGTTCGACTTCCGGCTGCGCCGGATCGCTCACGATGACAAGTGGTGGCGCGGCGAATATTGCGCCGCGCGGCATTCATCCTTCCAAACGTCCCAATACTCACGCCGAGGGTTCCCTGTCCCTTTGTAATGCCTTGTCCCTGGCCGAATGGCGATATTCTTGGTGCTACCAGCATCGGATATTACTGAGCGTTGTGTTATTGAGCGTTCTGTTGAACCAGTGCTATGGAGCGAGGGAGAGTTTTGCAATGAAGAACCGCCTGGCCGCCAAAGTCTTGATTTCCGCCGCCGCCATTTTTGTGATGGTGTTTGTCCTGGGTTATAACCTTGCTGCACAGACGCGCGGCGGGCATCGCACGCAGGATACCGGCCACCTGGACCTGAACTCCGCGCTGATCAGCCTGGACCGCGTCTCACAGGCCACCCAGAGTGACATTGCCAACATGCACGTGGAGAGCTGGAAATCAGGATGGAAGTCGGGCTTTTTGAAGAGCGGCTCACATCAGGCGGAAGCGCAGCAGGCAGCAACGTCATTGCAGCGCAACCTGCGCTACGCGCTGCCGGAGCTGATCCACAACGTGCAGAGCTCGCGCGGCAGCATGTCCACCACGTTCAAGCTCTATGACGACGTAAGCCTGGTTTGCGAGGCCGTGGACTCACTCATCAACGCCAGCGAAGCTGCGGGCAAGAAGAATGAAGCCGCTTCACTCACGGACGATTACACGGCGCTGGCGAAGGTCCGCCGCTCGCTTTCAGCCTATATCCAGCAGGCCTCAGCGCAATGGGAAAATCACGGCAAAGCGCCTTACGCAGCGCTTACGGAGCCGCCGGTGCAGCGGCAGCAGGGCGTTCAATCGCAGAACCAGCAGCCTGCGCCGCGCGTGCAACAGACGGTGCAGCAGCCTCGGGTTCAGCAGCAACAACCGCCTGCAACAACCCAGGTGGTCACTGATGACGGCGTGAAGAAAATTATCATCGATGACACGATCCCGGAAAAGAAGTCAGCGCCGGCGGCCAAGAAGAAGCCGGAGACCTTCAGCAATCTGTAATCGGTGGCAAAAAGCAAATCTCACCACGGATGAACACGGATAACACGGATTTACAAAGTTAAAATGGTTCTATTGAACCCTTTCCTGATCCGTGTAAACCAGTGTTATCAGTGTTATCTGTGGTGAGGGGTTTTTGCAGCCGCAGGGCCTTCGCCGCGATTTCCGCCTGTAAAAAAAGTGTAACCAGATTACAATAAAGGACATCCTTCTTCTGTGCTGTTTTAAGAAAGGCCTATGTCCTCATTACCTTTTCCGATTACCGCGTTTCTGGCCGGAATCGTCTCATTCTTATCGCCGTGCGTGCTGCCGCTGGTCCCCGGATACGTCTCGCTGATCTCCGGCGCCAGCGTTGAAGAGCTTCAGAGTAAAGACCGCAAGCTGTTGAATACAGTGCTGTTGCACTCGCTGATGTTTGTCCTCGGCTTTACGCTGGTGTTTGTGATGCTGGGCGCGGCCGCCACCAGCATTGGGCAGATGATCCGGGAATATAAGAAATACCTCGAGTGGGTGGCCGGCGCGGTGATCATCATTTTTGGCCTGCATTTGACCGGCATTATGAAGATCAAGGCCTTGTATGCCGACAAACGCCTGCATTCGGTAAAAGGCGGCAAGTCTCCGCTGGGAGCGTTTGTGGTGGGCTTTGCTTTTGCCTTTGGCTGGACCCCTTGCCTGGGGCCGATCATCTCCGCCATCCTGATCATGGCCAGCTCCGCTGAGACCGTGACCAAGGGCGTGATGCTGCTCTGGGTTTATTCGCTGGGCCTGGCTGTGCCGTTTCTGCTGACGTCGCTTTTGATCGGCCGCTTCCTCGGGTTTTATGGTCGTTTTCGCCGGCATCTGCATACGCTGGAAGTTGTGAGTGGCGTGTTCTTGATGGTGTTTGGTGTGCTCATTCTTACGCGACACTTCGCCGTGCTTTCCAGCTATCTGGGATTTTTAAACCGTTTTACTTTGTGAGGAAATTGTTTTGAACCGTAACGTTGTTGTCGTTCTATGTGTGGTTGTGGTGATCACCGGCTTGCTGCTGGTGGGCAAGCGCGCCAGCAAGCCGAAAGATACTGGAGATCCATCGAAGCAGAACGTGAGTGGCTCTGCGGCGCCTTCCGGTACCGATCCTGCCATTGGTTCGGTTGCGCCGGAATTTTCTTTAAAGAGCGTTCCAGACGGCAAGACCGTTACGCTTTCTTCATTGCGCGGCAAAGCCGTGGTGGTAAATTTTTGGGCCACCTGGTGCGGCCCCTGCAAGATTGAAATGCCATGGCTGGTTGACCTGCAGAAGAAATATGGCGATCAGGGCCTGCAGATTGTGGGCATCACCAAAGATGATTCCAACGAATCGACCATCGCCAAATTCACCAAGAAAATGGGCGTGAACTATACGGTTCTGGTGGGCAACCAGCAGGTCGTGGATCTCTACGGCGGCGTTGGCGGCCTGCCGACATCGTTTTTTGTGAATCGTTCCGGCAAGGTTGTGCATGAAATTATTGGCCTGGATAGCGAATCGAAATTTGAAGACGCTATTAAGAAGGCGCTGCTGTAGTGGTTTTGCATGTTGCAAAATTATTAGAGGATTTTTTCTGTGGATAGAAGAGTTGTCCTAATCCTTTCTCTGGTCGTCGCTTTCACCGGCGTGCTGATTGCCGTGAAGGGCCGCTCGCGCCCAGGCAATGTCATCGACCTCAGCGTTGCGCAGCCTTCAGGTGTGCAGCAAGCCGCGAAACCCGATGTCACGAAAACAGGTGACGCAAAAAAAGACGCTGACGCGCCACCGCCCGACTTCCCTGAGCCGCAGAAAGGTTCTTTGGCTCCGGACTTTTCACTGAAAAGCGTGCCTGACGGCAAAGAAGTCCAGCTCTCTTCGCTGCGCGGCAAAGCTGTTCTGGTGAATTTCTGGGCTACGTGGTGCGAGCCCTGCAAAATTGAAATGCCATCATTGGTCGACCTGCAAAAGAAATATGGCCCGCAGGGATTGCAGATTGTGGGCGTTGCCATGGACGACGCCGATGACAAAGAGATCAGCACCTTCGCGCACAAAATGGGCGTGAACTATATGGTCCTGCGCGGGACAGAAAAAGTTGGCGATCTTTATGGCGGAATCGATCACCTGCCCATGACCTATTATCTTGATCGTTCCGGCAAAGTAGTGGACGAAACCGAGGGCATGGCGGGCGAAGCGACTTTTGAAGATGCCATCAAGCGCGCATTGGCGCAGGGCAATTGATACAGGGAGCGGAATGAAACTTCATCGGCTAATTTTGTTTATTGTGTGTGTGAGCCTGTTAAGCAGCGCGCTGGTCTCTGTACAGGAGCTTTCATCGCAGGAGCCTAGCTCTCCCAAACCGCGCGTCTTTGTTGACTTTGTTGCGGCCAACAACATCGTTGTCACACCCGGACACTCCGCGCCGGTGCAGTTCACCTTTCACGTCCAGGACCCGTACCACATTAACTCCAGCCATCCGCTCACGGAAGAGTTGATTCCCACGCAACTGCATTTTTCTCTTCCGCCTGAAGTGGCGTTCGGCAAATTGCAGTATCCGGCAGGAAAGATGATGAGCTTTCCTTTTGATCCCAGCACCAAGCTCAGCGTTTACTCCGGCGATTTTGCCGTCAAGGGCATTGTGATTGCGCCCGGGCAGGCGTCATCGGGGACATATACCATTCATGGCGAGTTGAAATATCAGGCTTGCGACAACAATGCTTGCTATCCGCCAAAAAAGCTGCCGTTTACTTTTAATGTGAAGGTAGGAAGCGCCAGCAAGGGCGTTCCTAAAGCGCGGGCAACAAAGACCAGTCCGCATATTCATAATTGAGCTACAGCAATTGGCAGATGGCAAATAATCGTTATTCTGATCCGCGTCCATCTGAGTTGATCCGCGGTTAGATTTTGCAGCTGGTTTTGTTTGGCTAATTGCTAATTGCTGCTTCACAGCTTCATTCCCTGCACTTCATTCATCTCCGGCAGCTGCGCAATCTCCTGCAACACTGCTTCGGGCGCTGGAGAGTCAACCTGCACCACGGCAATCGCTTCGGCACCATCTTTCAGCTCTTTGCGCCCAAGCGCAAAATTGCCGATGTTCACATTGTGCTGACCCAGCAGTGTTCCAATTTTCCCCACCACGCCCGGCACATCGAGGTTGCGCATATAAATCAGGTTGCCGCCCAGTGGCACTTCGATATCGATTTCATCCACGCCCAGCAGCCGCAAGGAATTTCCGCGCAGCACGCCGCCGCGCACCTGCCGCTCATCTGTCGTGGTTTTCAATGTCACAGTGATCACACCTACTGTGCTTCCGCTCGCGGCTTCAGTCTTCTTGTCTTCATGGACCTGAATCCCACGCTCCTGAGCAATAGCTAACGCGTTCACCACGTTAGCTCGTTCGGCAACACGCTGGTTCAGCACGCCCTGAATCGCGGCGTTGCGGATCAACTCTGTATTCCACTCCGCAATGCGTCCGGTATAGCGGATGGAAATTTCCTGAATGGATCCCGCCGTCGGAACGATGTGCGCCAGGAACGCGCCCAGCTTTTCCGCGAGTGCGATATACGGCTGCATCTGCGTATATTGCTGATGATCAATCGACGGCATATTTACGGCATTCTGAATCACGCCGCGTTTCAGGTATTCGCGCACCTGGCTGGCAATCTGCACACCCACTGCGTCCTGCGCTTCGTTTGTCGATCCGGCTATATGTGGCGTGGCAATCACATTTTCCATTGCCATGAGGGGTGAATTTTTCGGCGGCTCTTCCGTGAAAACATCCAGCGCGATTCCTCCAACCTGCTTGCTGGCCAGCGCCGCCGCCACGGCTAGTTCATCCAGCAGCTCGCCGCGAGCGCAATTGATAATGCGTACGCCCTTCTTCATTCTCACCAAAGATTTCTCATTGATCATCCCGCGAGTCTGTGGCGTTAGCCCAACGTGCAGCGTCAAGTAGTCGGATTGAGCATAGACCTGGTCCAACTCCGCCAGTTGTATCTGTTGCTCGCGCGCCACTGACGCCGCTACGAACGGGTCATGCGCGACAACCTTCATCTCAAAAGCTCGTGCGCGCTGCGCTACCGCTATTCCAATGCGTCCCAGTCCCACAATACCCAGCGTCTTGCCGCGCAGCTCCGTCCCTTGTAGTGACTTCTTTTCCCACTTGCCTGCCCGCGTGGTGGAATCCGCGCGGCAGAGATGCCGCGCCATCGCCAGCATCAGCGCGATGGTATGCTCCGCCACAGCCACGGCGTTTGCGCCCGGCGTATTCATCACCGCGATGCCGGCCTTGGTCGCGGCTTCCAGATCAATATTGTCCACGCCCACGCCGGCGCGTCCGATCACACGCAACTTCTGTGCGCCACGCAGCACTTGCGCATTCACGTCCACCGCCGACCGCACAATCAGCGCGTCCGCATCTTTTAATGCTGCGTCCAGACCATCTGCAAGCTGGTCATGTGTAAGGACGGTCCAGTCCGCTTCGTCTTTCAGCACCTGCACCGCATTGGCCGCAACTTTTTCTGCGACTACAATCTTCATTCTCGTATTTTTACCTCGCCGCTACCGCCGGCCGTGTTGTTTCCGCATAAACCTGCTGCGCTGCTTTCAATCCCGCGCCTAACTCAATTGGCCTGCCCATCTCTGCCAACACCTGCTCCAACGCGCCAATCGCGGCAATTGTATCTAGATAGTCGTAATAGCCCAGATGTGCAATGCGGAAAAGCTGTCCTTTCATCTCGCCTTGTCCATTGGCCACAATCGCGCCAAAGCGGTTGCGAAATGCTTTCACGATATCGCTGGAATCCACGCCATCCGGAGAAGCAATGGCGGTCAGCGCCGCGCCCGGTGAACTGGCGGAGAAAAGTTTCAGCCCCAGCGCTTTGGCAGCAGCGCGTGTCATGGCTGCTGCGGTTTCCGCGTTGTCGATCAAAAGTTTGCGTCCGGCAGCCAGATCGCCGCCGCCCTGTTCGCGAATGTAATCCAACGCCGCCGCAAGCGCCGCCACCAAGGCGGTTGCAGGCGTATAAGATGATTCGCCCTTCGCGCCGTTCTTTCTCTCTTTGCGCAGATCAAAGTAGTAGCGCGGATTTTTTGTGGTCTCCATGCGCTGCCATGCGCGATCACTTACCGAGCAGTAAGCCAGTCCTGGTGGGACCATCACCGCTTTTTGCGAACCGCCAATCAGCACATCGATGCCCCAGCCATCGGCATCAAAATGCGTAGTGCCTAGGCCGGTGATGGCATCAGCCACTAGCAGCGTGTCTGTGCCTTTCACCAATCGTGCCATTCCTTCAACATCATGCCGCGCGCCGGTGGAACTCTCCGTGGCCTGCATGAAAAGAACTTTGTGCTCGGGCTTCAGCGCTTCGCGTACCTGCTGCGGAGTTACGGTCTGCCCATAAGAGGAGCGCACAGTTTCAAACTGGCAGCTATATGCTTTGGCCAGCCCTTCCCATCGCTCGCCAAACTTTCCTGCTGAAACCACCAGCACTTTGTCTCCAGGCGAAGTCAGGTTGGCCATGGCGGCTTCCATGGCCCCTGTGCCGGACGCGGTAAACATCACCACATCATTCTTTGTGCCGACAAAAATTTTCAAATCTGCCAGCACGCGCGTGTAGAGGGCGCGGAACTCCGCTGTGCGATGGTGCATGGTGGCAGCGGGCATGGCCAGCTGTGCTGAAGGTAAAAGCTGTGTTGGACCTGGAGTAAAAAGACGGCCTTTGCGAATCATATTTGACTGTTCCTGTTCCTGAATTCTTTTATTGCGTAGCCAGATCAATCTTGTTGAAATCTGCGGGACGGGCTGAGAGGGTTTGTGCGCCGTGTTTCAACAACACCACGCTTGCGGTTGGATCGTTCGCGTCTTGCACAACCAGTAAACCATCGCCATCGGGAGGTAACGGAGGACCTGACGACATCCATTGTATCTTCCCTATTGCACTCTTGGATATCCGTGCCAGAAAATCCACTTTGGAAAAAATCGCGTCGTAAGCCACTGTTCCTCTTGCCAGCATGCTCACGCGTTTTCGGCCCGTTGTGTCGATGAGAAGATAAGCTGAGTCAATGGCGCTACCGCGTCCGCTAAAATCGGCCACGATATGCCCTGAAGGCTGCAACCGGCGTTCCTGCAGGTAACGCTGCACTGCGCCGGAGAAATCATCTCTTACCGCTGCGTGCCATCCTTGCAATTGCTGCATACGGATGGCGTCGTCAGGCGCCACGCCGGAAGATGGCGTCACGGTATTGGCATTAGCGCTCGCACCCGGCGCGCGGTTATAAGGCTGCGTGAAAAGCAGCGCCACCAGACAAACCAGCCCTCCCGCTAACGCTATCCGCACGGGCCAGCTGCTTCCGCGTCGCGGCAGCGGATCGACTTTGACCAGATCTGCGCCCGGCATTTCATGGATCGCTTTTGCCAGCGTCAGCATCGACTGCAGATGATCAAAAACGTGGTTCGCCGTGAATGGCGGTATGGTGAGTTCACTCAGCTCAATCAGTCGATCTCTTACGGTAAGTCCCGTCTGCGTGGAACAGCACAGCTGCTCCAGGCTTTTCCTCATCTCAGCTCCGGCGGTCAGCATCTTGAATTCCATGGGATGATCAGTCCGAGCATGGAATCTTCTGTCCAGAGGAGCGCTGCCGGTGCGCATCAGCACGCGTCCTTCATTTGTGGTCGCAAAGTTTTTCGGAAGCAGAAAAAAGCTGATCGTTGCGGGCACGCGCATCTGTATGTCGAGCCCCGGCGTATCCACCCGGTGAGAGAACCGAATGATCGTGGGATTGCCGCCGTAATGCCCTTCCAGCACCACGTCGCTGCGATCACGCAATGGCTGCGCCTTCAGCAACTCAGCAATCTTGAGCACGTCCGGCGCTATGGCCTTATAGCCCAGGAACACCGCAAAATGCCGCACCCAGTAAACTACGATCCCCACAATGCCCACAACAACGGCAATGTTCAGGATCAGGGTGAGCGGCTGCATGATTTCTCCGGAGGAGTTTCGATCATAATGCGACCGCAGGCCGGAATCAAACCGGTCAGCTTATAATTCTCTTTCTCCACCTTAGCGAGGGTTTCCATCGATGACGATCAGCGAGCAGATCAAAAAAGATATGGTTGACGCCATGCGCAGCCGCGACGAGTTGCGCCTTTCCACCTTGCGCATGGTCAAGTCGGCTCTCAGTTACAAAGAGGTCGAAAAGCGTGCGCCGCTCGACGACAAAGAGACGCAGCAGATCTTGAGCACGCTGATCAAGCAGCGCCGTGATTCCATTGAGCAGTTCACCAAAGGCGGTCGCCAGGAGTTGGCGGATAAAGAAGCGGCTGAGATCAAGTTGATCGAGCACTATCTGCCCAAAGCCATGGGCGAAGAGCAAATTGCCGAAGCAGTGAAAGCCACAATCGCTGAGATGGGCTCACCCACCATGAAGGATATGGGCTCCGTAATGAAAAACGTGATGGCCAAATTCCAGGCCACCGGCGCGCGCGTGGAAGGCAAGACCGTGAGTGAGCTGGTGAAAAAAGGTCTGGGTGGATGAGGGCTTTTATCGTCTGGTTGCTTGCTCCACACGTTTGTTCATTGTCCCTTCGCTTTTAGCACTCCATTCGTCTTGCTGCCAAAGTGCAGAGTTACCACACAAATTACTTGCTTCAGATAACCCAGAGTACTCATACTGCACTCATATGAATCAGCGTTCCCCAATTTGCTTTCACGTTTTATGCCGGGGCGGTGACGACGTAACGGCATTGACGGTGTAGTGCAGGGAAAAGGGGTGACAAGGTGATACCTGAATCGAATCCATTGCAGCGGTTCTTCAAGGAAGTAGTTGAAAGAAATTATGGTGAGATTGGCGTGCGCAGTGCAGAAGTGCATGATTACGTAGCCAACCTGCTCACCGAATTCTGCGAAGCGGAAACTCTCTACAAGATCAAGAATGCCGACGGCCGTGCGCTGTGCGATGTAGGCGAGATGCTGCTGGAGTCCGATCCTGTCTATGGGCCGGCTCCGTCATTTGATCGTGAGCGCCAGGTGCGTAAACATATTGGCGATTACTCGCTTTTCTTCACCGGCATGTTCCCGCAGGGCTTGAATAAATATCGGCTGCGCCGCACGCGCATGGAAAGCCTGATCGACTTTGTGAAAGCCGGCAAGGAGAGCTACTATATCGTCTCCAAATTTGAGCACTTTGAGTATGCCAAGGTGGCGCCGCTCTTCCGCCGCATGTCGCAGGAATTTGAGCATCTTGTCTATGGACTCAACCAAGTCAAGAATGAGCTGGAAGAGATGCAGCATCCCATCACCCGGCAGACAAACGAATTTTTGATGTAACTTCAGAATCGACGTTAAGAAAACAGGGCACGCGGGCAGTTTGGCGTGCTCTTTTTCATTTTTGGCAAACTATCTTTTCTGCCACGCCAAACGCAATCCCAGTCCCAGAAAGATCAGTCCGGTAAAGCGCCGCTGCAATCGCGCTATGGCCTGGTTCCGTCGCAACAGTTCACCCAGCGTTCCGCCGGCATATGCGACTGCAAGATTGACTAGGGTTCCGCCGACGTTGAAGATCAGGCCCAGCAGCACAATCTGCAACGCCACGCTGCCGCGATGTGCATCAATGAATTGCGGCAGAAACGCCAGAAAGAATATGGCGACCTTGGGATTGAGCACATTGGTGATCGCGCCCTGGCGGAAGATGCTGGTAAGGCTCTCGGCCTTCAGCTGCTGCGAGGTGAGGTCGGTCTTCTGCGCCAGCATCCTTATTCCCAGGTAGATCAGGTAAGCTGCGCCCGCGTATCGCACCACGTTAAAAGCCACTGGCGAGGACCGCAGCAGCGCTGCTATCCCAAAAGCTGCTGCCAGAATATGCACCCAGCAGCCGACAAAGACGCCGAGCGATGAAACAATGCCGGCCCTGCGGCCCTGGCCTACGCTGCGGCCAATTACATAGAGCATGTCTGGTCCCGGAGCAAGGTTGAGCGCGAACGCTGCGACCAGAAAAGTGAGAAACGCTGCTTTATCAGGCATGGACGAATCCTTAGGAATTTGTATCAGCAGATGTTCGCGGCATGGCGCTGGACGGAAAATATTTTATATTCGAACCGACGAAATCAAGATCGCAGGGCAGATAACAGAATAAGATGACAGAACTATTTATGAGAACGAGTCTTACATGCGCCTGACCAGCTTGCTCGGCTTCATTGCCGGAGCGTTGACCACAATTTCATTCGTCCCGCAGGTGATACACGCATGGCGAAGCAAGCGCTGCGATGATCTTTCCTGGGCCATGCTGCTTACTTTCTCCGCTGGCGTGGTGCTCTGGCTCATTTACGGTTTCCGGCTGTGGGCTATGCCAATTATCGCGGCCAATGCCGTCACGCTGGCGCTGTTGCTGATTATCATGGTGCTGAAGGTCCGCTACGCTGCGCGCTGAAAACTGTTGTCCCTACTAAACCCGCGCGCAGAACCGTCCGCACGACGTAAAAAATCCGCTAGAATGTTGAGTGAGCTCACACCACTCCATCCTGCTTTTTCTTGCCGCCATGGCAGGCGGGATTGTGAATTCGATTGCGGGAGGCGGCGGATTCTTTGCTTTTCCCGCATTGCTCTTTACCGGCGTTCCCTCCATCAACGCCAATGCCACCGGAACTGTCGCATTATGGCCGGGGACTCTAGCTTCTACTGGCGCTTATCGGCGGGCGCTGAGCGCAGAGCTGCTCAAACGTATTCTGCCGCTGATTATCATTACTTTCCTGGGCAGCATCTTCGGTTCGATCCTTCTGCTCAGGACCGGGCAAGCCACCTTTGACAAGCTGATTCCCTGGCTTCTTTTAGTCGCCACGCTGATCTTCGCCTTGAGCAATCGCGTAACGGCATGGGTCAATCGCCACCATCCCGGCGGCGGCCCATCGATGAAGCGCGTGGTCGGCATCACGCTCCTGCAGGCCTGCGCGGCTGTCTACATCGGATACTTCGGCGCAGGCGCCGGCATTGTCATGCTGGCCTTGCTGGCGATGATGGGCATCGAAAACATCCACAGCATGAACGGCCTCAAGACCCTTTTAGCCACCTGCGGAAACGCTGTCGCGGTAATTATTTTTATTGTTGCCCGGGCTGTGTTCTGGCCGCAGGCGCTTCTCATGCTCGTTGGCGGCGCTTTAGGCGGATATGTGGGAGCATGGTACGCCCAGAAAATGGAGCCGCGCACCGTGCGCTATGTGGTCATCGTTCTCGGCTGCAGCATGACGGCCTATTTCTTCTGGCGGGTGTACCTGCGGGGTTAAGCCGCGCCAGTTTGACCATATCCCCTCTATCACGTTAAAATTACAAGGTTTGCCACTGGTGGAAATTCCTGCCTGTTGAGCATGGCTGCTGAGCAATCTTACAAGTCAATATAAGTCCTTTCCGGCCAAGCGCTTTGAAGGGGCGATGGAGAGAGTTATGTACGCGGTAATTCGCGCCGGTGGAAAGCAATACCGCGTCGCACCCGGCGACGTAGTGAAAATGGAAAAGCTGCCCGCCGCAAACGGCGATGTAGTTGAGTTTAATGACGTTCTGGCTGTGTCCGGCCAGGAAGGCACCATCGGTCCCGGCGCCGGCGCAGTGGTCAGCGGACAGGTCATGGAAGGCGGCAAGGCCGACAAAATCCTTGTCTTCCACTTCAAGCGCAAAAAGCAATACAAAAAGATTTATGGACATCGCCAGCCCTTTACCGCGGTAAGGATCACTGAAATCGCTTTTGACGGCGAGCGCTTCACCGCTCCCGACCTTCCGGCTCGCAAGCCCAAAAAGGCAAAACCAGCAGATGCCGAAGGCGAAGCTGTTCCGGCGAAATCGGCTAAAGGCAAGTCCAAATCAAAGGCCAAGCCCAAAGCAGCTAAGAAGAGCCCGGCCAAGAAAGCCGCTGGCAAAGGCAAAAAGAAATAAACGCGACAGAGAATACTAAGACCAGGGCTTTAGCCCTTGAGAACAAGGATTTGTTATGGCACACAAAAAAGGTTTAGGAAGTTCTAGAAACGGGCGCGACTCCAACGCGCAGCGGCTTGGCGTAAAAGCATTCGGCGGACAGCTTGTTCCCGGCGGTACCATCATCGTCCGCCAGCGCGGCACTCGCATTAAGCCCGGCGCAAACGTCGGACGCGGCAAAGATGACACTCTTTTCGCCAAGGTGACTGGCACCATCAAGTTCGTGGACAAGGGTGGCTCCGGCCGTTTTGTTCTCGTCGAGCCCGCCGAGAGCGCGAAAGCGTAGTCCTCAATCAGGAATCACGGCCCTGCGTAAATGCGGGGCTTTTTCTTTGGCCCCATTCATTTCAGCAGGGTTGGTTCAGATGAGGCGCAGGACTACAATCTTTTCGTCGCATGCAGTCGTTCATCCACATTCCGCAGCCTCCTCTCAACAGCTTTGTTGATCTCTTCTGGTTCTACGACGGCTACTCCCCAGGCCCACATAGCAAAGAACGCCTCATGCCAGACGGCTCAATTGAGTTGGTCATCAACCTGAAGCAAGACGAAGCTCGGATTTACGATCGCGAAGATCTTGACCACTACACGCGGCTTCCAGGGGCGCTGCTCTGCGGCCCGCATTCCAGCTTTTTTGTCATCGATACCGCGCAGCAGGCCTTGGTCATCGGCATCCACTTCAAACCAGGCGGCGCATTTCCGTTCTTCAAAATGCCGGCTGGTGAGCTGCACAACCTCCATGTCTCACTGGAAGACCTCTGGGGGCATGAGGCACGATTGCTGCGGGAACGTTTGCTGGAAGCGCAAACGCCGAAAAAGAAATTTCAGGTGCTTGAAGAATGCCTGCTCGATCAGGCGTTCAAGCCGCTGGAAAGGCATCGTGCAGTCGATTGCGCGCTGGGGCTTTTCCGCAACATTCACACAGCTCCGGCCATGACTGAGCTTGCCGGCCACATCGGCATCAGTTCGCGCCGGTTCATTCAGCTTTTCTCCAATGAAGTTGGACTAACACCCAAGCTCTTTGCTCGCGTCCGCCGTTTTCAACAGGTCTTGCAGCAGATTCGCACCGGGGCTGATTTTTCCTGGGCGGACATGGCGACAAGCTGCGGTTATTTCGATCAGGCGCATTTTATCCACGATTTCAAAGAGTTCTCCGGCATTAATCCCACAGCTTATTTGGTGCGAAAGACAGATCATTTGAATCACGTGCCTATTCACCAGTAGGGTCAAATTTTTACAATACTTGAGAGCGCGGCCTTCGGCAGAATCAAATGGTGCAGCATTTCCAATGCTGCGGAAGGAGATTTCTTATGGCAAACAAAGCAAAACCAATTCCTGAGGGATATCACAATGTCACACCGTACTTGGTCGTCAAAGGCGCAGCTGCGGCAATTGACTTCTATAAAGAAATATTCGGTGCGGTTGAGATCATGCGCATGCCCCAACCAGACGGACGCGTCGGCCACACCGAGCTTAAATTCGGCGACTCATTCGTCATGATGGCTGATGAGTTTCCGGAAATGGATGTCGTCGGTCCCAAGACGCTGGGCAATTCCCCAGTAGGCCTGCTGCTCTATGTTGACGATGTCGACAAAACCGTCGAGCGGGCAGTTGCTAGGGGCGCAACCATCAAAAAGCCCGTGGCTGACCAGTTTTATGGCGACCGCACCGGCACCATTGAAGATCCCTGGGGACACAAATGGACCATTGCAGTGCATCTCGAAGATGTCTCGCCGGAAGAAATGCAGCGCCGCATGGCCGCCATGGAAAAGAAATAAGGAGTTATGCCATGAACACAATTTCTTACAAGCCCGATGGTTATCAGAGCGTGATTCCCTATCTCCATGTAAACGGCGCGGCGAAATTGATCGCCTTTATGAAGGATGTCTTTGACGCGAAAGAGATCGCTATTTACCCACGCCCTGATGGCACCGTGGGTCACGCAGCGCTCAGAATGGGCGATTCGGTTATTGAACTTGCAGACGTAAGCTCGGAATGGCCAGCCATGCCATGCGCCATGCAGGTTTACGTGCCGGACACTGACTCCGCCTATCATCGCGCGCTCAAAGCTGGGGCAAGCTCACTGCTGCCGCCAGCTACACAGTTCTACGGAGATCGCACGGCCAGTGTGCGCGATAGCTGCGGAAATAACTGGTACATCGCCACGCAGATTGAAGTTGTGAGCCGCGACGAAGTCGATAAGCGACTTGCCGCCATGGGCCAATCAAACAAATAATCGAGGATCTCGCGATTACATTAGCCTCGCCCTTGCGCGGGGCTTTGTCTTTAGCGCGAATTCGGTGATTCGTCCGCAGACGGTAGGTACAAAACCTCAGTTTTATTTCTTGTTGACGCTGTATCTGTGCGCTATTGTGTGTACGAATCTTTCCCGGGCCCCTGCGAAGCTAAAGACAAGCCCAGATCGGCTGCGTGACTCTATGCGCAACCAGACCTGCGGATGGAGGTGCCATGACATCACGCAATGTGCGTCACGCACTCTGTTTCATCTGCTTTCTTCTCGCGATTTCCGTTTTAACCTTTGCCCAGGGCGGCGGTCCTGTGCAACTCGGCGCGCTCAACGTTACCGTTCCCCACGGTTGGACCGTCAAAGCAGATGCGACGCCTCCACGCATCTATTCGCCGGACTCCACTCTGGCAGACTCCTTCGCCGTAGACTTCCCCGCTCCTGAAACCACGAACCTGGATGTGCGCGAGCGGCATTCCCAGATCTGGAAAAATCTTTCCGGACTGGTCAAGCCCGGCACCACGCCCCAGAACGGCGTGACCGGACCTTTTATCTGGACCAAAGGAGAACTTGTCCGTCCGGGCAGCAGCAACAGCGAGATTATGGTGCTGTACAGTGCCAAATCGGGGTCCAGCTACATCGCTGTCTTCGTGGATGCGACGCGACCCGATCTCGTCGCCAAAAATCTTCCCGCGCTGGACGCCATGCTCAAAAGCGCCACGCCTGCCTTTGCCCCCTCGTCCGATGCTTCAAATGCCACATCACCCGCAAACCCCGGCAATGCGAGCAACCCCGGCAACACCAGCGGTGCGGGGCATTCGCAGTCCAACGCAACCGGCTTGGAGACGCTCAATGAATACATGTTTAATGTTCCGCCAGGCTGGACACCCACCAAGTATTCAGACGGGATTGTGCTGATGTCGCCCGCCTCCGTGACGAATGAAAGATGTGTGGTTACCATCTCGCCCATGCGCCGTTCCAGCGGCGGCAACCTGTTGGCTGAAGCCGACAGCGTGTTCCGCGACGTCTACAAGGCATATCAACCCGCTAATAGGACGACTCGTGGCGGAGAAATGCCGGCCTCGATCGTTCATGGCGTGTCGGGTCAGGGCTGGGAATATGTGGTCATTCGCCGCGGCGTTGCTCCCCGAGGTTCGCCTGAGTCGCGCCTGGCCTTTGTTTTTGTCGCCAAGCTGGACACCCGACTTGCCGTCATCTCCGGCGTTTCCAAGGATCCGCTGGTTAGCACCTGTCTAGGTGAACTCGTGCACAATGCGTGGCCGCGATTCTTCTACAGCCTGGGTTTCAAAAACTGGAGCGCGCCTGACCAGACCGCCATGATGCGCAAGAGACTTGCAGGCGTGTGGACATCGGCCACCGGCACCGCCGCCGACCAAATCACCATTGCAGGCAACGGACGCTTTGCCAACGCCGCTGCCCGCCAGCAATACGATCTCATCTCCAGCAATGAAGCCCTTGTCACAACCACAACTGCTTTCGGCAACGGCAGCTACACGCTGCAAGGCAACGCCATCACCATGGTTCAGGATGATCGCCAGAACCAGCCTGAAACCGGTTTCATTCGCATGGAAGAAGAGAGTAAAGACGAAGGCCGGACCTGGGCGCCCATTCTCTACCTATTGCGGGTCAGCAAGGTCGACGGCGCAGATTACGAAGTACGTTACCAGCGGACTAGATAAATTGTCATGTCGATATAGCCAGCAAACACAATAGTGACCTATATGGGAAGCAGGCTCCGCCTGGGTCATTCCCAAAATAGAACTGTCCGTTCATTTGATTTCTTCTAATTTGAAGCTTTCGTCTGCAGTCGCGCATATACTAGCCAAAGTTTTTAGAACGATTTGAACGGGGCACAACATGACAGAGAACAAACTTACTGATTTCTCCACTCTTGCGCTGGGCGAAGAAGGCCACACTACGACGATCGCTGGCGAAGAAGATTTTGCCACGCACGCTGCAACAGAACGCATGCTTCAGGCAACAACACTGCCTGTTAGTGAAGAGACGACGAGCTTCATACACGGAGAAGAGGTCACGACTGAAGCTCTTGGAGAAGAAGGGCCGACGACGACAGACGGAGAGAACCCTTCGCTGGCAGATTTCAGCCGCAAAGGCGGGCCCTTCGGCGCCTACTAAACACGTGGGTTTGAAAGCTGGTTCAGAATGACGCTTCTGCTCGCTGGCGGCCAAGACGATCCTAATCTGACCGCTCTAGCGAGTGCCGCCCAAAGAGCGAACGTTGATCTGCTGGATTTGCGCCTGCCAGCCGGTGAGAGCCCTGCTTTCTGCTGGGATCCCGCAGAAGGAGTGGCGCGGTTTGCCGGGAGAGAACTCAAGGCCACTGCCGCTTTCATTCGTCATGACGTGTTCGGAGCGATGCAGGATCCCCGGCCAGAGGTCTCAGCGCGAGCGTCGGCCTGGTACCACACGATGATGGGTTGGCTTTTGTCTGAGCCGCGCGTTCGGATTTTCAATCGCGAGATGTGCCAGGCCGCAGCAAATAAGCCTGCTGCGCTGGTGTTCGCTCGCCAAGCCGGTTTGCAAATACCGCCAACCATAATAACCAATCAGGCCGGCAGCTTTCGCGCTGAGCAACTTGATTCTATGATCGCCAAGCCGGTAGGCGGTGGCGACTACTGTTATTCACTGGCTGAAGCTCTGGCCAAAACCAATCTGCGCGGCGAACTGGCGGCCAGTCCGGCAATTGTGCAGAAGCGCCTGGTGCCGCCTGAGGTGCGCATCTACGTGATCGGCGCCGCCGATTTTGCTTTTGAAGTTCGCAGCCCGTCGCTGGATTATCGCGTGAACCAGGATGCAGAACTTAATCTGTTGCCTGAAGTCCCGCGGGAAGTTTCCCGATTACGCACCCTGATGTCGCGCCTCGGTCTCGATTTTGGCGCCGCCGATTTCAAGACCGATCCGGAAACTGGCCAGCTGGTCTTTCTCGAGCTGAATACCTCGCCCATGTTTGCGCGCTTCGATCAGGTCAGCGGCGGAAAAGTGTGCGCCGCCATCGTAGGCGAATTGACGGCGGCATAATCCCGCGGCGCATCCCAACCCCGGATCCACGGCCTTCCTCTGCCCCGAATCCCCACCATGGCCTGTACAATCTATATAGACAGCATGTTTATTGATGAAGCAATTATCAGGATTAAGGCCGGCGATGGTGGCAACGGATGCATGGCTTTTCGCCGGGAGAAATTTGTCCCGCGCGGTGGACCCTCCGGCGGCGACGGTGGCCGGGGTGGCGACATCGTTATGGAATCCAGCGAGCGCCATAACACGCTTGTCCATTTCCGCTTCAACCCGGAATACAAAGGTGAGCGCGGACGCCACGGTGAGGGCTCAAACTGCACCGGACGCGACGGCGAAAGCGTTATCCTGAAAGTCCCAGTCGGAACCATTGTTTATGACAATGAAACCGGCGAGCGCCTGCACGATTTCTCACATCCTGACGAGCGCATGGTGGTTGCCCAGGGCGGTCGCGGCGGACGTGGCAATCAGCACTTTGCCACCAGCACGCACCAGGCCCCGCAGGAGCATGAGCAGGGTTTTCCTGGACAAGAAAAGGTCCTGCGGCTGGAGTTGAAGCTGTTGGCCGACGTTGGTCTTGTCGGCTATCCCAATGTTGGCAAGTCAACTCTGGTTTCGCGCATCTCAGCGGCCAAGCCCAAGATTGCCGATTATCCGTTCACCACCCTTCAGCCGAACCTTGGCGTGGTCACGATTGGCGAGTTGCCGGACGAAGAAAGCTTCGTGGTGGCCGATATCCCCGGCCTGATTGAAGGCGCGCACACCGGTACTGGGCTGGGCATCCAGTTTCTGCGCCACATTGAGCGTACGCGCGTGCTGGTCCACATGATTGATGTTTCGGATGCCAGCGGCCGGCCCGATCCTGTTGCGGACTTCAAAGTCATCATGGGTGAGCTGAAAAGTTTTGGCGCCGATCTGGAAAAGAAGCCGATGATCGTGGTGGCTTCAAAGATCGATGTGGCCAATCCGGAAAAGCTGGCCAGGCTCGCTAAGCATTGCAAGAAACTCAAGCTCAAGCTGTATGAAATTTCGGCGGTCACTGGCAAGGGCATTCCCGAACTGAAATATGCGCTGGGCAAAATCGTGGCAGACGATCGCGCCGGCGCTCACGCACAAGAGAATCCGCAGGCCAAAAGGCCTGTCTCTACTCGCAAAGAAAAGAAGAAGTCTGAACGCATGAAGCGAGTCTCCAAGCAGCGTGCCTTCAAGCAAAGGCAGACTCGATAACCGCATGAAGATTGCTCTTTTCGGCGGGACCTTTGATCCAGTACACCTTGGCCATCTGGCAGTGGCGCGCGCTGCCGCGAACAAATTTGGTCTGGGCCGGGTATATTTTGCCCCGGCTGATCTGCCGCCGCACAAGCAGAAGCGTCCGCTCACGAATTTCCAGCATCGCTTCGCCATGCTGGCACTGGCCACCACGGACGATCTGCGCTTTGTTGCTTCATTGCTAGACGCCCATACTGGCCAGCCAAACTACTCCATTGATACGGTCCGGCGGCTGAAGAGCACACTCAAGAAGACTGACAAGCTGTATTTCCTTATCGGTATAGACGCATTCAAAGACATTGCCACCTGGCGGCAGCCGGAAGAGTTGCTGGCAGAAGTTGAGTTCATCGTCGTCAGCCGTCCCGGCTATTCGTTGGCCGATGTAGGCCACGCGCTGCCTGCATCTTTGCGTCCAACAGAATTGATGATGCGGGCAATGCGTCAGCAACGTGCTGAAGGAACCATTGCATTGATGGGCGCGACCATTCATTTGTTGGGTGAGGTTAAAGAAAAGGTTTCTTCCACCCAGATTCGCGCGGCTGCTGGCAAATCGGTAAAACATCTCAGCCGGTATGTGCCGCCACTGGTGGCTGAATACATCAAGAAAGAGAATCTTTATATAGGCGCGGTGAGCAGGGAAAGTATCAGCGCAAGCCAGGACAAAGTGCTATCTTTTCAAGAAGCCCGGCAGCACGGGCATACAAGCAGGAGCCATAAGAACGGATGAGTTTACAGACCAGGCAGCAGGTTGCACAGGCGGTCAAAGCCATTGAAGGCAAAAAGGGTGAGGACGTAGTCATCCTTGAAATGGACAAGAGCAGTGGAGCGTTTACAGACTATTTTGTCGTATGCTCCGGCACCAATCCGCGCCAGATACAGGCCATTGCTGACGACGTGCAAAAAAATCTGGCTGAAGCCGGCCAGCGGCCCAACAGCGTTGAAGGTTATACCCAGGCCGAATGGGTGCTGTTGGACTATGTAGACTTCGTCCTGCACATATTCTCTGAGCGCGCGCGCAAGTTTTACGATCTGGAACGACTCTGGAAGTCTGCACGAAAGCTTACGCCAGCCGACCTGGCGAAGAAGCCAGCGGCAAAGAAGCAGGTTGCGTCCGGCAAAGAGGCTGCCAAAAAGTCGCCGGCAAGAAAGAAAGCTGCCGCACCTCGTAAAGCCGCACAGGGTAAAACTCGTGCTCAAGGTTCAAAGACCAAGAAGAAGTCACGGAAATCGGCGTGAAACTCCAGATCGCCTGGATTGGCAAGACCAAAGAAGTGGCTATTCGCGCGCTGACTGACGAATATCTGAAGCGCATCTCACGCTACGTGGGCGCGGAATCGCATGAAATGAATAGCGAGCAGGCTCTGCTTGATCTGGCTGCTGATACCACGGGGCGCACGACGCCTGTCCTGATCCTGCTGGATGCGCGAGGCCGCCAGTTCACCTCAGAGGAGTTTGCCAACCTGCTGCGCGATCAGCAGGACCGTGGCACACAGAACCTGTTCTTTGCCGTTGGCCCAGCCGATGGATTTAGTGACAAAGCCCGGTGCGCTGCCGACCTGGTGCTCTCTTTTGGCAAAATGACGCTGGCGCATGAGCTGGCGCGGGTGGTTTTGCTGGAGCAAATCTACCGGGCATTTACAATCTTGAAAGGCCATCCGTACCATACCGGCCACTGATTTGCGGGACAAACGATTTGCGCGACAAACGATATGACCGACGTACACCAGGGTCTCATCATCGTAAACACCGGCCCCGGCAAGGGTAAAACCACCGCAGCCATGGGCACGGCTCTGCGCGCGGTCGGCAACGGCATGAAGGTGCTGATGCTGCAATTCCTGAAAGGCTCTTGGCATTACGGAGAGCTAGATGCCGTGAAAGCTTTCGGCGACAACTTTGTGATGAAGCAGATGGGCCGCGGCTTTGTGAAAGTCGGCGGCGCTGAAACCGATCCTGAAGATGTGCGCCTGGTGGAAGCCGCGTGGCAGGAAGCGCGGGAAGCGATCATGTCCGGCAAGTGGGACTTGGTGGTGCTGGACGAGATTAATTACGCCATTACCTATGGCATGCTCGATCCGGCTAAGGTGGCGGAGACTCTAAAGCAGAAACCTCCTCAGGTACACGTAATCTTGACGGGAAGGAACGCGCATCCGACAATCATTGAGTTGGCTGATACCGTAACCGAAATGAAGCAGGTAAAGCACGCCTATGAAAAAGGCGTGATGGCACAACGCGGCATTGAATACTAAGGGACGAAAGGTGAGCAATCTTGGCGTGGTTTAAGCGCGAATCCAGTGAAATCCAGGCGACCGACGAGAAGCGCGTTCGCACAGAAGGCCTGTGGGTCAAGTGCGAAGGTTGCCGGCAGATCATCTGGAAAAAAGAGCTGGAAGATAACCTGAACGTCTGCACCAAGTGCGATTATCACTTCCGCATCGACTCGGCGCAACGGCTCATGCTGCTCCTGGATGAAGACAGCATTGAGATTCAGGATGAAAACCTTGAATCTACCGATCCGCTCAATTTTACCGATACTCGTCCCTACAAAGCGCGGTTGGAAAAAAGCAAATCGGCCACACGCTTGAAAGATGCCATCAGAAATGCCACCGGCACAATGAATGGACGTCCTGTGATTGTAAGCTCAATGGAATATTCCTTTATCGGCGGCAGCATGGGCGCCGTTGTGGGCGAAGCTATTACGCGGGCGATTGAGCGCGCATGCAAACAGCGCAAGCCAATCATCGTGGTTTCCGCTTCCGGCGGTGCGCGCATGATGGAAGGCGTGGTCAGCCTGATGCAGATGGCAAAAATTTCTGCTGCGCTGGCACGGCTGGATACAGCCCGTGTACCTTACATCTCCGTGCTCACTGATCCCACGACCGGCGGCGTAACCGCTTCTTACGCCATGCTGGGCGATCTCAATATCGCGGAGCCCGGCGCGCTGATCGGTTTTGCCGGACCGCGCGTGATTGAGCAGACCATCCGGCAGAAACTGCCTGAAGGTTTTCAGACCAGCGAGTTTCTGTTGCAACATGGAATGCTGGACGCGGTTGTTCATCGCAAGGACATGAAGTCATACATTGCACGCGCTCTAGATTTCATGGCTCCAAAGGCAGCCTGAGCTGTGCAAGCTACTTACGAATGTGCCGTAAACAATCTGCTGGCCTTGGGCCATGAGCTGGCGTCCAACCGCAAGTTTGATCTGGCGCACATGCGGCGACTCGCTGAGGCGCTGGGCAATCCGCAACGCAAGCTGCAAAGCGTCTTGATTGCCGGCACCAATGGCAAGGGATCTACCGCTGCGACGCTGGCCAGCATCCTGCAAACCGCCGGTTATCGCACCGGTCTTTACACCTCGCCCCACCTGCTGCGCGTGAACGAGCGCATTCAAATAAACCAGGAGCCAATCAGCGATGCTGAGTTTGCCGTGATCTATGATCGCGTTGAGGGCTGTGCTCATGAACTGGTCGAGCGCGGTGAGCTGCCGTGGCATCCTAGCTTTTTTGAAATGCTGACGGCCATGGCATTTGAATACTTTGCCAGCGCCGGAATCAAACTTGCTGTGCTGGAAGTGGGCCTCGGCGGTCGGCTGGATGCCACCAACATTGTTGATCCTATGATCTCCGTGATTACCGATATTGACTTTGATCATCAGAATTTTCTTGGCAATACCTTGCCGGAAATCGCACGTGAAAAAGCCGGCATCCTGCGGCCTAAAGGGACCGTTGTGCTCCTGCCGCAACATCCAATCGTGAATGAGACACTGGGCAAGGAGATTATGGATCGTGACGCCCGCGCTGTGAGCGCCGTCAAGCACATGCCTGCAATGACTCCGGTTGCAGATGACGGAACGGACCATGCTGCGGTTGGCAACAATCAATTCACCCTCGCAGTGATGGGCCAAGAGATCAAAGTCGATTTTCCGCTTCCCGGCCGGCATCAGCTGCGCAATTTGGCTTTAGCGATTACCACGGCAGAAGAACTCAACAAGTTTGGTTTTCACATTTCGGCAGAAGACATTGAGCAGGGCATTCGCTCAACTAGTTGGCCTGCCAGATTTCAGGTGATTCCGGCGGCAGATGGCTTCCCTGAAGTTGTACTCGACGTGGCGCACAATCCCGCCGGCGCGTGGGCGCTACGCTCGGCACTCTCTACTTTTTATGAGGACCGACCGCTGACGTTTGTTTTCGGCGCAATGCGAGATAAAGCCATCAGCGAAATCGCGGATATTATTTTCCCCCTCGCTGATCGTGTGATCGCCACGCACGCAGAAAATCCACGTGCAGCTTCTCCGCAGCAAATTGCTGAGCTGGGTGCGCACGCGCAAACCGAGATCCTGCAGGCCACCACTGTGCAGGAAGCCCTGGAGCGGGCCTGCGCTCTGGCCGGGCCAAAGGGCGTAATTGTTATCACCGGCTCCATTTACATTGTGGGTGAAGCGCTGGGCATTCTTGCCCGCAAACCAGTTCGGCAGGGTGCCTGATCCGTGCCAGAAACCACGCAAGCAGAGGTCAAGCCGCCGGAGGTAACCGGGGGCATACGCCACCTCGGCTCTCGCTTGCGTTCTTATTTTGTGTGGACGCCGCTCGTCTGGTTTTACACAGCAATCCTGGGCTGCGTTTCTCTCGTTGTCTCGTTCTTTGATCCCACCGGAGAACGCCAGCAAAATATCGCGCGGCTGTGGTCTCGCATGATTCTTTGGACCGTTGGCGCAAAGGTGCAAGTAGAAGGCTTGGACAAGATCGATATATCAAAGCCGCAGGTGTATGTCGTCAATCACCTTTCGGCGTTCGATATTCCAGTGCTGTATTCCTATTTGCCATTTCAGTTCAGGATCCTTGCCAAGAAAGAGCTATTCCGTTACCCATTTATGGGGTGGCACCTGCGCCGTTCCGGGCAGATTCCGGTTGTGCTGGAAAATCCCAAGGCTTCGGTGCGCAGCTTGAATCTGGCAGTGGCGGCAATCCGCAAAGGGAATTCGCTGGTCATTTTTCCTGAAGGCGGTCGCTCGCCCAATGGCCAGCTGCAATCTTTTATGGGCGGCGCATTTTATGCGGCGGTGAAAGCTCAGGTGGATGTGGTTCCCATTGTCCTGATCGGCACTTATGAAATGCTCAAGATGAATTCGTATCACATCAAGCCCGGCCCGGTTCACATGGTAGTTGGTTCGCCGATCTCAACTGTGGGCATGTCAACGCGCGATATCGCGAAAATAACCGAGCGGGTGCGGGTGGTTATCGGCGATCTTTATTATTCGCGCTGTTTGGTTCCTGATTTGCGTGGAGAGCAACCAGCGTCGAACGAACCTATAAAGTTATAGTGGGATGCAGCGGCGATTAAGGATAGAAATTGTGTCAGATTCATCAAAAAATAACGGGATAGTGGAAGGGAAACCAAGGGTTGCTATCCCCGAACCCTGCTCGTACGACCCTGAGTATAGCGGTCGCGCCTTGCCACCTTACCTGCATGCAATAGAAGCCGCTGGCGGCGAACCGGTATTGGTCCCGTTACAAAGTTCGCCAGAAGAAATTGCGCGACTCATCACCTCATGCGCCGCAATCCTTTTGCCCGGAAGCAAGGCAGATATCGATCCACAAAAGTTCAATGCTGCGGCGCACCCCAAGACCGCTCCTGCCGACCACTTGCGCGATGCTGCGGACGAACTGCTGCTGCAAGATGCCTATAATTTGCGCAAGCCGGTCTTTGGTATTTGTTACGGCCTGCAATCGCTCAACGTCTGGCGGACGGGTTCGCTGGTGCAGCACATTGAATCAAAGGTGAACCACAGCGGAGCCAAGGTAGAATTCGCCCACAAGGTCGTGGTTGCCGAGAATTCGCTGTTGGCAAAAGAAACTCTCAACGGAAAAGATTCCACACAAGTGCCGGTTAATTCCAGCCATCATCAGTCGGCCGAAATTGTAGGCGATGGTCTGCGCGCCGTGGCGTACTGCGCAGAAGATGGCGTGATTGAAGCAATTGAAGGGACGTCTCCTGAGCATTACGTGCTGGCAGTGCAATGGCATCCTGAGAGAACGTTTGGGATGGATCAGTTCTCTAGCAATCTGTTTCGGGCATTCATTGATTCGGCGCGCGCTTGGAATCGACGCAATCCATAGCGGGCGCTGACCCTTGACCTTGCGCCAAAGGCGTATTGTTCCGTATCGTACTTGCCATGTCCGGAAAAGGAATTGTGCTGTCGCTGGAGGGCCGCGTTGCCGTGGTTACAGGAGGCTCGCGCGGGATCGGCGCGGCAATTGTAAGAATGTTTGCGCAGGCCGGAGCGCGCGTTGTCTTCAATTATCAAAAAGCAGGCAAGGAAGCCGACGACCTTTGCTGGGAGTGCGGCGGCGCAAAGCAATGCGTTGCGGTCCAGGCTGATCTCTCTTCAGCAGAAGCAGCAAAACCATTGATCGACGGAGCGGTCCAGCATTTCGGCAAAGTAGATATCATCGTTGGAAATCACGGTGTTTGGCCGCCGCAGGACGCTCCCATTGACCAAATGTCTGATGAGCAATGGCGCTCCACTCTGGCCATTAATGTCGATAGTCTTTTTGGTTTGGTGAAACATGGCGTGGCGCAGATGAAAAAGCAGCGCTCCGGCGGGCATATTGTGTTGATCAGTTCCACGGCGGGGCAACGCGGAGAGGCGTTCCACTGTGACTATGCGGCCAGCAAAGGGGCGATCATCAGCATGGTAAAAGGGCTTTCCACGGAACTGGCGCGCGACGGCATCTACGTAAATTGCGTCGCTCCGGGCTGGGTGGAAACGGATATGGCTGCGCCGGCGCTGCATGACGCAACGATCAGCAAGCGCGTTTACGCTGCCATTCCGCTGGGTCGCGCCGGCAAGCCGGAAGAGATTGCCGCCTCAGTCCTGTTTCTGTGTACATCGCACGCCGGCTTCATTACCGGTGAAATTCTCAATGTCAACGGCGGCGCGGTGCTGGTAGGATGAGGGCAAAAGCAGCAGCTCAGGTTATTTCTGCATCTAAGAAAGCATTGATCCCCATGAGAATTGTTGCTCTTATATGCCTGTGCGTGGCCAGCCTGTACGGCCAGCAAGGCTCTTCCACCAAGCCCGCAGAACCCCAAACCAACCAGCAGAAGGCCAGAGCCCTGGTTGACCAGATGATCCAGGCGCTAGGCGGCCAGGCATATCTAACGGTGCAGGATTATTACGCTGAAGGCCGGTCCGGCAGTTTTCACAATGAATCGCTTCAGGGTAGCAGCTTGTTTTACCGTTTCTGGAAATGGCCGGACAAAGATCGCATTGAGCTTACAAAGCAACGCGACATCGTGCAGCTTTATGTAGGCGACCAGGCATATGAAATCACCTATCGCGGTATTCGTCCCCTGGACATACACAAGGAAGAAAGAGTAGGTCAGGCAATTGTCCGTCGTTACTACTCTCTTGAGAATGTCCTGCGCATATGGATGAAAGAGCCGGGAATCCTGCTGCTGGATGAAGGCCCGAGCGTCTCTGAGGGACACATGGCGGAAAAGCTCACGATCATCAATTCCAAAAATGAATCGGTAACGATTCTTGTGGATCCCTCAACCCATTTGCCGCTGGAAAAGCGCTTTTCTACCCGCGATCCCCGCTATCGCGAGCGCGACGAAGAAGTATTGATTTACGGTGACTGGAAAGTAATCCAGGGAATCAACACGCCGCGGATGACGGTGATCAAGCGGAATGGCGAAACCGTTTCACAGCAAATTATCCTGAATATCACCTACAACATCCATCCTGCCGATTCACTGTTTGACCCATCCGTGGCCAAGATCAATCCAGTAAAAGAGAAGTAGTTCCGTTCGGGACACGATACTGTGGCATAAAAACAACACTGCTCCTTATCTCTCCCGGTGTAATCTGTTTCTTTGAAATAACTTGCCATTTGAACAGACAGTTCGGTCTCCAGTAGAATGCAAGGGCATAGGGCTCCATAGCGGGGCTGATGTGAACCTCCGGATACTCCCTGCGGCTGCCGGAACCGGTATTGTTTTCCGCCGCAGCGATCTTGACGGCTTTGAGATTGAAGCGATTGGCCGCAATGTGGCCCGGGTCAGCTACGCCACAAGCCTGCAAAAAAAGGGTGTCCTCATCTCTACTACGGAGCACCTGCTCTCAGCCTTTATTGGGATTGGCCTGGATAATGCGGTCGTGGAACTGGATAACCTTGAGCTTCCCATTCTGGATGGCAGCGCAAAACCATTTGTCGATATGGTCCTGCAGGCGGGGCTAAGACAGCAGAGAAAAAAACGCACGTATCTCCGCATCAAGCGTGAGATAGAAGTTCGGGACGGCAATAAATTTATTGGCGCTTATCCCGCATCCGGTTATGCCGTGGCGTACAAAATTAATTTTGCTCCGCCCATTGGTGCGCAGGCTTTTGAAATTGATCTTTCACAGGACCTCTATCGCAAAGAGCTGGCTGCAGCCCGCACATTTGGCTTTCTTAGTGAAGAGCAGGCCATGAAGAACATGGGCCTGATCCGCGGCGCATCAGAAGCCAACGTAATTGTTTTGACAGCGACTGGCGTCAAGAATGGTCCGCTGCGTTATGAAGATGAATTTGTGCGCCACAAAGTGCTCGATTTAATTGGCGATCTGGCCTTGCTGGGAAAGCAGATTATCGGCCGCATTGTGGCTGATCGCGCTGGCCATGCCATGCATACCGCGCTGGTTTCACGGCTATTAAAAGATCGATCTTTGTGGGAAGAAACAACCGAAGTGAGTCAACCTGACGACTCTATTGAAAGCGCCGCTGTGACGGCGCAAACCTCGCGCCAAATCTAAAAACCTAAACTCCTAAACTGTAGTCGCGTTAATAAACATTGCGCCGCCACCCAGCGTCAGCGCCCGCTTCTCAAGCCAGATATCCAGCTCTTTTTTCGCTTCGGCTGAAAGCACCTGAAAACGAATTCCTGCACGGCCTTCCGGTGTGGACCAGGCAACTTCGCCTTTGATGTCCAATGATCGCTTGGTTCCAGGCAATTGCAGCCGAATTCGAGCAGCGCCGCCTTCATCCAGCCGGCGTGAACACTCGATGGAAATGCCTCCCTGGCTGATATTGGTAATGTTCAAAGGAAGCTCCGCGCCCTGATCTACCAGGATTGCTCCCGTTGCCTTGACCAGATGCCGATGGTAGCGACGGCGCTCGCGCATGATCAATCCTTGCGCAGCACGGACGCTGCGGGTCGCGCGTTCCAGGGATATGGGCTTGTCCAGAACAAAGTTGGCGCCCATCTCAAATGCCTGCTGAATATTCGTTTTGCCGTTTACCACGGCGAATGCGATACAGCTCTTGTTGGACTTTCCCAGCCTCAGTTCCCGCAGGACCAGCGGGCCATGCGGCACGTCGTCACAGTCAACCAAAACGGAGTCATACTTGCGGCGAAGCAGAATGTGCCGGGCTTGGTCGGCGTTGTTGGAGAGATCCAGATCAATATTTGCCGCATCCAGGACTCGGCGTATCGTACGATGAACTTCAGGGTCATTGCTGAGGAGGAGCGCTTGTAGAGCCATACCCGCAAAGGGTATCTAAATCGTCATATTGCGGCCAAGTAACCAACGTAACGGGCCGGCGCTTTGCCCGGTGGCAATACTTTCGATCTTTCAATCTTGGGCTGCACTTTCCTATGAAAAAGCTGATTTACCTGTCATTAGGCTCGAATCTGGGGGACCGCGAAAAGCACCTTTGCGAAGCGATCTCACGCCTAGGTGAATTGGGCGTGATCCGGAAGGTGTCTGCTTATTATGAAACCCAGCCGGTAGAGGTCCAGACCGAGCAGCCCTGGTTCCTGAACTGTGCCTTGGCAATAGAAACGGAGCTGATGCCGCTGGCATTTCTGGGCCGCATGCTGGCGGTTGAGCAATCCATGGGCAGGATTCGCACCGAGCCCAAGGGCCCGCGCACCATTGACATCGATATCGTATTTTTTGGCGATGACGTGCTGGACACGCCGGAGTTGACAGTCCCCCATCCAGCCATGCAGCAGCGACGCTTCGTACTGGAGCCGCTGGCGGAGATTGCGCCAGCCATCGTTCATCCGGTGCTCAAGCGCACGGTCCGCGAATTGTTCGATTCTCTGCCTGCGGATTCCGGCTTGGTGAAGAAGTTACTGCCCAACTAATTTACGATGGGATGCGTGGAAATAGCTGCTATTGCAAAGTTGCTCCAACCCTTTATTCAGCTCGATGAATCGCGGCTTCGCAGCATATCGACGTATATCGATCTATTGCTGAAGTGGAACGCCCGCATCAACCTGACCGCCATACGCGAGCCCAACGAAATCGTGCCACGCCATTTTGGCGAGTCTTTATTTGCTGCCAAATACCTGCTGGAGCAGAAGCGGCCGCAAACAGCAATCGACCTGGGATCAGGTGCTGGCTTTCCCGGAGTCCCTTTTGCCATGCTTGCTCAGGATGTCCAAGTGACCTTGATTGAGTCCCAGCAAAAAAAGGCAACATTCCTTAGGGAATTGGTCCGCATCCTGGAGCTGAAAAATGTGAAGGTATTCAGTGATCGAGCCGAGAGCTATCCAGAAACAGCCGATCTGGTTATGCTGCGAGCAGTTGAGAAGTTCGAGAAAGCTCTGTCGTTAGCCTTGGAGATAACGAAGAAAGAGGGTGGGCGAGTTGCGCTGATGATTGGCTCTGGGCAGGTTGAGTCAGCCCGGAAAATGGGAACCGAAGTGAGCTGGGATGAGCCTGCGCAGATTCCTTGCAGCAGCGCACGCGAACTCTTGGTGGGTGTCAAAAACGTAAAAGTGGAGCAAAGTACGTAAGTATGGATAAATTTCTCAGAGTTAAATCACTGAAAAAGCGCCTATCTGAAGCAGAGTGGGAAATTAGTCATAAGCGAACCATAGTGGTTAACACCTCAACATCAGATTTGGCAAATTCTGTCTAAGATGCTGGCACCTAGAACCACGATAGTAAAAGTGGTCGGATATAGCTTGTTTGTAATTAATTGTACGAGCAGAATGACGTAAATTCCATGTCTTCCAATATGAAGTGGGAAATCACAAAGCCACGAACCTGCCGAGTAAATAACGTTCCACGTGGAACAATATGCCGAACGCCTGACCCTTGTTCCACGTAGAACAATGCACCATTTTGCGGCGTTGCATATTCGTCCTGCACTCGTCTACATTCATGAGATTAGGTTCTCGTCGATTCTTCAAAATTCATGGGTATAGTAATCGCTGTTGCGAACCAGAAAGGCGGAGTGGGAAAGACCACTACTGCAATCAATCTTGCAGCGTCCTTTGCTGCCGCAGAGGTTCGGTCTCTGCTGGTTGATTGTGATCCTCAAGCCAATTCCACTGGCGGACTGGGCTTTGCCCGAGATCCAGAGCGCATTAGCACCTACCATCTTCTTACCGCCGAAGCTACAGCTGCCGAAGCGGTCGTATCCACGGAGCTTGAAGGCTTAAGTCTGATTCCATCCCACAAGAACCTGATCGGGGCAAATATTGAGCTGGTGAGCGCAGAAAACAGGGAATTCTGTCTGCGGAATGCCCTCCAATCAGTTCGAGAGCAATTTGATTTCATTGTCCTGGATTGCCCGCCTGCGCTGGATTTGCTCACCCTAAACGCGCTGGTTGCCGCTGATTCCGTGCTCGTTCCCATGCAAGCCGAATACTTTGCGCTGGAAGGCGTAAGCGAGCTTCTGGACACCATTGAGCGACTGCGCCAGAGTTTCAACCCCGGGTTAACGATCGAAGGAGTGGTTCTCACGATGTATGACGATCGCACGAATCTGGCCCAGCAGGTCACGCAGGAGCTGAAGCGCCATTTTGGCGACAAGCTGCTGGAAACGATCATTCCTCGCAATATCCGCCTAGCTGAGGCGCCAAGCTATGGCAAGCCGGCGCTACTCTACGATGTGCGCTCACGCGGCGCAGAAAGCTATATACGCCTTGCCAAGGAGATCATGCATCGCCGAATGAATCCCGTAGCAGTTGAAACTGCGGCAGCGAGCACGGAGCAATATCCATCGCTAGCGCCAGCCGATCAAACTGAAGACTTTCCCAGCAGCAATGAACTCAAGCGAGTAAATGAATCATGATCAATGACAAAATGAACGACAAGCGCAAAGCCCTGGGACGCGGTTTGGAATCTCTTCTGCCAAGCCGGCCAATGAATCCGCCAATCGCCATGCCGGCGGCCCAAGCCTCCGCAGGACCGCAGGAAGTCCCTATCGATAGCATTGATCCGAACCCTTATCAGACTCGTCGGCGAATCAATGAAGCTGCGCTTGAGGAACTGGCGGAGTCGATACGGGCAAGCGGTGTTGTGCAGCCTGTAGTATTGCGGCCGGTAGCCAATGGACGATACCAGCTTGTCGCGGGTGAACGGCGCTGGCATGCATCAAAACGCGCCGGTAAGACGACGATTCCCGCCGTGGTTCGCCAACTCTCCAACGAGCAAGCCATGGAGATCACAATTATTGAAAACTTGCAGCGCGAGGACCTGAATCCGGTGGAACAGGCCCGGGCCTTTGAAAGGCTGAGCCGCGAATTCGGACTCACGCAAGAGCAGATTGCCGCGCGGACCGGCAAAGATCGAGCCAGCATCGCGAACTTTATCCGTCTGTTGAAGCTGCCGGAAGATGTGCAGAATGCTCTGGAAGCGGGCGCACTAAGTTTCGGTCATGGAAAGGTTCTATTAGCGCTGGCTGGATTTCCGGAACATCTGGGGCGGGCCGCACGCGAAATCATCGAGAAGCAGCTATCGGTTCGACAAACAGAAGAGCTTGTGGCCAAGCTGCTGAACCCCCAAGCGGCTGAACAAAAGCAGGAAAAGCCGACTGTGCCAGTAGATCCTAACGTCCGTGAAGCCCAGCGCAGTCTGGAGAGTTCATTGGGCGTCAAGGTTGAAATTCACGATCGCAAGGGTAAAGGGAAAATCATCCTGAAGTACGGATCGCTGGAAGATTTTGATCGCATCGTGGAAGCGTTGGCTTCGAAATAAAACTATATCGATAAGTATCGATATAGTTGTGCGACGATTCAGCCTGCCCTAAAGCCAAGTTTTTGTGAAAGCTTGCTGCCGAGCGCTAATTGCGCAGGCCGGTCCAGTTTTCTGAAATCACAATGGAATTGCCAGGATTGCCCGGATCATACTTGATTGAGGTCATCAGTCCGGAGCGGCAGGAATGCAGGTCCACCATGTGGCGCAGGCTGCTTACATCCTGTGACGCCTCATAGCTGACTCCGGCAACATCGTAGTGATAAATCAAGAGCTGCAGTTCGCCGGAACCGTTCATCTCCATCTCATTTACGTCAATCACGGTGCCATCGGTGATGCGGCCCATCTCACTGATGCGCATACGGCGTTCGCGCTCTTTCTGATCAGGGGTCTTACGCCTGCTGCGGGCCCAGGCCTTTGCGCCAAACAGCAAGCCGGCGCCGGCAATCGCAATTAGGGAATATAGACGAAGCTCGTTCATAGGTATAACGTCCTCAAACATCAAGACGTCGCATTCTGTAGATGAGTTTAATTCAACTTCGGTTCATAGAAAATCCGAAGGAACACTTATTCCTAACCCTCAGGTCTCGAAGAATTTGGGATGAATCTGGCCATATCAGGATCACCTGAGCGGCAGAAACACGCAAGTAACCATAGTTTTGCCGCGTTCGAAGTGCATTCAGCAATCGTCGATCAATCCCCATCGACCACAGGATTGCTGATTGAGCCAATGCCCTCAACGGAGACACTTATTTCGTCACCGGCCACCAGCGGCCCGACGCCTGCCGGGGTCCCAGTAAGAACCAGGTCGCCGGGCAGCAAAGTCATCACCTGGGAAATAAAGCGCAGAACCACATCCACGGGAAAGATAAATGCCAGCGTGCTTTCAGACTGCTTTATCTCGCCATTCACACGGCTTTCCACGCGGACGCCCTTCCAAGGATCAATCTCATCGGTCACAATTGGCCCGATCGGACAAAATGTGTCAAAGCCTTTGGCTCGGGTCCACTGCGGATCTTTCTTTTGCAGATCGCGTGCGGTCACGTCATTGGCGGCCGTATAGCCGAAAATATAAGGACTAACATCGTCCTGTGGTCCAAGATTGTGGCATTTCTTCCCAATTATCACCGTCAGTTCACCCTCAAACTCCACCCGCTGCGAAAAACGCGTGGGCCTTACAATCTTTTCGCCCGGAGAGATCAGCGAACTGGGCGGCTTAAAAAAGATCAGCGGTTCTTTCGGAACTTCATTCCCTAGCTCCTTCGCATGCTCGCTGTAATTTCTGCCCACGCAAACGATCTTGGATGGCTCAACTGGATAAAGCAGCTTGGCCGAAGACAATGGTTGAGGCGCGACTTTTTTCGCCTTTGAAAAATCGGGCAACAAGCCGCCGGTTGTTGTTTGGGTGATTTGCTCCGTGCCGGCGACAGTTTCAATCAGCCCGAACTGCGGACCATCAGGAGAGGTGAAGCGGCAATACTTCATCGGGGGAACACTCCAAAAATAAACAAGGGATTTCAGGCGACCATCTTGAGAGCAAATACTCAACAAAGAATGTGCCGGAAATCCCTATTTTACGTTATGCGCCTGCAGCGAATGCGAGGAGGTCTACACACCTGCCTGCTTGGCAGCCAGATCGCCGATAAAGGGCAGCTTGAATTGCTGGTTGCCGTAGGCTTTGATCATGCAGATAACCACCGCAACCACAACGCCCAGCCAAACTATCATCATCAGCGGGCCCATGATGAAAAATCCAAGTCCGTGGGTAATGAAGCCCAGGATCGTTGACAAAATCATTGCGCCGATCCATAGGGCGATTACCCCAACGCTCAAAAATATTGATTGAAACGCATGGAAGCGAACGAATTTATCATTCTTGTATGGCTCAATCACAAGAAAAATCAGGCCAGTGATCCAGCCGAAGAGGTAGCTTAAACACGCTGCCACATTATTCGTCATTCCCGCGCTTGGAGCGCCCGCCGATGATTGCGCCGGGGCCGCAGCCGCCCCCGATGATGTCGTTACGTTTTGACCAGAAACCGCAGTTCCGCATGCCGCACAAAAGCCCGAACCTGCATTGAGTTGGGCCCCACACTTTGCACAAAATGCCATACCCCTCATCTCCTTCCGAAAGTAGACTCTTTTTGAGAGTTCTGTTGTGGTACAGCTTAGCCTTTCTTGCCCCGGAATGAAAGCGAACTAATTGCTTAATCAGGCTAAATTCGACCTTTGGGGGACATGGCTGCAGGCAATTCAATGGGGCTAGGCCACTCCGCGGGCCTCGCCCAGAACCACCTTTACGTCCATGCGTTTCTTGCCCCGGTAGATCGTAACCGTCACGGTATCGCCTGAACGATGATTTTGCATTACATGGGAAAGGTCTTGAGGGTCTTCAACCGGCTGGCCTTCAATGGCTACCAGCATGTCGCCGCCAATCATAATGGGATAATTCCCCAGATAAGCGCGCTCCGTCCCTGCTCGCAAGCCAGCGCGTTCGGCGGCGGAGCCCGGCACCACATCAACGATCAATAGCCCTGAGTCAGCCGCGAGTCCTAGCTGATTTGCCAGTTCAGGGCCTATGGGAATGGTTCGGACGCCGAGTTCCGGCCGGCGAACCCGTCCCAGATGGACCAGATCGTCTAGCACAGCTTTGGCGGTATTAATGGGGATGGCAAAGCCGATTCCGGCGCTCTGTTCCACGCCGCCGGTCAAAATCATGGTGTTAATGCCGATAACCTGGCCCCGCGCATTCAAAAGCGGCCCTCCGGAATTTCCCGGATTAATGGCTGCATCGGTTTGAATGGCTTCGTCAATGAATCCGCGCTGGCCTTTTAAGGAACGAATGGAGCTTATGATGCCGCGCGTCATGGTGCCGCTCAGGCCAAATGGGTTTCCGATGGCATAAACCTTTTGTCCCACCACCAGACTTTTGGAGTCGCCAATTTCAGCCTGGGGCACAGACTTGTTGGGAATCTGAATCACTGCCAGATCATGCACAGGGTCAGTGCCAATAATCTGCGCTTTGTATTTTTTCTTATCACTGGTGGTGACTTCAACCTGACGCGCGCCTTCCACCACATGGAAGTTCGTAAGGATATGGCCTTCGCTATCGATCACAAATCCCGATCCCATGCCTTGCTGCGGCACTGCGCCGTAAAAAAAATCGTAGGTGACGGCTGTCGACGTTATATTCACCACGGCAGGCAGAGCCTTTTTATACACCGCAATGTTGTTTTGTTCTTCTGGGTCGTAATTCGATGGGCCCGCAGCCTCGGTAAGTTCAACATGTGCGGGCCGCGTTACCCATGAAGGACCAACAGGCCCGCTCATTCGTGTAGTGACAAAGTAAAAAATGAGAACCAACAAAAATGCGAGCACAACCGGACGTAAGGATTTCATATGTCACCTATCAAAACTAAGCCGTTTGGCCAGGACTCTTAATTCGGAATAGATCCGCTGCACCTGATGCCGGGTTTCCTCGATTGGGCCAGAGTTGTCGATTACAAAATCCGCGCGCCTAGCCTTCTCTGCGTCGGGCATCTGCGCTTTGTTGCGGCGTTCAACGTCAGCGCGCGCCGCGTCTTCGCTCATGTTTGTTCGCTTAGCAAAGCGGGCGACCTTTTGTGCCGGCTTGCAGGTCACCACCATGATCCGGTCGAAATGATCTTTCACGCCGGCTTCCAGGATCAATGCTGCTTCCACAATGGCCACGGCGTACCGATCCTTTGCTGCCAATGAGCGCATCCATTCGTCCTGCTTCCGGATTACGGCGGGGTGCACAATTTTATTCAGCTCTTCAACGCGGCCACCATCAAACACTAGTGCGGCCAGCTTTGCGCGGTCCAATTCGCCATCTGCTTTCAGGATCTCCGGACCAAAGTGCTTTACCAGTTCCTGGAGAACTTCCTGTCCGGGACGGTAAAGCTCATGGGCAATCGTGTCGGCATCCACGATATTTGCGCCCAAGTCGGCAAACATTTTGGCGACGGTAGATTTGCCGCATGCCACTCCGCCGGTTAGACCGACACGCAGCATCGCTAACTCCGCGCCTGCCGCTCTGGCCCACGACGCATCCTGCACGCCTTCACCGTGTTCGCCATAAGCATGGCAATCGTCAAGGGGCCAACTCCACCCGGCACAGGCGTAATGGCGCCTGCGACTGCTGCTACGTGAGGATCGACATCGCCAACCAACGTCGAGCCTTTCTCAGCAAAGGATTTTTCTCGCGCGGGATCACCGGAAAAAAATCTTTCAAACTCACTGCGATCGGTAACCTTGTTAATGCCCACATCGATCACGGCAGCGCCCGGCTTAATGAAATCTTCTGTCACAAAACCGGCTTTGCCGATGGCGGCCACAAGAATGTCTGCCTGTTGCGCAATCTGCGCAATGTTCTTCGTCTTCGAGTGGCAGACTGTGACGGTCGCGTTGTTGTTCAGCAGCAGCATCGCAACGGGCTTACCCACAATGTCACTTCGTCCGATCACCACAGCATTGCGGCCCTCAATAGGGATATTGCTGCGGCGCAAAATCTCAATCACGCCGGCAGGCGTACACGGCACCAGCCCGGGACGTTGCGTGGAAAGATTGCCGACGTTGACGGGATGAAATCCATCGACGTCCTTTTCCGGCGACACCGCGAGCAAAACTTTTTTGGAGTCGACCTGCGGCGGTAGTGGTAGCTGCACCAGGATGCCATCAATTTCATCGCGGCTATTCAGCTCATTAACCATCTGCAGTAGCTCAGCCGTGGTGACCGAGTCTGGCGGGGTCAAATTTTCACTGAGCATGCCAAGCTGCTGGCAGGATTTGACCTTGTTACGCACGTAAATCTCTGAGGCCGGATTGTGCCCCGCCAGGATCACTGCGAGTCCCGGTCTTATGCCCGCAGCGCTCAACTTTTGCACTTCTTCAGCGACTTCGGCCTTGATCTGGGTGGCGATTTTGTTACCGTCAAGGATTGTGGCAGCGATAGTATTCATGGGAATAAATATCTTAACCACAAAAAATGCAAAGGTACACCTGCACGCCTGGCGCTGCATTGTGCTCTAAAATAGAAAGATGATGCTCAAGCAAATCCTGGACGTGCTGGCTTGCCCGGTTCCCTCATGCCGCAAGCCGCTCAAGCTGGCTGAAGACGAATCTGCTTTACAGTGCACCGCGTGCGGCCGCAGCTATCCCATCAAGGATGGGATTCCCATGCTGTTGATTGACTAATATTGCAGCGGATCAGGCATGATGTGGCCAGAAGTCTATGCTACTTCAACCGGTGACTCGATTTTCAGGGCACGCAAGTATTCTGCGAATTCCGGCCCCAGGTCGTGGCGCTTCAGCGCAAACTCCACAGTCGCTTTCAGGAAACCGAGCTTGTCTCCGGCATCGTGGCGCTTGCCTTCAAACGTGTATCCGTAAATTTTCTCGCCTGCGTTGAGTAGCCCACGGAGGCCATCTGTCAGCTGTAGTTCACCGCCGGCGCCAAGAGGCGTACGTTCCAGTGTTTCAAAAATTGTCGGCGTAAGGACATAGCGGCCAATGATCGCCAGGTTGGAAGGCGCTTCTTCTTGTTTGGGCTTTTCCACCAGGCTGCGGACATCGAATGCGCGTCCGCCGAACTTACCTTCAATCTTCTGCGCGTCCAGCACGCCATAAGAAGAGATCGCCGGGCCGTTCACTTCCTGCGTGGCGATGATCGAGCATTGAGATTCTTCAAATACATCCATCATCTGCCTCAGGCAAGGTTTTTGCGCGTCAATCACGTCATCCGCCAGCAGCACGGCGAACGGTTCATTCCCCACCAGTTCACGCGCCATCAGGACAGCGTGGCCCAGCCCCATGGCTTCTTTCTGCCGCACGTAAGCCACATGGATCATGTCTGAAATCTGGCGCACAATGGAAAGCAGCTCAGTCTTGCCGCGCTCTTCCAGCATTTTTTCCAGTTCATAGCTGACGTCAAAATGGTCTTCAATCGCAGTTTTGCCGCGGCCCGTGATGATGATGATCTGGTCGCAGCCCGCGGCCATGGCTTCTTCCACGCCATACTGGATGATAGGTTTATCCACCAGCGGAAGCATCTCTTTGGGCTGCGCTTTAGTGGCGGGAAGAAAACGCGTGCCCAGACCGGCAGCGGGAAAAACGGCTTTGCGAACTCTCATTTTCATTCGTGAATCCTGAGTACAGCTTGGTGAGATGCAGAAATTCTAGCATCCGCTGTGCTACGGCAGGTTGGGGCAGGTCTTCTGGTAGGGGGCCCTCAAGTTGGTAGGTGGTTGCCATCCAGCCGCTCATCTCTCCAAATCTTGACGGACTCCGTCCTACCGACTCGTTTTCACAACTCGATTTCAAGGTTCTTGTGAAACTGTTCAACCCAGCCGGGTACGCCAGCAGCGGCAGTGAGGTTATCAACATGCGCGTAGCTGATGAACAGGTCAAACGTAAATCCGGCAGCGTAAGCCATGAAATAGCCATCATTGTGGCATGGAGTATGGCCTCCCGCAAGCTTTAGAGCATTGTCGATACGTCTCTTTTGAAAGTTCATGGATGCCCCGCGCTTTTGTCACGCCTCTTGGCGGCGATCCTAGTAAGATGGTTCGCCGAGGCGAAGGGAACTATGACTACAACACCCGCAGCAACACAGCCCCCCGATCCAATCCTGGAACGTTTGGAGGACCAAATTGGCTGGTATGACCGCAAGAGTGTGGCGAACCAGCGAATTTACAAGCAGATTAAGGTGATCGAGATCATTGCGGCCGCCATCATACCGTTCCTGGCCGGCTTTCAATTTTTCAAGACTTGGGCATGGGTGACAGGCATACTCGGCGTTCTTGTCACTGTCCTGGAAGGGTTGCTCCACCTCAACCAATATCAGCAGAACTGGACCAGCTATCGCTCTACCTGTGAAGCTCTAAGGCATGAGAAGTTTCTCTACATTGCCAAAGCTGGTCCCTATGCCGGTGCCAGTGATCCACGCGCCATGCTGGCGGAAAGAGTCGAATCGATTGCCTCCCAGGAAAACTCCAAATGGTCGGTGCTGCAACAGCCGGAGAAAAAAGACAAGGCGTAACTTATGCCCCAAAGTTCTCGCCAGTGCCTCTGGCTTGCGGGCTACGCAGCAGCCTACAGCACAGGGCTATTGTCGCCATCATCATCTGCCGCGCGCACACCAACGAGCTTCCACATGCACAACTATTTCTGTTTGTAAACCGTGCCGCCCTTCATCACCATCACAGGATCTTGCAGCAAGGTCACGTCTTTAAGCGGATCTCCGTTTACAGCAATGATATCGGCAAAGTTTCCATTCTCGATAGAACCGATCTTGGACCATCCCAGCAAATCAGCCGCATTCACCGTGGCGGTCTGGATGGCCTGAAGCGGCGTCATTCCAATCTGTACATATACCGCAAATTCATGCGCATTTAAGCCGTGCGGATAAACGGCTGCATCGGTGCCGAAAGCAATCTTTACTCCGGCGTTGAATGCCTTCTTGATGTTCTGCCGGCTCACAGCGGTCACGTCTTTCATCTTCGTCGCATACATCGCAGGCAAGCCGATCTTGGTGGCGTTTTCGCGCATCCAGTCAGCAAGGTAAAGCGTTGGCACCAGATACGTGCCGTTCTTTTTCATCATGGCAATACCGGAATCGTCAATGTAAGAGCCGTGTTCAATGGAATCCACTCCGGCCTCAGATGCCCAGGCAATCCCCTGCGCGCCGTGCGCATGCGCCGCCACCTTGCGACCGAGGCGATGCGCGTCCGCCACAATGGCTTTCATTTCTTCCAGCGTGTATTGCGACGCGCGTGGATCGTCGCCCTTGGAAAGCACTCCGCCGGTGGCACAAACCTTGATTACGTCGGCGCCATATTTAATGATCTCGCGGACTTTGTGCTGCACGCCCTCAATGCCATCCGCGGCGCCATCAGACTTGGCGTGCCATTCATAGGGCAACAGGTTCTGGTCGCAGTGGCCGCCGGTGATGGAAAGCGCCGGACCGCTGGCCATGATGCGCGGACCTGGTACCATGCCTTCATTGATGGCGTCGCGCAGCGCGATATCGGTATAGCCGCTCGCTCCCACATTCCGCACCGTGGTGAAACCGGCTTCCAAAGTGATCCGCGCATTCTTAGCGCCGATGAGTGCTTCTTTGGGAATGGAAACGCCAAGCTGCTGGTAGCCAAAGTTGGGATCGAAAGTAAGATGCGTGTGGGCATCAATCAATCCCGGCAGAAGCGTGGCATTCGGCAGGTTGATGACGTGGGCATCTGCCTGATTGTCGGACTGAGACCCAACGCTACCGGAAACGCTGGTGATCTTGTCACCGTCAATCACAATGGTGACGTTATCGAGCATCTTGCCGGTCTTTACGTCCAGCATATGACCGGCATGAATCACCACATGCTGCGGTTGCGCGGGCTGATTGGGTTGTTGAGCAAAAGTAATGCAGGGGAGGACAAGGGCTAGGATGAAGAGTTTCAGAGTTTTCATAAAGACGGCGGATTATAACAGGCCAGGAGTCACCTACTACGGCATGGCAGATGGCGCTTTATAATTTTCCGGCACGCGACGGCGAGATATTTCAAGAATCTGTTCGCTTGCTTTTGATTTATCCTCGTTGCTGAATATCATAAGTGTTGCGCCCGGATCCTCTGAGAATGGCCACTCACTCTGAACAACCCGAAAGCCTGGACACGAATGTATGGATGTCGAAGGGCGACGCCGCCCGCGCTCGTGGTGTGTCCCGACAAGCAATTTGGGAGTTGGTGAATCGAGGACGCTTGACCACTCATCGGTTTAAAGGCAGAGTCTATGTCTCCCGCGCAGAAGTCTTAGGCTTTGCGCCTCGACCCAAAGGGCTGAAGGAATCGGGTTATGTCAGGATAAAAACCGTTCGACCCAAGAAGAAGAAACTTGATCCCGCGAAGTGGATTTACATTGTGGAGGCTTCGCGTGAAACGGGCCTGCCGCGCCTCGCGATCGTCGATTTGATCCGAAGGGGCCGCATAAGAAAGATCGTCAGCGCGGGCAAGACATACGTCTCGCGCGCGGGAATTGCGGACTTTATGCGCCAGAAGAGCAGACCAACAAAAAAGAAGTAGCTTCTCGATAGCTCAGCGCGACCAAGGCGGATGGTTTTACATAAAAGAAGAAGCTCCCATGCCGGGAGCTTTTCTTGTCCGCGTTGATCTCTTTACTGCAACAGCGTTCCGTTCGTGTCTTCTTCAGCTTTCTCCTGCAGCACCACCGCTGACGCGACGCGATCGCCTTCTTCCAGATGCAGCAGGCGCACGCCTTGAGTTGAGCGTCCGGCTTCGCGGATGGTCTTGGTGTCAATGCGGATGATCTTGCCGAACTGGCTGATCAACATTGCTTCCGAGGCTTCATCCACCAGCATGATTCCCACCACGTTTCCGTTCTTCGACGTGGTCTTTACGTTAATTACGCCTTTGCCGCCGCGCGACTGCAGCCGGTATTCCTCGACAGGAGTACGTTTGCCATAGCCTTGCTCGGTCACGCTCAGGATTAGGCTGGGCACAGTCTCTTCGGTGGCCTTGCCGTCTTTATCTTTGCCATTGGTCTTCTTGAGCTCTTTCGGAGTGACCGCCATGCCGACAATGTAATCATTCTTGTCCAGGTCCATGCCGCGGACGCCATAGGCAGGCCGTCCCATGGAACGCACATCTTCTTCGCCAAAGCGGATCGCCTGGCCTTCATGCGACGCCAGGAAGACGATCTGGTTGCCATCGGTCAGCCGCACCGCTACCAGTTCATCATCTTTATCGATGCCGATCGCGATAATTCCGCGCGACATCACGTTCGAGAAATCTTTCACCGGCGTCTTCTTTACCGTACCTTTTTTGGTGGCAAAGAAAATGTAGCGGTTCTCTTCTTCCAGATTGCGGACTTCCAGCAGCGTGCGCACCGTTTCACCTGGCTGCAATGCCACCAGATTGCCGATGTGCTTGCCTTTGCCCGCCGCGCCCACGTCCGGCACTTCATACACCTTCAGCCAGTAGACGCGCCCAGTATTGGTGAAGACCAGCAGGTAGGAATGTGTGGAAGCGCTGAAGAGATACTCGACAAAATCTTCTTCGCGCGTTTTCATACCCGTGCGACCAGTCCCGCCGCGCCGCTGCTGCCGATAAATGGATTGCGGCGTCCGCTTGAGGTATCCGCTGTGTGAGACAGTCACGATCACCTGCTCGTCGGCGATGAGATCTTCCAGCGTGATTTCCGTCGATTCGTCAATGATCTCAGTGCGGCGCTTGTTGCCGAACTGCTCTTTTACTTCTTCAAGCTCTTTCACGATTACGCCGCGCAGCTTCTTGTCTGACCCCAGAATCGATTCGTACTCGCCAATCTTCACGCGAATCTCTTCCAGCTCCTTCAGGATTTCATCGGTAGAAAGCCGCGTCAGGCGATAGAGCTGCAATTCCAGGATCGCGTCGGCTTGCCTTGGAGAGAGCTTCCCTTCCGCGCCGCCAACTTTTGCCTGAATCGCCTTGTCGACAATCTTGTACTTTGCCGCCAGCAAGTTCTCTTTAGCTTCAGCGCGTGAGTTCGATCCCCGGATGATCTTGATGACCGCGTCCATATTGTCGAGCGCGATTTTGTAGCCTTCTAAAATGTGTTCACGCTCGCGGGCTTTTTCCAGCAGGTAAACTGTGCGCCGTCGCACCACGTCCACGCGATGATCAATGAAGTGCTGGATCGCCTGCACCAGCCCCATTTCTTTTGGCTGCCCGTTCACCACGGCCAGAAAGATCATGCTGAAGCTGGTCTGCATGTCAGTGTGCTTATAGAGCTGATTGAGAATGATCTGTTCTTCGGCCCCGCGCTTCAACTCCACTACAATGCGCATCCCATCGCGGCCAGATTCATCCCGCACATCGCTGATATCGTCAATCACCTTGTCATTCACCAGCTCCGCAATGCGCTTGATCAGAGTAGCTTTGTTGACCTGGTAGGGAATTTCGGTAACGATAATCGACTTGCGCCCCTGTACCATGTCCTCGATCTTGGCTTTGGCGCGCATCACGAATCGCCCACGCCCATTGGTGTAAGCCGATTTAATGCCGCTACGCCCGTAGATATATGCGCCAGTAGGAAAGTCCGGTCCTTTCACGATCTTTAAAACTTCATCGAGCGTCGTCGCCGGACTATTCACCAGCATGATCGTCGCTTCCACAATTTCCGTAAGATTGTGCGGAGGAATGTTCGTCGCCATGCCTACGGCGATTCCGTTAGATCCATTCACCAGCAAGTTCGGAATCCGCGTTGGCAGCACCGTCGGCTCAACCGTTGATTCGTCGTAGTTGGGAACGAAGTCGACAGTTTCTTTATCGATGTCTTCCATCAACGAACCGGCAATCCTCTGCAGGCGGCATTCGGTGTAACGCATCGCCGCCGGAGGATCGTTATCTACCGATCCAAAATTTCCCTGGCCATCGATCAGCGGATAGCGCAACGAGAAATCCTGCGCCATGCGCACCAGAGTGTCATAGATGGCTGAGTCGCCGTGCGGATGGTAGAGACCCATGGCTTGCCCTACCACCTTGGCGCACTTGGTGTACTTTTTGTTGTACTGCAGGCCCATCTCCTGCATGGTGTAGAGCACGCGCCGGTGTACCGGCTTCAGTCCATCACGCACGTCAGGCAGCGCGCGCCCGATGATCACCGACATTGAGTAGTCGAGATACGACCGCCGCATCTCGTCTTCAATGTTGATCGGCTGTATGTTTCCCCCAGAAATATTGGGTCCATCGCCGCCAGCAGGAGGCGTTAGGGGGAGTTGCGGATTCTGTTCATCTGCCATGTTTTTCTCTCACCAAGAAATGCAATTTCAGACACACTGCAGGCCTTCTGGCCAGCTCTTAGAACTGCACCAAAATGTACGCTAAACGCCTGAGTTTGCAAGAACTTATGTGCTAAAGGAATACAGAAAATTATAGCACAGAAGACGATGACTATTTATGTAGTCAAAATCGCATAATCTATGCCCAATTGATCAGAAAAGCACGTTGAACAAGACGGTTCGCGTCCCTCTGCTTATTGCAACAGCGTCTCGTGATCGGCGACCATCTGCCACTTGCCGCCACGGCGAATATAGACGACGGTAATACAGGTCTTGGAAATGAATGCTTCGCCATTCGCGTGCTTCCCTGAGTCTATAACGCGCGCGGTGTAGACGGCGGCATCGCCATAGACGCGTACCATCGGGTCTTCCATCTTCGTGTCACCCTCTTCGCTCCACTGTTCGCAATAGGTCGGCTTTGTTCCGCCACACGCCTTTGAATGACCAATATTGAACCGCAACAATGGAACTGATTGTGGCGGTATCGTTCTTCAACCATGCTTTGGTCAGCAGGTCTTCCAGCCGCAGGACTTCTTTCTCATCAGCTGCTGTGGATTGCGCACTATTGTTATTCCTTTGAGGCTCGGCCATGGGAAACATAAACAGCAGGACAGACGACAGGATCAACATCTGCCTCATATTTGCCTCCGATTGCGATTATCTGGGGGTGGTTTTGGTTCCGAATATACGGCATTTTGTTGCAGGAGAGCTCAAACGGGCAGGACTCATTGATATATAACTCTGGCGTAAGTTGGTATCAAAAGCGGATTGGAATTACTGCACCTTCACCTGCACGCCGCGATCATCATTCGCTTTGAGCGTAGCCGCGGAATCAATCTCATCCATCTGGATTTTTCTGAGTATCTTGTTGGAAAAATCAAACAGCGTTCCGCCCATGATGGCGTAATTCTTGGTTTCAAGCTGATGGCCATCTTTGAAGATGAAGACCGTCGCAGGGGTCTTGTCTTCTACAGGCGCAGCAGCTTGAGTGCTGTTTTCATCGCTCCCCTGGGGTTGTTTGTCAGACTTTCTTTCTTCCTGCGGCTGTTGACGGCGACGTTCGCGGGAATCCGTGTAGTGTTCACCATAACGGCTGTCGGCTTCTCGACTCATGGCATCACGAGCGCCTTGCAGATAGGCAGCGCGCAATTCATCGTCGCTACGCTCAGCGGAGGCCTGTTGTGCCGGCGCTGGATCAGCGGAACTGCTGTCAGGAACGTATGGATCGGCAGCAGAAGGATAGCTCCCGTCGTTATAGTAGGGAAAGAAAACTGGTATGGGCAAAAACACCTGCCGGTGAGACCGTGGGTTTCCAAACCTGCGAAGCGGGCCCTGAATACGAATAGGCCGCTGGGGATGTACGCCGAAAGGCAGCTGCGTGGGTGAAACCACGCTGGCCGGAACTCCATGCTGGCGGCCATCTGCGGTCGGTGACACTACCGATGCCGGCGCTCCATGGCTGAAAGTCTGGGCCTGCGATGCTTGCAGAACGAGAGCCAAAAACGGGACAACCAAAGTTGATCGCAACATAAAGGCACCTGCTTTTGAAACTGGCTATCGACTGCCTGTTTATATGATAAACCCTAAGCCACTGGGTTACATTAAGTTTTGTACCCAGTTCCGGAGGACCACCACGGTTAGAACGGCGCGAACCAGAAAGCATGCAGCCAAAATCAAGGCTAGAGACCGCCGATAGCGTGTTTCCAGAAAGTCCGCAGCCAGTCCGCCAATAAATATAAACACAAAGCTTAGCCCTAAAGTTGCGTCCCAGATGCGGATGGCCGGAACCAGACTGAACAGCAGCACTGCAGCCAGACTCGTAATAAACGGAGCAGTATTGCCAAAATAGCGCGCCCTGGGCCAGCTTCCATAAGCGGTGAACGCTGCAATGAAAAGAAGAACCAGCACATAGCCGTCTGTCCGCCCGGACAAAGCGAATGCCAGATTGCCAAAGGCCTCTAGTGTTGGTTTTTGCCCAAGAATTGCCTTGATCCCCAATCCAAAACTGCCGGTAAGCCAAAAAATCGCAGTCCACACCGCACAGCCGATCACGGACGCACTGGCCAGGACCGTGAGCGCCTCGCGCCTGCATCCCGGCGCCAGATACATCATGTAGGCAAAAGCCAGCAGAACCAGCGTAAACGACCACCAGGCTGTAGCCAGCGCAAAGCCAATAGAGAGCCCCAGGATCACGATCCGCGGCACCCATTTTTTCGGCGGAGCGTAGAGCGTATGTGCTACGCCAATGGCGGTATAGATCAGTCCCAGGCTACTCCAGGCCAGAAGAATCTCCGGGCCAATATTGCTGCTGATGGTAATCATTGCCGGCGACGTACAATAGAGCGCCAGGGCAACGTATCCGCCATCGTCATCAAACAAGCGACGTGCCACCCACCACAGCGCCGCCCCCAGCCATACACCAAAAATAACGAACGGCAGTCGCAGGAACCAGGGATGCGGAACGGCAAGAGACGCGCTTAACTCTGGCGTAGAAATCTTTCGCGCGAGAGAAATGACTCGTATGGGAAAAGCAGCCACCAACCCTGTGAGCGGAGAAGGGCTTACGGCCTTTTCACCTTTACCCGTAAGTCCCGCGGTGATGTAGCGATATTCCAGGTCAGAAACCTTGCGGGTGCTGGCCACCCAAAGGCATTGCGCCAAAAAAGCCAGCAGCATGAGCCCGGCAAATACCTGCGGCCTGCCAACCCTGAATTCTCTGAGCGCCTGAAACATGAATTCACAGTTGTATCATGCACTCGCGGCGAACGCTCAGCGCATCGTTTACCTCCAGCGTTCCCCATAGAGCAATTAATTCTGATAAAGTTTGCTGTTCTTTCATGCGGAGATCTTTCATTTAAGGATCTTTCATTCGAAGATCATCGTAGGATTGCAGATATGGAGTCGGAATTTTCATCTAGCGCCGTGCCGAGCAAGCTCGCGCTCATCTTCTACAACGACCGCGGCCTGCGCGCCGGGTGGCGGCTGCTGATCTATTGCGGGATGATTTTTGCCCTGGTCCTGGGCGCGGGAGTGATTGCCAAACATGCCAACTCCGGCCATGCCAAGGCCACGCCATCCTCTGATTTCGCGCGCGCGATCTTCCAAGCGATTAGCGAACTAATTGTATTTCTCGTGCTTTTGTTACTGGCATGGATCATGAGCAAGATCGAGCGCCGCAGCGTAGGCGTTTATGGTCTGCCTTTGCAAAGGTCAGCCATTTCCCGCTTTGTTCGTGGATATTTCTTATGGGGATTTCTGCCACTCGCTCTTCTTTTGCTTGTTCTGCGCGCCTTGCACGTCTTTTACTTTGGCAACGTCAGCCCTTTGAACTCTCAGATACTCGGCTGGGGAGCGCTCTGGCTTTTCGTCTTTTTGCTGGTGGGATTCTTTGAAGAGTTCTCATTCCGTGGATATTTTCTTTACACCCTGGCGGATGGAATCGGCTTTTGTCCTGCAGCCATCATTCAAGCCATCTTGTTTGCGCGCGTCCATATGGGAAACGGTGGTGAGACCCGCATTGGAATCATCGCTGCGGGCGTCTTCGCCTTGTTCGCGGTGGCTACGCTTTGGCGTACCGGAAACCTCTGGCTTGCTGTGGGCGCTCATGCGGGATGGGACTGGGGACAATCATTTTTCTTTGGCGTGAATGACAGTGGCCTTCAGGTTCCCGGACACCTTTTGAATCCTCACCTGGCTCAAGGGCCTGACTGGCTCACCGGCGGCACTGTGGGCCCGGAAGGCAGCGTCCTCACGCTGATCTTTTGGGCGCTGATGACTGCGTTTTTCCTGTGGCTCTATCGCAAGCGGCGTGAGCCGTTGTTAGTAATCACTGATGCTAGAAAAAGCTAGCCGCGATCCACGCAGTTTGCGAAATCTCGAAAACCTGAAATTCGCGTTCTTCGCGTGTATTCGCGGCTCTCTCTTGAATCTGCGATTATCTGCCGTAAATCTGCGGCGAACTAAATATCCAGATTCTTCACGTCCAGCGCATTCTCTTCAATGAACTTTCTGCGCGATTCAACATCTTCACCCATCAGCGTGGTAAAGATTACTTCGCAGGCTTCAATATCTTCAGCGCGGACTGAAAGCAGCGTGCGTCGTTCCGGGTCCATGGTGGTTTGCCAGAGCTGTTCTGAACTCATTTCGCCCAGCCCTTTATAGCGTTGCACGCTGTATTCTTTTTTACCTTCAGACAGAACGTAGTCGAACAGTTCGCGAGCAGAGTTTTTCTCCACGCGCTCGGCTTCAATCTTGGTTCTGCGGATTGTGGTTTTCGAAGATTTCTTGGCCGCTTTTTCCAGGTCTTCGCGCTCGGCATCGCTCAGGTCGGCAGAGACATCTTCCGTGCCCTTGCCTGCCACTTCCACAACAAACGGAGGCTCCATGTAAGTTTCAATCTGCTTGAACTTGGCTGTCATCTGGCGATATTCCGGCGTGGACGCCAGGGCCCAGTTGATCTGCCGCTCTGCGCCCTGGGAATCAGTAAACTTTACGCCCCAGACGTTGTGTTCTTCGTCAAAGTAGCTTTCCACCTGCTTAAGTTGCGACTCTTTGGACAGCTTATTGATTTCTTTCAGCAGCCGCTCAATCTTCTTCGGCGGATTCTTCTTGTCGCCTTCAAAGTCTGTCCGCTGAGAGATCCCAAGCCGCGGCAGCCACTCAGTAATTCGTTCATTGCGTATGCGCTTGTCCACCTTGTCAAAAAACACTAGGTACTCATTCAGGGTGGTCATGAATTTAGCCAGAGCCGCACCTTCCAGCTTGGCGGCGCCTTCGCCGTAACGGACCGTCATGCCTTCCGCGGCGCGCCGTACCATTACCCGCACAAACTCGCGATCGTCCTTGATGTACTGCTGCGATTTGCCTTTTTTAATGCCGTAAAGCGGCGGCTGAGCAATGTAAACATTGCCGCGCTTGATCAGCTCATTCATGTGGCGGAAGAAAAACGTGAGCAGCAGCGTACGGATGTGTGAACCGTCCACGTCAGCGTCGGTCATCAGGATCACTTTGGCGTAACGCAGTTTGCTGGGATCAAAATCGTCTTTGCCGATTCCAGCGCCCAGAGCCGTGATCATTGCGCGGATTTCTTCGTGGCCCAGCATCTTGTCGTAGCGGGCTTTTTCCACGTTGAGAATTTTTCCCTTCAACGGCAGGATCGCCTGGAAACGCCGGTCGCGTCCCTGTTTTGCTGTACCGCCTGCGGATTCTCCTTCGACCAGGAACAGCTCGCAGCGATTCGGGTCGCGCTCAGAGCAGTCCGCCAGCTTGCCGGGCAGTCCACCGCCATCCAACGCGCCTTTGCGCCGCGTAAGGTCGCGGGCTTTGCGTGCAGCCTCGCGCGCGCGGGCGGCTTCAATCGCTTTGTTGATGATCTTGCGCGCTACAGGCGGATTCTGTTCAAAGAAAGCGCCGAGCCGTTCATTGAGAAACGCCTGGACGATCCCCGCGATGTCAGAATTCAGCTTGCCCTTTGTCTGCCCTTCAAACTGAGGCTGTGGCAACTTCACGCTGACCACTGCAACCAGACCTTCGCGAACATCGTCGCCCGTCAGATTTTCTTTTACGTCTTTGAACAAGCCAAGCTGCTGGCCGGCGTAGTTGATAGTGCGCGTCAGGGCCGTACGGAAGCCGGAAAGATGCGTTCCGCCATCTACCGTATTGATGTTGTTGGCAAAGCTGAAAACCGTTTCGGAATATCCGTCGTTGTATTGCAGCGCGATCTCCATCTGCACGCCATCGCGCTCGGCTTCCATGTAGATTGGTTTGTCATGCAGTACGCTTTTGCCGCGGTTCAAATGCTTGATGAACTCTGCAATTCCGCCGGAGTATTTGAAATCCAGCTTCTTCGCTTCGCCGGTTTTTGCATCGGTAAGGCGCTCATCGGTCAGCGTGATCTCCAGGCCCTTATTCAGGAAGGCGAGTTCGCGTAGCCGCTGGGCCAGCGTGTCAAAGTTGTATTCCGTTGCCGTGAAGATCTCTTTGTCGGGAAGAAAATGTATTTTGGTGCCGCGCTTTTTGGTGGTCCCGGTTTTCTTCAGCTTGGTTTGCGGATCGCCCTTTGAGTAGGCCTGCTCCCACACGTGGCCGTCGCGCCAGATTTCCAAATCAAACTGATGGCTGAGAGCGTTTACGCATGAGACACCAACGCCGTGGAGTCCGCCTGAAACTTTGTAGTTAGAATTATCAAATTTTCCGCCTGCATGCAGCTTTGTGAGCACAACCTGTGCGGCTGGAACTTTTTCGCCGTCGATCACCATGTCATCGACAGGAATGCCGCGTCCATCATCGACCACCGTAATGGAATTATCGATATGGATTGTTACCTGAACTTGAGTGGCGAAACCCGCCAGCGCTTCATCCACGGAGTTGTCAACCACTTCGTAAACGAGGTGGTGAAGCCCCATCTCTCCATTTGAGCCGATATACATCGCAGGACGGAGCCGAACGGCTTCCATGCCTTCAAGGACTTTTATATCGTCTGCGGTGTAATTACCGTTGCCGTTGCCACCGGTCTTTTTGCTTTTGTTTTGTTCTGCCATTTGTTTTGCTGCTGCAGTTCCAGATTCACGGGTAGACAACTTTGAGACTCCTGTTTCAGCCCACACAATGCGGCTGCTTTCAGCCTTGTCACAATCCCAGTAAAGAACACTCAAGTTACTGAAATTCAATACTTTAGTGGATGTGCAATGCTGTTCCTATTGTACCACAGCCAGAGTTGATCAGCTTCTTCGTGCGAGCATCTTGTTCTCCGCGAAACAGGTGTAGCAAAGGGCATTTCATGCGGTAAATCGAACCCGAGTTCGTGCGCCTGGGGAACTGCTGCAAAAGCCTCTTTTTAATTCTTGACCCGTGGCCCAAATTCAAGCCCAAAAGTTTTAAAGATTTTAAGAATTCACTCATTTTGTTGACTTCCTGGGTTCCTGAGCTGAGGGTGCCCTCCGCATTTCAGTGATTTTCTTACCTTCGGGCAGACGATCACCAGGAACGCCAAGTTACCTACAGTCAATAGCTTAGAAGGTACTTTGGGTCACTCCCCTTCGTAATCTGCAGCGGGTCAAAGGACTGGCCAAAGGGATGGCGGGAATGGGCTGATTTCCTTAACCAAATTGTACTAATAAACTGTTGAAAAATTAGGGATGAAATGTATACTCATCACCGCGTTTCAGAACACCGGAATGCACCACCAAGGACCCAAGTTTTAACTCAAAAGATTTCAAAAGAAAAACACAGGAGAGATCCCCCATGAAAGCGCTTCTTCGTTCGTCTATCTTCGCACTTGTGGTGTTCGCTGGCTACGCAGCTCTTGCAACGGACATCAGCAAGCCACATTCGGGTGCCGCGATCCCCAAGCCCCAATGTCCTCCTCATGGACTTTGTGCCCTTGGCAAGTAACATTCATTAGGCCTTCCGGGTTTGCGCCTGAAAGGGGTTAGCCAGTAAATTCAATGGCTTGCCCCGCAGCAAACTCCAGGGAATGTTTACCAAGCAGTAAATTGTACTTTCGTGTCGCAGAGAGGCTTGTTCTGCGGCTCCGGGGAATAGTATGCTTGCGTTCCCTTGGAGGCGAACGTGCAAATCTCCCTAACGCAGTGGATTTATATCGTAATTGCAGTTGTTGCGGCCAGCGTGCAGGTCTATACCCTGCGCATTCTGAATCGTGGCAAGTTGCAATCAGAATTTCCGGTCTTTTTTCGTTATACATGCATCTGCCTGGTTGCCTACGCCGTTAGTATCATTCCCTTCATATTTTTCTGTCCCCAGTTCCTATACATTTACTGGGTTCTCAATGTGATCACCATGGTCTTTGAGTTTGCGGTCTTGTATGAGCTCCTGGTAAATGCGCTCAAGCCTTATTCCGCCCTTATTGATCTTGGCAAAATGCTCTTTCGCTGGGCAGCTGTTTTTCTAGTTCTGGCAGCTCTTCTCACCGCGTTTGCAACCGCTAGCACGGGAAGCAATAAAGTCATTGCTGCCACTGAACTTCTGCAGCGTACAGTTCGATTGATGCAATGCGGTTTGTTGCTCCTGTTTTTTGGACTCGAGAAACGTTTGGGGCTTTCCTGGCGTACACATTCCATGAGTATCGCTCTCGGCCTTGGTATTTATGCGGCCATTGATTTGATCAGCACCTACATGACCGGCCGGGTGCCCGCTTTGAACACAATGTTTGAAGTATTGCCAAATGTTGTTTATCTCGCCGCGGCTTCACTCTGGGCTTACAGCCTGGCCAAACCCGAGCCTGCACGCAGCAACGTGCTCGATTCGCCTCGCCGCCTTATCTTCCAACGTTGGAATGAAGCGCTTTTAACTCACACCGTTCGCGGTGAGATGGCCTTCGCTTCCGCTGGCATGGAATCATTCCTTCCCGGCGTAGAACAGACGGTTGAACGCGTTCTGGCTCGCAAAATAGTTCAGTAAGGAATTGCCTCCAAAAACTTCAGGCCGGACATGTGTCCGGCCTGTTTATTTCTTTCGATTTTTCGCAGCTCTCAGATTCGCATCGGCATCACGATATATCTGTAACGATACTCGCTGTCCGCGGCCTCGTCCGGTCGCAACTGTCCAGCAGTCTGAGCGTCTTTGAATTCAAAACGAACATCGCCTGAGCCCACCACCTTGAGGAATTCCAGCAGATACTGAGAATTGAACCCGATCACCATGGGATCCCCAGTATAAGCAGTCTCAATCGAATCTTCAGATTCGCCTGTCTCGGTGTTAGAAGATGAAACCTTCAATTCATTCTTCTCTACGCGCATGCGGATTGCATTGGAGCGCTCATCGGCAAACTGCGCCACGCGCTGGATAGCGCCTGAAAGCTCGTCACAATGCACAGTTACAAACTTATTGTTCTCGCGGGGAAGAACCGCTTCGTAGTTCGGAAATTGCCCGGTGAGCTGACGAGAGGTCAGCAGACGTCCGCCTATACGGAAAAACAGAGTCGATTCGTCTTTGGCAAACTCAACAGTCTGGGTATCAGTGCTGTTCAGCAGAGTGCTCAGCTCAGCCATCGCCTTTTTAGGCACCAGGACCTTCAACTCTCCGCTTACAGGCAGCTTGGTGCCGCCGTGTTCAATATGCGCCAGTCGATGGCCATCCGTGGCGACCATTGTGAGCGATTCTGGCTTAAGCACGAGAAGGGCGCCGTTCAAGGTGTAGCGTGATTCTTCGTTGGAGATGGAAAAGATGGTCCGGGCAATCAGCTGGCGCAATACCTGCGCGGGAAGTTGAAGCGCTGATTCGGCGGGAAACAAGGGAAGTGCGGGGAAATTTGCCCGCGCCATGCCAACCATCTTGGTATTCGACCGTCCGCTGCGGATCTGTACCCAGTGATTTTCCAGCAGCTTGATGCTGATGTCGCCATCGCCCAGCAGCTTCACATAGTCGTAAAGTTTGCGCGCCGGTATGGTGCAAGAACCCTCTTTCTTCACCTTGGCCGGGCACGACGTGCGGAGACTCAAATCAAGGTCCGTCGCCGTAATAGACAGCTTGTCCCCACCCGCCTCAAACAGGAAGTTGGAGAGAATCGGGATGGTGGTCTTGCGCTCCACCACGCCCTGTGTTGCCGTGAGTTCCTTCAACAGATCGTTTTTGTTGACGCTGATTTCCATTGTAGTTCCCACCTCAGTGCCCACGGCGGAAGGCATAATCTCTGGCCCCCTGAATAAATTCTAAATGCTATACACAAAATGTACTTGATGCAGGATACAGTAAATTCCGCTAAAAGCGGCTCTGAAGGTTGCTACTTCGCTTCTGCTCCTGCGGCTGCCATTCTAATCTTTTCATTTTGGTCTTTGGTGAAAAATTGCTGCCCCGGGATGTGGAGAACCTGTGGATTTTCTGCACCAAACTTACTGCAAGGTTATCGACGCTCGTTAGAGCAGCAGATCCGATCCTTCACCTTCATGTCTTGAGCATGAAACTATGTGGCGCGTTCGGCTCAGGATAGCGGTATCGTTAGGGACAATTTTGTCCTAAACCTACAAAGGATGGATGGCGCCGGCCTCTCAGCTATTCAGCGTCTCGGTCAATTTATTCAGCAGCCGGTTCAGGTCTTTGTCCGCCTGCCGCTGATCTTCAATCTTGTCGATGGAATGCATGACCGTGGTGTGATGCTTGCCGCCAAATTGCCGGCCGATTTCCGGCAATGATGCTTCCGTCATCTGCTTAGCCAGATACATGGCAATCTGCCGCGGAAAAACGATAGCGCGCGAGTTGCTCTTGGCTTTGATCTCAATCACACGCAGACCAAACTGCTCCGCTACAGCTTTTTGAATGGCATCAATGGTAATTTTGCGCGCCTGCGAATCAATGAAGTTCTTTAACACCTGCTGCGCAGTGATCAAGCTGATTTCGGCGCCTGTAAGCGAGCAATAGGCAATCAAACGGATCAATGCGCCTTCCAATTCGCGTACGTTTGTCCGCACGTTCGAAGCTATGTACAGCGCAAGATCGGTTGAGAGAACTACGCGCTCTGATTCCGCTTTCTTCTGCAGGATCGCGACTTTAGTTTCAAGATCGGGCGGTTGGATGTCAGCAATCAATCCCCACTCAAAGCGCGAGCGCAGGCGGTCTTCGATTTCCGGCAGCTCTTTCGGCGGACGATCGCTGGCAATCACAATCTGCTTCATCGATTCGTGTAGCGCATTGAAAGTGTGGAAGAACTCTTCCTGCGTCCGCTCTTTCTGGGCCAGAAACTGAATATCGTCAATCAGCAGCACGTCCACGTTGCGGAACTTATCGCGGAAACTGATCATTTTGTCGTAGCGCAGAGAATTGATCATCTCATTGGTGAATTTTTCGCTTGAGATGTAGCAGATGGAAGCCTGCGGCTGTCGGCGCTTTACTTCATGTCCAATGGCCTGCATCAGGTGTGTCTTGCCCATGCCCACGCCGCCATACAGGAACAGTGGGTTGTAAGCCTTGGAAGGCCGTTCCGCTACCGCCTGTGAGGCTGCGTGCGCAAACTGGTTTCCAGCGCCGATCACAAATGCTCCAAAGGTGTACTTGGGGCTGAGCTGTGCCGCGGAATCCCAATCAAAACGCTGCTGTCTTGATGAGGAGGGCATGGACGTTCCGCTGGCTGAAACCGGGGCGAATCCTCCATCCGCACGGACTGGAGGAACCGTGGGATCTTCTTCCGCGGTAACGAACTTTACGTCCTGGTATTCAGGCGCCAGCGTGTCCATGGCTTCCTGAATCAGGTCACCGAATTTTTCTCCCAGCTGGCGAAACTCCGGGTTTGGTACCCGGACAAAAATGATGTTGCCGTTGATGTGGCTGAAGCGCGTGGGCTTGAGCCATGTGTCATATGAATGACGCGTGATCTTTTTTTCCAGCGCTCCGAGTATTCGGAGCCACGGATTCGCGGTTGCGGTAACGGTCGCAGCGGGTAATGACATTCTTGGGATGATTCCTATGTGCGAGCCGGCCAGGGCCCGTAGTTGAAACTCGAAGAAACTCTGTCTTGCTCTCAACAGCAACGCAAAGATGCTGAACACTGCGTTGTGCAACAATTATTTTTCGACTGGTGGGCATACTAGCACGAAGTTCACCCGCTGGAAATGCATACGCTAGACTTTTTTTTGCGGCCACCATTTTTTTCTAAAACATTGCGCACACTTTCGTCTAGCTCTTCTTTGTAATTGCAGCAAGCGTGGTGCAACATTCAATTCTGTTGTCACACTTGCTTAGTGATAGAGATGTTCCTGCGCGTGCCACATGAGAAGTTGTCCGGCGAGAATTGTAACGGAGCAGCTTGCACGGGAAGATAATCAATAGTCAACGTACTGGCAAAAAATGACACTTGGAAACTGGGCGCGCAGAATGTAACGCAGGAATAACGCGTGTTGAGGGTTCTAGTCAGTCGCCTTCCTCAAAGTGGCGCGAAAAGCCAGAATTCCTTTATACTTATCGTTTGCCCAGCGCAAACAATCCTGAGTAGGAGTTCCACAAGTCAATGCCCAAGCGCACTTTTCAACCTAACCGGCGCCGTCGTTCCAAGGTGCACGGTTTTCGCACGCGAATGAAAACAAAGAGCGGAAGGGCCGTTCTCTCCCGCCGCCGCGCTAAAGGACGCAAGCGCGTTTCCGTGAAGCCTGGCTTCCGGGAATAGTTTCTTCTTGTAATGCCCATTCTGCCTGCCAGACCAGCCGTGAATGAAACTTCTAACAAAGTGTCGCAAGGCTTTCCGCGGGAAGCGCGATTACTGAAGCATGCTGACTTTCAGGTGGTGTACAAACAGGGCAGGAAGCATTTCTCTGGAAATATGACGGCTTTTTACCGCGAGAACCAGGTCAATGCCGTCCCCCGTGTAGGCTTTACGGTGGGCAAGGTTTTGGGCGGAGCCGTGGATCGCAATCGCATTCGGCGGCGGATGCGTTCGGCGGTTCGAAATCATTTGAACGAGATTGCTCGCCCGCTCGATCTGGTATTACATCCGCGCAAGAGCGTGCTGACTTTGGAGTTTTCCCAACTGGATGCAGAGATTATGCAAGTTTTTGCCGCCGTGCAGCGAGGCCGTGGACGATGAAGAACCTGGCTACATTTTGCCTCCGGTTCTATAAAGGCGCCATTTCTCCTCATCTGCCGGTCGCTTGCCGATTCGTTCCCAGTTGCTCGGAGTACGCAGCAGAAGCCGTGGCTAAACACGGTCTGCTACATGGATCGGCGCTTGGCCTTTGGCGCATCCTGCGTTGCAATCCTTTCGTGCGCGGAGGCTATGATCCAGTTCCCGGAAAGAAAGCCGCGCGGGCTGACGCAGGAGTTGCAAAGCGATTTTGAAGCCATCTGCCAAGAAATTTTTGAGACCTATCATTGACTGAATATCGTAATCCGCAGAACGAACCCGGCTCAGACAAGCGAATGCTTCTGGCCCTGGTGGCTGTATTCGTGGTGCTTGGCGTGATGCAGTATTTCATGCCCAAGCCCAAGACTCCTCCCGATAAAAGCCAGCAAGAACAACAATCGCAACAAGCTCAGCAGACGCCGAGTCCCGTCGCAGCTCCTGTCAAGTCCGCCACTCCACCGCCCCCTAAGTCACCTGCAACTACGGTAAAAGTTCCCGTGAAGACGGCTGCCGCTGAGGCGGAATCGATTTTAGAGACCCCGACCTATCGCATTACTTTCACGAACCGCGGCGCGAGTGTGAAATCCTGGCTGCTTACAGAAAAAGAAAAGCGCAAAGACGGTACGGAGAAATATAAGTACACTGACGATAACGGCAAGCCTTTTGATCTGGTCAATCCGACCGTTGCCGGACAACTGGGAAATCCGCTCTCGTTTTTTGCCTACGATAAGGACCTGGAAAAGAAGCTGAATGAGTCTCTTTACGTAGGAGGCTCGGCAAGTGGATCAACATCGGGCGCACTGTCTTACGAGTTTTCAGACGGCGACACTACGGTACGCAAAACCTTCCGCCCCGATAAAGACAACATCCTCAGCGTTGAAACTGAAGTCCTACGCAATGGTGCGCGAGTAGCGGCGTTCCCAAAGTGGGCGAGCGGTCTGGGTGACCAGATGGCCCCGGCTTCCTATACCAAGAGCCGGGTTGATTACCAGCAGGGCTCAACACTGGAACGCCTGGATCCGACATCCGGCGGAATCCTGAAAAGCAAGAAGTGGATTGTTGGCGGTGGAACTGTACCCGGTCCGCTGGATTGGGCCGCCACAGCTGACCAGTATTTTGCCATCGCTTTTCTGCCGGATAGTCCCAAAGATTCAACGTTGGTCACATTGAACTCTCAGGCTGAAGTGCCCAAGAATCCTGACAAGCCCAATGAAGGCAACGATAAAGCTAATGTTGTTGGGCTGGCTTTTGGAAATACCAACGGACCAACGCGTGTGCGAGTGTTTGCCGGCGCCAAGGCGGTAGATGTGCTGGAAAGTATCCAGAGCCATCCCGGCGGCCCGGATCTGCGTGGGATTTATGACTTCGGCACCTTCAGCTTTATTGCCCGCCCACTATTCCTCTGGCTGAAATGGACTTACGAGCACTGGATCAACAACTGGGGCTGGGCTATCGCGTTTTTGACCCTGGTAATTACCATGGCGCTGCTGCCGTTGCGCATTTCCAGCATGAAGTCATCGCTGCGCATGCAGAGAATCCAGCCGCAGATGAAGTCGATCCAGGAGAAGTACAAGCGCTATAGCCTTACCGATCCGCGCCGCGCGGACATGCAGAAAGAAATGCAGGCACTGTACAAAAAAGAAGGCGTCAACCCAGTCGGTGGCTGTTTCCCACTGCTGTTGCAATTGCCCTTTCTTTATGCCTTTTACGCCATGCTGAATAACGCGATTGAGCTGCGCCAGGCGAGCTGGCTCTGGGTACACGATCTCTCCATGCCGGATCCCTGGCATCTTCTGCCGATCATCATCATCGTTGCGATGTTCGTACAGCAAAAGAGCGCGCCTCAAGGCGGAATGGATCCGGCGCAGCAGAAGATGATGGCCTTTATGGGCCCGCTAATGTTTGGGGCTTTCAGCTGGAGCATGCCTGCCGGACTTTCTATTTATCTGGCGCTCAGCACCCTGCTGGGTTGGGCGCAGCAGATATTCATCAATCGCTCTGAGCTGGGCCAGCAGGTCAAAAAAACTATTGAAAAGCGCAATGCGCGCAAACGCTAAAGCCGTTAAGCTGTAAAATTTCCCCGGGGAGTTTGAACGACAAAAATGCTGCAAGACAAGGTCGCAACCGCAAAGAAGATCGATGCATTCCTGAAGAACATTATTTCTTCAGGCGCGTTCAAATTGAAATACCGCATCACGGTGAATCCTCCGCTTACCGACGCCGACACGCCGGATATTCTGGTGGAGTTCGCTGGCCCGGATAGCCAGCTGCTGCTGGAGCGCGGTGGAGAAGTCTTGCGGTCGTTCGAGGTGCTCACCCACGAATCTCTCCATCTGCATGCCGAAGACCATGACAAAGTCAGTTTTGATTGCAAAGGTTATCGCGCTGCCCGCCAGCAGGAATTGAAGCTCGCTGCCCAGGTGGCTGCGGATCGCGTATTGCAGAGCGGTGTGCCATATTCATTTGCGCCAATGTCCTCGCGAGAGCGCCGCCTGATTCATCTGGCGTTTCGCGACCACGCTTCTCTGGCAACGCAGAGTGAAGGCGAAGGCGGACGCAGGTACGTGGTGCTCTATCCTAAGGATTACAAGCCAGCAAGGGCATCGCGGCGGTAATAGTTTTCGTCTTTTAAAATCACACCCAATAAACCGCATTCAGCTATGATGTGCGTGAATCGCTCGCCAATGGTGCATTCTCTTTGACAGCACAGGGGCGATTTGAAAACCAAGCGACAGGAAATAAAAATCTTATGTCTACAACCGTGACCATGATCGGTGATGTTCCCATTTTTGGATTGCTTGACGACGAAGAGCGCGAAGCTCTGGCCCAGCTAATGGACTGCCGCGACTTCAAAGCCGGCGAAACAATTTTTCACTACGGCGATGCCGGAGGCGAAATCTTTATCCTGCGCTCCGGACGCGTTGAGCTTTTCATTGAAAATACTGAAGGGGAAAAGATTGTTCTCTCAGAGAATGAAACCGGCGACGTTATTGGTGAGCTATCTTTTCTGGATGGCGGCGCGCGCACCGGCACCTCAGTGGCCCTTGAAGAGACGCAGATGCTAGTCATGCATCGCGACCGATTGCTGGAGTTTATCGACAAGCATCCGCATGCGGCTATGGATCTGCTCACTGCCGTGGGACGCCGTCTGCGCGCTACCGACGAGCTTTTACGCACACAGGTTTCCCGTAACCCCAACCTGGAAGACGAGGAAAGGCTGACTTTTGGTCAGCGCATCGCAGATAAGGTAGCCTCTTTCGGCGGATCGTGGACGTTTATCATCATCTTCGGCGTCATACTTGCCATTTGGGTCATCCTGAATTCAACGGCCCTGCTCAGAGACCACTTTGATCCATACCCCTATATTCTGTTGAATCTATTTCTATCGATGATTGCGTCCGTGCAGGCGCCAGTGATCATGATGTCGCAGAATCGGTTATCGTCAAAAGACCGGTTGAAATCAGACCTGGATTTTGCCGTGAACCTGAAGGCCGAGCTGGAAGTGGCGCATCTCCACCGCAAAGTTGATCATATTTATGAGCGGCTTGAGGAGCATTGGGCCCGGTTGGAAAAAGCAACTGGCAAATAGCAGTTAGCAATTGGCACATCTACAGCCCGCGCAAATCCAATCGATGGCAGGCGCGAAGGTTGATAGCAAAAGATACTCAGGCTAAATGCCAATTGCTATTTGCTAATTGCTCCAATGAACCTCGACGATACCATTGTCGCCATTGCCACGCCGCCGGGCCGCGGCGGTATTGGCGTGGTTCGCCTGGCGGGCCCGGAAGCGCACACGATTGCCTGCTCCATGCTGCGGCTGAAGCATGAGCTTGCTGCTGGTCGGGCCGTATTTGGTGAAGTGATTGAGCCTGCAACGGGAGAACGCATCGATGAGGGGGTAGTTACGTTCTTCGCCAAGCCGCATTCTTATACCGCTGATGATGTCATAGAAATTTCTGCGCATGGCGCACCCATAGTCCTGCGGCATATTCTCGAACTGGCCACGAGCCGTGGCGCCCGCCTGGCGGAGCCCGGCGAGTTCACCATGCGGGCGTTTCTCAATGGCCGCATTGATCTCACGCAGGCTGAGGCTGTCCGCGACCTGATTGAGTCGCAAACGCTGTACCAAGCCAAAGTCGCGGCGCAACAGCTGGAGGGGTCACTCTCACGCAGGTTGCAGCCGATCAAGCGCAAGCTGGTTGAATTGGTGGCCGTGATGGAAGCCGGTATCGACTTTGCTGAAGACGATGTTTCAGTCCTTCCCGCCACTGAGATTTTGTCCCGGCTTGAAGAAGTGCGGGTTCCGCTGGAACAGCTTCGCGCGTCTTTTGCTTACGGCAAGATCGTGCATGAAGGCCTGACGCTGGCGATTGTGGGACGGCCAAACGTAGGCAAATCAAGCTTGTTCAACCGCCTAGTGGAACACGAACGCGCCATAGTGACGGCTACTCCCGGCACCACGCGCGACTTGGTCACGGAGACCGTCGCTCTCGGCGGCATTCCCATCAAACTGGTGGATACTGCCGGCATCCGCCACTCTACTGACGAAGCGGAGAGCATCGGTATTCGCAAATCATATGAAGCGCTGAGCGAAGCCGATCTGGTTCTGGTGGTGCTCGATAGTACGCAGGAGATTTCTGCCGAAGATCGCGAACTGCTGGGGGTCGGCAGCAAGCGCCACGCATTGGCGGTGGCCAACAAATCTGATCTCGCTCCCTATGGCCAACTGCAGCTCGCCAACTTGCAAGTCTTCAGGACATCCGCTGTTACAGGTGATGGGATTGAAGAACTTCGCGCGGCAATTCTGGAACAAGTCTCCGGCCACTCTATTCGCGGCGAGCAGGAAACCGGTTTTCTTACCAATATCCGGCACCAACGATTGGTGGAAGAATCGCTCAGCTGTATTGACGCGGCGTGCCAGGCCGTCAAGCGCAGCATCCCACATGAGATGATCATGCTCGATCTTTATGGCGCGCTGCGCCCGCTCGACGCGATCACTGGCGAGACCACGACCGACGACATTTTGAATTTGATTTTCAGCAGCTTTTGTATTGGTAAGTGATGCCGATTACAGCACCGTCGCGCTAACGCTCAAAATCCCCTGAATCTCTGCTGGATCGTCTCGTCCTTTCTGAAATGTGACACCCGGCAGCTTGGCGTAGGTATTGGCCAGGCGGATTTCCTTTACTTCAAAAAAGCGCGTGCCATCGCGGCCGATGCGCTCGTCATACGTCACGCCAGTCAGATAATACGGATGCCCACGCCACAGCAGCAGCGTCACTTGTTGCAACTTCAGGCCGGCAATCACATTATCGACATTTACCGGGGGCCCAGGCACAAAGTGGATTTCCAGACGAACGTGCCGGCCATCATCTAAAACAAAATCACGGTTCACTACCAGCTTCATCGCGTCGATGCTTGGCATATCGTCCACACACAGCTCGCCGCCATTCAGGCGCATGACCCAGAAGCTCTGATCCAGTGGAACATTCTGCTGCTGCAGCATGGTTTCGAGACCGGCAGCCATGGCCCAGTTTTCACAGCTTTGTTTAGCTGTATTCAGCTTTGTCTCGGCGGCAAGATTTGCGGTCTGGTCCGGCTTAAGGTAGTACTGCTGGCCCTGTTTCTGGTCGGCAGCTTGCAGTGACAGCGCGACGAGCAGGAAAAAGACTGCGAAATGTGGCCTGCCGCGCATGGATAATGCAAGTGTAAGCTGATTTTTGCGCTTTCATCGGCAGGATTTGGCGCGTGTTCTTACTTTGCCAATGCGGCCATGGCTTTGCGGAAGAGCGAATCGAAGCTCTGCCCGGAGACATTGCCCAGCGTGGCCAGCGCCCGCTCCGCCATGGCTCGCTGATAACCGAGGTTGACGAGCGCTGAAATCACGTCTTCTTCCACCGGCGAAGCCGCAGCAACGGTATCAGGCGGGACGCCGAAGCCCTCCAGCTTGTCACGCAGTTCCAGGACCATGCGTTCAGCCGTTTTCTTGCCGATACCCGGAACACGGGTGAGCGACGCCACATTGTTGCCTTTGATGGCGGCTATCATGGCGTCCACTGGCATGCCGCTCAGAATGGTGATGGCCAGCTTGGGGCCGATGCCACTCACGCTCAGCAGCTTTTCAAATAATTGCTTCTCTCCGATGCGCAGAAATCCGAAGAGCGCCAGCGTGTCTTCCCGTACGTGCGTATGGATAAAAAAAGATACTTCGACGCTCAATGCCGGCAGTTCGGAGAATGTAGGGACGCTGATGGTCACGTCATAGCCCACGCCACCGGCGTCGACAATCGCCTGGTTCGGATGCTTCGAAATAAGCTTGCCCCTGAGATGTGCAATCATTTTTTTCTGTCGCTACGTTCCAACCGCTCAACGTCTTCGCGTTTCACCAGAGCGACCTGCTCCTGATGCAGCGCGCTCGGCACGCGAGTCGGCCTCGCGCGATGATAAACAGCTTGGATGCTGCGTGAAGGTCACCGTAGCGGCGACCCAACATTTAACTCCTGCGCTTGTAAAAAATGTTGAACTGAAATCCCGGATTTGGCGGGAACAATGCAGCAACTTTTTTCAGGCGCTCAGCCAGTGCTGACGGAGCCAATAACGGGTAATCGCGTTCGCGCAGCTCGTAATAATCCACGTCAAGGCAAAGTGAGAGCAGGTAAATGGCAATGGAGTCACAAAACGCAGCGGCCAGATAGTCTGACTTGGCTTTTTCGTCCACGCGGCCAGAGCTGCCGGTCTGCGCCATTTTGCGAAATTCATGAGCGTCAAGACTCGTTTCACCGCGAACGTTGGCTTTTGCCTGTGACCACACCAGTTCGGCAAACTCCGGTGACATGCCCGCTTTGTCTACGAATGCGTGACCCACATTGATGTAGAACTCAAAAGCAATGGCGAATCGCTCATCCAGCAGTCGAGTGGAGATAAAGACACACTGCGAGTTGCCGGAATCGATATTGCGATGGCAGATGGCCCCTTCCGGCGGTGCGCCATCAAAGCGCTCTGCGACCATCGTCTTATCGCCATCGCTAATCGTGAGCGGCACAAAGTAAAAGGCTTTTCGCTCCAGCGCTGCCGCGATTGGGCGCGGCACAGCGCCGATGATCCGCTCCAGATCGTCGGAAGGAAGCATGACTTCGCCCGACGTGGTATAGCAGATACCGTTGGGGGCCTGGTTGACTCGCGCGTCGCGAATAATTTCCTGCGCGGTGCGGAGTTGCGCATTGACTGCCTGACTCACGCTATTATTCTAACGTACAGTCGATTTATCGGAAGATATGGGTATTTTATGAAGAAGTTCTTTTTGAGCGCCGGGATTGGCCTCGCCACGGGCGTGATCACGTTTTTTCTGTCCGTGGCTTTCTTGTGCTTTGTCCTGCTGGCGCTCAGGGCGACGAGCCACACTACTCCGGACATGACGCTGGCTTATAAGGCGGCCATCCCCGTTGCCATCCTGGGAGCAATTTGCGGTTTTACCATTGCGCTGATCCGCGTAGGCAGACCGCATGTGGCCCGCTAGGCGCTCAACAAATCTTCACTCAATCATTGTTTGACCGCATGGCTCCATGCGTTTAGACTTCTCTTCCCGCCACTCTGGCCCACATCAAAGGAGAATGAATGTCACTCGTTAAGCGCCTTATCTCGTTTATCGCGGTACTCTCGTTGGCTGCAGCGCTAAATTGCAGCGCCCAGGAGAAAGTCGATCTGGAAGCGATCAGCAAGATCCGTTATGAAGGCTTTCATAACTCCAAGATCATGGAGATTGCCAGCGGCTTGATGGACCAGATTGGCGCGCGGCTGACCGGCTCTCCTAACATGCGCAAAGCGAATGACTGGACCCGCGACAAGCTGAAGGAGTTCGGCCTGGTCAACTCGCATCTTGAGCCGTGGGAGCCTTTTGGACGCGGATGGGCCAATGACTATGTGAATGTGCGCATGGTCTCGCCGGATACGGCGCCCTTCATTGCATACGCCAAAGCCTGGACGCCGGGGACAAACGGCACGGTTCGCGGCAGTGTTATTCGTGTGAATATCCGCGGGCCGCAGGACCTGGCGAAATATAAAGGTAAATTGGCGGGCAAGATCGTGCTTTATGGCGACGATCCTGAGATAAAGCCTTCCGTAGAGCCGCTTTCAGAACGGTTGAATGAGAAATCGCTGGCGGATATAGCGAATTACCAGATTCCCAGTGAGCGGAATGAATCCCGTTTCCGTGAATTTGCCCAGCGCGGCCGCCTGCAGCGCGCGGTTAATAAATTCTTCGACGAAGAAAAGCCTTTGGCCGTGATCGATCACAGCCGTGACGCGCTTGGCGGCGGAACTGTATTCGTCGCGCAGGGCGGCTCGTACAAAGTGGGACAGACCGTTGGGACGCCGCAGATTACGCTGGCTACTGAGCATTGGACGCGCATTGCGCGCATCCTGGCGGCGAAGAAAGACGTGGAACTGGAGCTGAACGTAAAAAATAATTTCTATGACGGCCCGGAAGCGATGACGCAGAATGACACCATCGCGGAAATTCCCGGCACGGATAAGAAAGATGAAGTGGTGATGCTGGGCGCGCATCTTGATTCCTGGCACGCCGGCACCGGCGCCACAGACAACGGCGCAGGCAGCATTGTGATGATGGAAGCCGTGCGCATCCTGAAGGCGCTTGACCTCAAGCCTCGCCGTACGATTCGCATTGGCCTGTGGAGCGGTGAAGAAGAAGGCCTGCTGGGTTCGCAGTGGTACGTGGCGCACCACTTCGGCTCGCGGCCCGAGTCGAAAGATCCCGATCGCAAAGGCAATCCCACGGTCAACCGCCGGGACACTGGCCCTATGTCGATCAAGCCGGAGCAGGCAAAGGTTTCTGTCTACTTCAATGTGGATAACGGATCGGGCAAGATTCGCGGCGTCTTTATGCAGGAAAACGCTGCAGTGGAACCGATCTTTGAAGCCTGGATGAAGCCCTTCCACGATCTTGGCATGGACACGTTGACCATGCGCAACACCGGCGGCACCGACCATCTCTCATTCGACGCGGCTGGCATTCCGGGATTCCAGTTCATCCAAGACCCGCTGGACTATGACACGCGCACGCACCATTCCAACATGGACGTCTATGACCGCCTGCAACCTGAAGACTTGAAGCAGATGGCGGTGATTGTTGCGTCATTTGTTTACATGGCGGCGCAGCGTGACCAGATGTTCCCGCGCAAGCCGATAGAGAAAGAGTTGCCGCCAACTCCTCCGCCAGATGACGAGGGGGACGCGGCTCCGGCTTCTCCGGTAACAAATCCGGCGGTGGCAGATCGTCCGCAGCAGCCAAAGCCGGCAGAGCAACGGCCACCGGCGCAGCCGACTCCGACACCGAAGCCGTAATTTAGCGGCGAAGTTAGGGGACTGGCAGCCATCGCGGCACACGCAAATGCCGACTGGGCGTGGTGCTCCCAGCCGCTAACCTGTGCACGCCTCGTATAATAAGCGATATGCGCATCTTCGCGTATCGCTAACCCTTTAGCTTGGAATCAGGAGAAAACTTATGCTTATCGCCGACCTTTTGCTCACCGAATACGACGAAGAAATGAAAAAAACGCGCGCCACCCTTGAGCGCGTTCCTTTCGACAAGAAGGGTTTCGCACCGCATCCCAAGTCGATGCCGCTCGAAAAATTGGCGCCCCACGTTGCGGAGCTGACCGGCTTCGGATACACCATCCTGACGACGCCCGAGCTCGATTTCTCTACCGCACCTCAGCGCGAACGTCCAACTTTTGAATCGGCCGCGTTGCTCAAATCATTTGATGAGAATGCGGTTAAGACACGGGAAGTGCTGCGCAACACCCCTGACGACGCGTGGATGCAGCCCTGGAGCTTAAGTTTCAAAGGTAAACAAATCTTTACCGGCTCCAAATTTCTTGCTTATCGCCAAATGTTCTTAAATCACCTCGTTCATCATCGCGCGCAACTCGGCGTCTACCTTCGACTCAATGAAAAGCCTCTGCCCGCAACTTACGGCCCTTCCGCCGACGATACGATGGGGTTCTAGTATTCGAGGTCCGCAACTATCAGCCCTGAATATTTTGCCCGGATGATCGCTTAACTCGATGGTCTACCGTCAGTGAGGCCCTTGGTTTCCCGACCGAGGGCCTTTTAGATTTGGGAACCGATCAGCTGTGTTACTGCATTCTGGACGAGTCATTTTTCTTTTTTCCCCAAACACGCGATACTTGATCTAACGTGGCCGACTTCCTCGACAAACTCAATCCCCAGCAGCGCGAAGCCGTTGAACTCGTTGACGGGCCTCTGCTGATTCTGGCTGGAGCAGGCAGCGGCAAAACCCGTGTGATTACCCATCGTATTGTCCATCTGATTGAGAATAAAGGCGTTGAGCCCGATTCCATTCTGGCCGTCACCTTTACGAATAAAGCCGCTGCGGAAATGGCGGAGCGCGTCGGAAGTATGCTGGGTGGCCGGACATTGCGTAAACCGCTGATCGCTACATTCCACTCTTTCTGTGTGCGGGTGCTGCGGCGAGATATTGAAGAGTTGAAAATCGGTGGTGCGGGCTACAAGAAAGATTTTGCCATCTATGACGAGTCCGACCAGCAGGCCGTAGTCAAGGGCGTGATGCGCCGGCTGGGTCTGGACGACAAGCAGCTCAAGCCCAGCGCCGTGCTCTCGCGGATTTCATGGGCCAAGAACCACATGCTTGATCCGCAGGAGCTGTACCTGCAATCTGCCGATCCGATCACGGAAAAAGTGGCGCATATTTTTGAGGAGTATCGCAAGGAGCTGCGTAAATCCAACGCGCTGGATTTTGACGATCTGCTGCTGGAAACGGTCCGGCTGCTCAAGTCTTCTGCGGTGGTGCGCGAGCGTTACCAGCGCCGTTACCAATACATGCTGATCGACGAATACCAGGACACGAACCGTCCGCAGTATGAATTGATCAAGTTGCTGGCCGGCCCGGCGCACAACGTCTGCGTGGTGGGCGATGAAGACCAGTCGATTTATTCATGGCGCGGCGCGGACATCCGCAACATTCTGGAATTTGAAAAAGATTTTCAAGAAGCGCGGATTATCCGGCTGGAACAAAATTACCGATCGACGCAGGCGATCTTGGAAGCCGCGTCGGCGGTGGTGTCGAATAACCTGAAGCGCAAAGGCAAGACCCTTTGGACGGCACGCCAGGGCGGCAACAAGATCGGCTATTACGAAGCGCCCGATGGCGAGAACGAATCACTCTTTGCCGCCGACTACATTTCGCGCTATCTGAAGAAGATGAAAGAAGAGGGCGCGGAAGATGTTCGGGTGGCCGTGCTTTACCGCCTGAACTCGCAGTCGCGCTTGATTGAAGAAGCCATGCGGCGCTACCAGCTTCCTTATCAGGTCGTGGGCGGCTTCTCTTTCTATGAGCGCGCTGAAATCAAAGACATGATCAGTTACCTGAAGCTGATCAACAATCCGCAGGACTCCATCGCCTTGCTGCGCGTAATCAATACTCCGACGCGCGGCATTGGCAAATCGACCCTTGAAACTTTGGAGCGGCTATCTCTCGAGACAGGGATGTCTTTGTGGTCGGCGATTAGCGAGGCTATTGACCGCAGGCTGCTTCCGCCGCGTGCCTGCGCCGCGCTGAAGGGTTTTAAGGATCTGATTGAAGATGCTCGAGCGATGTTGCTGGGGAGCTTCGCGGATCGATTGACGGAGACAGCAGAATCTCACCGCGGAGACGCGGAGGCGCGGAGAGAGCCAGCGGAAGAATCCGATGCGGATGTTTCATTTGAACCGGCACAATTGGGAGAGAACATCAGCTTTGATTTTGGCGCGAATGAGGAGCCGGAAGAGGACGAAGCAGCAACAACTGAAGGCTCAGGAGAACTTTCCAAAACGGGGGGGGATGCGGAACCTAGCGAAGGAATAGAAGGCTTCCGCGCTCCCGGCGGCCCGGCTTCAATCCCTGAGATACTTAAGTTCCTGATCGACCGCACCGGATACATCAAGCAACTGGAAGAAGAGGCCACGCCGGATTCGCTGGCGCGCATCGACAACCTGCGCGAATTGGTGAATGCCGCTATGGATTCGCGCGACCGTGGCGAGACGCTGGCGGAATTTCTGGACCACGCCGCTCTGGTGAGTGATGTGGATACTTACGATCCGCGCGGCACGGTCACGCTGATGACATTGCATTCGGCCAAGGGATTGGAATTCGGCTTGGTCTTTCTGGTCGGCATGGAAGAAGGATTGTTCCCACACTCGCGGGCTTTCAACGATCCTGACCAGATGGAAGAAGAGCGCAGGCTTTGCTATGTCGGGATGACCCGGGCGATGGACCATCTGGTGTTGAGTAACGCGCGATATCGTCGCCGCTACGGCACCGACATGCCGGACGCGACGGTGCCGTCGAGATTCCTGGAGGAAGTGCCGCCACAGTTGCTGGAAGAGCTGGGCACGTCGCGTGCGCGACCAGCCGCTTCATATCAAAGCGCCGATTACGGCGAGCGCCATTACAGCTATGAGGATGAAGATCAGAGCGTGACGTCGTACGAATCCAAACCCCGGGGTCCCCGGACCGCGCCGCCTTTGCGCGGGTCGGGGTCAAACGGCGGTTATACTGGTCCCAAGTACAATTCCATTGACAACATTGCCGACTTCTTTGCTTCGCGCGGCAAGAAGTTTAATCGGCCGCAGGTTCCGGTGGAGAAGGCGGCGGGCGGCAGCTCTTTTCGTCCCGGACAGCGCGTGAAACACCCGAAATATGGCGAGGGCGTGGTGTACCGGCGCGAAGGTGAAGGAGAAAACGCCAAGATTACGGTACAATTTCCACGATTCGGATTGAAAAAACTGATGGAGAAGTACGCGCACCTGGAGCGGGCGTAATGATCTTTCGCAACATATCTTTAAATTAGGACAGGTACATGGCAAATACGAAAGCACTGAGCAAGGAAGAACGCAAGAAATCAAAGCGCACGGCGCGCAAAAAGCAGACGCCAAAGAAGCCCCGCGAATACGCGCGCGGCTCCAAGAAGCCCAAGGTCAAGAAGCTGGCTCGCGGCACGTCCAAGCGCTAAAGCATTGGTGCGGGCGTAGAAGCGCTTGGCGCGTTCTAACGCCGCGTTTCTACGCCGCATCGCTGTTTTCTCATGACCAATTCTTGCGTCTCTCGTTCTTAAGGAGGCCTTTCTGGCCAGCCAATTCTTTGCCAAGAAGTCCATTGACAAGCTGATTTCAGATTCTGAAGCGCCAGGTCATCGGCTAAAGAAAACCCTGGGGCCGTGGTCGCTTACGGCGCTGGGGATTGGCGCCATCATTGGATCTGGCATCTTTGCGCTCACTGGCACCGCTGCCGCCGGAGAGCATGGCGAAGCTTCTTTTTACAAAGCGCAGGTGTTGGACCTTTTCATGCATCTTGTTAGGCATGGAAACTTGCATGATCTGGTGATGTATGGGCGCCCACCTGCCGGCCCGGCAATCGCGATTTCATTCCTCCTGGTAGCCGTGGCCTGCGTGTTTGCAGGACTTTGCTACGCAGAGCTGGCTTCAATGATCCCGATTGCGGGCAGCGCTTACACCTATTCTTATGCGACGTTGGGTGAACTGATTGCATGGATCATTGGCTGGGACCTGATTCTTGAATACGCGGTCAGCAATGTGGCCGTGGCAGTCAGTTTTGCGGGCTACTTCAAAGCGCAATTGTCTTCCTTTGGTATCAATCTGCCGGATAAATGGTCAACACCAGTATTTACACCGGACGGTTGGAGCCATTCCTACTTTAATTTTCCGGCTTTCCTGATCGTTTTTATTCTCACGGTTCTGCTGGTGCGGGGCATTCGGGAATCTGCCGGCGCGAACAACATCATGGTGATGGTGAAGATTGGGGCGATTTTTCTCTTCCTCTTTGTCGGCGGCATGTTGGTGAAGCCAGCGAACTGGCATCCGTTTGCGCCCAGCGGCTTCCCTGGAATCATGGCAGGCGGCGCTATTATTTTCTTCACCTATATTGGCTTTGATTCTGTTTCCACGGCGGCGGAAGAATGTCGCAACCCTCAGCGCGACCTGCCCTTCGGGATCATCGCGTCGCTAATTGTTTGCACGGTCCTTTATATCGGCGTGGCAATTGTGTTGCTTGGCATGATGCCCTACAGCACCTTTGGAATGGCTGGAGAAGCTAGCGATGCGCCAGTTATCTATGCCTTGAAGCAGCTTGGCGCCAATAGATTTTTTCAGGCAGTGATCATCATAGGCGCGCTCACGGGCATGATTTCATCTCTTCTGGTCTTCCAATATGGCCAGACGCGCATATGGTTTGCCATGTCGCGCGACGGGCTGTTGCCCAAAGTTTTTTCCGCCTTGCATCCCCTGTTCAAAACGCCGCATTGGTCCACATGGATTGCAGGTTTTCTGGTGGGAATCCCGGCCGGCATCGTAGATATAGGCCAGGCAGCCGACCTCTCGAATATCGGCACGCTCTTTGCGTTCGTGCTCGTATCGTTGGGCGTGATTTTCTTAAGAAAAAACCAGCCAGACCGTCCGCGGGCCTTCCGCGTCCCTTTTGTGCCACTTTTCCCGATCATTTCAGTGGTGCTTTGCGTTGGGTTGATGGCTGGTCTTCTTGTGGTGACATGGATCCGCTTCTTTTTGTGGCTGGCCATTGGATTAGTGATCTATTTCCTTTACAGCCGCCGCCACAGCGAGTTTGCGCCAGCTAACGTTTCTGCCGGCAAAGGGTGATGGCTTCTAAATCGTTCATTCAGTCGTTGCCAAAAGCGGAACTCCATCTGCATTTGGAAGGCAGCGTCGATCCAGTAACGCTGGCGGAGCTGAGCCGCCGTTACAACACGCCATTGCCGACTGAGAACAACCGGTATGACGTTGCAGGCAGCGGCGATGTGCTTACTGAAGGCGACGTTCGGAGTCTTTATTCTTACAAGGATTTCAATGGTTTCCTAATGGCGTTTAAGTCCGTCACGGAGCGGTTGCGCTCTGCGGAAGATTATGAGCTTGTGACCTATCGGCTGATGCAGAAACTGCGGCAGCAGAACATTGTTCACGCAGAGGTGTATGTAAGCATCGGCGTGATTCGCTGGCGAGGGCAGCCGGTGGAACCGATTTTTGAAGGCATGGAGCGTGGGCGGGAGCGCGGCCAGCGCGATTTTGGCGTCTCATTACTGTGGATATTTGATGCGGTGCGGCACTTCGGCAAGGAAGCAGCATCAGAGGTGTTTGAGCTGGCTGCGCGGCTGCGCGAACGCAATGTAGTGGGCATTGGCATTGGCGGCGACGAAGCGCGCGGACCGGCGGAGTGGTTTCGCGATCTGTACAAGAAAGCGGCTGACAATGGCCTGCGCCTGACGGCGCACGCGGGCGAGACCACGGGGCCGGAGTCGGTCTGGGGAGCGCTGAATATCGGAGCAGAGCGGATTGGCCACGGGCTGTCTGCTGCAAGTGATCCGGAATTACTGGAAGTGATGGCGCAAAAGCAGGTGCCGATCGAGATTTGCATTACCAGCAATCTGCGGACAGGCGCGTGTAAGGAGATGCAGGAACATCCGGTAAGGAAGTTTTTTGACGAAGGGCTGATGATCACCTTGAGCACGGACGATCCGGCGATGTTCCAGACATCGCTGAACAAAGAATTTGAGATCGCAAAGCAGGAATTCAACTTTACTGAGGACCATCTGCGCGAGCTGGCGCGCAACTCCATTGAAGCGTCATTTCTGCCGGTGGAGAAGAAGCTGCGCTTTATGCAGCAGATTGATTTTCTGGCATGACAAAGCATATTGGGATTGTTGGTTGCAGCGCAGAAGGAGCGGCTCTCTGCTATCGGACGATATGTCTGGAAGCGGAGCCGTTGATGGGCAGGCATATGCATCCTGAACTGACGATGCACACCATCGCGCTGGCCGAATATATGAAGCCGATTGAGTTGACGGACGATTGGGAAGAGGTTGGCAGGCTGATGCTCAGGTCTGCGCAGGTGCTGAAGCGTGCCGGTGCGGATTTTCTGATCTGTCCGGACAACACAATCCATCAAGCGTTGCCGTTTGTTGTGCCGCGATCACCGCTGCCCTGGCTGCACATTGCGGAAGAGGTCGGCAAAGAAGCCAGGCGCCGAGACTTCGGGAAGCTGGGGATCACTGGAACAAAGTTCCTGGTGAGCGGGCCTGTATATACGGAAAAGCTGGAGCAAATGGGGATTGCCTATCTGCGGCCGACGAAAGAGCAGCAGGAGCACATCAATACGATTATTTTTGATGAGCTGGTGCGCGGCCAGCAAACGCCGGAGTCACTGTTTTATTTTGAGCAGGTGATTGAGTCCTTCAAGACTCAAGGTTGCGATGCGGTGGTGCTGGGGTGCACGGAACTTCCCTTGCTGGTCAATGAGAATGAATCGCCGCTGCCGATGCTTGATTCCACGCGCACGCTGGCCCGCGCCGCGCTGCGGTATGCGCTGGCAGGGTAAGCAGAAATATGAGGAGTGCATTGTGAAAGCAGTCAGGCAGGTTTGTCTTGCGCTGGTGATGTTGGTATGTGCCACCGGATGGGCGCAGACGAAATCGGGCGTTGCCGAGCAAGGCGTTTTCAATTTACACAAATTCGAGCAGCTGATTGGAAAAGAAACCTACACGCTGACCAGCACTCCAAATGAAGTGATACTGAAGTCCGATTTTAAATTCACCGATCGCGGCACTCCGGTGCCTCTGACTGCGTCGCTCACAATGGAAAAGGACCTTACGCCACAAGATTTTGAGATCAAAGGGAAGATCTCGCGCTTTTCTTCCATCGAGGATTCGTTGCATGGGCGCAGCGCGGGAGCGGTGACGATTCCGCCGGGCGAGAACTTCTTCGATATCCAGGGATACGCGCCGGTATCCGTGCAGATGATGCTGGTGCGCTACTGGCGGTCGCATGGCAGCCCAAAAACTCTCAAGACGTTGCCGCGCGGTGAAGTACAGATTCAAGACCAGGGCACAGAGACATTTACTTTCGGCAAGCGCCAAGTACAACTACACAAGCTTTCTGTTCGCGGGCTGATCTGGGGAATGGAATCGCTGTGGCTGGATTCGCAGGACCATTTGATTGCGCTGGTGAGCGTGGATGCCGAGATGGACCACTTTGAAGCGGTGGCTGAACCGTATGAAGATGGTCTTGCGACATTCGTAGCCGATGCTGCGCGCGATGGCATGGCCAACCTGGCGAAGGTAGCAGCAGGCTTTACGGCACAGCCTGCATCGGTGACGGCGATTGTGGGCGGCAGGCTGATTGACGGCACGGGCAAGCCAGCAATCGAAAATGCTGTGGTGGTTTTGAGAGACGGAAAGATTGCGGCTGCCGGCCCAGCGGCCAGCACTTCTGTCCCGGACGGCGCACAGATCGTGAACGCTGAAGGGAAGAGCGTACTTCCCGGTTTATGGGAGATGCACGCACATTTTGAGCAAGTGGAGTGGGGGCCAATTTATCTTGCCACAGGCGTTACCACGGCCCGAGATGTGGGCAATGAACGGGAATTTATTGTGGCCGCACGCGATGCCATCGCCGCTGGCCAGGGGATTGGGCCACGGCTGGTAATGGCAGGTGTAGTGGACGGCACCGGACCGTTCTCGCTGGGCGTGATTCGCGTAGACACACCCGAGCAGGCGCGAGAACAGGTGCAGAAATACAAAGCAGCGGGCTTTCAGCAAATCAAAATCTATAGCTCAGTGAAGCCTGAGATTCTAAAAGTGGTCACGGCGGAAGCTCATAGGCTGGGCATGACCGTCACCGGGCACATCCCGTTCGGCATGAACGCAATCCAGGGAATCGAAGACGGCATGGACCAGATCAACCATGTGGAGTATCTGACGCCCCTGATGGTGGACCCGAAATCGCACACCATTGATCCGGACGCGCCGAACGCGAAGAAAGTAATCAAGCTGCTGCTGGAGCATCACATTGTGCTTGATGACACGCTGGCTTTGATGGAAGTAATTCTGCATCCGCTCGACCATCCCATTTCTGGTTTCGAGCCCGGCATTTTGAAGGTGGCGCCGGAGTTGAAAGAAGGACTTGAGACGATGGGCGTGCCACCGCCGAAGGCTGAGCAGTCCGCCGCTACATTCCGCGCGATGGAAGCGACGGTGCGCGTACTGCATCAGGCAGGCGTGCCGATTGTTGCCGGAACAGACCAAGCGGTGCCGGGCTTTAGCCTGGACCGCGAAATTGAGCTTTACGTGCAGGCAGGTTTCACGCCCATGGAGGCGATTCAGGCAGCGACGCTTGTCCCGGCGCGAGCCATGGGAATGGAAAAAGATTCAGGAACAATTGAGGCGGGCAAGCGGGCTGATGTGATTCTGGTGGATGGAAATCCGCTGGAAAATATCAGCGATATTCGCAAGGTAAGCGCGGGGTTTGCGGCGGGAAAAATGTATCAACCTGCGGCGCTGTGGAGTGCTGTGGGGTTCAAGCCGTAGAGGAGAGCGTTAGTCGCCCATCACGGATTCTTCTTCGCGGGCGGCCTCAATCTGCACCAGTTCAGGGCGCGCTACCGGATGGAAGGTAGTGTGAGATTCAAGGCCCTGCGGAGCGCGCCAGAAGTCGACGATTGAAGTCTGGTGAACGCACGAGATGGTACAGTTGGGCGCGCAGGATTTTTCGGTAAGAAATTCGCGGCGGATGTCCCCAACGGTATATTCAGCCAGCGGAGTTCCAGGATAGCCGCGCTGCTGAGAGCAATAATGCACCAGCCCGTTTTCACAAATATATAGGTAGCGTGAGCCGGCACGGCAGCGCCAATTATTCGGACGCCCCAAGGCAATATTGTTCTGGAACTGGTTGAACCGGGCATAACTGTGCTTGCCTAGCTTCTTCATCTCGGCAAAAACGGTTTGTGCTTCATGGTCGAGAGGCCGAAGCTGGCCGGTGCCGTCATGAATAATGCCGACCGTCGAGGTAAAGCCCAGTTCCACGGCGCGTTTGCCGATGGTGACGGCATCCCACTGTTCTTTTACCCCGGCGCCAATCACGGAGTTGATATTCACGTGGAACTCGGCATGTTCGCGCAGCCATTGCAGCTTTTTATCCAGAACCTTCAGAGATTTCTTTGAAACATCGTCCGGTTTGACGTTGTCGATAGAAATCTGAAGATGGTCGAGCCCGGCTTTATTCAGCTGCTGGATACGTTGCGGCGTTAAAAGATATCCGTTGGTGATCAGCCCGGTGATGATTCCGTGCGAGCGTATGCGGCGGATAATGTCATCGAGCTGCGGATGCAGCAGGGTTTCACCGCCGCTGATGGTGATCAGCGTGGTGCCGAGGGCCGCGAGCTTGTCCACGCGCCGGTACATCTCTTCCAGCGGCACGGGATCAGAAAAATCGTCGTACTCATTGCAATAGGCGCAAGAGAGATTGCAGCGCCGCATGGGAATGATGTGGACCTGAACGGGATGGTCGGTCGAAAGCAGACCCTTCGCGATCATTTTAAGTTCGCGAAAAGTACGGTGCGCGGCCTTGAGCCGGCGCCTGATCCTGAGTTTGAAGTCTGCCATGTATAAACTAGTTATTAGATCACAACCGGACAGATGCGGGCACCCACAACCAGTAAATGGTTGATTTTTAAGGCTAAATGGCCTGTTTTCTCAACCGAGTTCTAGAACAGCGACCTCCAGGCTGCACGGCCTAATACAAAAATGGCGAACACAACAAACATCGTTGTAATACCGGTGCCGGTAGAAGGTTTTCGATTGGAGGAGCTTGCGGCGAATCCCAATCCCAGCAAGGTCACCACCCAGAGGCTAAAGATGTCCAGACTTGAAGCGATCGCATAGATGAACTTATTGCCCAGCGGATCCATAAAAAAGCCCGGGTTGGTTGGCATGGGATTGGTGAGGTCAATTGTGTTCGGATCAGAGCTCGCCGCCAAACTAACCGTGAGCAACACCGTTGAAATTATCAAAGGAACAAAGGAATAAAAGACGACCGCCATGGCGCGCTGGAACGGGACTTCGGCGCCCAGCAGGAAATTGAAGACTGCCATAAGAATAGCGGCAATGATTATGCCGCCGATCAGGGTGAAAATTGGATAGACATAAAAGACCGCTTTGGTGATAGTGGCCTGCATGGTAATTCCCTTTTCGTGCTGCTCCGGAGTAAGTTGTTCCATGCGGCGCTGGGCGGAGGGCGATTTGTCAATTTCCTGTTGAACAAAGCGGGCCATATCAATTTTCTGGACCGCTACGATGCCGAAGATCATGATAAAAATGCCAGTCACGATCCATGGCACCCACCAACTGGGACTGCGCTTCAAGTCTTCAAACGTTTTTCTGGGTGCAATAAAAATATTAATGAGCCGTTGTGCTTGAGAAATGCCTGGACCAGTTGGTTCCGGAGCGGTTGGTTGCACGGGTGCGGCATACATCGGCGGCGGTGGAGGAGTGGAACCAGTTGGAGAGCTCATAAACCATCCTACGTGCGAGATTATTGAAAGTTACTGTTTCTTCTTGTGGATCTTGCCCCAGACACAATCAGCGTTCCCTGGCGAAATGTTGCCATCCGCGTTGAGGTAGCGGCCTTACTTTGCCATTGTCCCTCAGAATCTGTATTGCTGAGGAGTAATCTCTGCGGTTCCTGATCTCACCTATTTCAGTGATAGCAACGCCAGCGATGCGGGAGGGAATTTTGGCGCTCTTAGAGGCTGTGAAAAGGAGTTCATAGTCTTCTCCGCCGTGAAGCGCCAGCTCAAAATCGGTGCTTTTGGCAAGGGGAATCTTGTTAGACATAAGAATGGCAGCCACTCCACTTTCGTCGCAAATATGAGATAAATCGACAGAAAGACCGTCGCTTAGGTCGATCATGGCAGATGCAAGACGGTGTTTTCGCAGGTAGCCTCCCACTTCCAGCCTTGGAGTGGGATAAAAATTAGAGCTGGACTTTGTCGGCTTTACAGCATTTCCAGCAAAAAGCTCCTTGAGAGTTGCCGCTGAGCCGCCCAACGCCCCAGTGACGTAAACGCGATCTCCGGGGCGAGCTCCGGAGCGGAGAACAGCCGTACCGTATGGAACTTGGCCGCTGACAACGATATCGGCCGTGATCTGCGGGGCAGAAGAAACGTCGCCCCCTGCGAGTTGGACTTTGTAGCGGCGGGCCAAGGCCAATAGGCCGCGTAGGAAGCCGTTTACCCAAGCTTGCGGAAGATCGGCAGGAAGCCCCAAAGACAGGAAACATGCGAGCGGTTCGCCGCCCATGGCTGCAATGTCACTCAAACCGCGGGTGAGGCAGCGATGGCCTACGGCAGCGGCCGAGTGCCATGCACGGCGAAAATGCACGTCCTCAAGGCAGAGATCGGTGGTGACCAGAAGCTCAAATCCGGGCTTGAGCCGCAGGATGGCGCAATCATCGCCAATGCCCTTTTTCACGGCTTTGTTGACTGATGAGGCCGCAATCCGCCGGATTTGTTGAATCAAGCTTCTTTCTTTGATCATTTTTCTTTCTTCTTTGATCACGGACTATGGATTATTCGATTTTCATAACTATATAAGAGCTAAGGACTTACTCTTGCATCGGAGTATTGATCCTGGATTCGGCAAATGCAAATGATGCAAAACGGCTGAAATTGGCGCAGAAACGGAAGGACATGGCCATTCACCGGTCAAATTCAACCATTAGCTGCCTACCTTCGTTACTTCACTGAGGCTTTTGCAGCGTTGACACAACCAGAGTGGCTTGTTAAGGTTATCCAACATTTCATAATTCTTTTAGCCGCCTCAACCTCCGACGGCGGCGCAAAGGGATTTTAACTGGTTTGAGGGGCCAGCACGGGTTTCGCGTCCAAGAGAGCGTACCAGCCGGACAACGCTCAGGGCACTTTGAATCGGGAAAATCACTAACAGGGAGTAAGTATTTTGCGTAAGCGTTTTTACATCATGTTGGTGGCAAGAAATGCGGAAGGGGAGTTGCTGAAAATCCCCGTCCCCATGCATTACCTGTACGTTTTTGTGGCCGGCGCCCTGATTGGCATGCTCACGATTACCGGCATGTTGGGTTCTTACACCCGCATGGTGGTGAAGACGCAGAAATTCAATCAGCTTCGCGACGAACAGAAAGCCCTGAAATCGCAATACTCTCAGCTTGAGCAGATCGCCCAGGAAAACGAGTTGCAGGCACAGTCCCTGAGCTCCCTGGCAGGTGAAGTTTCTTCACTCTACGGTCTCAAGCCTGATCCAGCTTTTGAAGATGACGATCCGGCTTCCGCATCGTTGCAGCAGTTTTACGCGCTGCGGAATTCGGCGATGACTGGCGCAGCTTCGGTCGGCATTGGCATGGGTGATGTGCGCGATACCAGCACGCGTGATTGGATGCGGCTGGCGCAGGCGCCTACGCTCTGGCCCGTCCAGGGAAGACTTACCGGATCTTTTGGCGAGCGCATTGATCCGTTCAGCGGAGAAGGAGCGTTCCATCGCGGCGTGGACATTTCGGCAGATTACGGCACTCGCGTCATTGCGCCGGCGGATGGTATTGTCCGCTTCTCTGACTTCATGAACGGCTATGGCCGCGTGGTGATGATCGATCATGGCAATGGCATCAGCACTGTGTACGGCCACCTTTCAGGGTTTGCTGTGAGCGCGGGACAGCTGATTCGCCGAGGCGATTCAATCGGATACGTGGGGCAGAGCGGACGCAGCACCGGTCCACATCTTCACTATGAAGTCCGTATCTTCAATACCCCGGTAAACCCGCATAAATATCTGCGATTCAGCATTAACCAGCAGGTGGCTTCAGGAGCCATGTAAGTTTAGATTTTAATCTTTGAAGATCACCAGGCAGCCCAAGACAAGGGACTGCCCTTTCTTTTGCATCGCGATCTTCAGGCCAAGTAGGCGCTCGTCCTAGGGCTTTGCGGATGTCGGAATCGCGCCTTGCGATTGAGCTTCTGACCAAATCTTCTTGAGAAGCGATTGCGGAATGGTCGCGGTGAAACTCGCCACATTTTCTTTTTGCGTGGCCTGCAGGCTGTCGAACGCCGCTTTGATGTCCTGGTCCGGCCCTTTGGTTTTGATGAACTGTCCTATGCTTCGCACCAGCGCCAGATGCGAATTGGCGGAATCAACGATCTGCCGTGCCTGGGCTTCGCTTTGCGCAAAGACATCGGCGCGCAGCAGCAGCGATCCGGTGTAGCGGAGCGAACCAACCGCGACCGCCTCGGCAGGAAGCGTGATGGCGAATCCGCCGGGAAGCTGAAGGTTATCCGGCTTGTTGGGAATGCGATTAATGAGCCATGCCAGGCTGCCAAGAGGAACATTAGAGTAATGGCTCAGCAGCACAGGACCAGCGGAAAGCTTCAATGATCTATCAATGATGCCGTGCATCGGTTCGGGTGAGACCATGTTCGTGATTGCAACTTTGCCCCCGTCTAGCAATGCGACGCGCACAGTGTGGCCCTCATGCGCAATGGAATAGATGGTGTAATTGCGATAAGGCTCACGCGCGGAAGAAAGAAGCTGCAAATAGTCGCGGAGATGATTTTGATCGAAATGGCCGATCAGGATTTCGGATGACTCAACATCGCGGCCATCAGGCGTGTCCCGGCGAGACATCGCGACTTCATCAATATCGCGTTCAGGCTGGATTCCGGTGCGGTCGATGAAATCTTTGTAATCGCCCTGCGGCTGCACTGAACCAGACTTGTTGAGATCGAATAAATGGACCGGTTTTAAGTTGGCGTAGAGGATCAGATCGCCTTCCGGGAGCAGGCGGGCAACTTCCGGTACCTGAGTAGTGTGGTGATAGATAACAAAGCCTACGGCTGCGGCGGCAACCAGCAAAGTGGCCAAAATCAGCAGTTTGCGATGCTTAAGCATGAAGTGATCAGTATAGATTAAGTCACTTTTTTGTGTTGCGAGGTGGCAGCAAGGGCAAAGTTCTTGTTAGAATATTGGTTGGAGCGGTACCACGCAGGTTACGTTTCCCCTGACAAGGCATTGTTCAAGGTGTTGCACGCCGATTACCGCTGTGCTAACTTATTAACTTTGTGCCCGGTTACGGGAGGTTTCGCTGGCGTAGCTCAGCTGGTAGAGCATCTGATTTGTAATCAGAGGGTCGGGGGTTCAAGTCCCTTCGCCAGCTCCAGATAGTTAAACGGGATTTTTCGGAAGCGCGTAAGCTGGACGCGTTTTTCGGACACAGCAGGCACTGCGCACACATAAGTAGTTTTCTACCGGAAGGCAAACCCACGAAGACTTCCCTGAACGTCAAAAATTGACGGTTTATGCGGAAGTATGTTCGCGCGTCCCTTGAATCGCGTTTGTCCTGTGGGGAAAAGCACCCGTTTGTGAGCCAGCAAAAAGAGCCGTGTGAAGCATTGAAGTGAGCGCCCATGCAGACGCGAACTCAATGCCAGGACGAAGCAGGCTCGGTTCAATGCACAGGTGACCGAGTGGTTAATGGTAGCAGACTGTAAATCTGCCGCTCTTCGGAGCTACGGAGGTTCGAATCCTCCCCTGTGCACCAGATTGTTTTAGCGCGAGTTGTAAATGCAGAAGCGTAAGCGTTTTTATGTGGCACTCGCGATTTACGCGGTCCTTGGCCTGCTGATCTGGGTAACGATGGAAGATGTTCCGTTGCCTGTTGGAAATGGTCATCTCGGTATCCGGTCACTGACGTTGATTGTGCTGGCGCTGTTTGCTGTTAGAACGGTTTTGCACTTTCGGGCTGACCAGATTCGCGGCGAGCTGGATGAAGAAGAAGTTTCGAGCTGATGTTGAGGCGCTTTGAAGGCGTGAGCGAGGCGTAGCTGAGCGGGAGCCTTTAGCCGAAATCCCGAGCGAAGCGAGGGATCTCTGACAGACATTGGCTAACAAAAGTTTTCGAGCTGATGTAGCTCAGTTGGTAGAGCACTCCCTTGGTAAGGGAGAGGTCACCAGTTCAATCCTGGTCATCAGCTCCAGAGTTTTAGATTTGTAGTTTGATTGAGGCGGGGAGCAAGCAAATAGCTCGAAGCAGGCGGGAGTAACTCAGTGGTAGAGTCACAGCCTTCCAAGCTGTTGGTCGCGGGTTCGATTCCCGTCTCCCGCTCCAGAGTTTAGAAACAGAAAAGGGATTGAAAAGAATCGATGGCGTACCAGCAGGCACAGATTGCGGTCACAAAGACTGAAGATTTTGAGCAGCTGAAATCGGCGCTGGAACGGATCTTCGACTCGGCCACGGTAGAAAAATTTTACGGTAAGCTGCAAAGCCGCACCGTGTATGTGCGTGAGTTTGAAAAGATTCTTGATCTGGGAATTCTGGAGTCGGTGGATAGCGGGTTGGCAAAATCGGGAAAGCCAGCCAAGGCGCTGTATGGATCGCTCACCGTTTCTGACCAGGCGCTGATGCGCGAGTTCTATCTGGAGCGGATTGAAAAGGTGGACACGAAAGTCCGCCAGAAGTACCAGAAGGTTTATAGGTATTACTGACGCCGTTGGAGTTCGAGGCAACTTCATGGAGCGTTTGAGGAGAGGCAATGGCAAAAGAAAAATTTGATCGCAGCAAACCGCACGTAAACGTAGGCACGATTGGTCACATTGATCATGGCAAGACCACGTTGACGGCGGCGATCACCAAGGTGTTGTCGAAGCACAATCCGAAGATCAAGTTTCGCGATTTTGCCTCGATCGATAATGCTCCAGAAGAGCGCGAGCGCGGTATCACCATCGCCACGGCGCACGTGGAGTATGAGACGCCGAACCGGCACTACGCCCACGTTGATTGCCCGGGCCACGCCGACTACATCAAGAACATGATTACCGGCGCAGCCCAGATGGATGGCGCAATTCTCGTTGTCGCCGCTACTGATGGCCCG
>C688J18823_10000013_pt1 | contig 178059 bp, 142 predicted proteins | sample HopSoiMetagenom1_FD_18823 | JGI IMG/M metagenome (IMG submission 18823)
ACTGCAATCAGAATTTCCGGAGCAGACTCATGCACCAGCCGCTCCAGATCGGAATCGGCGGGCAAAGATATTTTCTTAATCTCAGTTCGGACCCGCGGCGGTTCAGGCTGCTCCGGAGCTTCCTGACCGCCTTCGTTCTCGCTTGTCGCCCACTCGCTCATCGTCTCACTCCGCGTTGCGCGGCAATCTCCAGAGCTCCCAGCACCGGACGCACAAACGCAAAGCTCACGGCCGCCTGCGGCTGCTCCGCTTTCATGGCTTCTTTAAAAGCCTGGCGCACCAATGGCGATCCCTGAAGCACCCCGCCCGCCAGCGCCACCGGCACCACGCCTCCATCGGGCCATAACCGATTGATGACCGCACTCGCCAGCCCCGCCAGCGCTCTGCCCGCGCGATCGGTAATCGAGCGCGCACTGGCGTCACCTTGCTCAGCGGCGTTCACTACCGGTCCTGCCAGTTCGGGGAATCTTGGTTCAGAAGAGTTTGCCAGCCGGATCACCTCTTCCGGCGCGACTTTCCAGCAATCGGCAATCGTGGCCAGCAGGCCATTGCTCTTCCCGAAATCAAAAGCATGCAGCGCAGCCGTCACGGCTTCCCTGCCTACCCAGAACGCTGAGCCTTCATCGGACACATTTGGTCCCCAGCCGCCGACGCGCGCGGTTTCTCCGTTCTGGTTGCGACCGAAGGCGATCGATCCCGTGCCGGAAATTACCAGCACTCCCGGCGATGTGCCAAATGCGGCGCGGTGAGCGATCACGTGGTCGCCCGCAACGTAGATTGTGGATTCCGGTATCAATTCGCGGATGGTCTGCTGCGCCCAGTGCACCGCTTCGGCCAATGATGCTCCGGCCATTCCGATGCAGACATGCTGGATCCTGCCCGGATCCACGTGCGCCGTTTCAGTAGCCTGGCGGATCACGGTCTGAAGATTGTCCCGGCCGCGCTCCTTGCCTACGCGTGCCAGTTTGCAACTTGCGCCTGTAGCCTGGCCCAGCAGCTCCGCGCCATTGCTCACGGCGCAGTCTGTCTTGGTGCCTCCGGCATCGATACCCAGGTACAGTGGCATGATTGGACTTTAATTCATCTTCCCACAACTTTTACTTTTGCTTTCAAGCATTTTTCCCGAATAATGACTTGGCAGACAAAACCCATTCATGCGACTGCAAATTGTTGACCTGCTCATTATCGCCGTTTATCTCATCGGTATCACTTTTTTTGGACTAAGGTTCCGTAAGTCCCAAAGGTCACTGCGCGACTATTTTTTGGCCGACCGCAACATACCCTGGTGGGCCATTGCTCTCTCCATCGTTGGCGCAGAAACCAGCACGCTTACTGTGATTGGCACGCCCGGTATTGCTTATGGCGGCAACTTCGGCTTTCTTCAGCTTGTCTTCGGCTACCTGCTTGGCCGCATCGTCGTCAGCCTTATTTTTATCCCGCAATATTTCCGCGGTGAGATGTTTACCGCCTATCAACTCATTGACCGCCGCTTTGGAAAACAACTGCATCGTATCACCGCCGGAATTTTCCTCATCACGCGTGCCGCTGCTGAAGGCGTGCGCGTGTGGGCCGTCGCCATCGTGATCAGCATCGCTCTGGGGACCGGAGGTGTGACTTCCGTCGCCATCGTCATGGCGCTCACACTCATTTATACATTTGAAGGCGGCATGGCTGCCGTCATATGGACGGATGTGATTCAGCTCGCTATTTACATTGGCGGAACGATTGTTGGTTTTATCACGCTGCTGCACCTGGTTCCCGGCGGCTGGCCTGCCATTCACACCATTGCTTCCGGCGCGGGCAAGCTGCAGGTGTTCGATTTCTCTCTCAACTTCTTCAAAACCTATACATTCTGGGCCGGACTGATCGGCGGCATGTTCCTTAACACCGCGACGCACGGCACTGACCAGCTCATGGTCCAGCGCCTGCTCGTGGCACGCAACCAGCGCGACTCGCGCACAGCGCTGCTCTTTAGCGGCGGCGTGATCCTGATTCAGTTCACGCTGTTTCTGCTGGTCGGCGCCGGACTCTGGGTTTTCTACCGCCAGTTTCCTCCTACTGGCCACTTCACCACCAATGACTATGTTTTTCCCACATTCATTGTGGAGCACATGCCGCGCGGTATCGCTGGACTGTTGATTGCCGCTATCCTGGCTGCGGCCATGTCCAACCTGAGCGCCGCATTGAACTCTCTTTCTTCTACTACGATGATCGACTTCTACCTGCGCCGCCGGCCAGAGACTTCTGACAGCAAACGCCTCGGGCTTTCACGCATCGCTACCGTGGTCTGGGGCATCGCTCTCTTCGGACTGGCATTGGCTTCGCGCTATGGCGGCAACGTGCTGGAAAAAGGCCTTACCATCGCTTCACTGGCATATGGGGGATTGCTTGGCGTGTTTCTTCTTGGGCTGCTAACGCGTCAAGCCACACAGAACGGCGCAATTGCTGGTATGCTCTGCGGACTGGCTCTGAACATTTATATCTGGGGATGGACGCACATCGCCTGGACCTGGTACGTAACACTTGGATCGATCACCACGTTTGTTGTGGGATATCTGGCAAGTCTTCTGGAGGCCGAGAGCGATGCAAACCGCGCCCAAACAAGCGCCTGAACTGCTGCGCGAGCTGAACGTCTGGCACTCCACCGCTATTGTCGTCGGTACCATCATCGGCAGCGGAATCTTTCTTGTTCCAGCAGAGATGATGCAGGACGTAGGCTCGGCGCGTCTGGTCTATCTCGCGTGGATCGTCGGCGGGCTGCTTTCTTTTTTTGGTGCGCTTACGTATGCCGAACTCGGCGCTGTGCGCCCCTGGGCCGGCGGCGAATACGTTTACATCCGTGACGCTTACGGCCCATTGCCATCATTTCTTTACGCCTGGACATGGTTTCTCATCGCCAAGCCCGCATCCATCGCCAGCGTAACCAGCGGCCTCGTCCGCGTGCTGGGCAATTTTTCAGCATTTAGCTTTCTTCCCCATCCGATATTTGTCCTGCAGAGCGGCTATAAGCTTACTTACGGGCATCTGCTCGCCATCGCCGCCACCATTCTGATCTCGGCCTTGAATTACCTGGGCGTACGCAAAGCTGGAAACTTCCAGTTGGTAATGACCACCCTGAAAATTGTGATGATCGCCGTGATCATTGGCGCAGGCTTCAGCGCGACGACTGGAAACTGGAGCAACTTCGGCACTACTTTTCTTGGGGCCAAAGGTGGGATGGCCGGCTTTATGGCCGCTCTTGTCGCCGCGCTCTGGGCTTACGACGGCTGGAATGATCTCAACATGGTGAGCGGCGAGATTCGCAATCCTGAGCGAAGCATTCCCATCGCGCTGATCGCCGGCGTGGCGATTGTGGCTGTGCTTTATATTGGCGTAAACGCAGCCGTACAGTTTGTAATGCCAGCATCTGCTGTAGCGGCGTCACCCGTACCTGCTTCATCGGCAACGCTGATCGCGATTGGCCGCTCGGGCGCTCTGCTGGTATCGGCAGGAATGGCTCTCTCCATGTTCGTGACGCTCAATGGAACAATCATGAGCGGTGGACGCATTCCATTTGCTGTGGCCCGCGATGGCTATTTCTTCAAGGCCTTGGCGGAAGTCCACCCGCGCTTTCATACTCCGTCGCTGGCTCTCATCGTCCAGTGCGTGATGGCCATCGCGCTTCAACTGGGCGGCGGATCATTCAGGGATTTCCTGGAACTGGCGATCTTCTCCGAATGGCTCTTTTACATGATCGCCGCCAGCACCATATTTGTTTTTCGCCTTCGTGAACCGAACGCGACGCGCCCCTATAGCACGTGGGGATATCCCGTAGTTCCAGGGCTGTTTGTCGTCGCTGCAGCGGTGCTGCTCTATTTCACATTCATTGACAAGCTGCATCATTCCCTGATCGGAACAATCGTGATGACGCTGGTGATGCTGGCGGGAATTCCGGTGTTTTGGTATTTTGCGAAGCAGAGAAAGCCGAAGGCATCAACACTGTGAGTAGTGTAGGGACAGATACGCGACACACCACACCCGATTCTGAAGCTGTCTGTGGCGACTGCGGCACGCCACTTTCCGGGCCATTTTGTTCCCAATGCGGTGAACAAACCATTGACCGGCATTCCCTTACCTTGTCGCACTTCCTGAAGCACAACGTGCTGCACGAATTGAGTCATGTGGACGGCAAGATTTTTCGCACATTTCGATATCTGGTTTTTCGTCCCGGCTTTCTCACGACTGAGTATTTTGCCGGACGGCGGCGCAGATACATCAATCCGGTTCGTCTCCTGCTCACATGCCTGCTGGTTCTTGCCCTGCTGGCGCGCACCGGTTCCATGACAATGTCCCTGGGCAAGCTGAGGCTCAACCTGCTTCCTCCCGGTCCCCCTTCGGCGGACACAATCGACGAGACCATCGCAAAGCTGGATGTCTTCGGAATCCTGAATAGTTTGGTAGAAAAGGAGTCGCGCTCGAAAGACCTGAAGAGTCCTGCCGCAGTAGAGAGGTTCAATCACGAACTGAAAACGTACGCCACCGCGCTTTCTTTTTGTAATGTGCTCCTGCTCTCAGGATTTCTGGCTATTCTTTACCGCAGGCGCAGATCGCTCTACGTGGAGCACCTGGTGTTCAGCCTGCATCTGGCATCTTTTGTGCTTTTGTTCAGCATCTTGCCGACGCCATTATTTTTAGCGCTTGTATGGCTGCTCAAGGGCGCTGCTTTAAAGACGGCGGCTGGGATACTGGCGTTCTTGCTCTTGTCGATAGAGATGATCTATCTATATAGAGCCCTTCTTCGCTTCTATCGGCCTGAAATCGCAGGGAAGAACCATTGGTGGACGCTCTCTGCGTGGACGACAAGACTCGCTGTGCTGGCAATCTTCATCGCCAACTCAGTCTTTATTACCCTGACATACGGAGCGGGCGCAGCCATTGCGCTGTGGCGACTTTGAATCAAAGCAGCCGAGATACCCGCTGAACATCGATGAACTGCATCATTCCCTAGTCGGAACCATCGGATGATCTTGGTGATGCTGGCGGGAGTGCCGGTGTTCTGGTATTTTGCGAAACAGAAAAAGAAAGTAGTTTGACCACAGAGAACCACATAGAAGAAGGGATCGCAACGGCTTTGGTTTTACTCTGTGTTCCTCTGTGCCCTCTGTGGTAAAAAAGTTAAACCCTACTGAACTCCAGCACCTTCTCTGATGGCCCAGGCCTTGGCGGCGAGAGGCGCTCGTAAACCTTCACATACTCGCGCGCTGACGCGGTCCACGAGAAATCTTTTTTCATGCCGTTCTGCATCAGCTTGAGCCACGCCGCCTGATCTTTAAATGCCCGCAGCGCTTCGTGGATGCAATTCAGCAGCGCCACGCCGGAATATGCGCTGAACCTGAAGCCGGTGCCTTTACCTGTCGTCGGGTCCCACTGCTCAACCGTATCGTCAAGGCCGCCCGTGGCGCGGACGATTGGCACCGTTCCATAACGCAAACTGTACATCTGATTCAGCCCGCTGGGCTCATAGCGCGATGGCATCAGGAACATGTCTGCTCCCGCCTCAATCTTGTGCGCCAGCCCGTTGTCATACGCCACTTTCACGGCAATTTTGTCTGGATGCTGTTTTTGCAACTTCAGCAGCATGTCCTGATATTCCTTATCGCCGCTGCCCAGCACTGTGAGGATGAGCGGCAGGCGGGCCAGATCGCTGCCAATTTCTTCAATCAGATCAAAACCTTTTTGCGCTGCGAAGCGCGACACAATTCCGATGACCGGCGTATCAATCGGTGCATTTTCCATGCCGAACTGGCGCAGTAGATCGTACTTGCATTCCTTCTTGCCTTGAAGACTCTCCGCAGAATATTGCCGGACGATGTACTTGTCTTTCTCCGGGCTCCATTCGTTGTAGTCCACTCCGTTCACGATCCCGGTCAATGATCCCGCGCGCGATTTCAGTACGCCTTCCAGTCCAAATCCGTATTCGCTGGTTTGAATTTCCTGTGCGTACTTACGGCTCACCGTAGTGAGATGATCGGAAAAAGCCAAAGCGCCCTTAAGGAAATTTGCCTTGCCCCAGAACTCCATCTGGTCAATGGTAAAGAGGTCCCAGGGAAGCATGAGGAGCGGTAGCGTATCCGGCGGAAAGACGCCTTGATAGCCTATGTTGTGAATAGTAAAAACCGTGCGCGTACTGCGAAAAACCGGATCGGCCTCATAACTGGTACGCAGCAGAATGGGGACGAGAGCGGATTGCCAGTCATGGCAATGAAAAATATCCGGCACACCCAGGACTTTTGAAGCTTCCAGAACGGCGCGGCAATAGAGCGCGAACCGCTCGGCGTTATCGGGATAGTCGCCCGCGGAAGTTCCGTAGAGCGCTTCGCGATCAAAAAACGCCGGATAGTCGATGAAGTAGAATTGCACTCCGGAGCGTTTTCCGCCGTCGAGCACTGAGCAGAATCGGTATTGATCGTCGAATGGAATGGTAATGCTGCGCAGCAGCACCTTGGCGTCGGGAAGCTTGGTCTGTTTATATTTAGGCAGGTAGACGGAAACGGAATGGCCCAGTTCGGCAAGCGCTTGCGGCAGAGCGCCTACGACATCAGCCAGTCCGCCGGTTTTTGCGAACGGCACGCACTCAGAAGCGGCAAAAACAATTTTCACGGGGCCTCCGTGCTAGCAAGCGACAAATGCAGCACAAACCTGCTATAGAAAATTCTAAATGGCGACAACAAAAAGGGCCAATTCGGGATCAATAAAAAAACCTAAGCTGGGCCAGAATTTTCTGGCCGATGTGGGCGCCGCAGAGCGGATTGTTGACGCCCTGGGCGATGTATCCAATTCCGTAGTGGTGGAAATTGGCCCCGGCAAAGGCGCGCTCACACAGGTGCTGGCGCGCAGAGCGCACCGGTTGATTGCGGTGGAACTGGATCGCATGATGTCCACCGAGCTTCGCTTCAAATATCGCCTGCAACCCCAAGTTGAGATCATTGAAGCCGACGTGCTGAAACTGGATTTCCGGACCGTGCTAAACCGCACCATTGGCCCGCTGAATGACCTGCGTCCACTCAAGCCTTCTCGTGCGCGAGTGGTCGGCAACCTCCCGTATTACATCACGTCAGACATTCTGCTGCGCCTCTTTGAATTTCATGAACAGTTTGACGTGATCGTGATCATGGTCCAGCGCGAGGTAGCTGACCGCATCGCGGCGCGTCCGGGCACACGCGATTACGGCATGCTCTCTGCCACGGCGCAGCTCTATACCAGGGTTGAAAATCTGTTTACCCTACCGCCGCAAGCTTTCTCGCCGCCGCCCAAGGTTCATTCGTCGGTCCTGCGGATGACGGTTGCACCGCGCTTTGCTGAATTGCAGATCCAGCCGGCAGAGTTCATCGCATTCCTGAAAACGGCGTTCGCCATGAAGCGCAAGACCCTGCTAAACAATCTGAAGAAAGACTACGGAGAAGAGATCATCCGCAACAGCCTGAAAGAAGCAGGCGTGCGAGCTGATGTCCGGGCAGAAGCATTGCCGCTTGAAACCACGGCGCAGATTTTCCGCAAGCTGAAGAACTAACCACAAAGGGCACGAAGGTCCAAAATAGGTTCTTTGGGACTCTTGTGAGCTTCATCCCCGCGCAGCGTTCGTAGCGATATATCCAAAAAAACAAAAGAGGCACGAAGATCAAACTTCGTGTCTCTTTGTGTCCCTTTGTGGTTAAAGCTCTTATTTTGGTCTGCCGTGTCCACCTTCATCCGACGATCTAACATGGCTTTCCGGCGGCGGCGCCGATTGATGCACGACAGGCGCGGGCGGCGGCGCCGACTGATGCACTGCCGGTGCTGGTGGTGGCGCTGATTGCTGATGCACCGGCGCAGGTTGTGGTGGCGGCGTGTACATATTATGTTCCGGCTGCCGTTGCGGAGCCGGGGTGAAAGTTTGTAGCGGCGGATTATGCTGCGGCTCCGTCTGTGTCTGTCGCGGCGTACCCTCATTGTTCGAACGCCTTACCGTTTCCGGCTGTCCCTGATGGTCGTCACGTCCGCGATTGAGATCCCCTCCACGTCCGCCAGTATCCCGCGTGGGCTGCCGATCCACTCTGGGATTGCGGTCGCCGTCGACTCGTCCGTGATCGTTATTGACGTCGGGCTTTGGTTGGGGTGGCGGATTGTCAGTCCGCGGCACTCTTGCCACATCGTCATTCGTGTATACACGCCGGTTGTCTCTATCTCCATTGGAACGACCAAGGGCATGCTCATCGCCATCGCGATCTCCAACTCTGGCTCCAACACGGCCACCAGTTATTCCTCCGCCATTTCCTCTGGGCGGTTCAGGATGATTTCTCCCCGGTCCGCGATCACCGATTCGTCTGTCTGCGGGCGGCAGTGGAGCATGAAATCCTGGAGGCGCATTCACCAGCCGAGGCCTGCTATACCATCTGCTCCAACCGCCCGGAGCCCAGCACCAGCCGCGTCCGTTGACGAATACCCAGCGGCCATAGCGATAAGGCATCCATCCCCAGGGGTATGAAGAAACCCAGGTATATCCAAAGCCCGGAGAGTAGCTCCAATAGCCATTGCTAAAGGGATCCCATCCCAACCCGACATTATTCGGCTGCCAGACATTCCCGTATTCCGGCACGTCATAGTACTGGCCGTAATAATTCAGGTCGCTGGCGCCGTATTGATACGGCGACTGTATATACCTCCCGCCTGAAGAAGCATAGGTGCTCAGAGCCTCGTCGCGCTGCGTGCTCCACTGATCCAGATCATCGCTATCCACACCTTTATCCAGCGCGTAGCGCGCCACGTCATTTGGATCTAAAACAAAAGTCTCGTTTTTCTTTACGGCAACTTCGCCGCCATTATCCGTGTCGTTCACGCCAACTTCGCCCTTCCACACGGCAACTTCCAATGGATCCGCATTGGTGCTGGTGATGCGGAATGAGCCGGAGCGCGTAAGGGCGATGGTACTTTTCTTTACCGTTACGTTGAATTCGCCGTCATCGTGCTTCGTTACCTTGAACTCAGCTTCACCCTGGTCAAGGTCGACCGTGGTAAGCGTCGCGCCGGACGAAGCCCGCGCCAGTTGCGTAAATGCAATCACCGTATTTGGGGCCAATCGGATGAGGCTGCCATCTTCCAACTGCACCTCAGCCCAGCCGTCAGAGCCGGTCTGCAGCCAGTCGCGTTCCGTGAGAGGGACGTTCATGGTCGCGCTCTCATAGCCGTGACCGTTATCCAGCCGCACATCGCCTTCAACATAGCTGATGCGAACGATCCGGGCCTGCGAATCGTGGCCGTCCTGGTCGTCAAAATCCTGTGCGTAAGAAAGCGGCGCCAGAGAAAATACCAGCGCAAAAATCAGGGGGAGGAACAGCCCGGTCTTGCGGAAAATTCCGCCCAGGTGCCAGCGACTCGGGTTTTGCAAAAGCAAAGAGTGGCGCATAAACCCTCCTAAAAAGCATTGCTAATGTATTAGATCGGTCCCTGGCCACTTAGTTTCTTATTGTTAAGTGTTATTGATGATACTTAACCTTTAAAGTCAGAACTGCTCATTGCTTCACTCAGATTTGGCCTTCGCAAGCAGTCTTTTGGCCCTTTGGCGGGCAATATTTAGAACGGTGCTATCCCCGGCGATGTTTTCCAACGTGGGCCGGATGATCTGCAGTTCCGCCAGGTTATGGCTTTCTGCGGCATCTTCCATCGCTTTCAGCTCGTCTTCCAATCCCAGCTTGTCAAAACGGCGTAAAAACACCAGTTTGCGCCCGTGCTCAATGGTGTTGGAAATCCCGGTGAAAATGTCTGTGATCTCCTGAATAGCTTTGTTCTCAGAGTAGTCGTAACTTGTCTGAAAGTAGCGATTCGGGTCAGCATAGGTTAGGGTCTTTTTGCCGGTGGTGGCGATCGCATGTTTTTTGTAGCTGAAATCGCCATTGAAATAATTCGCTTCTCTGGCGTCACGGAAGAGCCGTTCCTGGTTGCGCGTGGATAGAGTGAACTCGAGCAGGTAATCCGGATCTGCGCCCGTCTGGTCCGGCGGCGTGAATGGATTGCGGGAGAGATACCTGGCCGACCCGGTAGACTGCACGGTAATGTCGACATTCTGCGGCTTGTAACTTTCCCATAACCGGTCAAAAGTAATGGTCGGCTGAGTAGGATGTTCCGGCGCGTTCTGCTGCCCCCACAATGCCAATGCGGCCGGCATCGCCAGTAAAAAAAGAATGAGACCGGCGCGTTTCATCGCGTCACCGCTGCATAGCGGCTATTTGTCGCCGATGTATGGATATGGCAAATGGCAATGGCCAGCGCGTCGGATGCGTCCGTGGGCTCTGGTGCGATGGGTAAATTCAAAAGTCGCGTAACCATCTGCTGCACCTGGAACTTGTCTGCTCGTCCGTAACCGACCACGGCGGATTTAATCGACAATGGCGAATATTCCGCCACCTGCAAGCCCGAAGTCGATGCAGCCAGCATGGCCACGCCTCGTACCTGTCCCAACTTAAGCGCGCTTTTTACGTTCACAGCATAAAACACATCTTCAATCGCCATGATCTCGGGCTGATGTTTGGCAATAATGTCTTTGAGATCGGCAAATATCTTCTCCAGCTTTGCGGCCATGGGCGTTCCCGATTTCAGCTTGATTGCGCCATTCACATGGCAGACCAGCTTTCGATCGGCCGTCTCTTCCACCACGCCATAACCGGTGTATTCACTGCCGCAATCGATTCCCAGGACACGCATGGAGGAAAGTGTACACCTAATTTTCGTGTCTCTTCGCTCCAAACCGCTCGAGAATTTCGTCGTGGATGGGATTTTCGAGCGCTTGGGGCGGGCGGCTCGGCACGCAAGTCGGCCGCGCCGCTTTTTCGTTGTTGCGTGGGGCCTTGGCGTTTCGAGATAATGCTCGACGAAACTTGTGAAAGGAACACACCACAATGATTACACTTCTGGTTCTTGCAACGGCAGCGTGGATCGGCGGAGCCGGTCTGGGCGTTTAAATCTTTGGAATAGATGCGGGGATGGCCCCGGCATTCTGCGTTAGCAGCACCTCGGCTTTTTTAGCATGGCGGCGTCGCGTTCGTGCGTAAAAGCCCGATAGCTGGCAACCGACCGCGACCCATGTGTTCGCAGCAAGAAGCGGTCGTAGGCGGATTCGTCAAAGATTTCGCGCAGCGTGGCGCGCATAATGCGCATTACTCTCTTAAAAATTACGGGGGTGAAAGCCCATATATTTTTGTCTTTTATGGGACTGCTAAAGTGGGTGCCCTGATACAAACCAGCTACCCAAATATTCTTTAGTATTTCGTGAGAACTCCCTGACGCTGCGTGTTCGGCAACAATCTTTGTCGGGGTCCTTCGACTCCCGCTCGTCTCGCTTTGCTCAACTCTCAGTCGCTCAGGATGACAGATGTAGGCAGCGTGGCCGAACTCTGCATTGTGACAATCGTGAGCTGCTACTCCGATCAACCCACCACGCACGATCTCCCGATCTCCTGATTCCTCTCTGTGTCTCTGTGCCTCCGTGGTGGGTTTTCTCATAGCGCTTCCTCCGCATACTGCGTCGCCACGAATGGCGTTTCCTGCGTTGCTGGTTCCCGTCGGCCTGAGACCACGCTGATCCATTGCATCGCGGATTCAATCACGATCACGGTGACCAGCACGACGAGAAGCCCGCAGACGGCGGCGTCAAGCTGGTCATTAAAGATTCTCCGCTGCAGCCCCGCCACTGCTGGCCCGGCTGCCAACTGGCGTGCATGCGACAGCAGCCCGATCAGCGGATTGGGATCGAAAACTTTATGCCATGACGCTACAAACGTCACCGCCACCAGCCAGCAGAGCGGCCCGAGCGTAACCCAGATAAAGCGTGCGCGGCCCATCTTGACGATGATCGTGGTCGCTACACAGAGCGCCACGGCTGCCAGCAACTGGTTGCAGATGCCGAAGAGCGGCCAGAGAGAGTTGATTCCGCCCAGCGGGTCGCGAATGCCCTGCCACAGAAAATATCCCCACGCAGCCACAGTGACAGCGCTGGTGGCAACAATGCTGGGATACCAGCTTGTCCGGCCCAATGGCTTCCAGATATGGCCGAGCGCATCTTGGAGCATAAAGCGCGCGACGCGCGTGCCTGCATCGAGCACCGTGAGAATAAAGAGCGCTTCAAACATGATGGCAAAGTGATACCAGATGGCCATCACTGCGGTTCCGCCCAGGCTGTCAGAAAAAATCTTGGCCATGCCCAGCGCAAACGCCGGAGCGCCGCCGGTACGGAAGAAAAGCGTCTTCTCGCCTACGTTGTGCGCCAGCAGGGCCATTTGATCAGCGGTGATGGGAAAGCCCCAGTTGCTGATAGTCGCCACCGCAGCTGTGGGATTTCCGCCTACCATTCCCGCTCCGCTATTCACTGCCAGATATGTTCCCGGCTGCAGCGTGCATGCGGCGATCATAGCCATGATGCCGACAAACGATTCCGCCATCATCGCGCCATAGCCCACCATGCGCGTCTGAGTTTCGCGGGCAATCATCTTGGGCGTGGTGCCGCTGGAAATGAGCGAATGGAACCCGCTGATGGCGCCGCACGCGATCGTGATGAACGCAAAGGGAAAAAGATTGCCGGCAAAGACAGGTCCGCTGCCATCGATAAAGCGCGTGAGCGCGGGCATCTGCAACGTGGGACGCACCAGCACAACTCCCAGGGCCAGAATGGCCACCGTGCCAAGTTTCACAAACGTGCTCAGATAATCGCGCGGCGCCAGCAGCAGCCATATCGGAAGAGCGGACGCGGCAAAGCCATACACAATGATGAGAATCGCCAGCGTGGTTCCGGCAAACGTGAATGCCGCGGCATGCGTGGATTGTGAAATCCACTGGCCGCCAAAGATCGCCGCTACAACCAGCAGAAAGCCTAGCACCGACGCTTCCAACACGCGTCCGGGCCGCAGATAACGCAGGTAAACGCCCATCAGCAGCGCAATGGGAATCGTCATCCCGATGGTGAAAGCGCCCCACGGACTGTCTTTGAGCGCGTTCACGATAATCAGCGCCACGACGGCCAGCAGAATAATCAAGATACTGAGCACAGAAATAAATGCCACTGTGCCGGCGGTCTTGCTGATTTCTTCCCGCGCCATCTGGCCTAGCGATTTGCCGTCGCGCCGCACGGAGAAAAGAAGAATCACAAAATCCTGTACGCATCCGGCAAAGACCGCGCCGACTAGGATCCAGAGCGTTCCCGGCAAATAGCCGAATTGCGCGGCCAGCACCGGCCCCACCAGCGGTCCCGGCCCGGCGATGGCGGCAAAATGATGGCCAAAAACCACCCACTTGTTGGTACGGACAAAATCGCGGCCATTCTCCAGGCGCTCAGCCGGCGTTGCACGCATGGCGTCCAGCGCCAGCACTTTGGCGGCGACGAACTTTGAATAAAACCTATAGCCCAGCGCGTAGCTGCACAGTGCCGCCACCACCAGCCACATGGCACTGATCGGCTCGTGCCGATGAAATGCAATTGTCGCCAAGGCAAGCGCACCCAGCGCCGCTACCACCAGCCAGATCAGGATCCTGCCGATCTTCATGAGTCGTCTCCGCCGGTTATTCTGCCTAAGGCGGCATGATTGCACAATGTCGATTGTTATTACGAGTGCTATCCTGAGTCAGTCGCGTCTGAAGACAGAGACTAAGCGGAGCTGGGGCAATGGAATTTTTGTTAAAGATCATGCGACTGGGACATACGATCCTGGGCATTACTGCGCCTCCGCCTGAGCATGAGCGCGCATACCTGCTGGGATGGATACTCTCACTGCTATTTGTTGCTGCATTCAGCATTGGCCTGTTTATGTTTCTTCTGCCGCGAATCATGCGTTAGCTTCAGCGCTAAAAAGCCGCCCCACCCAGAACACCTCTTTTCTGGAAATAGCATCTAACCCGGGCAACAAGGGAGAAACTCCGATGAATATCATCGTTGCCACGCTTGGTCTTGGACTGACTCTGGGGAACGGAGTCATCCTGGGTAACGGACTGTTGCAGCTACAGCAAGGGGCGAACCAGACAGCTCAAGCTGCTTCCCAGCAAGTTTCTCCTCAATCCCCCACGGTGCAGCAGATTCCCATGAGTCCCATTGGCGTGCCAACAAACGGCGTGCAGATCACCCATGGGCCTGTGGTTGAAAATGTGACGGACACCACTGCTGAGATCGCGTGGTCGACGAACGTAAATTCGGGGACAGCCCTGCACTACGGTACCGACCCCACGCATCTCGACCAAACTGCCGGCATGCCCTGGGGCGGATTCACGCACAGAGTGCTTATCAGAAACCTGAAACCTAACACCACTTACTATTTTAAGGCTGAGTCAGGACAGGCTCAGGGCACGGGGACACTGGCTGAGGCAGCACAGGCGTCATTCCAGACCAAGCCCGCAGGTGCGACAAGCCAGATTCGATAACTCTATTCGAAGAATTTGTGATATATACGCGGCGTGAACGATCACGTCTATTCTGGTTAACTAGGCCGCGGTTCTGGCGAATATTTCTTTTCAGTTATTCCCCGGTTTGCGCTTGATCACCGGACGATCGCCATTTTGGTCAGGATTCTTATCAGTATCCTTATCACCGGGGTTCTTGTCTCCAGCCGTCCGGCGCAAATCCGGCTTCTGCGCGTCCTTGCCGTCTTTTTGCAGCTTGTGTTTCATCACCAGGGCCAGCCGCTTCTTGGCTTGCTCAAACTCCGAAGTGTCAGTGATGTACTGCTCGCGAGCCGGCAGAATGGTCCCTATTTCCTGCTGCGATTTCGCGATCCGGTCCGGCGTCTGCGGATGGTCCCCGTAAAGCTTGGTACTAAATCCCGGGCGTCTCTTCTCCAGGACCTGCAATTTTTCAAAAAAATTGATCATGCCATTCGGATCATAACCACTCTTGTAGGCGTACTGTACGCCCAGGTAATCCGCCTGGGCTTCAAAGTTGCGGCCAAATTTGCTGAAAATTGCCGGAATTCCAAAATTCGCAGCCTGATTGACGCCAATGCCCGCGATGCCCCCAGTCAGAATCACTACCGGGATCATGGCCAGGCTGGCAAAGGTCCCGCGCGTTGCTTCGCGCGCCGCATGGCACGCGGCCACGTGCCCGATCTCATGCGCCATTACGCCCGCCAGCTCTGATTCATCATCGGCCAGCAAAATGGTCCCGGCATTCACAAACATGTATCCGCCGGGCAGCGCGAAAGCGTTCGGCTCTTCAACGTCCAGGACCTTGATGGTGAAAGGCAAGTGTGTATCGGAATTGCGCGAAAGATTTTGCCCCAGGCGATTTACGTATTCGTTCACCACCGGATCTGTAATCAGGTGCGACGTTGCCTCCACCTGCTGGGCAAATTGCTGGCCCATTTTGACCTGGCTGTCCAGGCTGTACCAGTTAAACAGACCGCGATTGCAGCCGACATTGCGGTTGCCGATCGCATTCAGGTCGTTGATTCCCTTCTCATGGTAAAACTTGCCATCGTCCCCGCTTTGCTTGTCGTTGTCCTTTTGCTTTTGAGGAGACGCGTCTCCGTCTTTTTGCTGTGGAGGAAATGCAAAGGCCAAGCTCGTGGACAGGAAGAGCGCGCAACTCAGGAAAAACATTCTGCGGAACACAATTAACCTCCCTAGACGGTCATCGCAAAGCGCTGGAGAAGATGATTATACCGCTGGTACAGGCGAATATCGCCATTTCACTCACAGCCGTAGTTCACGGAAGCTCACAAACCCAGAGCCTCCACTTGCTCCTCGGTTTCATAGCCGAGCCAGTGCGCCACCTCATGCCAGACGGTCTGTTTCACTTCGGCCCGCAAATCTCCTTTTGAACACCGCAGAATAGGGCCACGAAAAACGAAGATCAAATCGGGGGCATACTTCACTTGGTAAAACGATCGTTTCGTCCTGTGTATGCCGCTGTACAATCCCAGTAATTCAGTTCCGTTGCGCCATTTCTTTCTGTCCCCAATCTCCTGCAATACCTCCGGTGGAGGCTCGTCAAGCACTTGAATGCCAGGGAAATCCGGCAACTGCCTGACCTTCTTTGGCAGGGTGCTGTACGCCCACTCTACAATCTCTTCAAAGCTTTCGGGATTTGCCGCGTCGGCCATAAAGGCAACTTTAACACCATGACTTGGCGTAATATCACATTTCACCAGCAATCCCTATCGCTGGTGTAAGCGCCTGTTATCGCCAGCTACGCCTTTGCGCGATAATGGAGTAATTTCGATAGCAGGTCATTGGAAGGCATGAAGACCTCCGCAAAGTTGATTCTCTTGTGCGGCAAGATGGCGGCCGGCAAGTCCACTCTCGCAAAAGATTTGGCCAAACGAGAAAACGCTGTTCTCCTCGTGCAGGACGAGTTTTTGGATGCTCTGTTTCCTGGCGAGATTACTGATCTACCGGGATTTGTAAAGTGCTCTTCGCGATTGCGGAGAGCGCTCACATCACACATCTGCGCTCTCTTGTCGAGGGGGATCTCCGTGGTGCTGGATTTCCCGGGCAATACAAAGACGCAGCGCTTGTGGTTTCGCGAGATAATCGAGCGAGCTAATGTTGAGCATGAATTGCACTTTGTAGACGCGTCAGATGCGTTGTGCAAAGGTCAGCTTGCGGACCGAAGCAAGAGCTTGCCTGCTGATGCTCCGTGGACTACGGAGGCAGAGTTTGCAGCCATTACTGCGCATTTTCAGCCTCCGTCCGACGATGAACATTTCAATGTCGTGCGCCATGAGCGTGCCTAGTAGGACTAGCTCATCATCCAACGAGACTTGCGGCCGCCTGAAAAGTAACTAAGAAGACATTATTTGGCGAAACGAGGAGAGAGTACGCGGCGTGCCAGGCTCCGGAATTGGTCCAATGGACTTTTCTCGATTCCCAATCCTTGCGCGCGCATTTTGCTCAGGCCGTCGTTCAATCGGCCCCGAGCTACAGGTCCCATGGCGATGAATCGGAAAGCTTGCGCATTGTTTCTGGCCATGGGCAAAAGCTCAATCGCGGCGGAGAAGGTGCCGGAAGCAGTTTGTAGCCCGATGTCAGCGAGCGTGCCGGAAGCGAATCGCTTTTCCAGGCGGACCGTGCCACCGGTAAGTGACAACATATGAAGAGTGCCTTTGAGTTTTTCCGCGCCGACTAAAACAACAGCTTGCTCGTTATTCGGCACAACGAACCTGGGTGAACGAGCCTGTCTTTGTTGCTTTTTCATCCTTTATTGCTCCCATCGATATGTTTGAAGCAAATGGTAGCAATCTCACCGAGCTAAAGGCACGATGAAAATGCGCGCGCTTGCCACTGAAGGACATGGCAGAACATGGCCAATAGGCACGGGGTCTCTGAGAGATGGTCCCACTGTCTGGGCGAAGACGTAACTCGACATCACCTCCGCTCAGAGCTTTGGGTTTTCCAGAGCTTGGGTTTTCAGAGCTTGGGTTTTCAGAGCTTGGGTTTTCACAGCTTGGGATGTTTGAGATGCCAGCCGGTTGAATCCTGATACGCCTTGGCCACCGCCAGCATCTGCGCTTCACCAAACAGCTTCCCGATAAACGTCAGCCCGGTGGGATGGCCCTTTTCATCAAAGCCGTGCGGCAGCGTCACGCTCGGGTGCCCGGTCAGATTAGTGATGCCGGTGCTGCGGTCGGCCACGGGATTAGGCGTGTAGTCGGCGTAGTCATAGGGCAGCAGATAGACATCGATATTCGCCATGAGCTTGTCCATCTCCTGCATCAGCAACATGCGTGCGCGATTGGCGTTCACGTAATCCGGCGCGGGATAGAGGCGATAAGCATTTTGGCTGGCGATGCGATCCGGACGAGCAAGCTGGTCTGGATGCGTGTCCACTGGATCGTGCAACGCCACAATGCCTTCTGCGTTGAGGATTGCCGACGGATCAAGCTTTGGGTTTTCAGGAAGCTTGAACTCCGCCATTTCGATGCCCAGACTGCGAATCTTTTCCAGCGCCGCGCGGTCATTGGCTTCCACTTGCGGCGTCTGGCGCGTATTTTCAAACGCGGCCTTCAGGTATGCGACACGCAGCTTGCGAACATCGAGCGCGGCGTCCCAGTTAAAAGGCACGTCCACGGCCGCAAGGTCTAGATTATCCGCGCCTTGAATGGCGTTGAGCACCAGCGCGCAGTCTTCCACCGCGCGGCACATCGGGCCGGTCTTGTCCATGCTCCAGCTCAGCGCCATCGCTCCGTAGCGGCTCACGCGTCCAAACGTGGGACGCAGCCCAGTCACGCCGCAAATGGCCGAGGGCGCAAGGATGGAGCCCAGCGTTTCCGTTCCGATGGAAAATCCAACCAGCCCTCCGGCGGTTGCCGATCCCGGACCAGCGGACGAGCCTTGCGATCCCATCGACGTATCCCACGGGTTCATCGTCTGTCCACCGAACCAAATGTCATCGAGCGCCAATTCTCCGGTGGCTAGCTTGCCAATGAGCACCGCGCCGGCCTCGCGCAGCCGTGTGACCACCGTTGCGTCCACATCAATGATGCGGTCTTTGAACGGCGCTGCTCCCCAGGTCGTCGGATATCCTTTCACCGCGAACAGGTCTTTAATTCCATAGGGAATGCCGTGCAGCGGCCCGCGATACTTGCCTGCGGCAATTTCCTGATCGGCTTGGCGCGCCTCACGCAACGCCAGATCGTCGGTGATGGTCACAAAACATTTGAGCTTTGGGTTGTAGCGTTTGGCCCGCGCCAGATACATCTCAGTCAACTCTACGGAAGTTACCTGCCGCGTGCGGACCAGCGCGCTCAACTTGGTTACCGGCCAGAAGGCGACTTCTTCAAGAGAGGACGGCCGCTGCACGCGCGGCGGCGCGCTGGCACGGAACGGTCGGCGCGTGCGGTCGATCTTCATCCCCGGAAGCACCGGATTGAAGTAAAGCGGCGGAGCAATGCTGTTATCGATCTCGATTTTGCGCAGATCGCGGAGCTTCACGGTGTTCTCAGCGACGCCCTTGAGAATCTTTTCCAACTGCTCGTCAGTAAATTCAAGACCGGCGACGGCAGCCGCATCACGCAGCATGTCCTTGGTCAGTTGTGGCGGAGCGTCAGAGGCGGTTGCTTCGTTTGGCTTTCCTTCAAACGGCTGGCCTTCATTCAATTTGGCCCAGAGCACGCCGGGAAAAAGCGTTGATGTCAACCCAAGCGAGGAAAAATAAGCGAGAAATGAACGGCGGTCGGTAGTGATGTTCATGAGTAGGGAAACCATTCTGCACTGGAGAAGATAGTTTGTCTATTTGTGTGCGCTTCGCTGCGCGCGGCTGCGGCAGCAAGGAAGGATTTCTTTGTTTCTTACCCACCTTTCGGCTTCGCATCCGCTCGTCTCAAGTATGGCCTAGGCTTTTCGCGCCTCCGGCGCTGAATATTGGATAGAACAGGCATATTCCTCACTCACAAGACCTTTCTAGTTTCATTACATCTCAAAGCTTCTTTTCCGATCTCCCACAAATCTTCATAAATCAACATCTCACTTTCAGCTTCTCTGGACGTTAAATGAGCATGCGCCAAAGAGAAGCAGCTCCTTCCCAGCGGCGTGGGCCGGCGAACGGCTAGAGGAAGCGCGCTGGCCCGGTAACGAAGGCGGCCAAAATGGCGAACCACGCTCCAGGCAATTTGATCAGCTCGATCCGTTGGACATATTTGAGGAAGACCGCATTCGAGACGGCAAGGAAGGTTCTGGCAATCGCGGCATTGCTGCTGATGGTGGTCAACAGCGGCTGGGCGCAGGAGATTGATTCGTCAGTCCTGCAGGATGAAGCTGCGGCACACAAGGCACGAGAGAACGCAGTGGTAACGCCGCCGCAAACTTCCGCGCAAAGATCCGACGCGCAGACTTCTGGTCAGCAACCTGCTGCTTTGCCGGCTTCTTCTCTTCCGCAATCGAGCCAGCCGCAGACTCACCCGGCAAATTCTTTTATGCTTCCTGCGGGAACCAAGTTGCCGCTGGGACTGTTGCGGCCATTGCGCGTCAAGCCGGGACGGGACGTTTATCTGCAGATCACGTTTCCAGTAACGGTGGGCAACCAGATGCTGATTCCACCGGGCGCATACATTCAGGGCATGGTTGAGAAAATTATCAAGAAAGACCGGCGGTCACTGCAATTTTCCACCACCTCCACAAACCTGATTTTTTTCAATGGCTATACGATCTCTATTTCCGGCACGGTAACTGTTGGCACTACGACTGCCGCGTTGACGCCGCTGCCCGGCTCAAGCAATGGTCAGCCTGTGCCTGCCATGGCTGCTGTGGGAAGTGTGGCTCCTCCGCCGTTGCCGCCATTGCCATCTTTCAACGGAATGCGCAACGCGATGATTGGAGTGGGGGTGGCGACCGCCGTGGGAACTGTTGTGCTCATCGCGCTGGCACACAATGGCGATCCCGAAATAGAAGTTGGCACGCCGCTGGAAATCATTCTGCCTGCGCCTGTCTATCTGGACTCTACGCGCGTCGCAGCGGCAATCCAACAATACGACCAGCAGACCAGCAATGCTCCTGTGCAGATCGTCAAACCACCGGTCAAGCCGAAGATGTGCTATGACCCCGGCATACCCGGCACGCCGGATACGGTAATCCCCGGTTCACCGGGAACGCCCGACACAGTTATTCCGGGAATGAATGGCGCGCCAGATATCGTAATCCCAGGCAGCCCGCGTACGCCTGACACGGTGATTCCGGGCACGCCGGGAACTCCCAGCAGCACGTACCCGTGTCCGAGGTAAAGATCAGGAGATTGGGAAACTCGAATTCTGCCTTATTACAGCTTGTAGTCGATTTCCAAACGCATGGCCACGGCCACCGGTCGTCCATCTTTGGTGGCGGGCGCAAACTTCCAGGTCTTTACCGCTTCAATAGCATTGGCATCCAGTGATGGCTCCAGCGATTTCACTACTTCCACGTCGTGCGCCTTGCCGTCAGTGCCGATGACCACGGAAAGCGTCACTACGCCCTGAATACCCTGCTTTTTTGCGCTCTTTGAGTATTTGGGTTCTGGCGCGTGGAGAGCACGCGGGGCTTTTACCCCTGGGTCCTTAGCTGTATAGATGATTTCGGCGTTATGGGTGCATTCAAAGTTTGCGGCATCGTTCGTATCGCCCGTGCCTTTATAGGTTGCGGCTGCCGGATAAGGGCAGAGCGGTCGGGTCATGGCCACGCCCTTCTCGGGCTTATCATCGACAAACTTTGTGGCGATGAACTTGTCCGGGGCGATTCCCTTTTCCACCCAGCGCTCCAGCGCCTGATTGACATCGTGATCGGCGTCGGCGCCCGGCGCAAATTGTCCAAAAGAATTTGCTCCCGGACCGCCGACGCAATGCTGCATGCCCGGGGCCATGAAGAGCCGCATGAACAGCGGAGGCTTGCCAGGTCCCATGGTGTCTTCAACGCTGTTGTAATAATTGATGGCGCCTTGTGGCGGCAGGGCAGCGTCACTCCAGCCGTGATACACAATGAGCTTTCCTCCACGCGCTGCAAACGGCTTCAGGTAAGGGTCAATGGCGTTGAAGGTCTTTCCCTGCTGATCGTCGGCCATTTTGACCGCGGTTTCCAGATTGATGGTTTTCAAATCAATGGGCCCTTTGCTCGAAATCATGTTGGTATAAAACCCGCGCGCAAAAAGTGTTTGCAGGTCCTTGTCAGGGCCCATGTCAATCCACGTTACCCATCCGCCCTCACCGTCTTCTCCACCGGGGAGAAAGCCCGGGAACATCTGCTTGCCTGCGTTGTCCACGGGACCGTCATAAATCTTTTTGAGAGCTGCGGCCTGGGGCGCAGTCAGGCAACTATCGGAGTCGCCCTGTTGGCAAAGCAGCGTTTTGGGATCGAAGTGGCATGCGCGCGGATCATTGAGGACACCGTCTTTCACGCCATCATTGGCGTCACAGGCCGCTACAACCGCATGGGCAATGGCCGGAATCTTATTGGCGCCGATATAGCTCCCGGGCCCCGCCTGCATGGCCTGGATGTCCCAGATGAACGTGGCAAAGACTTTGGTCCAGTAATTTGCCGGTGCACCGGCGATGATGCCATCGTAATCCTCGGGGAAGCGCTGCGCTTCCATCAGCCCCTGGCGTCCGCCGTTGGAGCAGCCGGTGAAATAAGCTTTCTTTGGAGCGTCGCCGTAAAACGCCTGGATGATGCTCTTGGCCTTGACCGTCATCTCGTGTATGGCGCGCCAGCCGAAGTCAACGATTTTATCGGGATGACCGAGCGCCCAGTGGGCATCGACCGGCGAGCCGGCGTGCCCCGTGTCTGTGCTGGCTGCAGCATAACCCGCAGTCAGCGCCGTAACGAGTCCGGGATACAAGATGGATCCGGCGAACCCACCGTTTCCCAGTCCGCGATACTTGCCGTTCCAAGCGGTGAGCGGCAGCCATACTTCCATTTTGATTTCAGAATCTTTGGCCGGCTTGATAGTGGCCGCAACACGGCAGAATGCCGGCAGATTTTTTACCGAAGCAGGCGGCACGCTCGCGCCCGGAGGGATAAAAGCTCCTGCGGCAACCGGCTGCGCTGACGTGATAGTGGTATCAGGTAGCTTGAGCGCGGTCATGCTTTCACAGCTGGCGGCAATGGCCGAGCGCGGCGTGGCCAGAAGGATAAGGACCAAAGTCAATAAGCAGCTTTCTGCGAGGCGGACGAGCATCACGAATACTCTCTCGGTGGAAAATTAAAGGAGGCAGAATCGTATCAGAATCGCTAGTTCTTAAAAGAACCTTCATGCAAACATCAGGCACTCGTTGATGGGGTGAGGTCATCAGCGCGAAATGGTCCAGGTTACGAATTTAGATCAAATGCCCTGCCGTGAAAACGCGACAGAGGCATCGGTCAAACCAACGTTAGTCCCAAACGAAAAATACGTCCCAGGCCCAACGTGCCCCATGACTGTGGGCGTGATCGTCAATCTTAGATCGGAAGCGGAACTGATTGCCGAATTCATCAGTTCGCTGCGACAAACGAAAATCAAGTGATATAGAGTCGACACCTAGTTCAGGTAAAGTATGCAATTCATCAGGTTCCGAAATGCCATTGTGATTTGCGTCCTGCCATAGCCTCAACTTTGAAAATATGGCATCTCTCGCGTCAATGACTCCATCCCCGTTGCCGCCGTTTTCTGGTTTGTCGAACTCCGCCAACGCAAGAAATCCATTTGGCGCGTTGGAAGGCGGTTGAGCAGTGAAGTTCCCGAACATCTCTGCTCCACTTGTAATCATCCCATCGCCGTTACGATCAAGCACCAGGAACGCATTACTGGATCCGGGCGTAGTCCAAGCAACATGAACAGGAGAGCCAATATTGAAGATGTCGAAAGACACCCCATTAATCGCATCGCTAAGTGAAATGCCAGATCCATCTACATCAACGATAATTGGCGAAGGATTGCAGCCCCCGTCCTGGTTAGGCCTGAATCCGGGAGGGCAGAGGCCACCACCCCCTCCACCGGAGGGTTTATTCGCTTTGTAGGGTGGAAAGGTATTATTTGACTCATTCACGTCGCATGTCGTTGGGGTATCAGCTCCGTTAGAGCTATTCAACCCATCTCCGAACGCCATCACCGAAGTTCCCAAGGCACATGAGCTACAGTCTGCCAAACCCATGAGATGGCCGATCTCGTGTGCCATTTTTTGTTCCATCGAGGGATCGTTGATGAGGGAAGAACTTACCTCTATGCTCGCATTGCTAACGGTATCGTAGGTACCGTTATTGGTTGACACTGTCGAAGTATTCATTGCGACGCCTGGATCTAGGGTGTTGCTTTTTGATACGGTAATAAATGTTCCCGTCGCAGGCGGTGGACCAGCTAATTGGATGAAGTTGAATGTAACACCAGATATGGCATCATTGTCCTGCCATCCCTGGAAAGCTTGTTCCATCGCGCCAATATCAGCACTGTCAAATTGCGAGCTATCAAAGTAGACATTAACTTGGGTGTCAGCCGGTAACGCATATTGGTGACCATCGCTTGACGTGCTCGCATTTGTGGGTGGTGTCGAACAAGTCGTTTGAGAATCGCCAGAAGTGTAGAACAGCACACCCAAAACTAAAATAAGGCCAATACAGCTCTTCAAGGTCATTCGCATACACTTTCCTTCCATAGGAATGCCATCAAAGTGCATTCAAGCTTCTAGGTAATTAATGTCTTATCGATCCTGGTCGGCTTTGGCGGCGTCGTGAGCTGCCTGAATGAGTTTGCTCTCGGTCATCGAAGCATACGGGGATTTACCTTCCCGCTCATCCATTTGATCTTCATGGGCGGTGGGGATTACTCCACCATTTTTAAGCTCCCAACTTTTGGCCACGACAAAATACTGGCCCGTGCTGTTGTAGCGTAGGAACAAAAGGTAGCGGGTGCCAACTGAAATGGAAAAGTTTGTGAAAGCAGCCTTCTCCTCGATAACCCTGCCATTTGCCAGACGGACTCTCCCGCCTCGAATGATGATTGGGATGGACTGCCCGACTTTTGCGAGGCCAGTGGTGTCTTTAATTTGCTCATCCACAGTTAGACTGAATTCTGTGTACAAATGCGTATGGTCACCGGAGAAATAGGGCTGCACAGCATCGACGGTCGCGACGACAATTGCGTCGCTTTCTCTAACAGGAATTGCGGGGGTCCTGACAAAATACGGTGGAGCAGATTGGTAAATAAGACCTTTCTTGGGTTCCGCGGAATCTAGTTTTGGCGCACTTGGACGCTTGTCATTGAAAGCTGCACTGCGTTCCTGTCTTACAACGTCCTTTTGACCCGTCTTGTCGGCTTCTGAAATATCGTGCGTCGATTGTTTCCAGCTTTCGGGAGTTGGAGAAATTGGTGGAGTTGATTGTGCCCAGGCATAGTTTCCTCCTATTAAGGCAAGCACCCAGATCGACTGCAATAAGACTCGATTCATACGCGTAATCATGTAAAACTCCTTTGCAACAATCTCACCTTGGGAGCATTTATTCTGTTCGACCAAAAAACCAGACACGTTTTCAGAACCTATGAACTGAGAGCTGCTGAAAATGGTTGTATGCCAAAGTGACAAAAAATTTTAATCTTTTCTTAAATTGGCTTCTTTAGATCCGACACCCTACTGGGAGTAGGGCGACGAGCAGTATGACGTTAAGCCACCGGAAGTCTTTCTACGCGCCCAGCTCCGCTGCTTCCTTCTTTAGTCTTGCCAGCTTGCTCATCAGGAAGAGCAGATAGGCCACGTAGATTCCCCACGCCGCCAGATAGCCCGCCCACAGATAAGAAATGGGCGCGACGTGACCCGGAGCCATAAAGAACATTGCCGGGATGAGCATCATACCGGCAGCACCCCCGGCGGCACGTTGAATGTGAGCTGCGTCGATTTTTTGTGCGGTGCGTTCCATCTCATAGCGGAACCAGCAGATCAAGCCGCTAAAGCATAGGAAGGCAAGCATATTAATGAATAGGACGTTTTGCATCCGAGGATCAAGGTTCGGCGTGCCGATCAAGGGCGAGGGATGGTGTGTGCGGAACCAACGGTTGGCCATGTAAACGATCGGCACATCGAGGAAAGAAAAAACTGCCAGCGCTGCCGCCAAAACCGAAGTCGATCCTGCCGTAGAAGATCGGCGCATCATCAAATAGCTGACGTACAGCAGCCACAGCATCAGTGTGGTGTTGAGACGCATGTCCCATGGCGACCACCAGACACCCCACGCATAGCGCGCCCAGATTGGGCCGGTAATCAGCACTACGGAGCAGAAGACTACGCCGACTTCAGCTGTAGTCGCGGCCAGCGCATCAGCTTTCGGACTGCGCTTCCACAGGTAATAAATGGACGCAAGAAAGTTGACGAAGAACAGCGTGAAAGCGACCGTAGCGGCGGGCACATGGACATAAAAAATCCGCTGCACGTCGCCCATGGTTTCTTCCGTGGGAGCCACGACCAGCGCCTGATATGTCCCATAAGCCAGGAACAGGCAGCAAAAAGCGGCGAAAGCGAAAAACAGTTTGGTTTTCATTCTGCGTTCAACACCGTATCAAACAGCAGGAAACATGCCGTGGTAAAGATCACGCAGAATCCTGCCAGAAATTTCAACTGTACCGCGGGAGAGCCCTCACCGCTGAGTACCTGAGTAGTGCCCGTTACCATGCTGATGACTGCCGGGAGCGAAATCGGCAGCAGAAGCAGCGGTAACATGAGCTCGCGATTGCGCGTGCGAATGGACATGGCGGCAAAAAACGTTCCGTTTACCACCAGTGCCCACGTGCCTAAGACGGCCACCAAAAGCAGCTGCCAGAGAGGCCCTACCGTACTTAAATTGTAAAAGACCACGAATAATGGGGCCATCAGGCATTCCAGCAACATCACCAGAATAAAGTTACCTAAGCACTTGCCCAGAAACAGCGCCTCGGCGGGGGCCGGGGAGACACGATAGGCATCCAGGACGCCGTTGCGCAGTTCGCGCGCCCAGCTCTGGTTGAGCGCCATGGTGGTGGAAAAAAGAAAAGCAATCCAGATCAGGCCGCCCATGACTGGGCGAGAATCCTCACGCTCGAATGAAAAGCTGAAGACCACCACCACGACCAGGGCGAAAAACATCATGGAGTTAAAAACGTCGCGCGAGCGCCATTCCAGCCGGAGATCCTTGCTGACGTTGATCCATGTGAGCCTGGCGATGGACATGCTCACGCTGTTCCTTTTGTCATGGGTCCACTGGTCATTGATCCGCCAAGCATCGGTCCACGATCGACAAGCTGGCCGTGCGAGAGCATGAGATATTCGTCCGCCAGGTTGGCCAGCAACCCGATCTGGTGTGTGACCAGAAGAATCGTTGTGCCGCTGGAGCGCATGTCCGCCAGCAGCTTGGCAATCTGCAAGGCGGAATCAGGATCGACGTTGGAAAAAGGCTCGTCGAGCAAGAGCAGACGCGGCCCATGAAAGATGGCGCGCGCCAGAGAAAGCCGCTGGCGCATCCCCTGGGAATACTGGCCGAGACGCCGGTCCAACTGTGGATCAAGCCCGACACGCTGCATGGCCTGGGCCAAAGGCTCGTCAGAATCTATGCCGTAAAGCTGGGCGAAAAAGCGCAGGTTCTCCATGCCGGAAAGTTCGTCATACAGGAGCGGAGCGTGGGCCATATAGCCCATCCGGTTGAGCGCCTGCCTGTTGGGAGTGCCGTAGATTAGGATTGTGCCTTCCGTCGGCTCATTCAGCCCGGCGATCATGCGCAGCAGCGTGGATTTACCCGCGCCGTTTTCTCCGCGTAGCACATAGAAACGCCCTGGCTCCAAGGCGAGCGAGACTTTTCTTACCGCGGCGGTGCGGCCATAAATCTTGGAGACATTTTCAGTGCGAACAGGAGGAGCGTCGGGGGGCGTCAGCGGCGGACCTCAGTATCCTTTCGATGGCTGCTGTGCGGCCGGCGCGGCTCCGGGTTGTTGCTGCTGCGGAGCGTATTTTGAGGCGCATTTTGCCTGCAGCTCACTGGCGTAAAAAACGCCATCATGCTTATAGATGCCCATGGCCAGCGCCTGGGCATTATCCTTAAATGTATCCGGAGGCGGCTCAGAGCCTTTATAGACGACGCGAAGAGTCTCGCCATTTTCCACCAACTGGAAATCGGCATGCGGGCCGCTCATCTTGATGGATCCGGGCAGCACGTTCCCGGCGACGCGCAGGTTCTTTTTGTAAACATCGTCGCCCATGGCGTGCAGTTCTTTAATGGTGACGTAATAGCTCTTGCTTTCCTGCGCTCCCAGATAAGCCAGATAAGCCAGGGTGAGCACGATGACCGTGATCGCGGCCCCAAACTTCAGGTATTTATTGCTTGTTGGTGACATGACTTCTCAAAGGGTATCCCCGCTTGGGGCGGGGGTCAAGGGACTTAATGAAGATGCGTGACGGAAATCACACAGGCTAATTATCCCGCGTATAATAAAGGGTTTCCGATCATAAGGTGAAACCATGAGCACAACCCACAGCACCTCGCAAATCGACGCCAAACCCCAAATCAAACCCCGTGAAGAGTGGATTGTACGCCGCCGCGAACATGCCGCCCGCACCGGCGATGACAACGTCTCCCAGATGCACTTTGCCCGCAAAGGGCTGATTACAGAAGAGATGCTGTACGTCGCAGAGCGGGAAAAGGTGAAGCCGGAGCTGATTCGGGACGAGGTGGCGGCGGGAAGAATGATTATCCCGGCCAACATTAATCATCCTGAGCTGGAGCCAATGGCGATTGGAGTGGAATCCTTATGCAAGATCAATGCCAACATCGGCAATTCCGCCATTACTTCTAATGTGGATGAGGAATTAAAGAAGCTGCATACGGCTGTCCATTTTGGGGCAGACACGGTGATGGACCTTTCCACTGGTGGCGGAATCCATGAGATCCGCGAAACCATTCTGCGGCATTCACCGGTGCCGATCGGTACCGTGCCGATCTATGAAGCTGTCTCGCGGGTGAAGCGCATTGAAGATTTGAATGCGGCACTGATGCTGGAAGTGATTGAAGAGCAGGCGCAGCAGGGCGTTGATTACATGACGATCCATGCCGGCGTGCTGGTGCAGTACCTGCCGCTGATTTCCAAGCGCATCACCGGCATTGTGAGCCGGGGCGGCGCGATTCTGGCGCAATGGATGGCGCACCATCACAAACAGAATTTTCTTTACGAGTGCTTTGACGACATTACGAAGATCATGAAGAAGTACGACGTTTCATATTCGCTGGGCGATGGGCTGCGGCCGGGCTGCATTGCCGATGCCAGCGACGAAGCGCAATTCTCTGAGCTGCGCACGCTCGGCGAACTCACCAGCAAAGCCTGGGAGCACGACGTGCAAGTGATGATTGAAGGTCCGGGCCACGTGCCGCTGGACAAGATCAAAGAGCAGGTCGACAAAGAAGTGGAATGGTGCCACGGCGCGCCGTTCTACACGCTGGGGCCGCTGGTCACAGACATTGCTCCAGGATACGATCACATCACTTCGGCCATTGGCGCGGCGATGATTGGCTGGCACGGTGCATCGATGCTTTGCTACGTCACTCCGAAAGAGCATTTGGGATTGCCGAATGAGAAGGACGTGAAGGACGGAATCATTGCTTACAAGATCGCGGCGCATGCGGCGGATGTTGCGCGGCACCGTCCGGGCGCGCAGGACCGCGACAACGCGCTGAGCTATGCGCGCTACACCTTCGATTGGGATAAACAGTTTGCCTTATCGCTTGATCCGGAAACCGCTCGCTCCATGCATGATGAAACGCTGGCCGACGATTACTACAAAGAAGCCAAATTCTGCTCGATGTGCGGGCCAAAATTCTGCTCAATGAATTACTCGCAGAAGGTGGATGAGTTCAACAAGCAGGTTTATGGGATCGAGAAGACCGACTACTCGCAGTTGGTGGAGAAGATTGTGGCAGGAAAGTAAGCAGCACGCGTCTTTGTTAGTGGCGCTTGCGAATGCCTGGAGCAAGTGAATGGCTCTTTGTACGTCGTGTGGAAATCAGGTAGAGGAATCAGCGAGTTTTTGTACTTCTTGCGGCAAGCCAATGCCGGCCGCGGCACACCCTTCTGCTGCGGTTACGGCAACGCGTCCGGTTTGTTCTGCCTGCGGCGCACAGGTTGATCATGATTCTGTTTTCTGCAACGAGTGCGGCACACGGCTGGATGAACAGCCTCCGCCGATTGCTGAAGTTGTTCCTGTTGTCGCGGCGGCTGCTCCGCCCGCACTCGAAACAGCACCACCTTCGCTTACGGCATTCTGCACAAATTGCGGCACCAGCCTTGATCCGGGAACCGGCTTTTGTACAAATTGCGGACAGCCAGTGGCAGGCAGCGCGAACAAAGTTCCTGACCTAACAAGCAGAGTAGCCCCAGCCACTCCAGCGCTCGAGACTGAGCAGACGGCGCGCGTTAACGAAGTTGCTGCGACATCCATCACTCCGAAATCAACAGAAGCTCCCGCACAGCCGCAACCAATTAAAACCACACCTGCGCTGTCGAGTATCGAAGCGGCATCAGCCGCAAGCGCCGTTGCACCGTTGGCCCAACCTGATCCCATTGAACAGGCTCCAGTCAAACCAGCGCCGCAAGTTGCTGCTCCACTTTACGCCACGCCCAGCGACTATCCGCCCGCTCAGCCCGGAGGGAGTTCGTTCCGCGTCATCGTTCTGATCTTGCTTCTTCTGATCGTGCTTGGCGGTCTTGGCGGCTGGTATTTTATGGGCGTGGAAACCGTGATCGTTTGCAGCCCGCCGGACGTGACTGTCTTTCTCGATAACAAGGAATTGGCTCCAACTTCCTACGGCAGATATGTAATCCCTCACCTGTCGCGGCAAACACATTTGCTCCGCGTCCAACGGGCAGGATTTGCCGACACGATTGAACGGCTGGATTTTCCGCTAACATCGCTGCATGAGTGGGTTAATATTAGGCTTGTTCCGCGCAGGACGACGCGGCCTTCGCGCTAACAGCAATCAATCAGAAGAAAGCCGGTGGCTCAAGCACCGGCTGTCTCTTTTTACATTCTTACAATCTAAGCGGCGCCAACAAGTCGCGGAGACCGTCACATATTAAACCGCCCTAAACGAGAGCACTGATACGCTGAATGCCTAGTCCGTGATTTCTCAACCTGTTAGGATTATCAGCTTCCCTGGGAGGGCATGGATGAGAGGATTGTCGATCAAGGCGCTTGCAGTTTTCGCGATTAGCTTACTTCTGATTTCAATCGTAGTTGCGCAGGAACAGCAGAAAGCTCCGATCAAGAACGCCGAAGTTGTCACGCGTTATGTCCATTGCGGAGCGCTGGTGCAGCCGGAAACCGGCAAGGTGCAGCGCAATGTGCTGATCACTATCCAGGGCGAGCGCATTCAGCAGGTTCAGGAAAATACTAAGGCTCCGGAAGGCCAGGTAATAGATCTTTCTGACCACACCTGCTTGCCCGGATTGATTGACACGCATACGCATACGCTTTTGCAGGGCGACATTACGGCCGCCGACTACGACGAGCAGTTGCTGAAGCAGTCCACGGCTTATCGGGCGATTCTGGGGACACGCTCTGTGCGTCTGGCGCTCGGTTACGGTTTTACTACCATTCGCGACCTGGAAACCGAAGGCGCCGGCTATGCCGATGTCGATTTGAAGAAGGCCATCAACAATGGAATTATTCCCGGCCCGCGGATGAAAGTCGCCACGCGCGCCATGGATGTTACGGGCGCCTATCCGCTTTCAGGGTATTCGCCGGAAATTACCGTGCCTCACGGCGTGCAGGTGGTGGACGGGGCTGAAGATGGCCGCAAAGCTGTGCGTGAGCAGATCAGCTACGGCGCGGATTGGATCAAGGTATATTCCGATCGCAGTTATTTTGTGCGTCCGGATGGAGTGCTGGATGACATACCAACTTTTACGCTCGACGAACTGCGCGCCATCGTGGATGAAGCGCATCGCCAGCATCACAAAGTAGCGTCGCACGCCATGGCGTTGAATGGCGTACACAACTCGGTTGAGGCCGGCGTAGACTCCATTGAACACGGCAATTACATTGCGGAAGCCGACCTGAAAACCATGGCGCAGAAAGGGATCTTTTATGTCCCTACGATTTACGTTGGCGAGTACGTGGCACAGGGGCGCGCGGCTGCCGGAGCAAAAGTCTGGCTGGAGATGATCAAAATCCATGAAGATACTTTCCGGCGCGCAATGCAGGCAGGCGTAAAGATTGCTTTTGGCACTGATGTAGGCGGTTTTGATTGGGGCATCAATCCGGCAAAAGAATTTCCTTATATGGTGAAGTACGGCATGACGCCGATTCAAGCCATCCGCTCCGCTACCAGCAGCGCTGCGGAGCTGCTGGGCATGCAGAATGATGTGGGCAGCATTACCGCGGGAAAATATGCGGACTTAGTTGCAGTAAAAGGCGATCCGCTGGCCGATGTTGACGTATTGCAGAAGATTGATTTCGTCATGAAAGGCGGCGAAGTTCACAGGGGGACTGGCCGTTAAGACCAACCTTGCAACACTGGATTGAATCTTAAATAGATATGATGCTCTGGATCATTCTCGGCATGGGATGGGTGGCAATACTGTTTGCCGGGATAACCTTATTCCGCCTGGCCGACTATGCCGACAAAAAAGTGCGACGTCTTGCGGAGCGTCCAAGGCAGCGCAAGAAACAAGCTGCCTGAGCATCACCCGCCATAATTTTAATCGTTTTGCTGGCTTACATTCACCAACGTTGCGAATTACTTCGTGGTAACGATCCAAAGCGGCGCAACGCCTGGAAAGAAAGAGGAATTTGTAAGCAGCCCTAATGTTCCATCGGATGACTTGATGCCAAAAGCCGAAATGCTGGAAGAACCGAAATTCGCGACGTATAGAAAGGTGTTGGAAACATCCACCGTCAGGAATACAGGCTGTGGCGCTCCAACAGAGCCATTGGGTTGCACCGGGTAAGGTGAGCCCGCGACCTGCGTCAACGCGCCTGAAGTGGCTTTAAACGCGGAAACGTCATTCGATCCCTGATTTGCCGAGTAAACAAAAGTAGAGGTCGCATCCACGGTAACGCCTTCAGGTTTCGTTCCGGCAGCAAATGGTGATCCTGCCACAGCCGCCAGCGGTCCGCCGGAAACATTGAAGCTGGCGATTTTGTTATTGGCAGAATCGGCAGCGTAAAGGAACTGTCCTTTGGGATCAATGGCAAGTCCCGCAGCGGTTGCGCCGGCGCCAAGCGAAAATGGAGAGCCACCAAGCTCGGTTAGAGTGCCGCTGCTTCCAATCGCAAAAGCTGAGATGTTGCCCGCTGCTCCGTTGGATACGTACAAGAAACCCTGAGTCGGCGAGATTGCCAGAAATTGCGGGTTCGGGGCCACAAGCGAGGCAAATGCAAACGGAGATCCGGAAACTGGACTCAGCAGGCCCCGAGTCTGATCAATGTTGAAGACGGAGATGGAAGCAGGCACCGCAGGTGAGGCTGAACCCTGGTTCAGCACAAACAAGAACTGGCCTGCGGAATTAACTGCCACTGATATCGGATTAGAGCATACAGAAGTGCTGACGCACACAGGAGTAGGCGAGAGAGCGGTGCCAATGGGCGCAAGCACTCCGGCAGTATGGTCAATAGTAAATCCTGAAACGGTGTTGGAAGTCAGGTTGGGTACATAAAGAAAATTTTTGGAAGGGTGCAGTGCAATGGCGGTTGGCCGGGGCGTGGTGAGAAATGAGGAAATCGCCTGCGCTGGCAAATCGCCAGTGGACTTCTCCGCAAAAGCATGGATTGAATTGTCGCCCTGCCCCACAACGTAGACAAATGCCAGAGTTGGAGCAGTAGAACTGCTGCTTGATCCCAGGCAACCGCTCAGAAGTACGACAATGAATAATAACGTTGTGGCGAAGATTGCTTTCATTCGGTGCTTCCTCATTCTGTAAAAGTAAAAATGCTCATTACCGCGCGCAATATGTGCATAAAGACGCTGGCAAGCTGCGAATCAGTCTAGCAGTTTGCCTTATTCTATCAGTTGCGCAGAGCTTGCCTTTTCAGCGCAGGCTGCTTTCATGGGTCCCACAGGACGTTACCAGAACGCCAGTTCCTGGACTTTCTTGCGCGAATAGAGTTGACTAGTGGGCTGCCGACAAGCCAGCATCTTCTTGTCAATGGAAATTGCTCCCCCCGCATCGCCGAAGCGAATCGCCCGTGTGATTGTCCGCGGCTGTGGATTATTTTGGGGCATCTTCGGCTGTCTGGCGGAATACATATTGCGCCGCTTCGGTGGCAGATTGCAGCAGCACACACGCATTCACGTGCTCCATCGCTGGTCGCGGCGGACTCTTCCTCGCATGGGCATCCGCATTGAAGTCACAGGCTCGCCTGCAGTCGCGGGATTGATCGCCAGCAATCACCTCAGCTATCTGGATATTCTGGTCTACAGCTCCATTGCGCCGTGCGCGTTCGTCGCAAAACGCGAAGTGCGCGCCTGGCCTGCCGTGGGATGGATTGCCACTCTTGCCGGCACTATCTATGTCGATCGCTCGCGTCGCAGTGAAACGCATGCCATCCAGCCGGAAATACAGTCGGCGCTCGCGGGCGGCTTGCCGCTTTTCTTGTTTCCTGAAGGCACCAGTTCAGACGGTTCCCGCGTCTTGCCCTTTCATTCTTCTCTTTTCCAGCCCGCGGTTGACCTGCAGGTTCCCGTTTCTGCCGCCAGCATCGAGTACGCCATTCCTGACGGCATTGCGGCCGCTGAAGCTTGCTACTTTGGGACCATGAAGCTGTTCCCTCATCTTCTTCATCTGCTGGGTAAGCATTCCATCATCGCCCGCGTGAATTTTTCGTCCAATAGCTTTCTCTTTACTGACCGCAAGCAGGCGTCACTCAAGATGCATGACGAAGTTGAGCGCCTTCGATTCTCCCGTGTGGAAGTGGCGTAATGACCGTCTATGGTGAATTTTCTGATGTAGCTGCTGAGCCGCCGGTACGCGGCTTTCTGCATGAGCCTGCACACGCCAATGGCGATGCACTCGTCCTCACGCATGGCGCTGGAGCGAACTGCCAAAGCAAATTACTGATCGCCCTTGCCGATGTTTTCACAGAGGCGGGATATCTCATCTTGCGTTGCGATCTGCCATTTCGCCAGTCCCGTCTCCACGGGCCGCCATTTCCAGCCATGGCTGCGCGCGACCGTGAAGGTTTGCGCCGGGCAGTAGACATATTGCGTTCAAGAACATCAGGGCGCATCTTTCTTGGCGGACATTCCTACGGCGGACGCCAGGGCAGCATGCTCGCGGCCGAACAACCGCAACTCGTCGATGGACTCCTGTTGCTCTCGTACCCGCTGCATCCTCCACGCAAACCCACGCAGTTGCGGACTGCGCATTTTCTTCAGCTCAAGACGCCATCATTGTTTGTCCATGGCGGGCGAGATCCGTTCGGCTCGCATGATGAGATGAGCGCCGCGCTGAAATTGATTCCGGCGCAGACGATGCTGCTGGAAATTGAAGGCGCCGGTCACGAGCTGCTGGGAAAGAAAACGGAAGAAAATCTTCCGGCTCGGATTTTGCATACGTTCCGGGAATTTTTCGCAAAGTCATAATTTCAGAAGCAGCGCCTTGCTGGATTCATCGGCAGATTCCCGCAGCCGTCGATTCGCTACAATATAATGTAGGCGAATCGCACGATCACTGACGTGACGAGCCGGAAGCCTTGCCGGCGAACACTCACACGATACACATGGATAAAACGCCACGCCGTCAACCCAAAGTCAGCATCATCATCCTGAGCTGGAATAGTTACGACGTTACCCGCGATTGTCTGCTTTCGCTTAAAAAGATTGACTACCCCGCATTTGAAGTGGTGCTGGTGGATAACGGCTCAGTCGATGGCTCGGGTAAAAAGCTGGCCCAGGAGTTTCCTGACGTAAGAGTTATTTTCAATGAACAAAACCTGGGATTTACGGGCGGCAACAACGTTGGCATGCGCGATGCTCTGTCGCGTGGAACCGATTACCTGCTTCTGCTGAACAATGACACGATTGTTGCCCCAAATTTTCTGACCGAACTGGTTCGCGTAGCTGAAACCGATGAGCGCATCGGCATGGTGAATCCCAAGATTTATTATTTTGAGCCGGCAGACAAAATCTGGTACGCCGGCGGCGAGTATGTCCCCTGGAAAACTTTCCCAACCCATTTTGGATTGCGTGAGAGCGATGTTGGCAGCTATGACCAGACACGGGAAGTTTCCTTTGTCTCAGGCTGCGCCCTGCTGGTGAGGGCCGACGCCGCGCGCAAAATCGGCTTGCTGGATGAGATCTTCTTCGTCGGCTATGAAGATGTGGATTGGTCAGTGCGCACCCTCCGTGCCGGATACAAGGCTATGTATGCGCCTGCATCGATCGTTTGGCACCGTGATTCGTACGTCACCAAAAAGAGCATGGGGTTTGCCATTCGGGATTTCTACAATATGAGAAATGCCGTCTTGTGTGCGCGCAAGTATCTGCCTCGACATCAGCTACCCCTGTTCGCATACTCCATGAGCAAATACGTGGGTTACGTCACGCTCAGGTCTCTTGTACAGGCAGATTTCAAACGGGCAGCAGGTCTTTATCGCGGTCTCTGGAATGGCTGGCGAACTACAATCCCGGAGAAACTCCCCTCGTTATAATGCTCTGGTCAGATTCAGGAAGGGTGGATTCGGACTTCTGTCTCCCATGAGCGAGTTTCTCTATAAATCGGTGGAAGCGCTGGGGAGCAGAATCAAGGGACGGCCTTTCCATCTGGATCGAAACATCCCACTCTCATTATTGCTGGGATTGATGTTGCGTCGCGCCAGCTGGCTCATACGCGGCGTGCTCAAACTTCTATTTCTGCAGCGCCGAATTGCAACTGCGTTCATGGCCGAAGGTGTCAACCTTCGTGGCGCTTCGCTCATCCGCTTTGGCAAAGGTGTGACCCTTGAACGCGGCGTGATTATCGACGGCCTCATGCGTCGGGGCGTAGTCCTGGGTGACAACGTGAAGATCGGTGCTTACTCGGTGATCGTGGGCGCGCCCGCATCCAATCTGGGCGAAGGCATCAGCATGGGCGCCAACTCTGCCGTCGACGCTTATTCCTTCCTCGGCAGCTCCGGATTTATCTCGATCGGCGAAAATGTGATCATGGGCCAGCACGTGGGATTTCATCCGGAAAACCACAACTTTGATCGTACGGATGTCCCTATCCGCGAGCAGGGCACCACGCGCGTGGGAATCACCATTGAAGATGACGTCTGGGTGGGATCGAATGCAATTTTTCTCGATGGCGCGCATGTGGGCAAAGGCTGCGTAATCGGTGCGGGCAGCGTGGTGCGCGGCAACATCCCGCCTTATTCGATTGCAGTGGGCGTTCCGGCGAAAGTCGTGCGTTCCAGAGTCCCCGGTGAACAGGTTCCTCATTCTGAAGCTACGGCTGCAAAAAGCGATTAGTCGCTGGCGTTTGCTACGCCTGCTTTCACCACACGCGGAGAGCCCTTCTGCAATTCATGTTTCGCCAGCGATTCAAGATGTACTTCGTCCGGGCCATCGGCCAGACGAAGAGTTCTCACATTGGCCCATGCGCCCGCCAGGAATGTATCTTGTGAAACGCCAGCACCGCCGTGCGCCTGAATCGCGCGATCCAGCACGCGCAAAGTTACGTTCGGAGCCAGCACTTTGATCATCGCTATTTCCGCGCGCGCTTCCTTGTTGCCCACCGTATCCATCATGTAGGCGGCTTTCAAGGTGAGCAGGCGCGCCTGCTCAATCTCCATACGCGATTGCGCAATGTCCGCCCGCAGCGTGCCTTGTTCCGCCAGCGGCTTGCCAAACGCGACACGCGTTTTCACCCGCTGGCACATTGTCTCCAGCGCGCGCTCCGCCACGCCGATGCAGCGCATGCAGTGGTGAATGCGTCCCGGCCCCAGGCGGCCCTGGGCAATCTCAAAGCCTCGCCCTTCGCCCAGCAGCATGTTCGTTACCGGAATGCGCACATTTTCAAAACTCACTTCACCATGTCCGTGCGGCGCGTGGTCATAGCCAAACACTGTCAGCATGCGCTCGATCTTTACTCCCGGGGCATCCATGGGCACCAGCACCATGGATTGCTGCTGATGTTTCTTGGCCGTGGGATCGGTCTTGCCCATAAAGATGGCGATCTTGCAGCGCGGATCGCCTGCTCCCGATGACCACCACTTGCGACCATTCAGCACATATTCATTTCCGTCACGCCGAATGCTGGCCTGAATGTTCGTCGCGTCCGACGAAGCGACAGCGGGTTCCGTCATGGCGAAGCATGAACGTATTTCGCCCGCCAGCAGCGGCTTTAGCCAGCGTTCTTTTTGTTCCGGCGTTCCGTAGCGAGCCAGCACTTCCATGTTGCCTGTATCGGGCGCGGAGCAATTAAAGACCTCCGGAGCAAGAATGCTGCGGCCCATGATCTCGCACAGCGGCGCATATTCCAGGTTGGTAAGTCCGGCGCCCTGATCGTCATCCGGCAGAAACAAATTCCATAAACCGGCAGCGCGCGCCTTGGGCTTCAGCTCCTCAATCACTTTGGTCGGAGCCCAGCGGTCATTCTCAATTTCCTGGTAGTAGCGCTTTTCATTGGGATAAATATGCTCGTCCATGAATGCGCGGAGACGCTGCTGCAACGATTTCACTTTATCGGTGTAATCAAAATTCATATTGGCGGTCCTTAAGCGCTACTGTGGGCTTCTATAAGGCTAGTCGATCCGTCGTGATTCATCAAATGAATCATTGGAATAGTGTAAAATTTGTGGCGTGCATCTGAGTCAGGTCGATCTTAACCTGTTTGTGGTGCTGGAGGCCATTTACCGCGAAGGCAATCTCACGCGCGCGGGCCGCCAGCTCAAGCTCACGCAGCCGGCCATGAGCCACGCGCTTAAGCGGCTGCGCGAACTGTTGCAGGACCCTCTTTTCATCCGCGAAGGCGCCAACATGGTGCCAACCCCGTTCAGCCGCAACATGATTAATGAAGTTCGCCAGGCGCTGCAGATCCTGGAAGTAAATCTTTATGAGAACCGCAATTTTGATCCGGCCCATACGCGCCGGAATTTTCAGATCGGCTTCTGGGAGCTGATGGAATCCACCATCTTGCCTCCGTTGGCAAAAGTTCTGGCCAAGGCTGCCCCGGAAATTTCCATCACTACATTGCGCGTGAAGCGTCGTGAAATTGAGCAGGAACTGGCCAGCGGGACTCTGGACCTTGTTCTGGATATTCCCATTACCATCAGTGACAATCTTCGGCAGCAGCCGCTGTTTTCCGATCGCGTGGTGGTCATGGCGCGCAAAGGGCATCCGGCCATTGGGCGTGAGCTGGACCTGGACACGTATCTCCGGCAGGACCATGTTCTGGTTTCTTCGCGACGTCTCGGCCCCAGCCTGGTGGACACCGAATTGAATCGCTCCGGCCGCAAGCGCCAGATCGTTTTGCGCTGCCAGCACTACTTTGCCGCGTGCCGCGTTGTGGGCGGAACGGACATGCTGCTGACCATCCCGGAACATTACGCACAGATGCTCAACACTGGTTTCGATCACGGGCTGTATCCGTTTCCATTAAAGAGCCTGCAACAGTTGGAAATTCATATGTACTGGCATGAGAGCGCGGAAAACGATCCGCCAAACCGCTGGCTGCGTGAGCAGATTAAGAAGGTGGTGGACGAAATATTCACTGAGGCTGTGCCTGAAGTGCGCAGCCGGGTGCGCAAGCCTGAAAAAGTCCGATCCAAGCCGCAACTCATCAGGAGAAACCAATGAAGGCAGCAGTCTTGCACGAATTGAAAACCCCATTCGTGATTGAGGAAGTGGAACGGCCCAAGCCTGGCGATGGCGAAGTCCTAATCAAGGTGGAAGCCTGTGGCGTCTGCCACTCTGACCTGCATGTTGCCGAGGGCGACTGGATACAGTTCGGCGGAATCACCAAGCTCCCGCTCATCGTTGGACACGAAGTCGCTGGCAAAGTGGTTGAGGTGGGACCAGGGGTAAGTCAGCTGAAAGTCGGAGACCGCGTCGGCGTACCTTGGATTTACTGGACCTGCGGCGAATGCGACTTCTGTCGTGAAGGCAATGAGAATCTCTGCGTAAAGCAGAAAATTACGGGCGTTACGGTCGATGGCGGCTATGCGGAATTCATTAAAGCGCCCGCAACTCACGCGACGAGAATCCCTGACACGGTTTCATCCGTTCAGGCCGCGCCGCTTTTCTGCGCTGGAGTTACGGTCTATCGTGCCCTCATGCAGGCCAGGCCGCAGCGCGGACAAAGGCTGGCCGTCTTCGGCGTTGGCGGACTTGGACATCTGGCCATACAGATCGGGGTGCATCTCGGGCTTGAGGTTTCAGCGGTTGATGTGGCCGATGACAAACTCGCGCTGGCCAAATCTTATGGCGCAGCCAATACCTTCAACGCTGCTACTTCCAACGTAGTAAAAGAGATGCGTCGTCGCGGCAGCGCTCACATTGTTCTGGTTACCTCTGGCTCCAAAGCCGCCTATGACACGGCGTTTTACTGCGTGCGCCCCACGGGCACTCTGCTGGCCGTGGGTCTGCCGGCGGATGAGATTTCTTTTCCTGCAATCATGATGGCAGCGGGCGAGGTCAACATCAAAGCCTCGGCTGTCGGCACGCGTAAAGACCTAGAGCATGTCCTGGCGTTGGCGGCACAAGGCAAATTGCATTGCCAGGTCGCCAGCCGTCCGCTGGATCAGGCGAACGCTATTTTTGACGAAATGCGCGCCGGCAAAATTCCCGGACGCATTGTTCTAACCATGTAGCCACACGCAAGCAGCGGGGGTGCAGGCTGATTTATATTGGATTCAGGAGCACTTTTCGAGGGAATAGATGAGAGAAGCGGTGGTAGTTACAAGCTCGCGCACAGCGCTGGCAAAATCATTTCGCGGATCGTTCAATGCAACGCGTCCCGACGACTTGGCGGCACACTGTATAAAGGACGTGCTGCGCAAGACACCCAAACTTGATCCAGCCGAAATAGAAGATGTGATCCTGGGCTGCGGACAGCCGCACGGCTCCCAGGGCCACAATGTGGCGCGTGTCGCTGCCATGCTGGCGGAACTTCCTCCCTCCGTGGCGGGAACTACGGTGAATCGTTTTTGCTCGTCGGGCTTGCAGGCCATTGCCATGGCGGCGCACCAGATCATGCATGAAGGCGTGGACGCGGCTATCGGCGGCGGGGTTGAAAGCATAAGCATGGCCGTCCGCGATAGCAGCCCAAATCCGCTCTTGCAATCAACCATGCCGGGAATTTACATGGTGATGGGCGATACGGCGGAAGTTGTGGCCAAGCGCTATAAAGTCAGCCGCCAGGTACAGGATGAATATTCTCTGCTTAGCCAGCAGCGTACCGCGCGCGCCCAGCAGGAAGGCTTTTTCAGCAAAGAGATTGCGCCCATCAAGGTGACCAAGTCTGTGCTGGATAAGAAGACGAATGAGGTGATCGGCAAGGAAGAAGTAGTTGCTGACAAAGACGAATGCAATCGTCCCGACACAACGCTGGAAGGCCTGCTGGCGCTCAAGCCGCATTTCGATCCGACCAGCGGCCAGGGTTCCGTGACGGCGGGCAATTCGTCGCAACTTTCTGACGGCGCTTCCGCCACTCTGCTGATGTCGCGCCAACGCGCAGACGAACTCAGCATCCCTTATCAACTGGTTTTTCGCGGCTTCCAGGTTTCCGGCTGCAATGCCGACGAAATGGGAATAGGCCCAATCTTCGCTGTGCCAAAACTGCTGCGCCGCGCAGGCCTGAAGATGGAAGACATTGACATCTGGGAACTGAATGAGGCTTTCGCCGTGCAGGTTGTGTATTGCTTCCATCATCTCGGCATCGATCCGGAAAAGCTCAACGTGAATGGCGGATCAATCGCCATCGGACATCCTTTCGGCATGACTGGCTCGCGCATGGTGGGCACTATGGCCAATGAAATGGAACGGCGCAAACATCGCTATGGCGTAGTGACGATGTGCGTTGGCGGCGGACAGGGAGCGGCCGGTCTTTTCGAGCGCGCCTGATGATTCTGTCGCTTCGCTCCAAACCGCTTGGGATCGCGGATTATGGCAAAAGTGCTCTGCTCCTGAGGCGAGCAGCTCGCCGCGCAAGCCGGGCTCGCTGCTATATCGACGAACCCGACCGTAGAGACGTAGCATGCTACGTCTCTAAACAACGGAATCGAGAAACTCACAGCACCCAAAATTGAAGGGAGCTCCCAACATGGCTACCACGACCGCTTCTGCCATCGCCAGAAAAGGCGCGGGGTTTCTGCTGGAAGACACGCCGGCCGAAGAAATTTTTACGCGCGAGCGCTTGAGTGAAGAGCACATCGCTATTGAGCGCACCGTGGAAGAGTTCTGGGCCAATGAAGTTGAGCCCAATCTGCCAGCGATCCGCCAGAAGAAGCCCGGCGTCGCGCTGGAAGTGCTGAGGAAGTCTGCTAGGCTGGGATTGCTTGGCATCTCCGTGCCAGAAAGATTTGGCGGCATGGAAATGGACCTGCCATCAGTAATGGTTGTAGCTGAAGTGATGGGCCGCGACGCATCGTACGCCGGCTGGCACTCCGCCCACACCGGCATCGGGTCTTTGCCGATTCTGTTCTTTGGTACGGACCAGCAAAAAGAAAAATATCTTCCACGATTAGTCAGCGGCGAGTTGCTGGCGGCGTACGCGCTCACTGAACCGCTCGCGGGCTCTGACGCGCTGGCTGCGCGTACCCGCGCCGATCTCAGTCCGGATGGCAAGCATTACGTCCTAAACGGGCAAAAGATGTGGATCACCAACGGCGGCGCTGCTGATGTGTTCATCGTGTTCGCCAAGATAGACGGAGAAAAGTTTACGGCATTCATTGTTGAACGCGCGTTTGGCGGCCTGATCAGCGGCGCGGAAGAGCACAAGATGGGCATCCAGGGCAGCTCCACCACAGCCATCTATTTTGACAACGTAAAAGCGCCGGTCGAGAACGTGCTGGGTGAGATCGGGCGCGGCCACGTGATCGCCTTCAACATCCTCAATATCGGACGGCTCAAGCTTGGGCCGGCAGTCATGGGTGCGGCCAAAAGCATTCTTGCCACCAGCATTAAGTATGCCAAGCAGCGCAAAGCGTTCGGTGTGGCAATTGTCAGCTTTGGGGCCATGCAGCACAAGCTTGCGGAGATGGCGATCAGGATTTTTGCTACTGAATCCATGGCTTGGCGCGTGGTAGGACTGATTCAAGCGCAGTTGAGTGGCGCGGAACACGGATCTGCGGAACATGGATCTCAAGATTCCACCAAAGTGGAACTCAAGGCCGCGGAAGAATATGCCGCAGAATGTTCCATGGTAAAAGTTTTTGCCGCGGAGATGCTCGACTACGTCGCCGACGAGGGTGTACAAATTCACGGCGGCTACGGCTTCCATCAAGACTATGCTGTCGAGCGTTATTATCGCGACGCTCGCATCAACCGTCTTTTTGAAGGTACCAGTGAGATCAATCGTCTGGTGATCTCAGGTATGCCCTTGAAACGTGCCGCACGTGGACTTCTGCCATTGCTGGAAGCTGCCCAAAAAGAGCTGGCCGATACCGGCCAAGATGCCGCCGACGATGATCCGGAAATGCGCCTGGTTCGTAATGCAAAAAAGATTGCACTGTTTACATTGGGAGTCGCGCATCAGAAACATGGCACGGACCTGGAGAAGCCTCAGGAAGTGGTGATGAGTCTTTCGGATCTCTTCATGGAAACCTTTGCCATGGAATCCACTTTGCTCCGTTGCCGGAATCTTGCCGCTAACGGCAACAGAACCGCGAACGATATCTGCCAGGTTTTTCTTCGCGACGCCATCAGCAGGATACAGGCAGCCTCGCAAAATGTGCTAAGTGCCTGCTCCGGCAATGATCTGGAGCGACATATCAACAGACTTCGGTCGCTTGCGGATTACCAGCCTGTGAATGCAATCGCCCTGCGCCGCACAATCGCAGAACGCCTTCTGAGTAGCGAACGCTACTTATTCTGACTCATATTTACGCTGTATGCGTTTGTTTCTGGCGTAAAGCTGCATCATTGTGGTAATCTCCGCCAACTTCCGATGCGCGCCTTATTTAAATTCGCGAAACCCAGGCTTACAGTTGCAGAACCGGCAGCAGCGCCGCCTCCAGAACTGCACCAGGCGCAACTGGCCGCAGCTTGCTATGGCCAGCGCAGGGGTGGTGATTTGCATGATTACCTCCGCGTAAGCTCGTCGCGTGTCTTGTTCGTGCTGCTGGATGTAGCAGGACGGCTGGAGCAGAACCGCGCAATTGTCAGCGCGGCGCAAGATGCTCTGCGCGCATTCGGAACACAGCTGCTGGGCCATGACGACGTCAATGAAGCCGATGCGATGATCGAAATCTGCGTGCAAATGAATCGCGCCATCTTGAAAACTGCCGCACGCGTTTGCGCCTGCCCTGTTTTTGCCGCATGTTACAACGAAAGCCTAGGTACCGTTTGTTATGTAAATGCTGGCCACACGCCCGGACTTCTTCGCGACGAAAGCGGTATCTCCGAACTTCGGGCCACGGGTTTACCGCTGGGCCTGTTCTCACATTCCGCCGCGGACGCTTCCATCGCGGTCCTCCGTCCTGATGCGGCGCTGCTGATCGTCTCGCGTGGAACAGTGGAAGCCCGACGCAGAGGCAAAGAGTTCGGATTAGATATGGTCAAAGAATCTCTCCTAAGTACCACAGGACAAAGCGCCCAGGAAATCTGCGCCGCGTTGATGGAAAGAGTCCAGGAGTTTGTGGCTAAAAAGCCTATACAGAATGATGTAACAGCAATTGCGCTGGCTCGATCAGCCGCAGCGAAATCCTTTGCGGCCGACGCGGGCTGAGAACGCTCTTTGCCTGCTGAACAGTAATCTTTTCCTTGCTATATCTCAGCAAAGCAACAAAATCTGGATTTCCATGTATTACCACCAACTCGCCCCGACCAGCCAGGTAAGAACGTTCTTAGCATTGGCGTCTATGAGAAAGCAAAAGATGCCGCACGCGCGGATCAGAAGCTGACAAACAGGAGACGCTTTGCCGTGTAAGCCCAATTGACATATACACTTAGCGTCTAAGCTGCAAACCCCCTTCATTTCCAGCCGCTATCAAGACACCTTAAATCCATCCTAAGGTACATGCCCCAGGTTTACATTTGCTGTGCCCTTGCGACAATTGACGCTCCCTGCCGGTCAAAGTAACTTCAGGGTACCTCCCCACAGGCTTTAAAAGCTTTCCATCGAATGATTTGTAGAAATCGGGCCTTGATTGGCGAATCTCAAGGAGAAAATCTGGTGTCCAGCAGAAGGTCTCAAGCCGGCTTCAGCTTGTCTGAAATTGTGGTGACGTTGGGAGTTCTTATGGTCGGCGGCGGTGTGGCGATCATGAACATCTCCGGCGCATTACGCGGTTCACACGTGGAAACGGCTTATCAGAACACGTTGAATCAAATGCGTTTCGCCCGCCAGGTAGCTATCGACAAACGGACTGTTTGCCGCGTTGATTTCGCTGCTCCCGGCACAATCTCTGTAACGCAGGCTTTTGCTGACGGCAACCCGGTGCAGACCGAAACGATTACTCTCCCGGCGGATGTCCAATACACCATCGTTAACGGAATGCCTTCACCGCCATCACCCACGCCGGACAACATCGGCAATGGAAAGATCGCCATCGATTTTGATCGAGTAGCAGGCGGCAGTGGGACAGCAATTTTCTTTCAGCCTGATGGCTCTGCTTTAGACGCGGCCGGACGAGCCAATGATGGCGTGATCTATTTGGCCCGCCCAAATGAGTTGAACGGCGCGCGCGCCATTACGTTGCTGGGTACAACCGGCCGTATTCGCGGCTGGAGGCTGGGAAGAAAGTCCGGCGGAGGTGTTGTATGGGAGTAGAACGCAAGCCCCGTAAACAGCGCGGCTTTACTTTGATGGAAGCCATGGTTGCCGCCATTGTGCTGGCCGTCGGCCTGTTGAGCGTGCTTTCTCTTTTCGCGTATTCGCTCAGCAATCTTCAGATGTCGCAGGAAGATCTGATTGCGCGAGCGAAAGCCAAAGAGGGGCTGGAAAGCGTTTTCAGCGCGCGCGATTCATCGCAAATCACCTTTGACCAGATCAATAACAAAGCCAATGGCGGAATATTTCTTGACGATTTTTCGCTGATTTACGATCCACCCGGAGCTGATGGAATTGCGAACACTGACGATGACAGCAACAGCGCCAACTCTCAACTGGATGCAATCGTGCTCCCCGGGCCGGACGGCATTCTTGGAACAGGGGACGATGTCCGCCAGACCTTGACCAACTTTCAGCGCAAGATCACGATATCGCCCGTGTTTCTTACAGGAACAACCACAATCAATAACAATTTGCGGCTGGTTACCGTAACCGTTCGATACACCGTAGCCCAGTTTGGCGGCCGGCAGTATCAGGTCAGCGCATATATCTCCAAGTACCGTTAGGAAGCAGGCGTATGGAAAAAACAAGAAAAGGCCAACAAGGTTTGTCGTTGATGGAAGCGCTGGTAGCGATGCTGATTGGCAGCATCGTGCTTGCCGCCGGCGCCATGCTGGTTACCAAGGCACTCCAGATTACGGACCTGGTGACGGTGCGCTCGGAAATGCAACAGGATGGCCGCGCGGCGATCAACAGCATCCTCAAGGACCTGAGCTTGTCCGGAACTGGAATGCCTGTTGGCGGCGTTCAGCTACCCACCGGGGCAAATGCCACAGCTTCACTCTTTGCCTGTTCAAGCGGCGTGTGCTTTCTGAAGAATCACACTTTTCCGGCAAACCACATGTATCCCGTGCTTCCCGATCCAAACGACGGGAACGTTCAACGAGGTGCGCCTGACGCCCTCACCATGGTCTACCTTGATCGCACTCTGAATCTGGGCACGGCTACTAGCATCAACGCCTCGGGCTCGCAGATTGATCTTGCGAATGTTGCGGGAGTGAATATTGGCGACTTAATTATTCTGAGCAACGTGCATGGCAGCGCGATTGGCATGGTGACCAATGTGCTCACCGCCAGCAACGCGCTGGTGTTTGCCAACTCTGATCCACTCAATATTAATCAGCCAAGCGCGGCTAATGGAAATATTGCCGCGCTACAGGATCCCGGTCCGGGGAACAAATATCCACCTACAACGGCGGCCAGAATTCTTGTTATCAGTTATTACCTGCAACAAAGCGCAGGACCGGATGGGAGCTTTAACACTAGCGATGACAACTGGCAGCTGATGCGTCAGGTAAATGGCCAGCAGCCGGTTCCAGTCATGGATGGCGTGGAAAACCTGCAGGTCTCCTATGACGTTTATGACGACACAGCCTCCAGTTCCTCAAGCACTTTGGTGACAAATACCAAGAGCGCGAACAACACTCCCGGACTCATACGCAAGGTAAACGTCGTAATGAACGTGCGTTCATTGCGCGCTGCGGGGCCGGGGAAATCTTTGAGCCATCTCACCCTTGCGGCAGCCGTAAGTCCGCGGAACCTGAGTTTCCGCGACCGCTACAAGTAAGTTCCGTCAACAGTCAGGAGCAAGTATGGTGATGTCTAAAAAGAGTCGTCAAAAGGGCTTTGCTTTAATCGGAGTGCTTCTGTTTCTCGTCTTGCTTTCGGCGATGGCAATAACGCTCTCATACACAGTGCGCACTGAAAAGCGCATTGGCGGGTCCGACCAGGAAGGCAACCTGGCTTACTATGACGCTGAAGCCGGCATGGAAAAAATGACCGCGGACCTGGGCGCGCTGTATGAGAAAACCAAGTCGCCGTCAGCGGCCACCATCATCGCTCTGGGAAATGATAAGCCTGGCTTGCCCGGCGTAGGGTACAACTACGTATTTAACGTAGCGGCGAACCCGGATGGCAGCCCGGCAAGCCATGTACAGACCATCAGCGCAGGCGACTTCGCCGGTCTCTCCGCACAGATTATCCCGATCAACCTGGATGTGACAGCAACCCGTGTCAGCGGCGCCCAGTCACATATGACTCGTGACGTTGAAGTGGCGCAGATTCCTGTTTTTCAGTTTGGCGTATTTTCAGATAGCGATCTGAGTTATTTTGCCGGACCGAATTTCGACTTCGGCGGCCGTGTCCATACCAACGGTGATCTCTACCTGGCTGAAGGAAACGGCTCTACGCTTACATTCCACGACAAGCTTACAGCCCATGGGGAAATCATCCGCCAGACGCTGGTGAACGGCCTTACGACGAGCGGCAACTATACCGGAACAGTAAACGTACCGAAAGCACCGAACGGTTGCGGTACTCCTACAACTTCCTGCCGTCCACTGGCAGTGATTGAAGGCAGCGTGATTGGCGGTAAAGGCAGTTCACCCACGCCCGGCTGGGACACCTTTTCGCAAAGCACTTACTTCGGCAATCTAGTCCACCATGCCGCGCAACTGACGCTGCCGTTTGTCGATGATGGACCGCCTATTGAAATCATCCGTGAGCCGCTGCCGGGTGAGGACCCAGCAGGCAATCTAAGCTCGTCTCGCTTGTATTCGCAGGCGCAGATCAGAGTTCTGTTCGCAGATACGCAAGCCGACCTGCCGGGCGGAGCACAGGCGGGAGATCTTTCCCTGGATACACCCAACACATGTTTTGCAGCAGGCTGCATTGGCTCGGCCAATGAGACTGTAGATCCTCTCTGGAAACGCCCCACCGGCACCACGGGCGACTGGTCTATTTTGGGCGGCTGGGTTCGCGTGGAATTTCGCAAAGCCGATGGCACCTACCAGAATGTCACCAAGGAATGGCTCGACCTCGGCTTTTCACGAGGCCTCCAGACGCCCGACTCAGAACATGGGCGCGCGAACAGCGTTAACGCCAATGCCATTATGATCCTACAGCAGCAGAGAGATTCCACTACGCGCGGAACTCCGATCGCGACAGGGCCCTCCAAATACTGGTGGATGCCATTAAATTTCTATGACACGCGTGAAGGAGAGCGCCGGGAAAACCCACTCACGGGGACTACGTGTTCTGTGGGCGGCATCATGACCGCCACTGAAATAGATGTAGCTAACCTTAAAAAATGGCTGCTCGGCACGATTGGAACGAATGGTAAGAGCGTGGAATCCGCCAGCCAGAACGGCTACATCCTGTATTACGCGGACCATCGCGGCATGCTGGCTGATCCTGATCCCGCTGCCACCATCAAAGTTAAGCACGGCGACTATGGGTATGAAGACTTCGTCAATCCCAGCAGCAGCACGGGCGCGTCGAATAGCAGTCTGGATGCCGGCGAAGACGTGAATGGAGACGGTAAGCTCCAAACCTATGGCGCAGGCAATCTCGGTAATGCATTCGCAATTGCCAATGGAGATCCAACCTTGTCCCTGGATTGCTCCGGTGTGGGCCGTATGAATCGTGTTAGCGGCGCTCGCCACGCTATTGTGATCGAGAACGGAACTCTGGGTAACCTGCCTATCAATTTCCCGGCCGGCACTGGCGGGTTTACCGTCGCCAGTGAAGAGCCTGCTTACATATTGGGCAACTACAATGCCAGCGATGCCGCAGGCTTTGGCGATCCCCACGCATCGTCAGCGGTGATTGCGGATACAGTTACTCTGCTTTCCAAAAATTGGAACAATGAGCAGAGCATGTTCAACCCGCGCTCCGCGGCGGGCACCGCAACTTGCCCGGCCACGGCGTCCCTGGCTAGTGCTGCGGGGAATGGAGCGGGAAGACAGGCTTGCACTACCTCGTATCGAGTAGCAATCGCCTCGGGAAAGAGCGTTCCTTTTCCCCGTCCTATCACGGCGGGTAACGATTTCGGCACCGATGGCGGCGTCCATAACTTCTTGCGCTATCTGGAAGAGTGGGGCGGCCAGACCTCAAACTACGAAGGCTCGTTGGTAAGCCTTTATTTCGCTCAATACGGCGTAGGCGCGTTTAAGTGTTGCAACATGGTCTATAACCCGCCAGGCCGCAATTATTCTTTCGATCTCGACTTCACCGATCCCAGCAAGATGCCTCCGGGAACGCCGCGCTTTATCGATGTGGTGAACGTTGATATGGTGCAGGATTTGAAACCGAGATAGGCAGAGAGTTACTTCAATCCTACGGAGAAATGCGTGTGGCCATAAGTGCCGGTCATTTTGATCGGCACTTCTGCCCCAGCGCCTTTTTTCTTTTTCTTGTAAAACGGATCAATCACTTTCAGGAAGATTGATTTTGCTCCGGTGGAAGCCTGTGAAACGGTTGCAAGCATGCGCATTTTGCCTCGCATATTCACACGCTTGGTCAGCAGGCTATACGTGCCTTTCATGTCAGCGTCAGCGCCCGGCACGGCGAATGAGACCGGCGAAAATGTCGCCACCCCGTCTTTCAGTACTACGTCTCCCTTCAAGTCCGTCAGCACGCGTTCAAAGCCATTCTCATCATCATCCTGATCGTGGTCCTTGTCTTTGTCCTTCTTCCCTTCCGCACGTTCACTAAGCTGGTCAACATCCTTTTGGGTATTGGCTGACGTGAAGCGTGCGCGATTGATACTGAAATTGCCGGTGAGGCGCACTCGTTCCTTGAACGGCCTATGTTCCGATGGCAGAACAATTTGAGTATTGAACACAACAGGCCCCAGCACAGGTGAGGCTTTCGCATCGGAAAAAAGAAGTATCAAATCCTGAGTCTCGCCCTGACCATGCGTGACGTCAAGACTTACGGTCCTTGGTCTGCCGGAAACGCTTGCATGGGCGATCAAATTGGTATTGCCCAGCCGGGCCTCAAGCGATGGCAAAACCAGGTCGCCATTTTTCATGTCCAGCAGCCCGCGAAATTTTGTGTTCAGATGAAACTTGTGGCCGCTCTCTTTCACTTCAAAGTCCGGCGTGTCCGCGACGCCCGCCACGTTTAACCTTTCCAGATTGCCGGAGAATTCACCGCGCGAAGAGACTACCCCGCCCAGAGCTGCAAAAACACCCAGATTTGCCCGATTTAAGACGTATTTGCCTGAAATTGCCGTGCTTCTCACTCTGCCGTTTTCGTCTCTCCATGGGCCAATGGTCCCGTTGGATTCCACCTCGCCCGGCGGAATGGGAAGATGCAGTGAAACTTGAAAAGGCACTGTGTTCCCATTTCCGATGTTGTGGAACTGCGCATGATGAATCTGAAAAACGAGTTTGTTCCCACCTGTATTACGGGTCGCAACTTCAAGCACAGCGTCATCAGCCCGAAGCTCTTCGATAATGGTCTGATCACTACCTGAGCTCGCCTCACTATGCAGACTGGCGCCGCCATGGGGCACGTGAATGCGCAGACCATCTGCGATGATTCTTCTGATCCGTCCCGGCTTGCTCAGCAATCCAGAGAGCGTGCTTTCGATGGTCAGCTTACGAATCGTAATAATGGGATCGGCAGGGCTTTCTCCGGGCGCGAAAGTTTTTTGCCGAATCACAACGTCATCAGCCACACATCCTGGAAAAGGAAAATAGATGCTGTGAAATCCCCGAATCTCAACCTTTGCGGACGATGCCCGCTCCAGCCGTTTGGTCATGGCTTCTCTGGTAAAGGGCCACTTTGCCGCCATTAGCCCAAGAAATATGACGGCGCAAATCGAAACAGCCAATAAAATCCAGCGAAACCTTTGGGCAGATGTCCTCGCCGGCGTTTTCTGTTCCGGAAGTGCGACTTCTGTTGCCATGGCCTTCTAGTTGGATGCTGAATTTTAAAAACTTTGAGCAGCCGCTCTCTTTTTGCGTGAATGAATCGTGAGGAACAGCATGACAGTTATTCCAGCGGCAATTTTCGACTGCTGGTAAACTGTTGATACCAATCACGCGGAGGGATGTGTGAGCGGTTGAAACAGACGGTCTTGAAAACCGTTATACCTGAAAGGGTATCGGGGGTTCGAATCCCTCTCCCTCCGCCATCTAGTCTGCAGCTCAGAGAATGTTTCTCTGATTCGACCCGAATCGGGCCGCCTACCGCGCCTTTTCTGGCTTTCCTAAGGTCAAAATGCATACCGGGGGCAGCGGAGAAACGCATTCGGGGGCCGCAATGCCGACAAAGCCGTGAAGCCGAACGTCTAGCAAACAGCTTAAGCCGTTAGCAGGCAAACGACGAGCCGCTCACGCCGCACGTTGGACTTACATGAACAGTGCCGGCTGGCGGGTGAGTGGAGATTCAACCAACATTTCACCGACACCTTTTCAACAATTCATCTTGGTTGCTCCGGCATGGGGACCTCAGCTGCCGGCACTGCAACAGCAGACTGTTTTTCCATATAGCCGATCAGCAGGTCCGTAGTTGCGGCATCGAAATGCAGGTTTGGCATGCGCACATCTTTGTATTTTTTCAAGAGGGCGTTGGCCAGAGGATCGCCGCCGTCCAGCAGCTCCTCCGGCATCTGGACGATTTTCCGGAGCCATTGGGGATCGCGGATCCTGGTCAGGCCCTTCAAATCGGGCCCAATGGATTCGCCGCCCCCAATCGTGTGGCAGGCCGCACATTGGGTGAAGAAGATGTACTTGCCATGATCGTCGTATTTGACAGGGGGCGCATTGGCATAGCTCTCGCCCGATGTCATTTTTTTGGCGCTGGTCCAGCTATTCATCCAGTCGCCAATCATGATGGCCAGGAACCGCGGGTTATCCAGGGCATTGTTGCGCAGCCACTGTCCGGTAGCTTCATTGCCCAGCAGCAGATGAGGCGAGTGGCCGTCGCGATCACCCGGTATGGGGTCTTGAAACCCAAGCTTCTTGTTGATCAGCGTGATGTCTTCCTTCTTGCCGGTAAGAAACAGCCAGCCCGGGCCTGCGTGATATGTGTCGGCATATTCTTTCATGGCCGCCGGAGTGTCGCGTTTAGGATCAATGCTGATGGAATAAAAAAAGATATCTTTGCCCACGCGGTCGCCGAGCATCTTCTGCACCTGGGCCAGGCGCGCGGTTTCCAGCGGACAGATATCAATACAGTGGGTATAAAACTGTTCAATGGCCACGGTCTTGCCCTTGAGCAGATCGTCATAAAAATGCAGCTTACGTCCGAACTGGTCAGTCAGTTCGACGTTGGGAAAATAATTGGCTCCCCAGTGGTTTTCATAGGCGGCCGCCGGGGCTGAACCAACAGAAACAAGAATTGTGGACGCAAGAATCATGGCGGCCACGCCGGCAAGACTTGCCCAACTCTTTGATCGCAAGATGGGTCGCATCGCAACTGCTCCTTTCACGGTTCATTCGGACTTTGAAAAAGCCCGGCGGGCCGTTCCGCGCTGCCACTCACTGTTTTCAGCGGATGTGAGTGGGAACGCAGTCGGGCCTGCCGGATTTCCAGTGACGCTTTAGCCAGCGTCTCTTCAGGCCGTCGGAAGGATTTCATCCGGCGGTATGAATGTGACACCCTGCGGCGTGCAGATGGGCGTCGGGAGCGGAGAAAGGAACGGAGCTCCCAATCCTTTGGTCTCCCAGCGCACCAGCATGGCGTTGTCCTCATGGACTGTGTTGTGGCAGTGCTCCATGAACATGCCGCCCCAATCGCGGAACTGCATGGTAATGGTTACGCTGCCGGCCGGACGCAGACGATATACGTCTTTGCGGCCCTTTTCCCACGCCGGCACGTTCGCAGCGCTGCCGTTGCGGGCCAGGACCTGGCCTTCTTCAAAGTGGATGTGAATGGGATGGTCCCATCCGCCGCCACCGTTGCGCAGTTCCCACACTTCGCGCGTGCCATATTGCGGCAGAGCGGAGATGCGGCCGAAGCACGCATCCAGCGTGGCCCCGGTGTTGTCTGTCTTTACTCCCCATGGCCCAGATTGGCCGCCGGCGCCGGTGAGGTAGCACGTATCAGGGTTCGACAGGTTCTGTGAAGCTCCGGCGTTGAACTCAAATACGCGGGTACGCGCAACCGGGATGTTCGACAGGTCGGGGTTGGGAATTAAAACATTAGGTACGTTGCTCTTGTCGGGAAGCCTCGGATTCCGCACAACACGAAACTCCAGGATCTTGCCGACACAAGGATCGTTGGACTTGCCGGCGAGAGCGTCGGCAACGGTCCGGTCCGCCGAAGGCTTCTTGCCGTCCTGGTGCTCGCACAGGTTCACCAGCCAGACTTTGTCGCCGACTTTGATACGACTGGAGGTAAAGTCAATGACGATGTCGTACCGCTCGGCGATGCCCTGCTCATCCAATTGGGTGAGCACCACCGGGTTCGGCAGCAGATTGCCGTCATTGGCGATCTGGGTGATCGGCAGCGCGGTGCCAGTTGAATCGACCAGGCAGAGTTTGAAGAACCGCGAGACGCTGGCGTTGAGGATGCGGAAGCGGTACTTGCGGTGCTCCACTTCGAAATACGGCTTGTAGGCCAGGTTCACGGTCATCGCGTCGCCCAGGAACCCGTCGAAGTCAAAGATATCGAAGTACAACTGTCCGGTGGCGTCAAAGGCCTTGTCGGCCACCATCAGGTTGACGTCGTAATCCAGATTTCCGAAGTCATTGGTGGTGCCTGAAGGCAGGCGCAGGTTCACGCCGTCAACGATCAACTCGTTGCCACGGTCAAGGCCGCTATAGATGTTGAACATGGCGGCATTGCCCTTGTAGACGTTCTGCGAGGTAAAGCTGAACATGTGGTCGTGGAACCAGTGGGTGCTCATGGTTTCATGCCAGTCGCCTGGGATATTGATGAGGCCGCCGCTGCCGTCAGGGGTGCTGGCCATAGGATCCGTGGCACCGGTATTGAAGGAAGTGAAGCCGCCCAGTTTGATTGGCCAGTGATAGTCATAGAACTGGTTGGGGAAGAAGAACGCACCGGTAAAGCCGTCATTCTCCGCGCCGTGGTGTCCGTTGTGCTCATGGGTGCTGATGGTATTGCGGCCGAAGCCGTTGTTCTGCGTGACATCCGCGGGCAGCCTGTTGAAATGACGGAAGAGAATCGGTTCGCTGTACTTGCCCAGGACGAGCTTCGGTGGAATGGTTCCATTGAAAGTCCACACCGAGTTGACGTTCTGAATTGGCATGGATGGGTGGAACGTCAATGGAATGGGATTGGCCGGGTTGATGCCGGAATTGAGGCTTGATGGGACCTGAGGATTGTAGATCGTATTTGTCTTGGCCCCTTCCTGTGTGGCCACGTAGGCTACCTGAGGCGGGAACTGATTAAACGACTGGTGCGCCCAGGTGTCTCCCGGAGGACGGCCTTCAATTGGGCCGGTTCCGCCACCTAATAGTGGATCAACTGCTTGCTGTGTCTGGTTGGCAGATGCCTGCGCCAGCGGATTCAGCGCTGTTGGCGACAACCGCGGCAGGACATCAAAGCGCGGCATGGCCTGGCTGAAAGGCTGCGCGCCAAACAGTGGGCTAGGGTTTGCGCCAGTAGGAATGGTTCCATAGGCGCTGCTGACGAACGGGTTCAGGCCGTGGATTGGCGCCAAAAGGCCGCCGGTTGTAATAAGACCCATTTTTATCAGGTCGCGCCGGTTGACCTGGCCATGAGAGAACGCTTTAACGATTTCACTGCGGTTCTGGCGTGCGTTCTCCGCTTCTCTTACGCGTGCCCGGGATGCGTTTTCCGGAAGGAAAAATCCATCTTCTCTATGTTGTTTCATTGTGGCTGTTCTCCGTCTTTTGCAGTTTTAGCTGCGTCAATGGTCGGCCGCGATTTCTCGCCGCCTGCCCGTGGTTCCGTCACCCACCCGGAAGGGGGAATGCCGAGTCTGTTTCTCAGCAGCTTGGCTGGGGTTATTGGTTAAACGCGTTTGCTGCCGGAAGCAGGTAAACCTGAAGCGCGCTGGTTGCCGTTTTCAGATAGTTGACTGTGAATCAGAACGTGGTTCTTGCTGATACTGTTGGAAAATACTTGTTCGCGATGGGACCCGGTATTCGGCTGCCGTCTTCGGGCAGATACTGAATTTTGAAATTGGCTTCTTCCAGGAAAGTGGGCTCGGTTGAGACTTGGGCGAAAATCAACTTGAATCTCCCCGGAAGAGGAGCCTGCCGCAAATTCACAAACAGAATTCGCTGAGTAGCGGAACATTACCAATCCAGAGTTGTTGCTGTCTGTGACGGTGGTCACGAGATAAGGGTGATTTAAGGATTTATTTTTTCGACCACCCAGGCAGGCGAAATCAATTTTTTCTTCGTAGAGCCGGTGTGCGTTAGAGACTGGCAACCCGACATCTCTTAAGCTCGTGCCATCTACATTTTCCGGAAGAAAAGAACCATCTGTTCTACGTTTCATATAGCTGTCTCTTTGTGTGGTGTAAGGCCGTCATCTCTCTCCGCGCGCCTATGGATGGTCTTTCATGAACGCGAGCGTATGCAAGTTATCTACCGTTTGCCCCACCGTGGTCACTGTGCCTTTGCGAATATTTACCATCACAAGGAAAGTGCCGCTGGAGGGAATTGACGAGTCAAAGTTCAGCCCGTAGTAGTGGTTGTCGATTGGATTGAAATCGCCAATGGCCGCATTGGTTGCCGGAGATAATTGCTTTGAAGAAAGCACCGTCCCATTCAAGGGATTGAGCAGGTAAGCGGTTTGAATCAAACCACCGCCTACAAACTTGGGACTATCGATATTCCACAGGGCATTCAGATCGCTGAACGAAAGACCATTCTGGGAGGTGTTGATTCCTGTGTTGGTGAACTCAGTCGCGATGCCTGTGGTTTTATCGATCCTTACGTAAGTATCGGTGACTCCCGGACCGAACTCGTCATACCAGCCGGCCATGCTTCCGAAGGAATCAACCGTGATGGAGTGGATGGGAGAACCCGAGGATCCGGGATCGATGTCTAGCCCGAAATTGACGACGCTTGCATTAACGGGCGTACCGGCTCCCGTGTTGGGATCGATCGTGATCAAGCCATGGAAGTGTGTATCTCCAAGGGCCGTTGTCGCGTACAGCGTTCCGGATTTGCAATTTCCGGCGGTGCAATCCCAGGCCAGCCCGTTGACTGTATAGCCCACAGGACCGATCGTCCTGATGAACGCTCCAGTTTGCGGATCAATCTGCACCAGCGTGCTCGTTTGAGTGCATGGACCACCTGGAAATGCGTTGAAGCATGCCCCGGTGGTTCCCAGAAGAACGGGTTGTCCGGGCGGCAGGGCTTGCGCGGAAGCCTGGACACCTATCGCCAAGATCGCTCCCGCCAGCAGTGTGGTTAGTGTCGCGAATCTCCATAATGTTTTCATTGCTAATTCTCCTTAAGCCTGGGGTGATGCTTTGGTACCTGGGTGATGCTTGAAGATGCCGGCGGTCGAAGAGCAGGTTCGCTCTTCGACCGCCGGAACTGTCTTACTGCCGGATTTTGGTGATTACTGAGGTCGCCGTCCCTCCCTTCGACGACCGGGCACTGATGGACACGTTAGTGCACAGCGGCGGTGTTTGATATACGCCACCGAGATTGCAAGCTGGCTTCGGTGCGCCAACCACGTCGATGATGTAGACGCCGAGGGCGCCGCCGGTGAAGAGGTTTCCGACCCCTGGGGGGGTCGCCGCCGGGTCGGGGTCATACATCCAGACACCTGGAGCCGTCTGAACACAGGGCGCAGCGTTAACTTCGCACCTGTACGGATTCAGGAAGATCTGGATGGTCGGGTCCGCGGTAAGCTGCGTGACGTTGACGATCAACCGCTGCTTGCCGATACGGTATTCCGCCGCCGTGATGCTGAAAACGTCAGTGAGAGTGACCGTGGTGTTTACCGGCGCTGAAAGCACACCGGCAGAGTTCATGGCCCTGATAGTCAGGGTCACCACGCTGGGTGTGGCCGGAACGTTGAAGGATATGGCCGCTTGGGTTGGCCCGGTGGGAGTCACACACAAGTTTCCTTGCGTTACTCCACCAGCGCAGCCGTTGGTTGGGAACAGCAGCGTTCCCACCGGGGACTGCGTTACGGTAAAGGTGAGCGGCGTCAGCCCGCCGGGATCAGAACCGGTGACCAGCATACTCACATTCACAGTATTTACAGGCACCGAGATGCCCGCCACGGGATTGACCGTGGGCGGCAGAGCCGCGGCGACGTGTACGGTTGCGGTGGCGGTAGAAGGACTACCGGCGCAGGCGTTGGACACCGTGAGTGACGCGGTTACGTCTTTCGCCACTCCAGTCACGGGCGCCGTGTAGGTCGGCGTGGCGGCGTTCAGCGGGTTGATGGTTCCATCACCCGGCGCTGGCGCTGCCCACAGGAACGTGAGAGGCGTTGACCCGGTGGCGCTGCCGTTCAGCGTGATCGACCCTCCGGAAGCAACCGTGTACGGACCGCCGGCATTGGCTACTGGCGCGTTACAGGCAACTGCCGGATTGATGGTCACGGTGGTGGAAACCGCCGCCGAGGCGATGCCAGCGGCGTTCGTCGCGGTGACAGTAACCGTGATGGGGGTGCTGACCAGCACGCCAGCAGGCGCGGTGTAGCTAACAGTGGCTGTGGTATTCCCGGTGGAGTTGATCACCAGGTTAAGTAGAGCGGGCGTCCCGGTCTGGCTTACCGACCACGTGAGCGGCACCGCTGGTGGAACATTGGGATCAGAGGCCGTGACAGCGAAACTGCCGCCCGATCCGGAATCCACTGCCTGGTTGGCGATGGGATTCACCGTCGGAGGCGCCGCCGCAGCAACGGTTACTGTAGTGGTCACCGTTGAAGGCCCGCCGCAATTGCTTGCCGTAAGCGTCAGGATCACCGGAGTCAAGACCGCAACCTGGGGCGCTGTGTAGTTCGGGTTGGCGACGGCAGGATTATCGAAGGTTCCTAAAGGAGCCGTCCAGGCAAAGGTGATGGGCGCTGTTCCGCTGGCGGTGCCAGCCAGGGCAATGGTTCCGCCCGAGCTAACTGCGTAAGGACCACCGGCGTTGGCTGTTGTCGGTCCACAGACCGGGGGTGGAACAACGTTGCTGGGCCAGGGATTGAGCTGCCCCACCTGCGTTCCCGCAGCGGAGGTATATCCGCCCTGGGCCAGGAAGGGAATGGTGTTGAAGTTGTTCTCCACGATCGGGGCGCCCGGGACGTTCTCCGGGAAGATGTACTCCAGGATCGGAGCATGGTACTGGCCGTAGACGATCCCGTTGGCTGACCGGGGCGATGCAGCCGTGATCGGCGCGGTAAATGCGCCTTGGATGACAGATCGCATCTCGCGCGGCGGCGGCAGGAAGGTGCCTGCGGCGTTCATCACGCAGCTCCTGACTGTTGGAGCTCCGCCAAAGGCTAGACACGGTGGACGAAAACGCCAGCGCCCTTTGACCGCGCCAGTCGGTGGACCCGGATCAACGCCGATGGTGCCAAAATCGCGATCGGAGGTCAGCCCTGTGATCGCGTTGAAATCGATCCCATACAGGTGGATGATTCTCTGCGCCAAGAGCGAGGTATCAACGTCAGTGGTCATGCCTTCAAATCGCGTGCGAATCACCGCTTCGCCGACGCCGATAGCCGTCAGTCCTCCGGTGCCGATGATGGTCACCTCCGTCGCAACATAAGACGGGTCGGTGCCGGCGAACGTGTAGATGGCGGTGTTGTTGGAAATGGTGTGAGCGGAAATGTAAGTGTTAGCGATTCCAGGCCATGGTCCAGCCGTTGGGCCGGCCGTAAAGCCAGGGTCCGCAACCAGCGTTCCCGCAAAGGTGACCCAGTCGCCAATTTCGAAAGGTGCCTGGGTGCTTGGATCAGGCGCGCCGCCACCCGGAGGTAGCGTTGTGAAGTTGGTGCATCGGGCGCCAGCCGTAGCTGGGTTTAGACACGTCGCGAACCCCACCAACGGCCTCTGTGTGACAGGGCACAGCGGATCGTTGGGGTTGCCAGGGATGTTCGGATCGGCGATGACACGCGGCATGCACATGGGAAAACCCGTGGCGGACGCGATCGTGGGGTTGTCCTGGTCTGCGGTGAATCGCGGATCAGGAGATTGCCCGCGGCTGTACCGCCCAGTGCCCAGCGCGACATCTCCAACCGTGGTGATGACCGGATCGTTGAGCTGTACGCGTGCGCCGTCGGTGCAGTTACCTAGAAGGCCTCCCACGCGCATTTCGCCAGTGGCGTAGTTAATGCAGTTGATGAACCCGGCGCCTGTATTCAGGCCTTGTTGGGAAATGCTAATCAACCCGGCAATGTACAAGTCAGCACCGGCGGGTCCGCCAAGGACGCGGTTGCCAACTACATGGGCCTCGTATGTGGTGAGAGGCGCTGGAATGTCGGCCAAGGCCATGCCCGTGGCCGCTCCTGTATAGGGTGCCGGAGCAAGGGCAAAAAGTTCTTGCCATGTAAGGGCGCTCGCGGGCAGGATCACGATGGTTTCTGACGGCACAATGATCACATGGCCATTCACTGTAATCGTGCCGCCCATGTGTGCTCCCACACCGGGTCCGGTTCCCGCGCCACCCAGCGTGGCTACCTGGATGAACCCGGTGATGTCAAACTGCGACGACGCAGGTACTGGCAGCTGTGCTACAGCAACACTCGCCATGGCCAGAAGGCTAAAAAGCAGGACGGTGGCAAAACGGAAAGGTGTGTTTCGGGTGTAACTTTTCATGACTCACTCCACTTGACTTTGACTTGGCCCGTTTTTAAGTTCCACGTCCCTGGCTTGGCTACAGGAAGGACCTTTTAAATGAGTTCATGCAGCTGGCTGGTACGTGGCCGGACTGCAGCAGCATGCCTCACACTTGAAATGTGGGCCATCCGGTGAAGTTGGCATTTTGGGGGGGGGAATCCCTGATTGGGGGTTAGGGAAGGTGCGTTTCCTTGATTTTCAGGTCTGGCGGCGGCAAGCGGCGGTTCAATCCGGGAAAGACCGCGATCTTAGGATTGGATTAATCCGATTCGTATGGCATAACGGACTAGCCCGGCAGTGTCATGGATGTCGAGCTTTTCCATCAGATTGGAACGGTGTGATTCAGCTGTTTTTACGCTGATTCCGAGCAAAGTAGCAATTTCCTTGGTGGTTTTTCCTTCCGCCACCAGTTGCAGCACCTGGCGTTCACGGTCACTAATGGGATTGCCGGCCACTGGCGTGTTCTGCAAGAAAGCCTGGACGATTGTGCGGGAGATGCTCTGCGTCAAAAACATCTCGCCCCGGCAAACTGCGCGTAGCGCCTGCACCAATTCACTTGCGGCCCTTGTTTTAAGCACGTATCCGGTCACGCCCGCGCGCAGGCTTTCCAGGATCAGGTGATCTTCCGTGTGCATGGTGAGCAGCACAACTTTTGTGCGCGGATTGGTTTTCATGATCTCGCGTGCGGCATCCACTCCGTTCAGGAGCGGCATGGATACATCGAGGATCGCTACTTCAGGAGGGGTCGCCTCGCATAGCTTGACAGCCTCATGGCCGTTGGAAGCCTCACCGACGATTTGAAATCCTTCCCGCTCCAGGAGCACTCGCAGCCCTTGACGGACTATCTCATGATCGTCAGCCAGCAACACTCGAACTGCCATCTACGCGCACCTCTTATGTGATTGAACCCACAATTTAAGACAAAAGGGAGTCCCCGCTGATTGCCCTGAGATAAACGGATATCTGAGCTGCCTTGCCTTGCAGCTTACACCCACGCGCAAGAATCCTTTCCTTAAAACCTTAAAATCTCCACTTTCAACAACATCGAAGAATGCCGGATGCAGAATGGAATGAATGGTTTCAGCGGGAACCAGGTCAAAACGGCTGCGCCCAGCCGCACCATTATTGCTCGCACATTAGAATCTCTAATCTGTTCCTAACCCATTTCTAATAGTGGAAGCACCAAATCGCGTTATAGTACGGATATAGTTCTGAGGCGGCGGAACTGCTACTGGCTGCATGAGAACAAACTCAAAAGGCCTCAGACGATCGCCGACTGTCTCATCCTAACTAGTTAAGCCGTGATTCCCCCTTGGATGGAGCGCAGGCATGAGCCAGGACCGGAATACTACTGTGCCCGTGGCGTCGAAATTTGTGGCGGCAGTTTTGCTCATCAGCCTTACCGGCATCCTTATCTGCTGGAGGCTAGCGGCAAACACTGAGCGCGCCCATATTCAGAGAATGACTCATCTTGCCGCTTCTGCGGTTGCGGCTGATCTCCGTTCTGACATGGATGCATGGCTGCTGGGGCAGGTCCGTCTGGCCAAAATGTGGGAAATCGACGAGCCCAATTACGACCAATGGATGGCATTTGCCAGTCTCTACATTGAACATCACCCCGGCTGCCTTGCCATTGAATGGCTTGATCCCAAATATGAGGAACGCTGGATCGCCAGATCTTCGGGCGAGAAGACTCCTCTACCCGGCAACGGAATGCGTGAACGCTTGCTGCAAAGCGCACTGCAATCCAAAGAGCCGGTGCTTTCAAATCTGTTCAATGCGCCCGATGGCCGGAAGCAATGGCTCACGATTGTGCCTATCTATCAAAAAGAACAGTTTAGGGGATTCGTCCTGGGTTCTTTTGACGTCCAGCGTTCTCTTGATGCCATGTTTGAAGACATCAAAGGCCTGAATTTTTCCGTTGCCATTGAAGAAGACGGCATAGAGGGATTTCGCCTGGACGGCAGCACAACTAAAAACGAGCAGGAATGGGCGCAAACCATAGATGTACCTCTTCAGAGGCGAACATGGCGTTTGAAGGTCTGGTCCAAGCCGGAAGCCATGGAGGAAATGCGATCAAATCTGCCGCTGGTGACGTTATTCGCTGGCTTGAGCGCTTGCCTGCTGCTGATTGTGATTGCGCGGATGGTGGAAAAATTAAGAGCTGAGATTGCAGAACGCAAACGCATGGAAGCGTCCCTTCGTGCCTCTCAAGTCCGGTTCGCCGGCATTCTAGCGATTTCAGCGGAAGCCATCATATCGGCTGATGTGGACATGCGCATCACGCTTTATAACCAGTCCGCGGAGAATATTTTTGGGTTCTCCGCCAAGGAGGCGTTGGGCCAATCCCTGGAGATATTGATCCCCGGCCACTTCCACGCGGCGCACTCACGGCATGTGGCGGAATTTTCACAATCGGCAAAGCAGAGCCTGCACATGTCAAAACGTCGAAGGGTGTTTGGCCTGAGGAAAGATGGGACTGAGTTTCCCATGGCGGCTTCAGTATCACGGCTCGATCTTGGCGAGGAAAAATTTTTCACCATCATTTGCAGCGACGTAACTCAAGAGGTGCGCGCTGCCGAGGAACTCCGCAAGGCCCATGATGGACTGGAACTCCGTGTACGCGAGAGGACCGCGGAGCTGGAGACCAGCAACCAGTCACTGCAATTGGAGATTGCCGAACGCAAACAGGCGGAAGAGGAAATTCAGGAGCTCTCGCGCCGGATGATGCGCGTGCAGGATGAAGAGCGCCGCAACCTCGCTCGCGAGCTGCATGACGGCGCAACCCAAAACCTGGTGGCCGTCACCTTGAACCTCTCCCGAATCCGGGATGCCGCTCTGGAAGACCCCATGGCCCGCGTCGAGCTGAGCGAATGCATGGAGTTGGTTGAGCAGTGCACCAATGAACTGCGCACGGTCTCTTATCTCTTGCACCCTCCTCTGCTGGAAGAGCTGGGCCTGGAGCGCACTTTGAGGGGCTACGTGGAAGGGTTCGCCCGGCGCAGCGGCATTGCCATCATCATGAATGCCCATGGAGATTTGGACAAATTAGGTTTCGATGTGAACCTGGCGGTATTCCGTATTGTGCAGGAAGCGCTTTCCAATGTTCATCGCCATTCTCACAGCAGCACCGCAACTGTCCTGCTCGCGCGCGACGACAAAGATCTTCTTCTGGAAATCACCGATCAGGGACGCGGCTTTCCCGGCGGGATCAACGGCGGAGGCGTAGGCATGGCATCCATCCGCGAGCGGATAAGATTGCTGAAGGGATTGCTTGATATCCGGACTGGCCTCCAAGGCACTTCCATCACGGTCCATCTGCCCCTGGAGCATTCCAAACAGCCCTCTTCCCGGACTGCGACTGTGTAACTTCGCTCTGCCAAATTTGTGCTTTGGTAGAAGAGCGGCCCTTAGCCTTCACCTTTAGGTGAGGGTGAGCGTAGCGATAAGCCGAGTGTGGAAAACAATAAGCCTGCTTTAAGGGGATATTCCGCGGTTCTAACTGTCCTTGCGATACAGCAGCTCGCGCATGGCCTGGCGGCGGGCTTCGTTGGCGTCCCTGGCATTTTTGCGTTCGACAGCGTCCATCCGGCCTTTAGTTGCGGGCTCAGCGGTCTCTGTTTCACTGCACGCGGGACAGCGGTTGGCAAAGCCGGGCTTGTCTGGCTTGAGTTCAAACTCCTCAGAACAGACGGCACAAACTTTGATCGGAAATGGCATATTGCTTCTTATGATGCACCCCAAGGATACAACGAAAGTTCCGAGGGTAAATTGTCATCCCTCGCAGGCGAGGGCACCCATTCGACAAGCTCTGGGCAGGCTCTGCGCTCCACAGTTTTCTTTGTTAAGCAGATCCCTCACCCGCGTTGCGGGATTCGGGATATCGCCCGGCGGCTCAGACGCCTCCATAAACGGCTCTACTTCAACTGCGGAATCGCTTCCAGCTCTTTCTCATCAATCTTCTTGATGCCGAGATGCTTCTGCAGCCAGCGGTCGCGGTCGAGACGAGCAGTGCCGTTAAGCGCATGCGGAGCGTCATAGAACTCCATCTTTTTATCCTTGGCGCTGAAGCGGTCAAGATATTTCTGGGCCTCGGCTTTGGTGATGGGATCGCCCGAGGCAAATTGCAGGAAGATGCTTTCACGGTCAGTATGGCCGAGAAAATAAACGGGATCGTCCCACGCGTACTCGCGGAAATATTCATGGACGTTGTCCGCGCCTACCTGTTTGATCTGCGCCATGCGTTGTGGATCTTTGCTGGCGAAAGCCTCTTCCTCGTCGGCATAGCCGCTGGCCATGAGCACATAAGCGGTGATGCGAGTTTCCACGCCGGCCAGGATCGCGCCCACATGCGCGTCCCAGCTGTGGCCAACGTAAGCGATACGCTTGTGATCGACGTCCGCGCGCCCGTAAAGCAAGTCGATGGCGCGGCGCAGATCGATCACCTGATGGACGGAGGCTTCACTCTGCTGCTTCACCTGCTCCAGCGGACCAGCATCGGTCTTGGCTTCAACCCATTCGTGGCGGACCTGCGGTGCGTCAATCAGCAGAGACACAACGCCGGAGTGGGCCAGCGCCACGGCTTCGTCAAGAAACTCATCTTTGTTGGCGAGAGGCGAGCCTTTCATGAGCCAGTGTCCCCAGATGATGGCGGGAAACGGTCCGCCGCCCGGAGGAATCAGCAGATAAGCCGGCACTCGGTCACCGCTGGCGCCGGCATAGTTGAGTTCGATCAGCCGGACTTTGTCGCGCTTATGCACGTCAGTCTCGCGCGTTTCCAGGCCGGCGTGGCTGTCATAGTCAAAGCGCGGCAGCAGGTCAGGATATGAAGGCTTAGGCGGCTCCGCATTTGATTCCGCCTGCGCAAGTTGAGCAGCAGGCGATGAAGAGGGCACCGGCGTCGACGTGGGACTGGGCGCGGTGTTTGATCCCGGACGATTCAGTGTTGGCCGGTCTTCAGGCGTCGGAGTAGATGACGGTGGTGGAGTTGCTGAAGGCGATTGCGCTATGACGGTGGCGATCAGAAGCGACAAAAAGATGAATGACAATAAAGTCCGCATGAATTCAATCCGTGTAAAACGTGCTGTTAACACTGTATCGCGAAGGCCGCATTTATGCCGGGAAACGTGATAGTTGCTCCGGCTGTGGCGCGGTGCTAATCTCAAGCCCTCATGGACCCTATGGATGCCACAAGGCCCACACGGAACTTTGGCCCAGCCAATCCGGAAACTTTTTTCGCCGCGCAAAAGCGTAATCGCCGCGCCACATGGCGCATGTCCGCGCTGTGTACGTTTGCCGCATTCATCATGGGCATTCCGCTCACTCTGGTGCTTACGCCGCTGCTGTATGCCGGCACGCTGATAGTGGCTGAGATCGTGAACCATTTTTCTCCGCTGCCGGCGGATTTCTGGCGGCAAGCCAATGATCTGGCCAAGCTGGGCATGCGCGTGGCCGACTACGTTATCAACCAGAAAGGCACGCTTGATCCCGGCGAGCTGACGGCCGGTCTTATATTAGTGCTGCTGCCGGGCATGGCCGTTGCATTTGGATTGTGGTTCGCCATGCTGGCGCTGTTTCGGCATGGAGGCGTGGGCGGCACGCTGGCCAGCATGAACGCCCGTGAGCCTAATCAGGCTGACCTGAAAGAACTTCAGCTTGCGGACGCAGCGCAGGAAATGGCCATCGCCGCTGGACTGCCTGCGCCAAAGATCATGCTGGTGGATTCCATTGGTGCGAACGCCGCTGCCGTTGGCACTTCGGCGCATGACGCGCGCATCGTAATTTCACGCCGCCTGCTTGACGATCTTGATCGCGACCAGCTTCAAGCAATCCTTGCCCACCTTGTTGGATCCATTGGCAATGGTGATTTGGGAATCGCATTCACCGTAACCAGCGTTTTTGAGACTTGCGGCCTGTTGGTAAACATTATCAATGCGCCGTTCGGCAAAGAGTCACGCAGCCGATTGTGGCGTGTGGCGCGTTACATGCTCGGAGGCGGCGCCCCGGAGAAGCGGGCAGAGGACGCAGCCGAAATCGCCGAATCTCTTGCAACTTCACTCGACGGTGACACGCCGGACATGGACCAATATTTCAAGAAGGGCAATCCCGGCCTCATCAAGAAAGCTTACCGGCTGGTAATGTTTCCGCTCGTCTTCACCAACATGGCGATTGAGATTACGCTGTGGTTTTTTCTGAACCTGCTGCTCGGTCCGTGTATGGCCATGCTGTGGCGGACGCGTCGCTACCTGGCCGACGCAAGCTCAGTTGAGCTCACGCGCAATCCAGACGCGCTGGCCCGCGCGCTGCAATGCCTGAGCGAAGACAACACCGCCTTCGATAGCGGCGATTGGGCCACGCATCTTTTTGTGGTGAATCCCAAGGGTGATAGCGGACTGCGCGGCCAGCAGCCCAGCCAGCAGCAAATGTCCAAAGCCATTCAGGCGTGGGCATCCACGGCCCACATGATGTCGGCGCAAGATGCGGCGAATCTCTTTGACGTGCCGGTTGTCGCGCAGGGTAAGACTGGGAGTGCAGCTGGAGTTACAGGAAATGACTGGCCCAGCGTGCGCCAGCAAATCATCACCACCGTAAAAGCTGCAGCCATGGGCGATCCGCAAGCTATGGCGCGCATGCAGGCAATGGCAGAGATGATGGGAGAAAGATTACCTATCGGGCTTGGTGAGCTGCCCAAGTTTGCTGATATTCAGGCGGCCAGCCGCGGTGACATGGCCGCGATCGCGGGGTTGAAACAGGCGCAGCAAGGCAGGCGGCAAGCGCAGCCAAAGCGCGGTCAGTCCGGCCTGCAGATGCAAAGCTATCTTTCCTTTCATCCACCGCTGGTAAAACGCGCTAAGCGATTGCAGAAGATGGGATCGCACATGATTGCGCCGGTAAGAGCAGGCGGATGGGTGCTTACGGTTTTCATGACCCTGCTCTACGCGATCATTGTGCCGCTGCTCACCGTGGCCGGCGGTCTCATGCTCATGGTGATTGCCATGTTGATTAGCATGAACCTGATGCTGTTGGCAGTGTGGCTAACCGCGATCCATTGGTTTTTTGTCTGGCTGAATGGCAGATGACGCTTAAGCCGCGATCTCACCGGGCGAGAGTTCGTCCACATAGCACCACATCCACGCTTCGCCTGGCTCAATGGAACGGATGAGCGGATGTTTGCTGCGATGGTAATGTTTGGTCGCGTGCTTGTTCTTCGATGAATCGCAGCAACCAACGTGCCCGCATTCCAGGCACAGACGCAGATGGACCCATGTATCGCCGGTCTTGATGCAGTCTTCACAAACATGGGTATCGGTGGATTTAAATTTGATCTGCTTCAAGTGGCTGCAACTCTGAGCCATTGTTTCTCCTTATGTCTTCCCTTGTGCCGCTCCTTATGCCGCACCGGCGGCAGGTTTGTCGATTCGTTCCAGCGATGCGCGGTCCCACTTCGCCAGGTTCGCGCCAGCTTCATAGGTGCTCTGCAAAAATTCCAACACCGCTGCAGTAGGTGAATTCGCGCGGCGGGCGTCTTCATGCATCAGCAGAAATTCACCCAGTTGTTGATGATAAAACGCCGCTGCGGGACGCACTTTTTGCTCTGCAAAGCCTTGCGGCGTGGGCGCGGCATAGCAATAGAACGCGGCATCTGTCACGTCGCCGCCGCCAGTCCACCAGCCCGCGCTGATCACCTCGTGTGAATAGGCTTCCTGCATGATCTTGCGCAGCACCGGATCAGGGTCATTGCGCGGCGGGGCCGACCGTCCGGAAAAACGCGTGACCGCCAAATCAAAACTGCCCCAGAAGAAATGTACCGGGCTGGATTTGCCGACGAAGCGAGAACGAAAGACCTTAAATACGTCGTCCACGGAAACCAGCGTCCGCCAGAAGCGGCGCGCATACTCTTTGTCGTATGACGCGTGAGTTTTGTCCTGATCAAAAGCGATGGGGTTCGCGATCTCTACCGGCATATGCCAGATGCTTACGTCGATTTTCAACGCCCGCAGAGCGGACATAAATTCCTGGTAGAAATCGGCCACGGAGCGCGGCCCCAGCGGAATGATTTTAGTCGCCGGATCGCATGTCTTGATAATCAACTGGTGTTCGAGAAAATCAAATTCAATTTCAAATACGCGCTCGCCGTAAGGAATGGCCGAGGTTGTCAGGCCGCGCGCGCTCACATAAAGCGCAACGTTCCACCAGTGATTGGTCTTAGGAGTCAATGCCAGCCGCACTTTGCCGACAATCTGCGTCCACATGTGCAGCGTGTCCCGCGTATCTTGCCAGGCGGAAAGAGGTAATGCAGGCCAGCAAACGGGCGAATCGGAAATAGCAGTCTTGTCATTCTGCACCATTACTGCCTCCACAAGACTCAAGTATAAGGGCCAGGTCTTCGCAGGCGCAAAAGCAGGGCTGATGTTGAGCTGATCTCAAACGCGCTGGCCTCGGCGATCAACCAATACATCTGGTGTTAATCAATCTCGCGAACCGGTCGATGCGCTGCTGCCAACGCGGTTACCAGCAGCACCAGAGCGCCCGCTATAGCGAACATCCCCGGCAGACTCCACTTGAGAGCCACACCGGCTGCGGCGAATGAGATAGGCATTAGACCAATGCTGGCAAACATGATAACGCTCATCACTCGTCCCAGGAAGGCGCGCTCAACACGCTGCTGAAACCAGGAAATGAGATGAATATTGAGGAAGCCGGATGCCATTGCCGTCAGCAAGAGCACTGCAGACATGAGCCACAGGTGATTGAGTATCCCCATCGCGCTGAGGCTTATCCCAATTAGGGCGCTGACACCCAGCAGGAGGAGCCCGCGTTTATGATGTTTTCTTATCCCGGCAAGTAGCATGCCGATAAGTCCTCCTGCGGCCAGTGAAGAGGTTAGTACGGCAAAAGCAAGTGGCGATCCGAACTTCTCTTTGGCGACCCACGCCAGGCTCACGCTCATGGGCCCAGCGATGCAGAAATTGATCATGGCAACTACAAGCAGCAAGGAGCGGAGGGCCACGTCGGCGCCAACATAAGCCAGTCCTTCCTTGATGGAGCGCCACATGCCTTGCCGCGCCGCCGACTGCGCTTTCGGCGGATTCGGCAGCTTCCATAATGCACCAATGATAAACAGGAAGCTGATGGCATCAATGATGAAGGCCATTGCCGTCCCAAACATTTTTACTACCAGGGCCGCTGGCGCAGGCCCGACTAGCGTAGTGATCTGCAAAGTTGACTGCATCACAGAGTTCGCCGCCGGAAGCTGCTCGGGTTTCAGCAAAGAAGGCAGCAGGGTCTGCGAAGCAGGGGCATAAAAGGCGTCGGCCGCTCCGAATCCCAGGGCAAGCAGATAAAGGTGCCAAAGCTGGAGGGAGTGTAACCAGACGAGCACGCCTAACGCTGCCACCAGCAGCGTCCGCAACCACGCTGTAGTAATCATGATTCTGCGCGCGGAGAAGCGATCAGTAAGCGCGCCTCCTAAGAGCATCAGCACAGCGCGCGGGACCGCGGCTGTCATCAGGATGGTGCCCAGAGCAACGGCCGAGCCGGTGAGCTGGAGAATGAGCCACGGCATCGCGACCAGATAAAACTGGTCTCCCATCCAGGAGATGCTGTTTCCCATCCACAACAGGCGGAAGTTGCTATTGCGCAGGGGATGTTGCGGTGAAGTCGGAGCAGAAGATGAAGGCAAAGTGGCGGCTGCCATAAAAGTTTTCCTTATCAATCAGGGTTGCGTGTCAACTCGCCGGTCTTGTCATCGAGAAGTGAATGTGCCGCACGCAGCCACTCCGCCAAGTTTGCCCAGGGGCGTTCCGTTTCGGCTTCAGCGAAGGCGGTCGATTTCTTTTTGCCCCAGCCCAAGCCCCAGCCTAAAGACCGGATGTGTGTTTTCACGCGCAGGAAAGTCCTGCATTCATCGCTCTACCGGCGGCTTGTGTATTTGTAACCATCCCTATCTCCATCAGGGTTGAATCCGGTCCATAACCGCTGCCTTTACGTCGGCGCTTGCCTGGAGTGATCCACAGACTTTGAGCGACTTGATGACGGCGCAAGCCAGCTCTGGAGTCACGTCGTCAGAAAGCCGGAGGATGCCTGTCACGTTGAGTTCCAGTTGTTTGCCGGCGGCGCGCAGCTTTTCCAGGCTCTTGCGGTTGTGCATCGCAATGCCTGTTACAGTCAGGCGGTCCGCCGCCTGCCCGATTTCAACCCCATGCTTTTGCAGCAACTGATGAGCTGCCGATCGCATAAAGTCCCCGCGGCTCGCGTAAAGCCCTTGTTCCACCATTAAGTCCACTTGATGAAGCTCTTTCGCGTCCATGGTGATATCAAGTTTTTGCAGTTTCGAACCGGTAAAAGCGCCTGCTCCAAACTTTCCGATCAGGCCTGCCATCGCTATAAAACGCTCTTTGCGTTCCGCCTTCTTGTCCTGCTGCTCACGGTTTTCCATCGACAACGCCACCCCTTCGTATGTAAATGTAAATTTACATTTACATAAGTGTCAAGTACAATCTTGCTAATTGGTATAAATATTTCCTCATGGCAAAAAAGACTCTCGCACCCCAGCAGGAGCGCAGCCGCGAATCATTGCGGAAATTACAGAAAGCCACGGCTGAAGTTCTGGGCCAACACGGCGTGGATGGCGCCACTATTCCGCGCATCGCGCACCACGCCGGCCTTACTCCGGGCGCCATTTACCGGCGCTTTCATGATAAGGACGCGCTGCTGGAAGCCACCATCCTGGGAATTCTGGAGCGGCAGGAAGAGAGAATGAAGACCGGACTTACGCCTGCCACTGCAGGGCAGATCCCGCTGCCGGTTTTTGCCGAGCAGGTCATCCGCGGCATGGTCTTGAGCTATCGCGTGAATGCGTCTTTACTGCGCGCCATGCGGACCTTCGTGCAGAGCCGCGCCAGCACTCCTTTTTACAACAAGGCCATGAAAGCAGAGAGTCGCGCGTTTGAACACGCAGTGGGATTGTTCATGGCGCATCGCAAAAGCATCAAGCATCCTGATCCCCGGACCGCGATCTCCCTGGCGTTCATGATGGTCTCCAGCACTTTGTTTGATTGGGTGGTGATGCCTCTGGACGTTGGCGCGTGGAAATCTTTTCTTCCCAAGGACGATCAGGCACTCAAGCGCGAGCTAACGCGCGCGTTCCTAAGCTATCTGGGCGTGGACCAGAAAAAGAGCGGCTAGCCGCTGATACAATAAAGGTGAGCCAGCGCATTCCATGCATCTAAAAGAGTGCAGGCTTCTATTAATCTCCGCCATAATTTCTGGCTCCGGGAACCAAGTTACTCTATGTTTGAAAATCTTCAGGAAAAGCTGCAACGGGCGTTCAAGAACCTGCGTGGACAGGGCACGCTCACCCAGGAAAACATCCAGGAAGCGCTGAAAGAAATCCGCATGGCGCTGCTGGAAGCCGACGTAAATTTCAAAGTGGTCAAGACGTTCATTGACCGCGTGCAGGAAAAAGCTGTTGGCCAGGAAGTAATGACGGCGCTTTCTCCGGCGCAGCAGATCGTCAAACTGGTGCACGACGAATTGGTTGAAGTCCTGGGCAAGGACACCGCGAAACTCAAATTTGCATCGCAGCCGCCTTCAGTGATCCTGATGGCGGGACTCCAGGGTTCCGGCAAGACCACCACTTCCGGCAAGATTGCAGCGTGGCTCAAAAAGGGCGGACACCGGCCCATGCTCGTCTCAGTGGACGTCTATCGGCCTGCGGCGCGACAACAGTTGAAAGTCGTTGCTGAAGCCATCAAGGCCAATCTGTACGAAGGCAAAGTTGAAAACGCCGACACACCCACAGTCGAGCGGCTGGCTAAAGAAGCGCGCAAAGAGGCCATCAACAGCGGCTGCAATTTCCTGATCGTTGATACCGCCGGCCGCCTGCATATTGATGACGAGTTGATGTCAGAGATGCAGTCGCTCAAGAAGCTCCTGAATCCGCAGGAAATCCTGTTTGTGGCCGACGCCATGACCGGACAGGACGCGGTGCGCTCCGCCGATGAGTTCCACAAAAAACTTTCCATCACCGGCGTGGTCCTTACCAAGATGGATGGCGACGCACGCGGCGGCGCTGCGCTCTCAATACGCCAGGTCACCGGCCAGCCGATTAAGTTCATTGGCGTGGGCGAAAAGTATGACGCGCTGGAGCCCTTCCATCCTGACCGCATCGTCGGCCGCATTCTTGGCATGGGGGATATCCTTACGCTGGTTGAAAAAGCGCAGGAGACCGTTGACCAGAAAAAAGCGCAGGAGTTCGCGCAGAAAGCGTTAGGCGGAGAAGGTTTCTCGCTGGAAGATTTCCGCGACCAGCTACGCCAGGTAAAGAAGCTGGGATCAATGCAAAGCATCATCAAGATGCTGCCCAGCATCGGCCCGTTCGCCGGCATGCAGAAAGCCGCCGACTCGGTGGATGAAAGCCAGATCAACCGCGTGGAAGCCATCATTAACTCCATGACGCCAAAAGAGCGCACGCACCATGAAATCATCAACGGCAGCCGGCGCAAACGCATTGCTCGCGGGTCTGGGACCAGCGTGCAGGAAGTGAATCAGCTTCTGCGCCAGTACGCCCAGATGCGCAAAATGTTTAAGGACATGGGCAAATCCAGCTTCAGCCGCAAGTTGGCCGGAATGAAGCTGCCCGGAATGATGCGCTAAAACATCCTTACCACTGATGACACTGATCGGACTGGCCGCGAATCAACGCGAAAGAACGCGAATCAAGTTGACTCGGTAGGAATCGACCGATGCGCCTGTATTCATGGCCTAATTGTTTTTGCTTTTCTCCGTGCCTCCGCGTCTCCGTGGTAGATTTTGGTTTTCATGGCTCTCAACGACCAACTCAATGCACTCACCGCCAAGCTGCGGGCCATGGTTCCCGCCGAGCGTTTGGCCGTTGTCGATTGTGCGGCAGAACAGCTCTCTCATTCCGGGTTGGCGGAGGGCGCGCTCAAAATCGGCGCCAGTGCCCCGGCCTTCGAACTTCCTGATGGCGATGGCATGCTTTGGCGCTCGGAAGACCTGCTTCGCCGCGGGCCGCTGGTGATTATCTTTTATCGCGGACGCTGGTGCGCTTACTGCAACGCGCAGCTCGCGGCCTTGCAGGAAATTCACCAGCAGATTGCTGCCACAGGCGCTTCGCTGATCGCCATCTCGCCGCAGACACAGAAGCACTCATACATGACGCGTGACATGCACAAGCTGCGCTTCCCTGCCCTGAGCGATCAGGGAAATCAGGCGGCGCGCAGATTCGGGCTGGTCTATCGACTCTCGCCGGAGTTGCAGGCGATGTACGAGAGCATCATGACGAAGCTGCCCGGCTATAACGGCGATCAGAGGTGGGAACTTCCACTCGCGGCTACGTACGTGGTGCAGCCGGATGGAAAAATTTCATGGGCCAGGATCGACGCTGACTGGCGCCGCCGGCCCGAACCAGAAGAATTGTTGCGGACTCTAGCGCCGTGATGAGTCGGCCAGGCCGGTCCTTACCGGAGTGTAATTATCGGAGCGAACGCGCCTAATCGCCAAAGCCCTGCTTGCGCATGTATTGCAGCGTGGAATTCAGGCGTTCATAGTCCTGATCACTCAGCGCAATAAAGCGGAAGGGATACGTGCAGGAACCAACCTGCGCCGGCAGAAATTCCACCAGCCCACTAACGGGGCCGGAAAGTGTGTTCACCTTGGCTTCAGCAATGGTAGCGCTGCCGATGCTGCTGGTAAATTGGGCCAGGCCGCCGGTAAGAGAAATCTTTTGCAGCACCGCGGAAACCTGATGGCCGCCGAGGTTGAAACGAATCGATTCATTGTTGGGGACGCGTACTCGCGGAGAACGTATCTTGGTTTGCGTTTCCATTTGGGGAAAGTGTGGCATGAAGAGATCATCGTCTCTTTATGCCAGGCGGGAAAGATTACCTAAGCCTATGTCGCTACGCTCCAAATCGCTGGAGTTGGTGGATGAACTAAAGTGTTGCTTTGCCCTTTAGGCGGCTCAGCGCGCAAGTCGGCCTTGCCGCTTGGCTCTCAAAATCGCCGCGCTCCTTTAGGTGCCTCATCGGCAGCGGTGTGAGTTGAATACAATAAGGCTTCATGAATTTGCCGGTCGCCAAAATGCCAATCGATGCGCTGTTCTCACTTGTAGATTTTCTTGGCGTGTTTGTGGGCGCATTCGGCGGAGCGCTGGCGGCTGTCCGCGATACACGCTACAAATACGATCTGGTTGGGGTGACCGGACTGGCGCTGGCTTCCGCGCTGGGCGGCGGCATTACGCGCGACCTGATCCTGCAGAAAGGTCCGCCGCTGGCGTTTGCCGATGTCCGCTACCTGATCACCGCGCTGGCGGGCGCAGTGATTGGAATGGTGTTTGCGCACCGGATCGGCAAGAACACGGAGCGGGCCATCATCTTTATCGACGCGGTCGCGCTAGGCCTGTTCGCCGTTGCCGGCAGCACGCGCGCGCTCAATGCCGGAATGACACGACTGCCGGCATTCCTGCTGGGCGTGACGACAGCCGTGGGTGGTGGGTGCATCCGCGATGTGCTGAGCGGGCGTACGCCAAAGATTTTTGAACACGGCGAGCTTTACGCGATTGCCGCAGCTTTTGGCGCAGCCATGTTTTTATTGTGCGACGCGCTCAAGCTGCCGCGTGAAGTTTCGACGATTGTGGGTTCGGCGTGCGGCTTTGGGCTGCGGTTGCTGGCGCTGCGGTATCACTGGCAGACAAGGTCGATCAGGACGGAGTGAGACTAAACCACCCATTCGACTCCCCTTTCGCAGGCTCGAGTCGCTCAGGGCAGGGTATGGAACAAGCGGGATTAGTCGCGAAGAGCGGCATAAAAAATAACCGCGAAGGGCCTTTGCGATCTTCGCGGTCAAGCTTTCTTCGCTGATAGCTGAACGCTGACGGCCAAAAAAACGGCCAGGCTCTTTTCAGAACCTGGCCTGCGTGTCACCGCTGTTTTTTCCATTTCACTCCTCTTACTGTTGAGGATTACTTGCCGGCGCTGTTGGCGTTGCGGGCTCCGTGGTTGCCACCACTGGGACTGGTTCAGATTTAATCTTCACCGTGGTCATGATCCGTTCCAATTTGTCGAAGACCTGCAGATGGTCGACCGGCTTCGTTGTTCCCGGAGCGTCTTCCACGCCAAGCGCGAACTCATAGCACGCACCATTCTCAAAGTGATGGTAATAGCGCGCTTCGCTCTGGTCGGTAAAGCTTTCCGTCTTGGCAAATTCCACGCCCAGTACGTTCGTTTTCACCGGCGCAATCGAGTCGTCATCGGCGTCAACCGGTGGATTGATCGAAGCGTCCGTGCCGTCAACCGGGGGATTCACCGCAGCTTCCGCCGGCTCCGGCACAGAGGCAAACTTGCTGCACTGCTCCGCCGTCAGGCCTTTGTTCACGCTCGTCTTAAAGTATGAGGAAGCGCGCGTTCCCGGCAGCACCAGCGTGGTCAACGTTTCGCCGCCAGGCTCGGCAAAGTTCATCGCTACAGGATCAGGCCATGCTGAATCCTTGTTGTCTGCGTCCGGCGTCAGCATGGTGTAGGTCTTGGGATAGCGGAATGAAATCCCGTATGTGCTGTTCTTGTACGTCGCGGTTGAGGCGCGCTTGATCGTCTTTTTCTTTTTCTCGATCACCGCTTCCACTTTCTTCTCCGGTTGATCTACCGGCTGGCTTGTCGCCGCGATTGGGCTTGCCGTGTTTGGTCCAGAAACATTCTGGCTTGCGGGATTGACTTGCGCATTTTTTTGGGCTGAAGAACAGCCGTTAAAGTCGAGCACCACCATCAGCGCCAGCACCGCTGTTGCCGCGGCGGTCGCTGCGCCGCCAATCATTCGTGCCCGTCTGGTTGAACTGCTTACGACTGGAGTTGCGTTGAAAGATTTCAGGTCTGCCATGTTTGTTTCACCTCCGCCGCCCTCAAGGCAGCACTCTTCTCTATGGCACGGAGGCAGCCATTCATGAAACACCTGATTCTATGCGGGTTAGCGCTACTAGCGGACAATGCGGCGCGTGCTGCTGAAAACACGGGTGTGTGCCGCGTGACACAGCCTTGGCTATTGAAATGAAAAAAGATGATCGACGCCGCGCGCCTTGGCGTTACTTTGCTTTCGTCCAAACTACGTCTTCATTATTCCGCCGGTCGATGAGCAAAATCGCCTTGCCGTCATCGTCGTGACCAAACAAAGTCCGCCCTTCCACGCCTTTGCGAAAGAAAATATCGCTGGCTTCCGGAATGAGTTCTTCCCTCGGACGGCCATTGCGCGTCGCATACAAATGTCCGGCTTCCACCGTGACCATCATCGTTCGTTCCGACCCCAACCGATACGTACCGACATAGCTTGGGAATTTGCTGGTGTCCGCTTTCCCCACAGCGGGATCTTCGTAATACCGCAGCACCTGTCCCGCTACGATCTGCCATTTGCCGCCTCGACGCATCCACGTGTCAGTCTCGTGATAACGCGCAGTCAAGTTCTGCCCAAAGATCGTTTCAGTCTCGTCTAGGTCATAGCTCAGGATTGCCACGTCGCCTTCGATATGGCTTTTCGACCGCACCAGCTTGATCGTGCCGGAATAACCTTTTGGCATCGGCTGGATGTCCTTTACCAGAGCAGCCTTGTCCATGTTGCGGCCTTTTTCGTCAAAGAACATGGCATCGTCCGCAAAATATTTCTTGAACGGCTCCTGATTCCCCGGAGCAATGGAGTCAAACAACTCCTGCGTGCGCCGCACCAATTCGTCCTGCGTGATGGCGGGTTCATCGGCCATGCTGTGCATTGCCAGCGCCGCACCGCCCGCCAATAGAATGATGATGGCAAAGATCTTTTTCGTCATGAGTCTTTCCCCATCTTGGATTTTATCGATGCACTTCAAACAATGGAGCGACCATGATCGTTCGTCCGAAAGAATGTAGCACCGGCTGAGTCACTACCACTCAGAATGTCGCCCTCTCATACGCGCTGAAGGTTCAGCAGTTCCGTCCCGAGCTGCTGAAATTTCTTGATCCATCTCGCCGTTATGGTGAAACGGCCGGCTTGCTTCAGTCACTATCCATACAGCCAGATCTGTGGAGCAAGCTGCACGGGAAAATTCCAAGCATGGTTGTGCTGCTCCGGTAGAGAATTTATTGCGCCCCGGTCATCAGTTGCAGTGTCTAACACTCTATTAATTGACTGGCCCCGATTAAAACCGTTTTGCAAGTTTTTACGTACGTTTACCAGAATGAGGGAGTTTTTAGATGTTTCGCAGTCGAAACAAACAGAAAACCATTGAACGGGCCACCGAATACGCCAGCTGCAAAGATTTTCAGCGGATTTTCAATGAAGATATGGTTGGGCTGCACCGTCTTGCCTTTTTGCTGACTGCAGACCACGCTAAGGCCGATGAATGCTTTGTGGCGGGCCTGGAAGATAGCATCCACGGCAACCCTGTTTTCCGGCAATGGGCGCGTGCATGGAGCAAACGGGCCATTATTCAGAGTGCGATCAAAGCCGTTGCACCTCTGCCTGTACGCCATGGCGCACTTCACGAAATGACGGACGCGCAATGGCACAACGAGAATGACGTTGAGAGTATTGCGGCTGTTGTGGCGTCCTGGGAGCCGTTTGAGAGATTTGTTTTCGTGATGGCTGTGCTGGAAGGTTATGGGCTGCGCGAATGTGCTGCTCTTCTGGCTTGCCCGGTGCAGGATGTAATAGCCGCAAAGTCGTGGGCGATGCAGCGCCTGGCGGGCCAATCAGGTACGGAAGTTGTTTCTCCAGACCGCGAGTACGTTCGCCGAAACAAGAGCTTTGCCCGTGTCCAGGTGGCGTAAGATTTCTTTTTAGACACCACTCTCAGCGTTTGCGATAACTGAAATCAGTCCAGATTTGGATAGCCGAAAAACCGTGACAGTGTAGTTGCGTCGCACCAGTTCATGCGGCGTGATGGTTGGTTCATCAAACACTCTTACGCGCTGACCTTGTTCGCCGCGATCCCTGCTTCAACGCCCTTGTGCATTGCCGCAATCAATGCCGGCTCCTCTTTCAGCAGCGCCGGGGTTGCGGTGGCAAATTCGCTTTCCACGTTGAGCCAGCCCTCGGCGGCAAGCTGCTTTGCCAGTTCCAGCATTTTTTCCCGCGAGAAATTTACATACTGGCAATCATACGGATGCGCTACGCTCGCTGGCGCTCCCTTGCCTGTCTTGGCGCTGAGCCAGAAGATGCGAGCCTTCAGCATCTCTTTTACGTCCTGCTCCTGCTGCGTGGGGAACTGAATTTTCTTTTCTCTAAAATTGTAGAAACGGGTGGTCACATGCACAGGCTGCAGCTTGCCGGACTTCACAAACGCCAGCTGCCCATTATCGATCGTTTTGCGAATCGAGTTCACCACCAGGCTTTCCGCGTTCTCCGGATCCAGTGAGCCAAGCGCATCTTTCATCGTCTGCGTCATTCCGACGGCCACTTCCACGTGCAGGCCGTCTTCATTCCCCAGCAGCTCAGCGCGGCCATGCAGAATATGCCAGTCAGCGCCGGAGGTGGAAGGATGGAAAGGCCATTTCAATTCGGAAACGTGGATCGGCACGCCCGACAGAGTCACAAAATGTAAAGGACGGTTTCCCATGGATCAACTCGCATCAAGAAGTTACGAATCAATAAATTCTAAACGAAATCGATAAATGAATTCCCAGCAGAAATGCTACTTCAGCCGTCAAGCTTCCAGTCGAAAGTTTTTCAGAACCCTGCTTTGAACGATCTCTAAAAATGCGAAAGCGAGGAGCTTTGAATTCTCCCCGCTTTGCACAAACAGTTCGCGTCAAGCCCGGCAGCTCTACGCCGACTTCATCATAAAGAACGTATCTACGTCGGCGTCAACGGTGGGCAGGTTCGCAGCTTCATCTTTCAGGCTCTGGAACAGGATGGTGCTCAGGTAGCGCTCGCCAAAATCCGGGACCACCACCACAATCAGCTTACCGGCATTCTCTTCACGCTGCGCCAGCTTCACTGCCTGCGATACCGCTGCGCCGCCGGAGATGCCGATAAAGATGCCTTCTTCCTTCGCCATCCGGCGCGCTGTCTCCAGTGACTCGTCGAGCGTTGCTGTCATCACTTCATCAATCAGGTCGGTCTTCAGCACGTCCGGCACAAAACCGCCGCCAATTCCCTGTATCTTATGCGGCCCCGGCTTGCCTCCGGAGAGCACCGGTGAGTCCGCCGGTTCCACGGCAACAATCTTAAAGTCCGGCTTCTTGGGCTTGATGTATTCACCCACGCCGGTAATTGTGCCGCCAGTGCCCACGCCGGAAACAAAGATATCGACCTTGCCGTCCGTATCGTTCCAAACTTCCGGCCCGGTCGTTTCGCGATGGATCTTTGGATTGGCCGGATTGGCAAACTGCTGCAGGACCACTCCATTCGGCGTGTGCTTCAGCAACTCATTGGCTTTAGCAATCGCGCCTTTCATGCCTTTTGGCCCGGGCGTGAGGATAATTTCCGCTCCAAGCGCCAACAGCACCACCCGACGTTCCTGGCTCATCGTGTCCGGCATGATCAGGATCAGCCGATAACCCTTGGCCGCCGCGGCAAATGCCAAGCCAATGCCGGTGTTTCCGCTGGTGGGCTCAATCAGCACGGTCTTGCCCGGCTGTATGCGCCCGGCTTTTTCCGCTTCATCAATCATGCTCACGCCAATGCGATCTTTCACGCTGTGGCATGGATTAAAGCCTTCCAGTTTCGCTGCCACTGTAGCCTTGGCACCCTGGGTAAGTTTGTTGAGTTGAACCAGCGGCGTCCGCCCGATGGTCTGCGTAATATTCTTATAAATGTTCATCTCTCCACCTTTCATCGCTGTACTGAAGTACGAAATCAGGCGTCCCGCGAGAGATGATTAGATTAAATGACCCGCGCCAAGGAAGCAAAATCTTGGGAGCAAAATCTTGCGCCGGGTAAAGGTGGTCCGGGCCGGGCCGGGCCGAGCTGCGCATGCGCCGGAGATGCTGGAGCGCAGGTTGGGAGAACACTTCCCATCTACGACGAGTCTTCAAGCTTACCTCCCTAACGCCGTCTTTATCTTTGCCAGGTGATGCCAACTATGCCGCAGCGCGTGGTCTTCAATCACGAACTGCGTGGTCACAGGCGCGCCAAAGCTCAGTGAGAAAGGCGCTGCCTGGTCGAGTTCATCGTCAGTGAATGCGCGTACCGCGTCGGCTGCTTCATGGCTGTTTTTGCGCAGCAGTTCCAGTGCCGCGGCTTTGGTGACAGCGGCATTTTCCTGGGCATTGTTGGCGTTTATCTGCGCGACAGCATCCCAGGTAACATCCGTGATGGCTTTGCCGCTGGCGACCGCCTTTGCCACTTCAACCTCAATCGGATACATGCTGGCAACGTGGTTCACGATAACGCCCACCGGACGATGGTCGGTAACCGAAACCGGCGTGTTCCACTCAGCTTCTGAAAGTGCTTCAGTAAACGCGGCCAGGCCCGCAGCGCCTTGCTCAATGCGATCGGCCAGCAATGCTGCGCGACGGCTGCTTGCGGCCTCATGTTTCTTGATGAGCTGTGGATCGGGCGCGTCCTGAGCAGGCGCGTCCTGAGCAGCTCCGCTGCGAGTGGCAATAACCTCAAGGTATTCCGAATTGATTTTAGTGGTATTGCCGGCCGCAGTGTTATTTTCAGACCACAGGCGGACCAGTTCACTGCGCAGGACCTTCTGCCCGCTTGTGTCCAGAGCCGCGAAGGCACGCGTCATGGGACCGTAATTGACGCGGAAAAATTCCACCACCGCATCCGGCGCGAACGGATATTCAAAGCGATACAAGCGCCGCGTGAGCTTCAGGCCGGCAATTCCGTCGGTGAAGCGGTCGCGCACTGTGGCTTCATCGCCCCACAACGCAGGTGAAGGCATGCCCGAAGGAGCAATATGTCTGGCAATGGTTTTGAACATCTGGCCGATGAAACCAGCGGGCGTCCAGTTGGCCATGGCGATGGTTCCGCCGGGCCGGCACACGCGCGTAAGCTCCGCCGCAACCAGCTCCGGACGCGGCGCGAACATGGCTCCAAACATCGTAACCACGGCATCGAACTGGCCATCTTCATAAGGGAGGGATTCGGCGTCTCCTTCTTCAAATGTGATTTCCAATCCTTCAGCGGCGGCGCGGATCCGGGCTTGCTCAAGCCAGTTTGTGGCGATGTCACAGCCGGTCACCTGCGCGCCGGCTCGTGCGGCAATCAGGGCAAGTTGTCCAGCGCCGCAGCCGACGTCGAGCAGCCGGGTTCCCGGCGTGATTCCAAGCCGCTGGTAGAACACCTCCGCGTCCTTTTCCATATAGCGGGAGAAAAGATCGTAGTCGCCGGTCATCCACGTCGATTTCAGGCGCGTCTTGAGTTGGTCAAAATCGGCAGTCGTCAATATTTCCTTTGCAACAGCATTCGTCGTCATCGCCAGGCCACCCCTTCGTTTGTTTTAGGACCGTCTTTCCATCCGCTTCCACTATGCGGCCTGCATGGCCTTGAATACTTGATCGTTCGTCCCGTATCCTTGGCTCAAACACCTATATTGCAGTGAGGCTGTTCTGATGGACGTGCTTTCCGATGTACTGAGGGTCGTCAGGCTCGACGGGGCACTGTTCTTTAACGGTGAGTTTTCCGCACCGTGGTGCGTCAGCTCAACCCGCTCAGCGACGATTGCGCCACTCCTTTCCCCACATGCGGGACACCTGATCATCTTCCACTTCCTCACGGAAGGCCGCGCCTACGCCAAGCTGCCGGATGGAGAGCGCGTAGAGTTGACGGCTGGCGATATCGTGGTCTTTCCGCACGGAGACGCGCACTTTCTCGGCAATGGCACAGCCGTGAAACCAGTGGACTCGCTGAAAACTTTTGGCGCAAACCTGACGGAAGGAGTCAAGGTTGCGCGTTTTGGCGGAGGCGGCGAGCTTACCCGCTTCGTCTGCGGGTTCCTTACCTGCGAGCCGCGGATGAGCCAGGTCTTTCTTGCGGGCCTGCCGCCGATTCTGAAAGTGCATGTCGTGAATGAACCTTCAGGGCAATGGCTGGAAAACTCAATTCGCTTCTCCGTGGGCCAAATGAGCGGCGCGAATGACGGTACTGGGCTGGTGCTGGCAAAACTCTCTGAAGTGTTGTTTATTGAGACCCTCAGGCGTTACATCAGCAACCTGCCTCCTGACCAGACCGGCTGGCTTGCGGGCGCGCGCGATCCTTTCATTGGCCAGGCGCTGGCGCTCATGCACAAAGAGCCCGCACATCCATGGACCGTCGAAGATCTGGCGCGGCGCGTGGGTTTGTCACGCACGCGCTTTGCCGAGCGATTCAACCACTTTCTGGGCGAGCCGCCCATGGCTTACCTTGCCCGATGGCGCGTGAAACTCGGCGCAGAGCTGCTTCAGTCAACGGAAGAAAGCGTGGCTGAAGTGGCTGCTACCGTCGGATACGGCTCAGAAGCGGCGTTCAATCGTGCTTTTAAGCGGGAGATGGATTGTCCTCCGGCACAATTCCGCCGCAAACGTGTCCCAGCGCCACCGGCGGAGGCTGTGCTCAAGAAACGGCGAGGAGCGTGATGCCACCCCTCCCCTACCTCATCCCCGAAAAATAAGGACTTAGCAGATCCAACTCCGGGATTGATATCTCCGTGGTTTGCCGTTCCTGATCAGATGTTTATCCGCGTCTATCAGCGGTAGGCTTTTTGCCTTTCCGATCTAGTGCGATGTCGGCGATTTTGAATGGATGAATGGACTGGCACATCCCTCCCCTGCCCCGTCGATTAGGATTCTAAATGGCTTACACGACGCGTCCCAGATTGGCGTAGAGTTGACCGATTCCTAGGGATACGGGCATACCCTACCCCTCCCTGTATCCCCATTTCTAAAGGACTTACGAGATTCCTCCCCATATGTCCCCAACACGCGTTGTTGAAAATAAAGGTGCTTAGATAAAACCTCCCCATTTCGTCCCCATCCACATCGGCTCAGAGATTCTGGCAGAGGGTTGCAAGAATGAAGCAGCGCGGCGCAAAATCGCCGCGCCACATACTGTCATCGTGAGCGACCGGTACAGCCGGGAGTCGAACGATCTAAACTAGGCGAAGCCTCACCCGAATTTGGCTGACCGCCGATTGCTGAGTGCTAGTGCTTATTGTCAATGATCTTGCTGCTGCTCGCGCCCTTAGGCGCTGCCGGACTATAGCTGTTTTATTCGCCCAAATCAATTGCGAATAAGGACATGCCCCCCCCGAACCCATAATCTAGAAATGCATAAGGACAAAATCGGGGGGACGGCGATCAATATCCTCCGCTTCCTCCTTTCCTCTGTCTTTCAAAGGTTTTATTTGGCGCTTTAGGCAGAGGCTATTGCTCGCTGCGCTGGCCAGAGGCTTTGTCTTCTTCGTGCCACCTGGCTAGCTGGTCGCGGACTGTGGCTGCGTGAGGCGACTCGATGGCTTCATAAATCTTTAATGCCGCTTCGGCGTGGGCGATGGCCGCCGGGCGGTCTTCCAATTGGTCAAGAGTCAAAGCCATGGTGTAGACGGAGTTGGCTTCGCCCAGGCGGTCGCCGATCTCGCGCTTGATTGTTAAAGATTGTTCAAGGTATCCAATGGCGCGGCGGTACTCGCCTAGGCCGTAGTAGGCGCCCCCCAAATTGCTCAGGTCAGCGCCTTCGCCCCGGCGGTCGCCTAGTCCCTTGTCGATAACCAAAGCCTGCTCGTGATACTCAATGGCGCGGCGGTACTCCCCCAAGCTGTCATAGGCGATGCCCAAATTGCCTAGCACCTGCCCTTCGCCGCGTCGGTCTTTGATCTCACGCAAGACGTGGAGGCTCTGCTCATGGTACTCAATGGCGCGGCGGAACTCCTCTAGGTAACTGTAAGCATTGCCCAGATTGCCCAGAGCGTTAGCGTTACTCCGCCGATCATTGGTTTCGCGCGCGATTTGGAGTTGCTGCTCGTAGTATTCAATGGCGCGGCGGTACTCGCCCAGATTCTTGTAGCCGAGGCCCAGATTGCCTAGTGCCTTGCCTTCTGCCCGGCGGTCAACGAGCTCGCGGGCAATTTGGAGACTTTGCTCGTGATATTCAATAGCGCGGCGGTATTCCCCCAGGTTGAAGTAAGCGTTGCCCAGATTGCCCAGCGCAACACCTTCCCAGCCTCCCCGCTTTAGGCGTCGGGCGGCGGCCAGGGCGGGTTCCAGCCAGCGGATGTGCTCGCGGGGGTGCTGGCGCAGATTAAGGCAATAGACACCTGCATTGGGGTATTCATAGCACCATTCGGCGACCGTGTTGTCATCCTGCCGATGGGCCACTACCCAGTCATGACCAGCCCGGATGTTGGTTACCTCCAGATCGTAGAGGCCCAGGCCCTGGGTCACGGATTCGCCGCCCTTGAGGTAAAGGTTGTTGGCGGACTCTAAAACTTGGAGGTAGTGTACGGCATGGCGTTTTTGCCCGGAGTATCGGTCCTCAGCGCTCAAGAGTTGGCCGGTAAACAGACGCACCAGATCATGCAGATTGTAGCGCTCTGTAACTTGGTCAAACTCGGCCAGGCTGTAGGCAAGAAGCTCACCGATCGCATCCTGCGAGCTCTCTGGCGAAATGTCCCACAAGGCTGCCGTGGCGGCAAGATCGAAGGTGTCAGGAAAGACGGTGAGAAAACAAAGGTTCTGCCGCAGGTCAGGGGACAGAAGGTCGTAGCTGGACTGAAGAGCAGCCCCGACGCTCTTCTGGAGCGAAGGATCAATTGCCTTCAGCACCAAATGCTGGCCCGTCTCCGTCAAGCGATTGGCGTAATCGGCAGGGCTGATGTTCTTTTTCTCCTGTAAGGCGCTGGCGACGGCGCGCAGGGCCAGAGGAAGATAGCCGCACAGCGGGGCCAGTTCGTCTACCTGGTCCGTCTTTTCTTTTTTCAGGCGTGGGGCGATGCGCAGCAGCAGCTCGCGAGCATCATCGTGAGGAAGCTTGTCCAGATTCTTCTCGAACAAGCCGGGCAAGGTGAAATGCTTGCGAGAGGTGACAAGCAGCAGGCAGCCTGGAGGTGGAATGAGCGGCGCGACTTGCTGAGCGTCGCGGGCATTATCCATCAGGAGCAGCACGCACTTTGTGTCGAGGACGGAACGGTAGATAGGGGCCAACTCTTCTTCTTTTTCTGGCAGTTGTGCCGTGGGATGCCAGGCACGGACTATATAGGCCATGGCATCGCGCGGAGTGAGTGGTTGCGTGACTCCCTTCAGGTCGAGATAGAACTGCGCGTCAGGATAATCCGGCTTGAGTTGCTCCGCCAGTTTGAGCGCCAGAGCGGTTTTACCCACGCCGCCGAGGCCTTGCAGTCCGGAGATGGTGACGCCACCGGTCTTGACAGCCGCGAGCAATTCTTTGAGTTCGTCCTTGCGCCCAGTGAAGTCGGCGGGTGGAGTGGGAAGCTGGTGGAGAGCGTTGAGGACGGGAACCTGAGGAAGATAAACAGTTTTGTTTTCAACCTTGTCCCCGGCGACCTGGTCCTGATCGCGACCGACGAGGTTCTTAGCGGAAATGTTGCCTCCGCTCACATTGATGCCGCCGCTCTGGGGACCGGGTTTGGGTTCTTGCGCCATGACTTGGTTTGTGAATCCGAGTGCCGTCCCTACTCGCCCTTGACTTTATCCAGCACATATTTTGTGACTGGTCCGGCGATGCCGCCAAGCAGAGGAGTGCCGAAAGCGCTCACCACAGCACCGACGGCGCCAGGAACCAGTTTTACGATTCCTTCAACCAACTTCGCCATTAAGCCATCGTCGGCCTTTTTGCCTTTAGCAGCTTCGGTTTTGAGTGCTTCAACTTTCTGTGTGGCTTCTTCATGCTGGCCGACTGCATCTGCCAGCGGGCGAAAGGCTTGGTCAAGCTGGGCGCGCGGGATTTCGCCGTAAGTGATTTTGTCCCGCCCTGTCATGTCTCCACGGACATCGACACTTCCCCCTGTAATATTTATGCCGCCGCTTTGTCCAGATTTATCATCGGGCATGTTGTTTCCTCGGTTTTGCTGGAGTATCTAAAGATACAACGATTTCTAATGACACCGACTCTTTAGATTAGTGATTTTGAGGGTGATGATCGTTTCATCGGCAGTTCGGCTGGTGCTTTGCCCAAAGTAACCTTTAGTTCCACCGGTTTTGCAGGTCTTTTTAGGGCATTCATGGGAGAATGAATTTGGCCTTGTTCCGGTGATCGGGCGAACCAAATGCTGCCCTGTGGCGGCCAGATCCGTCCAAGAGACTAGACGCGTCCAACAGAAATGCGTCTAACAGAAATGGTCCAACGGAAATGTATGATTGAGGGCAAGCCTGTGCTGATATGGAGTGCTGCTTGAATCGTTTAAAAGTGATAATGCTGGCCGCTGGTTTGCTGTTGCTGGTGGCGTGCGAGAGCAAGGACACCAAGAAATCGGCGCAGCCTCCCGTGCAGGCGATGGCGCCCAGCATCCAGCAGACGGTAGCAACGCCTGTTTCTCTATCGAAAACTCCGCCGGAACAAACGACCGCACCAGCGCAGACTCCGCAGCCGGAAAAACCTGATCCGGTGCCAGACATGATTGCCCAGGCGGAAAAAGCCCTGGCGGACGGCCAAGCGGACTATAAAGCCGGCCATCTGGATGCGGCCAAACAAGACTTTAACCACGCCGTGGACATACTGATGGAAGGCCCGGTGGAGATAAAGTCGGACGACCGGTTGCAGCAGGAGTTCGACAAGATTACTGAGGAAATCAACAAGCTGGAGATGGTCGCCTTTAAAGAAGGCGATGGCTTTGCCGAACAGCAGCCTGATCCCGCCCCGATTGATGAAGCGAACCAGGTAACTTTTCCGGCTGATGCCAGCGTGACCGCCAAGGCTGAGGCCGACTTGAAGACTATCCAGTCCGACCTGCCGTTGATGATCAATGAATATGTGGCGGGCTATATCAATTATTTTTCCACGCGCGGACGCGGCGTATTTGAAGGCGCATGGGTCCGCTCAGGCCGTTATAAAGAAATGATTCAGCGGGTTTTCCGCGACGAAGGCGTTCCCCAGGACCTGATTTACCTGGCGCAGGCTGAATCCGGATTCAAGCCACTGGCGCTTTCACGCGCCAGAGCCCGCGGTATGTGGCAGTTTATGGCCAGCCGAGGCGTAGGTTATGGTCTGCGGCGGAGCTGGTGGGTGGACGATCGGCAGGACCCGGAAAAAGCAACGCGCGCGGCGGCAAGGCATTTGAAAGATCTCTACAACCAGTTTGGTGATTGGTATCTGGCCATGGCGGCGTATAACTCCGGGCCGGGAAATGTGCAGCAGGCGGTCCGGCGCACCGGCTATGCCGATTTTTGGGAGCTATACAAGCGCAACGTGCTGCCGGCAGAGACCAAGAATTACGTTCCTATCATTCTGGCGATGACCATCATGTCAAAGAATCCGGCGCAATATGGGCTGGACGCCGTGCAGCCCGATCCGGCGATGAAGTATGACGTGGTGAAGGTCAACTATCCGGTGGACCTGCGGCTGGTGGCGGAATGCGTGGATGTGCCGATAGAACAGATGGTCGACTTAAATCCCAGCCTGCTGCGCCGCACAACGCCCAAGGACCAGCCTTTTGACCTTCGTCTACCGGCAGGGACAAAAGACAAATACGAGGCTGCAATCGCGACCATCCCGGTAGAAAAACGCGTGGCGTGGCGATACTACAAAGTGCAGCCGGGAGACACTCTGGCAGGCATTGCGCGTAAATATCGCACGACCGAACGGGCCATTGCGCAGGCCAACAACCTGGAGCCAGGACCGCTGGCCAGCGAAGCTAAACTCGTCATCCCGGTGAACGGGGCCAGCGCGGGTAAGATCGTCTATTCGCGGTACGCATCGCACTATAAAACCCACACGGGCGATACGGTACTGACCGTGGCAGAAGATTTTGGCGTGCCTCCGGACCGGCTGAGGCGCTGGAATGGATTGAAAACAAATAGCTTACGCCATGGTCGAGTGCTCATCGTGTATAAGCCGCTGGCTCCCGGCGAGGCCGACAAAGCGCCCGCGAGAAGGCGCAAAAAAACGGCGCACGTAACCACAAAGCCGAAATCGAGCGCCGCTGACGCAGGAAAAGAGCAGACCGCGCTCAACGCTAAAAGCGACTAATCAACATAATTCTCATCAGATTGTTTATTTGCTGCATGAATGTTGACAAGCAATTCATCCGGCTTGATATAATCCGCGCCTGTTAACTTTTTGTTTTGCTGTGCGCTTTCCAGCCCTAATTTTCTGGAGGAAACATGAGCTTTTACGACGAGACCCTCAAGGCAAGACATGAGGACGATATGGATGAAGAATACGGCGAAGCCGGCGGCTACGGCAGCAGTTCAACCGAAGAGGATTATGACGAGGAAGAAGAAGAATCCATCGGCGCTGAAACCGGCGGTGGCGCAGAGGAGTCCGGCGGCGAAGCTGCAGCTCCGGTAAGCGCTCCTCCTGCGCGCAGAAGCGGCGGTGGCGGTGGCGGCGGCAAAAAGAAACCAGCAGCAAAAAAAGCGGCCAAGAAAAAACCTGCTGCAAAGAAACCTGCTGCAAAGAAGAAATCGGCCGCCAAGAAGAAGAGCGCCGGAAAGAAGGGCGGCGGAGGCTCTCGCGGGAAGAAAGCACCTGCGAAAAAGGCTGCGAAGAAAAAAGGCGGCAGCAAGAAAAAATCAGGAAAGAAAAAGAAGTAGTCTGCTAGGAAATTTCAGTGAAATAAAAAAGGCCGCGAGTGCATCGCGGCCTTTTTGTTTTTCTTCGATGCTGCGCTCCAAGGGCATTCACGATAGGAAGCCATTTTGAAACCAAGGCGGATCGACTGCCGCGAAATCCTGCTATTATCAGCTCCTTTAGGATTAGTAGAATTGCTGAAATAACAATCATGGCGAACAATCATTCTGGACTAGAAAATCGTCTCTGGGACGCGGCGGACGACCTTCGAGCAAACTCCAAGCTGAAATCCGCTGAGTATTCCGTTCCCGTTCTGGGATTGATCTTTCTGCGTTATGCCGACCACAAGTTTGCGGAGGCGCAGACGAAGTTGTCGAACAACGGCAGTGGACGGCGGAAGATCGGCAAGACGGATTACCAGGCGCAGGGCGTTTTGTATATCCCTGAAAAGGCGCGCTTCGCGAACCTGCTGTTGCTGCCTGAGGGCGCGGACATTGGCAAGGCGATCAATGAGGCAATGAAGGCCATAGAGTCGGAGAATGAAGACCTCAAGGACGTTCTACCGAAGACTTATAACGCGCTGGAAAAACCTCTACTGATTTCGCTGCTCAAAAACTTCTCGGCGATTCCCATGAATATCGAGGGCGACGCCTTCGGCAAGATTTACGAATATTTCCTGGGGAACTTTGCCATGTCAGAGGGGCAGAAGGGCGGCGAGTTCTTCACGCCCATCAGCATCGTCAAGCTTATTGTGGAGATTATTGAGCCTTTCCATGGTCGAATTCTCGATCCGGCGTGCGGATCGGGCGGCATGTTCGTGCAGTCGGCGGCGTTCGTGGAGCACCACCGCAAGAACGTGAACCAGATCATGGCTTATGGACAGGAGAAGGTGGCGGAGACCATCCGGCTGTGCAAGATGAACCTAGCTGTCCATGGCTTATCGGGCGACATACGGCAGGCGGTGACTTACTACGAAGATGCGCATAAGAGCGTGGGCAAGTTTGATTTTGTGATGGCGAACCCGCCGTTCAACGTGGACAAGGTGGACAAGGAGCGCATCAAGGACGACCCGCGCTATCCGTTCGGGCTGCCCAAGGCCGACAATGGAAATTATCTCTGGATGCAGATCTTTTATAGCGCTTTGAATGCCACAGGCCGGGCCGGGTTTGTGATGGCGAACTCGGCGGGAGATGCCCGAGGCTCGGAGCTGGAAATTCGCCGCGAGCTTTTGCAGTCCGGCGCTGTGGACGTGATGGTTTCGGTCGGGCCGAACTTCTTTTACACGGTTACACTGCCCTGCACGCTCTGGTTTTTTGATCGGGGCAAGACGAATACCGACCGCAAGAAGAAAGTGCTCTTCATCGATGGACGGCCTATTTTCCGGCAAATTGACCGGGCGCATCGCGAATTCAAACCCGAGCAGATCGAGTTCCTTTCGAATATTGTGCGGCTGTACCGTGGCGAGCCGCCGGAGATCGAGGCAGGAAGCGGCGAGCTGATGAAGAAGAATTTTCCAACGGGCAAGTACGCCGACGTGTTAGGTCTGTGCAGTGTGGCTACGCTTGAGAAAATCGAAACGCAAGATTGGAGCCTAAATCCTAGTCGGTACGTGGGTGTTGCGCTGGGTGAAGCCATAAGCGACGAGAACTTCAAACGGCAATTTGAGGAGCTGAACGAGGAACTCGAAGCGTTTAGTCGGCAGGCGCATGACTTAGAAGACCGGATCGCTCATATTGTGGCGGAAGTTCTAGAAGCATGACGATGGCACCTTGGACCACAACGCGAATCAATCAAGTGTGCGAAGTAACGTCAAGCAAACGAATCTTTGCCGCTGACTATGTTTCTGAGGGAGTACCCTTCTATCGCGCCAAAGAGATTGGCGAGAGACATCGCGGCAATATTAACGTATCGACTGAACTCTTTATCACTCGGGCAAAGTTTGAAGCGATTCGCTCAAAGTTTGGAGCTCCCAAAGCAGGCGATCTCTTATTAACCTCTATCGGTGCGTTGCTGGGTCTACCCTACGTCGTCAAGCACGGAGAAGAGTTCTACTTCAAAGACGGGAATCTCACATGGTTCCGAAACTTTGATGGTATTGAGAGCCGGTTTCTCTATTATTGGATGTTGTCACCTGTGGGCAAGGGGGAACTTGAAAAATCCAAGATCGGCTCAGCGCAGCCTGCATTCACGATAAATCTGCTGAAACAAATGGAGATAAAGCTTCCCGCGCTTGCCGTCCAACGGCGCATAGCGGGGATGTTGTTGGCATACGACGACCTCATCGAAAAGAACACCCGCCGTATCGCAATTTTGGAGCAGATGGCGCAGATGCTCTATCGGGAATGGTTTGTCAATTTCCATTTCCCCGGCCACGAGAGAGTGAAGATGATGGAATCGGCAATTGGACCTATCCCGGAAGAGTGGCAATTCACCAACATCGGTGAACTGCTCATGTTCCATATCGGTGGGGGATGGGGCGAAGACATCGCGAGCGGCCAGTTGCCCTGCGAAGCGCACGTTATCCGTGGAACCGACATTCCTGACGTGCGAACTGGCACTGTGGATGGCTGCCCGCTCCGGTTTCACAAGGAGTCTAACCTCGCCTCAAGGAAACTAAAGGCGTGGGACATAGTTTTCGAAGTTTCCGGTGGCAGTAAGGGACAACCAGTTGGTCGTGCCGCGTTAGTTCATCCCGCCGTTTTGTCCGTGTTTGAAGGGGATGTTATATGTGCCAGCTTTTGCAAGCTTCTACGGCCTGATTCATCGAAAATCGGTGTGATGCACTTTTATCAATACTTGCTCGAGGCATATTCCAATGGTCAGATTGAAAAATATCAGGTTCAGTCAACAGGCATAACGAATTTCAAGTTCGGGGTGTTCTTGGAGGATGCGAAAATCGCGGTTCCTCCCCCGGTCATCCAAGCGGGCTTTGAACGCTTGTGTCAACCCTTAATAGATTGCATTGTTGTTTTGGGACGGAAGAATAACATTCTTCGTAAGACCCGCGACCTGCTGCTCCCCAAACTCATCACCGGTGAGGTGAAGGTCGAACAACTCGAAAGCGAAGCGATCGCACAAAACGCATGACGTACGTTGATCCAGACAGCGAGAGCACGCTAGAGCTAAACACGATTGCTCTGTTCAAAGCTCTCGGCTGGGAGGCGGCGAACTGCTACCACGAGACCTTCGGCGAGTTCTCAACACTGGGGCGCGAAACCTCAGAACAAGTTGTGCTGGAATTCCGGCTGCGAAAGGCCCTGGAGAAACTCAATCCGGGCTTCCATGCGGTGGCATTGGACCTGGCGGTAGAGGAACTTACAAAGGACCGCAGCGTGCTCAGTCCGGTGCGCGCCAACGAGGAGGTCTACAAGCTGCTGAAAGACGGCGTTAAGGTGGCGTTCCGCACCTCAGACGATGAAGAGCGAATCGAGATTGTGAAAGTCATCGACTGGGAAGAGCCAGAGAACAACGACTTCTTTCTGGCTTCACAGTTCTGGATTTCCGGCGATTACGGCAGGAAGCGGGCCGACTTGATCGGGTTTGTGAACGGAATTCCGTTGGTGTTCATCGAGCTGAAAGCCTCACACCGGGCACTGGAAAACACATACAAACACAATCTTTCCGACTATCGCACGACCGTCCCGCAGCTCTTCTGGTATAACGCCGCGATCATTCTCTCCAACGGATCGAAAAGCAAAATCGGCAGCATGACGGCGGGATGGGAGCACTTTGCCGAATGGAAGAAGATCAACGATGAAGGCGAAGAGGGCGTGGTGAGCCTGGAGACGATGGTCCGGGGGGTGTGCGACAAGACGCGGTTGCTGGACCTGGTGGAGAGCTTTACCGTCTTCAGCGAAGCCAAAGGCGAGAGCGCGAAACTGGTGGCCAAGAACCACCAATACCTGGGCGTGAACCGGGCCATACGGGCGGCGCAGGAGATCAGAGAGAACCAGGGGAAGATCGGCGTTTTCTGGCATACGCAAGGCTCAGGCAAGAGCTATTCCATGGTGTTCTTTTCGCAGAAGGTGCTGCGGAAGCTGCCGGGCAACTGGACGTTCCTGATTGTGACCGACCGCGAAGACTTGGACGGGCAGATTTACCGGAACTTTGCCTCCACCGGGGCCGTGATTGAGCCGGAAGAGAGCGTGAGGGCACAGAGCGCCGAACACCTGAAGACGCTGCTGAACAAGGAAGACCATCGTTACTTGTTCACGCTGATTCAGAAGTTCCGCACGGAAGACGGAGCCCAATATCCAAAGCTCTCTGACCGGGCGGACATTGTGGTGATTACCGACGAAGCCCACCGGAGCCAATACGACACGTTTGCGCTGAACATGCGCAATGCGCTGCCGAACGCGGCGTTCATCGGCTTTACGGGGACACCGCTGATGGCGGGAGAGGAGCTGACGAAGCAGGTTTTTGGCGATTACGTTTCGGTCTACAACTTCAAGCAGTCGATTGATGACGGCAACACGGTGCCGCTCTACTACGAGAACCGCATCCCAGAACTGCAACTGGTAAACGAAAACCTGGCCGGCGACATTGCCGAGATTGTGGAAGCCGCCGACTTTGACGAAGACCAGCAGGCAAAGCTGGAACGGGAATTTGCGCGCGAATACCACCTGATTACGCGGGAAGAGCGGCTGGAGAAGATTGCCGAAGACATTGTGGCGCATTACACAGGACGCGGCGTGTTGGCCAAGGCGATGGTGATTTCCATTGATAAGGCGGCGGCGGTGCGGATGTATGACAAGGTGCAGAAGCACTGGAGAGCGAAGCTGGCGGAATTGCGGAAGGCGCTGACCACGGCCGATTCCGCGGACAAGCCCGAACTGGAAAAACGGCTCAGCTTTTTTGAGAACACTGACATGGCCGTGGTGGTGTCTCAATCACAGAACGAAATTGAGCAGTTCAAACAGAAGGGGTTGGACATTGCCACGCATCGCAAGCGGATGGTGAAAGAAGACCTGGAGACAAAGTTTAAAAACCCGGACGACCCGCTGCGGATTGTGTTTGTTTGCGCCATGTGGATTACAGGTTTTGATGTGCCTTCCTGCTCCACGATCTACCTGGACAAGCCGATGAAGAACCATACGCTGATGCAGACGATTGCACGAGCGAACCGCGTATGGCGCGACAAGCAGAATGGGTTAATTGTGGATTATGTGGGCATCTTCCGCAATCTACAAAAAGCGCTGGCCATTTACGGGACAACGCAGACGGGCGGAGAAGCGCCGATTAAGGACAAGGCAGAGCTTGTCCGGTTGCTGCGGATGGCGATTGAGAGAGCGGTGGAATTTTCCAAAGCGCACGGGGTTGATCCCGAGAAGATACAGGCTGCAACAGGCTTTGCCCGAGAAAAGCTTAAAGAAGATGCAGTGGCTGCTTTTGTGGTGAAAGATGAGATACGCCGCCAGTATCTGGGATGGGCGGGCGAAGTAGAAAAGTTATTCAAGTCGCTGCTTCCTGACCCTGCAGCCAATGAATTTGGGCCGATCCGCAGGGTGTTTGCCGTGATTGGGGAAAAAATCAGGAGCGAGGTTCCGGTGGCTGATATTTCCGGCGTGATGGAGCAGGTGGAAGAAGTGCTGGACCACTCCATTGCAACCGAAGGTTATGTGATCCGCCCTTCAGCGGTTGCGGCCAACTACATTGACTTGAGCCAAATTGATTTTGAGCTGCTAAAAAGACAATTTGAAACCGGACGTAAGGCCATTGAAGCCCAGAAGCTCCGCAACCAAATTGCGGTAAAAGTTGGCCAGATGGTCCTGGTGAACAAGACACGGATGAACTTTCTGGAAGAATTCCAAAGGATGATTGATGAGTACAACAATGGGGCAGCAAATATTGAGACTTTCTTTGCGCGGCTGATGGCGTTTACACAAAGGCTTTCCGACGAAGAGAAACGAGGGATTGCGGAGCAACTCTCTGAAGAAGAACTGACATTGTTTGACCTGCTGACGAAACCGGACCCGGTACTGACCAAGGCTGAAGAGCGACAGGTTAAAAAAGTAGCCAAAGGCCTGCTGGAAACCTTAAAGCGCGAAAAGCTGGTTTTGGATTGGAGAAAAAGGCAGACGACCCGCGCGTCCGTAAGGTACACAATTGAAACGGTGCTGGATGAGTTGCCGCGCACGTACACGCCAGAGATTTATCAGAAGAAATGCGATGTGGTTTACCAGCACTTTTTTGATAGCTACTCAGGCAAAGACAATATTGCTTAGCGCGCTCCGCTGCGCTGCGCGCGGGCCTGCGGCGCAAGGAAAGGGGCTTCAGGATTTCCATTTTCACGGCCCTAAAGGGCCGTTCTTCCACCGTAGGAGGTGATGCGGCCGCTGGGCATGCTTAGTCGCACTCCGCAGCTCGGCTGATCTTTTCTTGGCTGCTCCGTTGCCCCTTCGACTGTGCTCAGGGTTTCGGCGGCCTCAAGCTAGAAGGCGCGCGGATCTCCGTCCCGCCACGCGAAGAGCGCGTCGGGAACCCCGGGCCTGCGGCGCGAGGAAAGGGCTTCAGGATTTCCATTTTCACGGCCCTAAAGGGCCGTTCTTCCACCGTAGCAGCACTGCGGCCGCTGGGCATGCTTAGTCGCACTCCGTGCTCGGCTGATCTTTTCTTGGCCGCTCCGTTGCCCCTTCCACTGTGCTCAGGGTTTCGGCGGCCTCAAGCTAGCAGGCGCGCGGATCTCCGTCCCGCCACGCGAAGAGCGCGTCGGGAAACCCCGGGCCTGCGGCGCAAGGAAGGGGCCATCCCAAGGCTTCTTTTTCACGGCCCTGAAGGGCCGTTCTTCCACCCTCACGGCCATAAATGGCCGTTCCTTTCTCCCCGCTCACCCTGCGCTTCCCACCGATTTTGCTTGACACAGAGGCGAACAAATGGTAAAGTTTGCTATCGACCTCTGGGTGGAAAGTGCGTCCTGGAGGGTGGTCTTTGAAGCTACTATAAGAAGCTCTTGGTACTTGGCTGTTGGTATTTGGGAAAACAACCTTGAGAACCTTACCGCTGATTAACGCAGATACACTGATCTGGAAATATTCACCGCAAAGGACACAGAGGACGAGCGGGGGCTGGATGGGACGAAACCCACGCTAAAAAGGGGATGGCCGGGGGAGGGGGAGGGGTATCTGACGGCTTCGCCGGATATAAATCGTTCGACTCCCGGCTGCGCCGCTCGCTCACGATGACAAGTTGAAGCGCGGCGATTTTGCGCCGCGCAGCTTCCATCGGAAAAGGCAAAACCTACCACGGAGGCACCGAGACACGGAGAGCAGCCGAAGTCGGCAGATCGGAAAGGCAAAACACCACCCGACGACACTGGGGACCCCGGCACCTCCACAATCGTTATCGTTAGGCGTAAATTCCGCGCAGCCTGATGGTGTGAGCGACGCGCGAAATTGCCAGCATGTAAGCCGCGATCCGATTGTTGACGCCGTGCGTATCAGAGAAGTGCACCACTTCTTCAAAGGCCTCGCGCAGCATGAATTCAAGCTGGTCATTGACGGCGGATTCCTTCCAGAAATATCCCTGGCGGTCCTGCACCCACTCAAAATATGAAGCGGTAACGCCGCCGGCGTTGGCAAGAATGTCCGGGATGACGAAGACTTTTTTGTCGGCGAGGATTTCGTCCGCGGCCGCCGTGGTAGGACCATTGGCGCCTTCGCAGATAATCTTTGCCTTGACGCTCGCCGCGTTCTGGCTGGTGATCACGTTTTCAGTCGCGGCGGGAATCAGGATTTCGCAGTCGGCCAGCAGCAGTTCCTTGGGATCGACGGCGTCAGCGTCCGGGAAACCGACGATGGTCTTGTTGCGATCGCGATGCTGCAGCAGCTTGTCAATGTTGATGCCAGTACGGTTGAACAAGCCGCCGTCGTACTCAGCAATGCCGATGATCTTGTAGCCTGAATCCTGCATCAGCTTAGCCGCGTTGGAGCCCACGTTGCCAAAGCCCTGAATGATTACGCGCGTCGACTCGCGGCTCATCTCGAATTTGCGCAGAGCTTCATCGCAGTTGATCATCACGCCACGGCCGGTGGCTTCGCGGCGACCGCGCGACCCGCCGATGTTGATAGGTTTGCCAGTAACAACCGCCGTCACAGTCTGGCGCATGTGCATTGAATAAGTGTCCATCATCCACGCCATTGTCTGTTCGTTTGTATTGACGTCAGGCGCGGGAACATCTTTTTCCGGGCCTAAAAACTCAATCAGCTCGGCTGTATAGCGGCGAGTCATCTTCTCCAGCTCCGCCTGGCTCATCTTCTTGGGATCAACAATAATCCCGCCTTTAGCGCCGCCAAAAGGAATGTTTACGACCGCGCATTTCCAGGTCATCCAGCTGGCCAGGGCGCGCACTTCATCCAGCGTCACGTCCGGCGAATACCTCACGCCGCCTTTCGCCGGCCCACGCGCAATCGAGTGCTGTACGCGGAAGCCGGTAAACACTTCCAGCGTGCCATTGTCCATCGCCACAGGAATATGCACAATGATTTCGCGTTGCGGATAGCGCAGGATCTTCACCAACCCGTCATCCAGGTTGAGTTTTTGTGCGGCAAAATCGAAGCGCGCTGCCTGCGCTTCCCAGGGATTCAGCTCCTGCTCTAGCGATATGGTTTTCATCTATGCTCCAAAGGGATGATTGCGAAAAAGCGGGTGTACCTGATGTTCTTCACGCTGCGGGAATCCACCAACGGCCATTTTGCTGCGTCACGATTCTTGCATCAACGGATCGCTGCCTGCTTCCCAGCGTATTCATTCTACTTATCCATTATATCTGGTTTTCTTATCTTGCTTTTTCTGGCGAATCAAAGGCGTTATCTCCGATTGAAGATTTTCCGCGGATCATCTTTATGCATCATTTCCTCTGAATCCTGTCTTGCCCGATCACCGTCGTCTCGTCCGATCGCAGACGCTCCCCGTACACTCTCATTCTTTCTACCGGTCGCTCTCGATCAGTGAAAATCAATTTGATCAGTGTCATCAGCGGTTAGGTTTTTGGTCTGCCTCCCATTCCGCTATCATTCTGTCGTTATGACTCCCGCACTCACGCCCACACAAAAAGCTGCCACGCTCCTTGAGCTGCATCACGCTTCGCAACCGCTCATCCTCATCAACGCCTGGGACGCAGCCAGCGCCGCCATGATCGAGCATTGCGGATTGCCTGCCATCGCCACAAGCAGCGCCGCCATGGCAAACGCTCTTGGCTTCCCGGACGGACAGTACCTTCCCTTTGCGCAGATGGTTGAGGCTGTCGCCCGCGTCTGCCGCGCCGTCAAAGTGCCCGTCACCGCCGATATTGAGTCCGGCTTTGCCTCAAACGTTACAGGCCTGGAAACTTCCATCACCCAGATAATCCAGGCAGGCGCGGTGGGCGTGAACCTTGAGGACGTAATGCCCGCCCATACTGATTTCGCAGATGATGCTTTTAAAGATGATGATCTTAAACGTGACGATCTTCAAAGCGCCAACCTTCAAAATGCCGACGCTAAAAATACCGGCTCAAAAAGAGCGGTCTCTGAAAATCGCGGTCCAGCATATACCGCTCCCCAAAACGCCGATCATAAAATTGCGCCCACTAAAAATGCTGCGCCCATACGCCACGGCAGCCCGCTGTTTCCGCTGCCGGTGCAAGTCGCGCGCATCCAGGCTGCCAGACGCGCCGCCCAGGCCGCGGGAATTCATCTCGTCATCAACGCCCGTACGGACGCCTATTGGCAGGCCGGCGTCTCTTCCGCAGAAGCCATGCGCAATACCCTTGAGCGCGGCAAGGCTTATCTTCAGGCTGGTGCCGACTGCATCTTCATTCCCGGCCTGCGCAACCCTGACCACATCAAGACGGTCATCGATTATCTGCGCGCCAATCCTCCCGCTGATGGTCGAGCAGTTGGTCATCAGGGATCCGATTCTCAGCGCGGCGATCATTTGCACTCCGATTATCGCGACCCCGCCATCAATATCCTGGCTGGCCCCGGCATCCCGTCGATTCCCGAACTCGCAAAGCTCGGCGTCAAGCGCGTGAGCTACGGCTCCGGTCCGCACCGCGCAGCTATGGGCCTGCTCCGCCGCATGGCCGACGAAGCCAAATCTTCAGGTACATTTAAGGCGCTGACAGAAGGCGCGGTGCCCTATGAGGAGATTAACGGGTTGTTTCAAGGGTAACAACGCTCGTGTAGCACAGCCGCCCTCGGCTGTGTTTGAGCTTTTCCATGCAGACAACTATCACGAGATGTGTGGCCACTTTCCGTTCCCATATCACTTTCTCATGCCGCCGACGCTCTGATGCGCTGCATCCAAGTCCGACACAAGTGTCAGGGCATGAGTTTACTCATGCCGCTAAGCCGCTCAGAAATAATTCCTTGCTGCCGCAGGCCCGGGGTGCCCAGCGTGCGTCGCTTTTGCGCATGATGGGGTGGAGGCCCGGCGCTTCTTCTAGCGAGGTGTCTCAGGAATACCTTCACATAACTTTGAACTTATGTTCAGCCAGAATGTTTATCTCTGTCATCCTGAGCGCAGCGCCGCCATGCCTTTTCCAAACCGAGACCCTCGAGCGCGAAGTCGAAGGATTCCGAGGATTTTTCTTTGTCCATACCGCATCAGGGAGTTCTCACAATGCCTTGTCTCCTCAGCGCCGTTAGGCGCGTCGTAAAAATAGCCCAGCACGGCCCGAGGCGCGCTAGCGCCTACCTAAGTGAAGAGGTAGGTCTGGGCTTGAGCCCAGACTGAGCGAAGCGAAAAGCTGGGTAAAGGGGCAAAAGAATCAATTCCTTGCTGCCGCAGGCCCGGGGTCCCCGACGCGCGCTTCGCGTGGCGGGTGGAGGCCCGTCGCGCCTTCTAGCTTGAGGCCGCAGGCCGAAACCCTGAGCGCAGTCGAAGGGGCAGCGGTGCGAAACGGTTTGCGCGGGCCAAAGGCCCTGCATGACAAAGGAGAAGCTCTGGTAGGGTTTGCTGTTTCGATTTGATTGATGTCAAGGAGGAGAATAAGAATAATGCCAGCCCATCTCTTTCTTAGAAAGAATCCGCTGCGGCATTCCAGCCCATGACTCCAACGCTCAGCGCCGTCAGGCGCGTCGCGAAATTAGCCCAGCATGGCCCGAGGCGCGCTCGCGCGCTGAAGGGGTAAGTGCTGGGTATGCAGGAAAAAGAACTTCTTTCCTTGCGCCGCAGGCCGCGCGCAACGGAGTGGAGCGCACTAAAGAGAAGCAGCAGCGCAGCCGGGGGAAATGATAATGTGTTACCTAATTACTGTGTCCCGCTGCCATGCGCGGTAGCATAGAAACGATATCCAGGAATGTAGGGTATCCGCTGTTCTGCCGTACATGGTAGGCTTGCGACGCAGTACTCAACTTGAACGCATGAGCTCTTCTCTTTTCGAACGATTCCCTTGGACGAGGTTATGGTGCCCATGGGAAAAGCCTCTCAAATACGACCACTACGGCTTTGTTCCGGATCCTGAATCGGAATACGGCCGGGCAGTAAATCCAGACTTGACGACACTTGAAGCCCTCCAAGACCAGAGATGTCTGATTCTTCTCGGCGAACCTGGTCTCGGAAAAACCGAAGCACTCCGAGACCATTACCAGACCATCAACGAGGCCAAGAAGCCGCCAGACCTAGTCATGTGGGTCGATCTGAAGGATATCGGTGATGCGTATGGATTTAGCAGACAGGTATTCGATTCGATAGCGTTTAAAGAGTGGGAGCGGGGAAATGGTCGACTCTACCTATTCTTGGACAGCTTGGACGAGGGCCTGCTTGCCTTTGACTCTCTATCAGGGTTCATTGCGCAGGAACTGCGTCGGTTATCTGGTCCTCAAGCCCTCAAAAAAGCTCACTCCACAAAGCCAATACCGAGCCCGCCCGAGTCTTCACAAATGACGATGACTGTGGAAGGGGAGCAGGCTATTCCCGTTGCACGCCTTTACCTTCGTATTTCTTGCAGATCTGCAATATGGCGTACCGGATTTGCGAAAGAGCTTGAGAGCATATTTAGGGAGGAAGAAGTCGCCACGCTCAAATTGGTGCCGTTGAGGAGACAAGATGTCGAATTGGCAGCTGAGTCCGCCGGAGCTAACGGCTTCGTGGAGCAGGTAATAGCGAGGAAAGTGGTGCCGTTCGCGGTCAAGCCTTTTACCCTCAAAGCCCTACTCAGTCTCTTCTGTCAACACAAGACGCTGCCGCCCCAAAAGTTAACGATCTACAGCGAGGTTTGCCGAGTTGCTTGCATGGAGCACAACAGGAGCAGGATGGAGAAACTCCGTCTCGGCCTAAATCCGGAAGAACGTTTGAAAATAGCACGACGTATTGCAGCGCTGACTGTCTTTTGCAACAGATCCACTGTCAGAACAGATCTTCCAATCGAGACATTGGAATCCGAAGAACTCGGAGTCGATATGCTTTACGGCAACGAAGGTGAAGTCCGAATAGATGCTGGTACCTTGCGCGAGACACTCGATACCGCGCTCTTCGCATGGGGATCGGAGCAGCGCGTCAGTTGGGATCATCGCATGTTTTCGGAGTTCCTTGCAGCTGAATACTGCAAACTCAAGAGGGTTGGTATCAGAGATGTATCCAGGTTAATTTTTGTTGAGGCGTTGGGCCAACGAAGGGTGGCACAGCAACTCTATGAAACCACTGCTTGGTTATGCCTGTTCTATCCGTCCCTCGTTAAGACGGTCGTAGAGAATGACCCAGGGGTCTTACTTCAAAGTGATGTTCTCAAAGATGACGAGAAGATTCGTTTCGCGGTTACAGAACGCTATCTATTGAGTTTCGAGCGCGAAGAACACTTTAATGATCAACTTCAAACCGAACTCGCACTTCTCTCTAATCCCCGCCTTTTCGAACAGCTGAGGCCCTACATCGCGGATCGGAAGAAGAATATCAGAGCACGAATAAAAGCGATGGATATCGCGGAAGAATGCCTAGAGCATGATCTTGAACCATACTTGATCAAGGTTGCTCGCGATAAAACTGAAATGGTAGCTGTTCGTGTGCACGCGTTGGTTGTGCTTGGGCGTTTCGGTACTTCCCAATCGAAGCAGCAACTCCGGGAGTTGATTAGAGTAGATCGTAACGAAGATCCCAATGAGGAGATCAAAGGATGGACACTCAGGGCGGTTTGGCCGGATCACATTTCCGTGGAGGAGTTATTTTCGGTCTTGTCAGGCCCTGAGGATACCAGCTTTTATGGCGGATACTCCTCGTTCCTGAGCTCTCTAACAAGCACTCTTCCATCACATTTGGCCGGAGAGGATTTGCTAACCGCTTTGGCGTGGGTCGACGGCCTGAATCATGGCCCAGACCGTCTCGACCGATTGCAGCGTATCGGAGATTGCATTCTCGTTAAAGCTTGGGAGAAGTTTGAAAACCCTGAGGTGCGCGAATCCTTTACTCGTATCGTTCTTAAGCGTATTCAACTGCACTCACCGATTGCAGAAGGAGAGTTAGTAGGTCGGCGGGAGCAAGGTTATCCTTTCTATCAGTTGTTCTCAAGAGATTCTGAAAAGCGCCGGCAATTAATCAGCTCTTTGATTCGGAAAATGGCGACGACCGCGGAAGCGGCAAGCCCTTATTGGCTGTTGTATTGCCCTGACAGGATTATTCGTCCCGCAGACGCGGGTTGGCTGATTGAACAGTTTTCTCAGTCAACTCCCGAGGAAAAAAAGCTAATTCTCTCAAACCTCGAGAGGATGCACGATGCTGAGAGCCTAGATCCAATTAGGGCTGGCCTTGATTCTGGCATTCTGCCAGAAGATCTGCGCTCACTTGTCTATATTGACCTCAATTCGAGTCTGGCAGCTACGCTACGTCAGCAATACGAACAGATGCTCCATTTGAGAGGCGCCCCCCTGAGGCACTAGTTCCACCACCCTCCGAAAGAATCTCCACGCTGCTCAAAAGAATTGATCAGGGCGAAGTGGGGTTTTGGAGCCAACTCACGTTGACCTTAACGCTTGAGCCTTATAGCCATCGGTACGGAGACGAAGCTGGCGATCTGCGCAAAATGCCTGGATGGGCGGCTTCGGATCGACAAACAAGAGATGAAATAATCGGCGCGGCCAAGCAATTTTTGCTTCACTTTACCCCGATCCCCAAGGAATACTCTCAGCAAACTTTTGGGCATTGGATAATCGCCGCCTATTTGGCTTTCGTCTTGCTTCATGGTGAAGATTTGGTATTCCTGCAATCGCAAGATGAAGAATTTTGGAATCGATGGTCCGGACTCCTTATTGGTTACAAGTTCGATCCTCGGAAGGATTTATCCCATGATTTGCTTTCATTTGTTGCCGAACGATTCCCGGGATCGCTGGTGAAGGGGTTGAATGAGATATTCGTACCTGAACTGACAGACTGCTATTTCCTTGGGCGGTTGGAGGACGCATGGATACCAGAAGTGGAGAAGACGCTACTCGGGTTTCTAAATGTTGGAGCGCTCAATCTGAGTTGTAGTGAATCGGTCTTGAATATCCTTCTGGCTCACGGGGTTTCCGATGCAGAGACCATTGCAGAAACAATGATTCAGCAAACGACTGATCCTGAAAAACAGATCATGGCGTCTGCTGCGCTGCTAAAAAGCTCCGCAGATGGTGGCCAGCGGTTGGTATTGCCGTTGATCGAAAGTTCAGAGGAGCTCGGGAAAAAAGTTATTGAACGGGCAAGCGATGTTGGAGCAAATGTAACGTTCGCAACCAAGTGGTCTGAAGCGGCTGTGGGAGAGCTATTCATTTGGCTTGCAAAACGGTACCCGTATTCAAGAGACTCAGATTTCCAGGGAGGTTTTATCGGAGCCGCTGAATCAGTTCGATATACACGAGATGCATTGCTCACAAATTTACGCAATCGCGGTACAGCAGAGGCCGTCGCAGTACTGGATAGGGCCAAAAAGGAACTTGGCGCCGACTGGTTGAAATGGCATATCGGCGAAGCGAAAACGGCTGTCTTTTGGAATGCGTGGAGGCCGATTTCGTCTCTCAAACTTCTCTCGCTCGTTGAAGAAAAGGTAAGCGTTGCCCCTCGCTGGCAGATTTTGATCGCAGGGCTGTCTAGCTACATTGTGAATCTTCTTACTCCGGCAAGTGCCCGTATTCCAACTCGGCTTTGCATGAGCAGCGCGGCTTTATTTCTCATACTCGGTCTTTTTGAGCTAGGGCGCAGGGATAAGCCGTGGTTGTACCCGCTGTGGTTCTTCATAGCGGCGGTCAGTCTCATCGCGCTTCTTTTTTACTATTTCATCGGATTCTGACTTTCTTGACCAATCTCTGTTTCGCCCGCCACATAAAAACTAATTCTTTGCTGCCGCATGCCCTCGCGCGGCGCAGCCGAGCGACAACAAACCATTTGTCAAGACGTCCAGCTGAAACACTCGCGCCTTAAATGCCGTCCGCATAATCCTTGAATTGACAAAATCCGCTTGTTATCAGCCGCTAATCGCATCGTCCACCACTTTTAGCGAAAAATAATTTCCTAAATCCACTCGACCACGGACATAACTATTGTATTCGTATTTAATTCGTGCTATAAAATCTCCATCTCGCCATCGCTGGCAGACTGTTCCAGGGCTTCCCGGCAATCTCTAAACACGCATTTCAAACTCAGGGAGATGTGTCTTTTTCCCGCGAGGCTCTCATCCTGACCAGACCTAAACCACGCACCAAAAAACAGATCATCGTCGCCCTCAAGTCGGCAGCGCGCAAGCTGGGGCATGCGCCCACCAGCAACGAGTTCGCCCGCCTGAGCGGTATCACGATCAACCAGGTCAGGGAGCGCTTTAGCGGCTATCGTATTGCGGTACGCGCCGCCGGACTCACTCCTTGCCAGTGGGGCCTGAGGGTGGAGACCGCTGCCCTGCTTCAGGACTGGGGTAAGGTGGTTCGCCAGGTGGGCGGAGTGCCATCGCGCAGAGAATATGAGCGCGTTGGAAGCTACTGGTACGATTGCCTCGCCAACCGTTTTCAAAGGTGGTCGCAAGTCCCGGCCGCGTTTTCCCGGCTTGTGGCCGCCGGTGGACTCGCCGGAGATTGGACCGATGTGCTGGAAAAAATCCGGCGCGGCCCCATACCCACCCGTGGCGGGTGTCCCGATCTGCCAAAGAAGAGAGAAGCCGCGCGATTGGCCTCTGAAGCCCACGCCATACCATCGGCACAGCCAAGAGAAACGCTGATGCCGCAGGAAGCGCAACTGCCATCGTTCGCGCCATTTGAATCGGGCTCACTCCTGCCGCCAATCAGTGCCACAAATATGCAAATGCTTCCGCCACCTCTACACGGCAAGAAGTGCGTTACCGACACTATGCTGCAGTCTTCATCGCTGAGATCGCTCCCTCCGGGTTGCAGTGGATCACCGCTGCCTGCTTTCCGCGACGTCCTCTGAAAGACCGTCCGCTCTTAGGCGCGCCGACGCGCTTGCCAGCCTTTCCCTATGAGCCGGTGAATGAGATGGGAGTGATGGTGCTCTTCAGCATGCTGGCCCAGCAGTTAGGATTCGTGATTGAGTCGGTGCAGTCGGGGTTTCCAGATTGCCAAGCCAAAATTGAGGTTGAGCCCGGGCGCTGGCAGCACTTCCGCATTGAGTTTGAATTTGAAAGCCGCGGCTTCAAGGTGCATGGCCACGATCCCAGCCAGTGCGACCTGATCATATGCTGGCGCCACAACTGGAAGAACTGTCCGCCACACATTCAGGTCCTGGAACTGAGCAAAGTGGTAGCGGGGCTCGCCCAGTAAGCTTGCGAAAGCTCCGCCGCTGCAGATAAAAATCGAATAAGCCTGAGTCCGGGCTAACTCGCCGCCTTCATCCTCCATCCTACATACCTGAAGTTGCGCCGATCCGATGGCGCACCTTAGGGACCCGCTAATCATGTTGATCACATTGGCATTACTTGTTCTGTGGCTTCTTAGCATGTATTTTTACCTTCCGCTGCCGGTGGTGGTTCTTCTTTTCGCCGCGCTGGCTACCGGAACTACTATCACTATCTGGCAGGCATGGTTAAGCCGCAAACAGCGCCCGGCAGCTATTGGCGAGCGGGATTCAAACAGCTAATTCCACGCTGCGTTCGGCAGCAAAAGCGGTAAACTTTGCTCATGAAGTTCCTGGGCAAATTTCTGCTGCTGGCCGCATGCGTGGCGGCTGCGCAGTCGCCACAGACAAGTCCTCCGCCGGCCGCCGGGACAACGCCGGCTCCAGGCGCTGACACCGCACAGATTGCCGCCATTGTGAAGCAGCAGTTCGGCGATACCTTCGCCATCCCGGCAAAATTTCCTACGCCTTTAATCACCGCCGACTTTGACGGCGACGGCGTTGAAGACGTGGCGATTGTTGCCAACAGCAAAGATCCAATGCCCGACTCCTACGCCTTCAAGTATGAGGTAGCCGATCCTTACCACGCCTATTTTGGCTTCGGCAACCCGAAGTATACGTCCTCATTTCGTGCCGACCCTGAGCATAACCATCATCTGCTGGTGATTTTTGGTACTGGCAAAGAGGGCTGGCACGCCGCTGTGCCCAAGAGCAAATTTGTGCTGGTGAATGTTCCGTTTGATACGCTTGAGGTCGGGCGTATGCTCATCACCAAGAAAAAGCCGCCCATCTTTGTCATCAAGGCCGTGGAGTCACAGGTCATGGATTCTGCTATCTGGTGGGAAGCCAGGAAAAAGCGCTGGCGCTGGGAGCCCGGCGATACCGTTCAATGATGTCGCTGCTCATCTGCCCGACGGTGAACCTTCATTTATTCTCGGCTTAGTTGGAAGTCGAGTGTCACAGCACCGAAATACTTCAAGGCTTCGGTTTCCCCTATAATTCCATCTCATGAACCTGGAACAAAAGCTTGAAGAACTTAAGCGCCGTGATTCGCTGGCAGAAGCCGGAGGCGGCAAGGACCGCCAGGAGCGCCAGCACAAAGATGGCAAGATGTCTGCCCGTGAACGCATCGAATTCCTGCTGGACGAAGGCACCTTTGAGGAATTCGACAAGATGGTTACGCACAGCTGCACGGACTTTGGCATGGAGCAAAACAAAGTCTATGGCGACGGCTTCGTCACCGGCTATGGCCGCATTGAAGGCCGCCTGGTCTTTGTCTTCGCCCAGGATTTCACCGTGTTCGGCGGCTCACTCTCTGAGGCCAACGCCGGCAAGATTGTAAAAATCATGGACACGGCCATGAAAGTGGGTGCGCCGGTGATCGGGCTCAATGATTCCGGCGGCGCGCGCATTCAGGAAGGCGTAATGTCGCTGGCCGGTTACGCCGATATTTTTCTGCGCAACACTCTGGCCAGCGGCGTGATCCCGCAGATTTCCGCCATTATGGGCCCGTGTGCCGGCGGCGCGGTATATTCTCCGGCCATTACCGATTTCATCCTCATGGTGGACCACACTTCCTACATGTTTGTGACTGGCCCGGACGTGATCAAAACCGTGACGCATGAAGAAGTCACCAAAGACCAACTGGGCGGTGCGGCCACGCACAATGAAACTTCCGGCGTGGCGCATTTCATGGCGCATGACGACGCCGAGTGCCTTTCCATGGTGCGCGAGCTGTTTGGCTTCCTGCCATCCAATAATCTCGACGATCCGCCGCGTCGCGAATGCACCGACCCGATTGACCGCGCCGATGCCGAGCTACAGACTGTGGTTCCGGTTGAATCCAGCCAGCCCTATGACATGAAAGACGTCATCACGCGTGTGGTTGACGATGGCTATTTCTTTGAAGTCCATGAGCACTACGCAAAAAATATTGTGGTGGGGTTTGCGCGGCTGAATGGACGGTCTGTAGGCATTGTGGCCAATCAGCCGGCATTTCTGGCCGGCGTGCTCGATATCAATGCATCGGTAAAAGGCGCGCGCTTTGTGCGCTTCTGCGACGCTTTCAACATTCCGCTGATTACCTTTGAAGACGTGCCCGGATTTCTACCGGGCACGCAGCAGGAGTACGGCGGCATCATCCGCCATGGTGCCAAGCTGCTGTTTGCTTTTGCTGAAGCAACTGTCCCTAAGATCACCGTGATTACGCGCAAGGCTTATGGCGGCGCATATTGCGTTATGTCATCCAAGCACATCCGTACCGACGTGAACTATGCATGGCCTACCGCGGAGATCGCCGTGATGGGCGCTGAAGGCGCGGTAAATATCGTCTACAAGCGCGAACTTGAGCGCGCGGCGCTTTCAGCGAAGTCAGAGAAAGAAAAAGCTGAAGTCATAGCCAAAGCGCGCAATGAAAAGATTGAAGAATTTCGTGACCGCTTTGCCAGCCCTTACGTTGCCGCTGAGCGGGGCTATATAGACGCGGTGATTCGTCCACAAGAGACTCGCAAGAAGCTAATCGACGCGCTGGAGATGCTCCAGAACAAACGCGACAAAAATCCGCCGAAGAAGCATGCGAATATTCCGCTCTGATCCACATCCCGAGCAAAGCGAGGGATCACTATAGCAATCCAAACCCTTACCACTGATGACACGATTGGAGCCGATTTTCACTGATCATTGGATTTACGGCAAAATCCGGCTTGTGGGATCATGGGTTAGAACATTGCCGAAGCGGTCCTGTCCACAATAAGCTCTACAAATCCTTGGTCGTCGGGACGTCGTTCGCCTTATCCGCCGGCAATTCCGCCAGCAGCGCTCTGAGATCCAGATGACGCGTGTACATCGCGAGCTTTCCATCGGGCGTGTGCGGCCACGTTTCTCTGGGCCGATCAACGTACAACTCAACTCCGTTGCCATCGGGATCGCGTAGGTAAAGCGACTGGCTTACGCCGTGATCGGCAGCACCTTCCAGCCCGATGCCGGCTGCGATCAAACGCCGAAGCGCATCCGCCAGCGCCGTCCGGGTGGGATAGACAATAGCGTGATGATATAGGCCGGTTGTCCCGAATGGAGGCGGTGGGCCGTCAAGGCTCTCCCATGTGTTCAAAGCAATGTGATGGTGATAACCCCCGGCGGAAAGAAATGCCGCCTGATCACCCATGCGCTGCATGAGTTCAAACCCAAGCACGTCACGATAAAATCCGAGGGCGCGTTCAAGGTTGGCCACCTTCAGGTGCACATGTCCGATGCGCACGTCAGGATCGATTGGCTGGGCGGCCTTTTTTTCGGGTGTCATGGCTCTTATCCCAAAGTCTGCTGCGCTGCCGTAAAACGCTTCCCCTGAATCTCAATATAGACATTGATCAAGCTCACCGCCGCCGGCGTTACTCCGGGAATGCGCGATGCATGGCCCAGCGTGCGCGGACGCACCCGCTGGAGCTTTTCATTCATCTCCCGCGAAAGGCCGCTGACTTTGCCATAGTCGAACCAATCTGGGATCACGCGCTGCTCGGCCTTTTTGAGCCGTTCAATCGACTTCTTCTGCTGGTCAAGATAGCCGGCGTACTTGATCTCCGTCTCGACCGTCTTCATCTCGTTGCGCGCTGCGGCAGAAAGTTTTTGTTCCTCCGCATCTCCGCGCCTCCGTGGTGAATCTGCAGTTTGCCCATAGGCGTCGATCTCGGCAAAATACTCGGGATAGCTCTCGCGGACCATCGGCGCAAGATCCTCAATCACGATCTCCGGCCGCTTGAGCAGCTGTGCCAAAGTCGAACCGAGCGCGCTGGAAAGATTACTTCCATTCGAAGATGCCGCTGCAACGTCCGTTTCATTTTCGTTTTCGAAATCGTTCGGCGATACCTGCAACGCCCTCAACCGTTCCTGCTGCGCGCGGCTGACCTTTTCCAGCAGATCACTCGACACACGCGTCTTTTCCAGGAACGCCATCAGCTTCTGTGCGCGCTGTTCTTTGGCCTGATAATCCGCCCACGCCTGATCATTGATCAGGCCAATACGGCGTCCATGCGGCGTGAGGCGACGATCGGCATTATCAATCCGTAGATGCAGGCGGAACTCCGCGCGAGAAGTGAACATCCGGTAAGGCTCGTTTGTCCCTTTACTGATCAGATCGTCAATCAGGATCGCCGTGTAAGCCTCAGTTCGGTCAAGCACTAGCGGCGGCTCGCCCTTGATCTTCAATGTGGCGTTAATTCCCGCCATCAGCCCCTGGCATGCGGCTTCTTCATACCCAGATGTCCCATTGATCTGTCCGGCGAGATAGAGCCGGTCAATTTTCTTCGTCTCCAGAGTGCGCTCAAGCTCGGTCGGATCAATGGAGTCGTATTCAATGGCGTATCCGGGCCGCAGCATTTCCGCTTTCTCCAGTCCTGGAATCGACTTGATCACCGCAAGCTGTACGTCGATAGGCATGGATGTGCTCATGCCATTCACATAAATCTCGTGCGTATTCAGCCCCTCGGGCTCAAGAAAAAGCTGGTGCGTGGTCTTGTCTGGGAACTTTACGATCTTGTCTTCAATACTGGGACAGTAGCGCGGGCCAATGCTCTGGATTTGCCCGGAATACATTGGGGAACGATGTACGTTCTCCGCGATAATGCGGTGCGTTTCTGCCGTAGTGAAAGCGATATAGCACGGCACCTGCTTCTGCGTGATCTTTTTGGTGCGGAAGCTGAAGGGCGTTGGATCGGCGTCGCCGGGCTGCACTTCAAAGCGCGACCAGTCAATGCTGCGGCCATCCAGCCGCGGCGGTGTTCCTGTCTTAAGCCTGCATCCGCGCAAGCCAAACAATTTGAGTGATTCGCCCAGGAGCTGTGACGGCGGCTCACCGCTGCGTCCGGCAGGATAGGTTTGCTCGCCGCAATGGATTAGTCCGTTAAGAAATGTTCCGGTCGTAATGATGACAGCTTGCGCGCCTACGGTGCGGCCATCGCGCAGTTTAATTCCGTTTGCCTGTCGCTTCGCTCCAACCCGCTCTGCATTCTTCTCAATGAAAAAATCTTCAGCGCCTGCAGCAGGTGGCTCGGCGTGCAAGTCGGCCTCGCCGCCGGAACTGTTTTTCTCCGCGCCTCCGTGCCTCCGTGGTGAATCCTGTTCTTCCACGATTAGCTCGGCCACTTCTGCCTGCTTGATAAATAGATTAGGCTGGCTCTCCAGTACTTCGCGCATCTTCTGGCGATACTGCTGCTTGTCACACTGGGCGCGCGGGGACCACACCGCCGGTCCGCGGGAGGTATTGAGCAGCCGGAACTGGATTCCTACCGCGTCCGTGACTTCGCCCATGATTCCACCCAGGGCATCCACTTCGCGTACAAGATGTCCTTTGGCAATTCCGCCGACTGCGGGATTGCAGGACATCTGTGCGATCAGGTCCACATTCAGCGTGAAAAGGGCGGTCTTCAATCCCATGCGCGCAGCTGCCATGGCGGCTTCGCACCCGGCATGTCCGGCGCCCACAACCACTACATCGTATTGTTCAGTAAACTGCATTGCCAGACTCTATTCTACAGGGCTTAGGTCTTTTTGCCGCCTATGGGACAGGCCATTCCTGGTCGATGGGGAGCCTTGCCAAGACGGATTTCTAGCGATCCAAATCAATGCTGTGCGGCCCTTGCGCGGGTGAAGGTGCGCTTTTGGGGCGGATAGCATTGGGAGTCATATTCTGGAGCGCATCTGCGATAGCGATGAAAAGCTTGGAAGCGTCCACTGGTTTCGTTACGTAGGAATCCATTCCAGCCGCCAGGCAGCGTTCGCGATCGCCGCTCATGGCGTGGGCAGTCATGGCAACAATCGGCAGATGTCTTTGGGAGGTTCGTTCCCGGGCGCGTATAGCTTTGGTCGTCTCAAATCCATCCATATCGGGCATCTGCACGTCCATCAGGACCAAATCGAAACTCTGTTGCTCCAGCGCCGCCAGGGCCTCTCGTCCGCTGCCTACTGTCACTGCAGAATGGCCTTGCTTTGCCAGCAGGCTCCGGGCCAGACGAAGGTTGACCAGATTATCGTCTGCGATCAGGATATGTAACTTCCCAACCGGCACTGTTGCCGTGCGCTCTTCACTATGTTGTGTCGCATCTCTGACTGCAACGGCACTTGCTGTGGGAAAACGCGCCGTAAAGTAAAATGTGCTGCCCTTGCCAGGGATGCTTTCCAGCCATATGCGGCCTTGCATGAGCGCCACCAGTTGCGAAACAATCGCCAGTCCCAGCCCCGTCCCGCCATAGTGGCGAGTGGAAGAAGTATCCGCCTGGACAAACGCTTCAAAAATAGACTTCTGCTTTTCCGCGGAGATACCGATCCCGGTATCGCTCACGCTGAATTGCAAAGTGTCATCTCGCAGCCGGATCACGCGGACCATGATCTCTCCCTGTTGAGTAAACTTCAGCGCATTACCAACCAGGTTCATCAATATTTGCCGCAAGCGTACTGGATCACCAATTGACACAGCCGGCAGGTCAGCTGAGAAATCGCATTGCAGAGATAACTGTTTGTTCCTGGCTTGGACTGAAAACTCCTTGACTGTTGTCCGAGCGAGTTCCTCTACGCTGAACGGGACCCGTTCCAACTCCAGCTTGCGCGCTTCAATCTTGGAAAAATCAAGAATGTCATTGATGATGTCCAGCAAGGTGCCCGCCGAGCTTTTTATCGTTGCCAGATAATCGCGCTGCTCCGGCGTAAGCTCGGTATCCAGGGCCAGGTCGATCATTCCGATCACGCCATTCATTGGTGTGCGAATTTCATGGCTCATGTTCGCCAGAAACTCGCTTTTAGCCCGGTTTGCGGCCTCCGCTGCTTCCTTGGCCAGGCGCATTTGCTCTTCCGCCTGCTTGAGCAACGTAATATCAACAAAGGTTCCTTCAATTTCGGTTCCCGAAGCCCCGTTCACCATCGTGGTGTTGGCCATGATCCAGGCTGAACTTCCGTCCTTGCGCCGCATGCGTATTTCCTGATTGGAAGCAGTTCCATGGTTGGCCATTTTCTGGTCCGACACATCTTTGTCCGCCGGGTCAAAAAATATGTCTCTTGCTGGGCGGCCAACCAGATCTGCGCCCGAATCGTAGCCAAGGATTCTGGCCCCGGCATCGTTATATTCGAGGAATATTCCCTGCAGCGAGCATCGAAAAACACCGGCCAGGTTGCGCTCAAACAAGAGGCGGTAGCGTTGTTCCGATTCGCGCAGGGACACCTCGGCTACTTTGCGTTGCGTTATGTCAGTCAGCAGGCCGCTGGCGTAACGCAATCCGTCTTTCTGAAAAGTCTGAATGGCACGGTTGTGGATCCATCTCCACTCGCCGTCTCTGCGGCATATGCGGAACTCCACGTCGAACGCTGCACCTTCATCGAAAAATAATTGGAATTGCTGCTTTACTTGCTCGGCTTCGTCGGGATGGATGAAGTCGAAAAGGATTGTGGCGCCGTGGGCGTAGCATTCTGCCAGGCTAAGCCCAAAAACGCTTTCCGCGTTGGGGCTTAGAAATTTCATTTGATTGTTGCTGTCCATCATCCAGGTGACGTCTGGAATGTTATGGATAAGAGCGCGATAGTTCTCATTCGCCTCATGCAGGGCCTGCTGCGTTGCTTTGGCCTGGGTGATGTCGCGAACGATCGCAGAAACGGCAATCACCTCTCCATCCTGGTTTTTGACTGGACAATAAGTCAGCGAAACATCCATGCGGGTACCGTCTCCGCGCCACCGTTCTGATTCGAATCTAACCAGGGTTTCGCCTGCCAGAACCCGCGCAAAGAATTTGTCATATTCTTCCATGTGCTCCGGTGGAACATAGGTGGAGAAGACAGATTTCCCCAGAACCTCTTCAGCCGAAAATCCGTAAATGGCCTCAGCCCCGCGATTCCAGCTCAGGACCTTTTTGTCAAGGGAAACGGCAAGTATTCCTTCTTCAGAGAATTCCACTACCGCTGCCACAAGGGCCCGCGCTTCATCGGCGCGCTTGCGTTCACTTATGTCCCTGATAATCGCTGCAACACCCATCAGTGTTCCGTCCGCATCTTTCACAGGCGATGCAGAACAACTGATTTCAATGTGGCATCCGTCTTTGGTCAGGCAAAAGCTGTCAAAAGGAAATACGGTTTGGCCTCGCTGCATGCGCTGAATGGCAGCATTCGCGGCTGGTTTCGCCTCATCGATTGCCAACGTTACGATGTTCTCTCCGACAATTTCTTCTGCACTGAAACCAAACAGCTTTTGCGCTGCCCGGTTCCAGCTCACAATGATTCCTTCCGGCGTGCACCCAATGATTGCGTCTTCGGAATACTCAACGATGGAGGCAAGAAATTTCTGTGCGTCTTTGACAGTCTGTTGGGCAGGCGCGGGGGACCTTAGCAACGATGGGTCAAATGGCTTTTCCGACATTGGTCTGCTTCTCCCCCGTGGCACTGGCAAATCCCTGGCCTGCTACTGCCATGCTGCACTTTTGTAGCAGGTAAGACAAGTTCCTTTCGGTAACTACGAGCAGAGGTCTTGTAACGTGATGTCTCTTAGACGGAAACTGTGAGACCGAGGACTTACGCCTAAATGGAGCAATTTGCTTCGGCAGGAAGATCGCGTGATGAAGCACCAGCGAGATTATTTTCCTTTGTCCAGCCCCAGTGTCTGGCCTGCATTATGGGCAAAAAATATCAGGAACAACAGCAGCAGTCCTATATTGTCCAACTCGTTGCCAAAATATCGCCAGAGCGGAACGCCCTGCGGCAGCATCCAGGTGGAAAGCAGCAGGTTGGCCATAAACAGCGCGCCCACTATGGCAAAAGGACGCACCCAGAATCCCAACACCATGGAAAGCCCGATCAGCAACTCCGCCACTCCCACGGCATAACCAGACGCGGTTGGATATTTCAGAGTCGCGCGCAGAAATGGCTTATAGGCAGGCACGGCGCTTTCCTGCACGTATCCTGTGACATATTTCGCGTAACCACCGTGGGCAAAGTCATGCCCCATCAGTTTGTATTGCGCAAAGAACAGAAACATTACGCCCACCACGATCCGTGCCACTGCCATGGTTACAGATGACGAACCAGTATTTTTCATGCTGATCGAAGTTTCTCCTCGGACTCCAAATCTTTTAGACGAACAATCTTTTATGTTTCCGGCGGCTTACAAAGCCGCGGATTCTATTGCTTAAAAACGTTGCCGTCTTTCATCACAAACTTCACGATTTTAAGCGCTTCGACATTTGCCAGCGGGTCACCCTGAACCGCTATGACGTCCGCAAATGCTCCCGGCGCGATTACGCCAATATCGCCTTTCATATCTAATAAATTGGCGGCAGTGGAAGTTGCTGCCTTGATGGCATCCATCGGCGACATGCCGAACTTCACCATCAGGCCAAATTCGTTCGCGATGGGCTCCGTCCACGGAATGCCCCCCATGTCGGTGCCGAAAGCAATTTTCACTCCGGCCTTCAGCGCCTTCTTGAATGAGACTTCATGTTCGTTAGCGCGGGCACGGTCACGTTTGCCGTCCTCAGTGTTTTCCGGAGACCAGTCCGTGTAGTAAACGCCTAGAGTCGGCACATACCAGGTTCCCTGCTTGAGCATCTGCGCGATGGCAGCATCGTCCAGAGACAGGCCATGCTCAATGGAATCGCAACCACCATCCAGCGCTCGATGCAGGCCGATACCGCTATAGGCATGGCACGCGACCTTCTTCTGCTGGCCATGAGCTTCATCCACCACAGCCTTTAGTTCTTCTACCGTCAATGTTGGTTGAGAAACCAAGTGGCCTTCTTTATCCACCCATGAGCGGTGCGTCATATAAACCTTGATCCAGTCCGCGCCGTTTTCAAGCTGCTGCCGCGTAATCTTGCGCAGTTCTACGGGACCATCGCCAAGCTGTGCGCCTTTTGGCACCACAATATCAGGGTTATAGCCTTCCAAGGGATATCCGCCGGTTACTGAGATGGCGCGAGTTACAACCAGCATTCGAGGACCGGGAATGAATCCGGCATTGATCGCCTCTTTGATTCCCACGTCACCGTACCCTGCGCCTTCAGTTTCAACGTCGCGCAGCGTGGTAAATCCCTGCTCCAGCGCCCGCCGCGCCGCCACAGCGGCCCGTGCGGCCCGGTACGATGAAGGATGCTTCAACAGCTGAATGTCATAGCCGCCTTCAGCCGGATCTTCTCCCTGAAGAAAAATGTGTGTGTGGGTATCGATCAGTCCGGGGAGTACCGTCACGTCGGCGGGCAGGTTGATGACAGTGGCTCCTGCCGGCGGATTGCCGCCGCTGTTAACGCTTTCAATCTTGTTTCCCTTGATCACAACCAGCACGTTGTGCTGGACCTGATTCGATGTGCCATCAATCAAGTTCGCGGCGTGGATAGCAATCACTTTTTCCGGTGCAGGGCTGCTCTTTGGTTGCGCCGCGGTCTGCGCCGTGGCGGTTGTTACCAGAGTTGAAGCGAACAGCAGGATTACACACAGAATGGCTTTGCGGCTTAACATATCAGAACTCCCTCGGTGATTAAGCTCATAACAAATACGCCTTGCAACTTGAATATGCAATTGTTTTGCTCAGATGGCTTATGGATTTTACAAGGCTGGAGCTTCAAGACGTTGTGGAGAAAGGAAAATCCCAGCTAACTTCGGCGATACCTTATCCATCGGCTGGGAAACGGAAATCTTAGGTAAAAGCAACAGGGCAGCCGAAGCTGCCCCGTCTATTAGGTATCTTGAAACGTTTACGCTGGAGAAGGTTTTCCCGGCGCGATTCCTGGCGTTCTGCCCGGCTCCGGCTTTAGCACCTGCTGTACGCCGTCTCCATCACCCTTTTGCGGAATGACGCGAGCGGGAAGCTGCTTGCCTTCAAGAATAAGCTTCAACTCGTTGGCATCCAGCACTTCACGCTCCAGCAAGGCCAGCGCTATGCGGACCATGGCATCACGGTTTTCCAGGATGATGGCCTTGGCTTTCTCATAGCCGGTATTAACCAGGCGGCGAACTTCAGAATCGATCTCGCGCGCAGTCTCTTCACTGAAGTCGCGATGCTGTGAAAGTTCGCGTCCCAGGAAGATCTGCTCTTCTTTTTTGCCGAAGGTCAGCGGTCCCAGGCTGCTCATGCCCCATTCGCATACCATCTTGCGCGACATTTCCGTGGCGCGCTCAATGTCATTGCCGGCTCCCGTAGACATCTGATTCAGGAAGATTTCTTCCGCCAGGCGGCCGCCCATCATTACGGCAATCTGCGTGTTGAGGTAGTCGAGTGTGTAGTTGTGCTTGTCAGTTTCCGGCAACTGCATGGTCACGCCCAAAGCCATTCCGCGCGGGATAATCGTGACTTTATGCAGCGGATCGGCGTGCGGCATCAGCGCCGCGACAATTGCGTGGCCTGCTTCGTGATACGCCGTGACCTTCTTTTCTTCTTCCGTAAGCAGCAGGCTCTTGCGCTCCGCGCCCATCAAGACCTTGTCTTTGGCCAGCTCAAAGTCATACATCAGCACGGATTTACGATTGTTGCGGGCCGCGTTTAGCGCCGCTTCATTCACCATGTTGGAAAGCTCGGCCCCGGAGAAACCCGGTGTGCCGCGCGCCAGGATGGAGAGATCAACGTCATCCGCCAAAGGAATCTTGCGGGTATGCACGCGGAGAATTTCTTCACGTCCGCGAACATCAGGAAGTGGAACCACAACGCGGCGATCAAAGCGTCCCGGACGCAACAGAGCTGGATCGAGCACGTCAGGCCGGTTGGTTGCGGCGATCAGGATCACGCCTTCATTCGATTCAAAACCGTCCATCTCGACCAGCAACTGGTTGAGTGTCTGCTCGCGCTCATCGTGTCCGCCGCCCAGGCCTGCGCCGCGATGGCGTCCAACGGCATCAATTTCGTCGATGAAGATGATGCAAGGAGCGTTCTTCTTGCCCTGCTCAAACAGATCGCGGACGCGGCTTGCGCCCACGCCCACGAACATCTCAACGAAGTCTGAACCGGAGATGCTGAAGAAAGGTACATTGGCTTCACCGGCAACGGCGCGCGCCAGCAAGGTTTTACCGGTTCCCGGATGGCCGACCAGCAATACGCCTTTGGGAATGCGTCCGCCAAGCTTCTGGAACTTCTGTGCTTCGCGCAGGAACTCGATGATTTCGCGCAGCTCTTCCTTGGCTTCATCCACGCCCGCTACGTCTTTAAACGTAATCTTCTTCTGCTGCATAGAGAGCAGACGAGCCCGGCTCTTGCCAAAACTCAAGGCCTTGTTGCCGCCAGTCTGCATTTGCCGGATCATCACAAACCACAACACACCCAGCAATATGAAAGGCGAGAACTGGATAATGGCCATGGGCCAGTTCCATCCCTGGCTATCTTTAAAGGTGGTCTTGGTTTCCTTCGTATGGTCGTCAAGCGCCTTCAACAAAGCGGGATTCGTGGCTGGAACCACGGAATGGTACATACTGCCATTTTTCAGCTTGCCCCGCGCCACGTTCCCTTCGATTGTCACGTCAGCAACATTGCCCTGATTGAGCTCCGACATGAATTGGGTGTAGGCAATTTCGTTATCTTTGCCGGCGTTTGGACCGCCTTGAATCATTCTCCAAAGGACGACGGCGACCGCTACCAGCGTCACCCACAAGATCACCGTTTTAAATGTCGAATTCACTGATTGCTCCTGGATTTCCCGGTCAGAACACGTGTCCGCCGACCTGCACAACTCATAACTTTTAAAGAACGTCGTATGTATAACAGACGTTTTGCCATGAAAAAGGTTCCCCGAGCCCTTGAAACGCAGGGGTTGATACCGATTAGATGCCGAACGATTGGGCTTTGGACTTAAACTTTCCCACTCCCAACGATTTTATACCCATTCCCGCCACTCTGGGGGCGGTAAAACCGCTTAAGACATGCTTAAGGAATTACCCAGACTCAGCCCGTCCAGCTATGTAGGGCAGATTACGGCCCAAATGGCGCTCCCCTAGCCCATAGCCTACGACAAAATTTTCATTCATGAGAAAACCAAAGTAATCGGGCTGTAGTGACACCCGGCGTGCCGACTGCTTGTCCAGAAGGACAGCTAGTTTCACGCTGGCAGCGCCTCGGCCTACCAGGTTCCGAATCAGGAATTCACTCGTAATGCCGGATTGGACCAGCGCTTCCACCAGCAAAACATGCTGGCCTTTCACGTCGAGCTCAGGGCTAAAGAATATTTCGGTCGTGCTGGAATTGGCTTCCTTTGACTCAGCCTTTACAAATTGGCAGACCACGTCCAGATCCAGCTCACGAACCAGGTCAGCCATAAAAATAAAGCCATTCTCCATCACGCCAACAACATGGAGGGTTTTACCCTGAAAATCAGCGGAGATCTGTCGGGCCATCTCCTGCACGCGTTTCTTGATCTGTTCAGCAGTTAGCAGAATTCTGGGATATTCCGACTGAACGCCGCTCACTCGCCTGCCTCAGTAGTCATGTTTGTTTCCTCGATTAAGACAGCGTCCCCAGAGTCGTCGGCAAAGTCCTGTGCGGGGGGGAAAGACCGCATCCAGACGATTTGCCCGGCGCTTTCAATCACTGGCCAAGCCTTACGCTGCGCTGGAGAAAGCTCATAGCCCAGCCGGCCGGACTGTAACAACTCTTTTACTTTCTTAGGGGATTGCGTGTGGGCCGGAAAGAATTTATCACCAGCACGCCAATTTCTTACTTTCAGCTCGGGACCCAGCAGGCTTGCTTTTAAGAGCGTTGCCTCATTATAACCTGAAGCCTTTTGTTTTCCATCACTTATTAACTTTGCCCGAATGGTTATTCCCGCCTCCAGTACGGTAACTTCACCCGGGATCGGCAAGGAATAACAATAGTTCTCGGGTGTTTTCGGTGTGTTTCTGCCGAATTGGAGTTCCCGAACGGTACGATTTGCCGCTAACCCGTCCGGTAACACCAGCCTTGAGCCCGGTTTTCCGTGTTCTGCCAGATCTGTAAGTTGTTGAATATGCTTGAATTCAAGCGAGATACCTAAGCGCTGAGCGGTTCTCTGGATAACCTGGCGGCGGACGGCCAAAGGGAGGCCTCGCAAACCGGACAAGTCGAGCGCCAGAACGCCTTGAGCGTCACCGCTTGAGTTGCGTCCGCTACGGCTTGGCTTTCCTTCATGAACCAGTCTGGGCAACAGCGAGGAGATCTCATTGTCCCAATAGTCATCCTCAGCCTGCGCCAGGTTTGCCAGATCGGCCAAAGTTTGGCGGATTGCCGGGTTGAACTCTCGTTCAAGCAAAGGCAGTAGCGTATGCCGTACGCGGTTGCGGGTATGGCCAGGATCCAGATTGGACGAATCTTCCCGCCAGCATTGTCCTTTTGCCTTCAGATACGCTTCAACCTCGCGCCGAGTGGTTGCTAGAAGGGGTCGGACTAGGTGCTTTGCTTTATGGACCGGCGCGATGCCGGCCATCCCGCGTGTTCCGGTGCCTCGCAGGATGCGCATGAGAACGGTTTCTGCCTGATCGTCGAGCGTATGCGCCGTGGCGATCTTGTCGGCCTTTCCTTGCTTGATTAGCTCCGCGAACCACTGGTGGCGTAAATCCCTGGCAGCCGTTTCAAGGCTGAGCTTGTGCTGGGCCGCGTGCTGAGGAACGTTTCCGGAGCCAGAATGAAAATCCAACTGAAACTTCGCAGCCACTTCTTCGACAAACTTCTGGTCCGCATCTGCCTCAGCCCCGCGAATCTGGTGATGAAAGTGGCCAACCGAGAGCACAATTCCAAGCTCCTCTCGCAGCTCAGCCAGCACGTGGAGAAGCGCTACCGAATCAGCCCCGCCTGAACACGCGACCGCAACCCGCTCTCCCGGCCGGAGCAGTTGCTGTTCGCGGATGTATTTGAGGACTTTTTCCAGCATTGCGGTCTTGGAACGCGGTTGTACTATTGTGAAATAATTGGTTCCTTATGTACAGGAAACCCATCACCCTCAAAGGACGTGCCATCTACAGTTTTGGCCTGGGCTTCGGGATTTTTGTTCTCGGCATTACTTTGAGGACTCTGCTGGATAATTGGGGCGTGACCGGTGTAACCGCGGTGGTCGATGACCTGCTGATCGGCGTTCTTGCCGGAGTTCTGGTATTCGCCTATGAGCGCCACCAGCACAAGGTCGTTCTTGAAAAAATGCGCGTAATTTCTGAGATGAACCATCACGTCCGCAATGCACTCCAGCCGATTATCTATTCGCCATATTTGCAAGAGCAGGCGGAGCAAGTACGAATCATCCAGGAAGGAACCCGCCGGATTGAATGGGCGCTGCGAGAAGTGCTTCCCGGAGCAGACGCAGTCCCGGCAAGCTCTAAAGAGAGATCTGCGGCTTAACTTTCCGGCCGGTCCACTCCAGGGCCAATAACGGACAAAGTTGCTATACTTTTCTCCCCGATGAAGGTAACTGTCATTATTCCCGCAGCCGGCCTTGGCACCCGCATGGCTCCCGCCGGCAAAAAAGGCGTGCCCTCAAAACAATTTTTTGAAATCAGCGGAACGCCCATCGTGATCCACACGCTGCGCGTGTTTGCGCGCAACCAGCAGATTAGTCAGATTGTGGTGGCGCTGCGCAAGAATGAGATGGAGCGCTTCACTCGCCAGTTGGAAAAAGAAAAGCTGGCTGAAAAAGTGAAAGTGGTAGAAGGCGGCGAACACCGCCAGGAATCCGTGGCCAACGCGCTGGCGCAACTCAAGGCGGCTCCCGACGACATTGTGCTGGTGCATGATGCTGTGCGGCCATTTGTCGATAATGAAATTATTGCCAACGTGATTCATGAAGTGGAGAAGCATGGCGCCGCCATCGCCGGCTTACCGGCGGTAGATACCATCAAGCAGGTGGAACGCGCCGCAGAAGGCGCGATTATTACTTCAACCATTCCGCGTGAACGCATCGTGCAGGCACAGACGCCGCAGGGTTTTCGCTATGAGCTGATCAAACGCGCCTTTGACAGCGCAACCGCCGACGGCTTTACCGGCACCGACGAAGCGTCATTGGTGGAGCGCCTGGGCGAGAGCGTCTGGGTGGTGATGGGCTCGGCGAGAAATATCAAGATCACCACGCCCGCGGATATGGAGTTGGCGGAGTATTTGATTGGACGCAGCTCTCGGGAACACTAACAAAACCTTACCACGGATAAACACGGATGCTACGGATCAGCACAGCAGGCGGTGCTCAGTTAAAACATGTCGAGTTAACAGAGACCATTATTGGAGTTTTCTTTGATGTTTACAATGAACTCGGATTCGGATTCGGTTTCCTTAAGTCGGTTTATCGCAAGTCTCTTCAATTCGCCCTTCGTGAAAAGAACCTCAAAGTGGATGCTGAAGTGGCAGTGCCCGTATTCTTTCGAGGCATAAACGTAGGTGATTTTCGTGCTGACCTGGTTGTCAATGACTGCGTACTTCTCGAACTCAAAACTGCTGAAACCATTATCATTGCCCACGAAGCGCAAGTCCTTACTTACCTGAGAGCCACGTCTCTGGAAATCGGACTAATCCTCAACTTCGGACCCAAAGCACAGGTCCGGCGTTTGCTGTTTGATAATGATCGCAAACAAAGCAAAGTTCATCGCGCTGCAGGTGCCATGTGAATCAGTGGAAATCCGTACGATCCGTGTTTATCCGTGGTGAGGTTTTTTGATGCGCATAGGTTACGGGTGGGACTCACACGAATTCCAAGCTGGCGTCCCTCTAAAAATAGGCGGCGTGGAGCTGCTGCACCATAAAGGTCTTGCCGGACACTCTGACGGCGACGTGCTTTTGCACGCCATTACTGACGCGCTGCTGGGCGCGGTGGCGGCGGGCGATATCGGCAGCTACTTCCCGCCGACCGATCCCAAATGGAAAGGCTCTGACTCTGTCATCTTTCTGGAAGAAGCGCTGAAGCAGGTTCGGCTGGCCGGATACACAGTGAGCAACGTGGATTCAACATTGATTCTGGCTGAGCCGAAAATCGTTCCTCATGCAAAGAAAATTCAGGCGCGTGTTGCCGAGCTGCTGGGCGTAAAGCCGAACCAGGTCGGGATCAAGGCAAAGACCCCGGAAGGCATGGGCACGGACAATGCGGCTATCGCTCATGTGGCGGTGCTGCTGGAGCGAGCAGGCAAGCCGCGATCGCTCCGGGAAAAGAGTTCTCGAGCAAAGAAACAGAAAACCTTGAAACGCAGAAGAAAGGAGTAAGCAGAGGAAAGCACAGCAGAGAATTACTCCTCAATTATCCTCCATTCCTCATCTCCTCTGTGTTTCAAGGTTCTCGGCCTTGTTTCCTGCCCAGCTCTGCTGCTAACCTAAGCTGCCTCGTCGAACGACATTCCATCTCTGGTTGGTGTTTATGAAGAATCCCCTCGTCCGCTTGCTCGCCGTCGTCACTCTGTTCATTTGTGCTCTCAGCGCGCACGCTTCCGGTCCGCTGCTTATGCAGAAGCCCACGCTTTCCAAAACCCACATCGCGTTTTCTTATGCGGGCGATCTGTGGCTGGTGGCGCGCGAAGGCGGCGAAGCGCGGCTGCTGACCAGCGGCGACGGCACCAAGACTGATCCAGTCTTCTCGCCTGACGGCAGCATGATTGCCTTCTCTGGCGACTATGACGGTAATGTGGACGTTTATGTAATGCCAAGCACAGGCGGAGTTCCGCGCCGGCTCACGCACCATCCGGCAGTGGACGAAGTGGTGGGGTGGTCGCCCGACGGCAAATCCGTTCTGTTCCGTTCCACCCGCAACAGTTACTCACGCTTTAACCGGTTGTTCACGGTCTCGCTTGAGGGCGGATTGCCGCATGAGCTCCCGCTCCCTACCGCTGAATTCGGAGCATTTTCAGCTGACGGCAAGCATATTGCTTATGTTCCTGTCGATAACAACCGAAGGCCCTCCGCTATAGGATGGAAACGCTATCGCGGCGGCAAGGCGTCGCGCGTTTGGATCGCAAACCTCTCTGATCTTGGCCTCGATCAGGTGCCGCGCGAAACTTCCAACGACGGCAATCCCATGTGGGTTGGCGGCAAGCTTTATTTCCTTTCCGACCGCAATGGGCCGTTCACATTGTTTTCTTATGATCCAAAAGACAAGAAAGTTGAGCAGGCGCTTGCCAGCAACGGAGCTGATATCAAGTCGGCTTCGGCGGGTCCCGGCGCGATTGTCTATGAGCAGTTTGGTTCACTCAATCTTTTTGACCCGGCGACGGGCAAGTCCAAAGCGGTTGCCGTGATGGTACCGGCCGACCTGCCGAATGTCCGCCTGCATTTCAAAAAAGTTGATAATGAAATTGCTTCGGCCATGCTTTCTCCCAGCGGCGCGCGTGCCGTGTTTGAAGCGCACGGTGAAGTGCTGACTGCACCGGCGGAAAAGGGTGACATCCGCAATCTGACAAACACACCGGGAGTGATGGAGCGCGATCCTTCGTGGTCGCCGGACGGCAAGTGGGTGGCGTATTTCTCTGATGAATCCGGCGAGTACCAGCTGTTCCTGAAAAATCCTGATGGCATGGGAGAGGCCAGGAAGATTTCGCTGGGAACACCCGCTTCTTTTTACTATGAGCCCATCTGGTCGCCGGACAGCAAGAAAATTGTCTTCAGTGATAAGCGGCTGAACATCTGGTATCTCGATCTGGCCAAGGGCACACCGGTAAAGATCGATACCGATACGTATGATGCACCGCGACGCACGCTTGATCCTGTTTGGTCTCCTGACAGCCGCTGGATTGCCTATTCCAAGACGCTCACCAGCCACATGCATGCGATCTTTGCTTATTCCTTGGAACAGGCCAAGAGCACGCAACTCACGGATGGCCTGAGCGACGCGCGCTTTCCTGCCTTCGACCAGAAAGGCCAATATCTTTATTTCACGGCCAGCACAGATGTGGGCCCGACAACGGGCTGGCTTGATCTTTCCAGCATCAATCGGCCGATTACACGCAGCGCATACCTGATGGTCCTGCGCAAAGATCAGCCTTCACCGCTCGCGCCGGAAAGCGACGAAGAGAAATCTGCGGCAGACGACTCCAAGCCCGATGCAGATAAATCCGCAAAGAGCGAAGACAAACCAGATCAGGAGCCGGGCAGCGTTGAAGAGAAAGCCAAGGCGCAGGACGCACGCGCCGCCAAGTCAGTGAAGAATGAAAGCGTGGTAGTGCGGATTGATGCCGAAAATATTGGCCAGCGCATTGTGGCCATGCCGATTCCCCCGCGAGATTACAGCAAACTTGTGGCAGGTAAGGCGGGAACGATCTTCCTGGTCGAAGATTCGCCGCGTCCCGGCCCCGACCAGTTGACCACGTTGTGGCGTTTTGATCTGACTTCGCGCAAGCCGGAAAAACTGATGGAAGGCACGAATGACTTTACCGTTTCTTTCGACGGCAAGAAGATGCTTTATAGCAAAGGCCGTCGTGATAACAAGAAGTGGTTCATCAGCTCGGCGACTGCGCCAGCACGCGGTGAAGGTGGCGCGGCGGGCGGCAAGCCGGAAACACCACTTGCTTTGGCCAAAATGGAAGTGCGCGTGGATCCCAGAGCGGAATGGAAGCAGGAGTACAACGAAGTCTGGCGGATTGAGCGCGACTTCTTCTACGATCCCAATCTGCATGGCCTGAATCTGCCCGCCACCAAAAAGCAATATGAGCCGTACCTTGAGAACGTGGGCAGCCGCATTGATTTCAGTTATCTGCTGGCAGAGATGTTGGGCGAACTCACGGTGGGGCACATGTATATCCGCACGCCTCCGGAACCGCCGACGGAGCAGGGCAAGGTGGGCCTGCTGGGAGCAGAATACACGGTGGAAAATGGCCGCTACCGCTTCTCAAAAATTTATCAGGGTGAAAACTGGAACCCGCAACTGCGCGCGCCATTGACACAGCCGGGCGTAAACATCCAGCAAGGCGAATACCTGCTTGCCGTGAATGGCCGCGAACTGCGCGGGACAGATGAAATCTTTGAACTGTTTGAAGGAACAGCCGATAAATCAACTGTGCTGAAAGTTGGTCCATCGGCAGACGGCAAAGGCGCGCGCAATGTAACCGTGGTTCCGATTGAAACTGAAGCCGCGCTGCGCAATCGCGCCTGGATTGAAGGCAATCTGCACAAAGTAGATAAGCTCAGCGGCGGTAAGCTGGCTTATGTCTACTTGCCGGACACAGGTTTTGGCGGTTACACATCATTCAATCGCTACTTTTTTGCCCAGGTGGGAAGCGAAGGCGCTGTGATTGACGAACGCTTCAACGGCGGAGGATCGGCGGCGGACTACGTGATCGATTATCTGCGCCGGCCGCTGCAGAACTACTGGCTCACACGCGAAGGCCAGGACTTCACTACGCCCGTGGGGGCAATTTTTGGACCGAAAGCCATGATCATCAACATGTATGCCGGCTCCGGCGGCGATGCGCTGCCGTGGTATTTCCGCGACGCAAAACTGGGGCCGCTAGTCGGAACACGCACATGGGGCGGCTTGGTGGGAATTTATGATTATCCCGCGCTCATGGATGGCGGCGGAGTCACGGCGCCGCGCGTGGCTTTTTACAATCGCACCGGAGACTGGGACATAGAAAACCACGGCGTTGCGCCCGACTACGAAGTTGAACTCACGCCCAAAGACTGGGCCAGCGGGCATGATCCGCAGCTGGAAAAAGCGGTAGCGCTGGTGATGGATGCACTGAAGAAAAATCCGCTGCCGGTGGCCAAGCATTCGGCGTTCCCCAATTACCACAACCAACCGGAGCAAGCGGTGCCGGCGGCAGGGCATTCAGCGGGCGGCGGAAGGAAAAAATAACCTAACATGAGAGGCCCGGGCCTTGTCTTAAGACAGGGCCTTTTTTTCGCGATGTAACTTTCCGGAAAGAGGAGCGTATAAAAGAAACTATGGGAAGCAGACCAGCAGGATATTGGATATTAGTGGCACTTGCCCTGGCAGCACTTGTTGGCTCGCGCATGATGCGGTCCTCGCTTGATCCGCACTCTCAACAAATGGCCCAATACCTGGGTTACGGAGCAATTGCCATGATAGTGATTGCCATACTCTTTTTCCGCAGAAAAGCCGACACGACTCCGCCAATGCCCAAGGATTAGGAAAACAAGGATTGCAGAAGCTCGACGCGTCCTTAGTAAATGGAAAACCAGATCCGTCCGGATTCAATCAACGCGATGAAGATGCCGATCATGAAATAGAGGTTCTGGGCGGTGGAATCACTCGGCGGCGCCGGCAGGTGGACACCGCGGCTGCGGAAGAACCCATCCAGCTGGCGTTCCTGCTGCATCATCATGGTCGCCAGGGGCCGATGAAACACAGCAATGGCTACGCCCAACAGCAGTCTGGTGATTTCTACGATCATAGAGATGTAGTCTAAGCATGCCACTTCAGCGCGGCAATCAGTAGAAAAACCTAGTTAAAGGCGCAAAAGTGGTGCCGAACGGCCAATATCGCGTGGTAGAATTGGTCTAGCCCTTCCCCATGAATGCAGACCTGCAAAGACTCATCGAGCTGGAAAAGATTGATCGCGAAGCTATTCGGCTGACCGAAGAAGTAGCCAGTCTGCCAAGGCGGGTTGCTGCGATCGAAGCGAAGCTGGCTGAGCACAAGGCCGCGGTAGAGCAGGCCAAAGCGCGGGTCAAGAGCAATGAAGCCAGCCGCCGCCAGAATGAAGCCGACATCAAGGGCTTCCAGGAAAAGATCGCCAAGTATCGCAGCCAGTCTTCCAGCGTAAAAACCAACGACGAATACCGCGCCCTGATGCACGAGGTTGAATTCGCGGAAAAGCAGATCAGCGGCTGTGAAGACAAGATTCTGGAATTGATGATCGGGCTGGAAAATGAAGAAAAAGCCCTGAAAGTGGCCGAAGCCGAATTAAAGACTGAAGCCACCGACGTGGAGAAAGAGAAAGCCGAAGCGCGTGTCCGCACTACAGAAGACGAAAAGCTTCTGGCCGGGCTCAACGCCAAGCGTGACGAGCTGCGCGCGGGTGTGGATTACAGCGCTTTGGCCCACTATGACCGGGTGATGCGGCAGCGCAAATCAGCCCTGGCTGAAGCCCGCGACCAGAAATGCATGGCCTGCTTTGTGATGGTCCGTCCACAAATCTGGCAGGAAATCCGCACCAACGAGCAGATTATTACCTGCAACTCCTGCGGACGAATCCTCTACTTTGATCCGGCCAGCGAACCTGCAACGCCGGAGCCGGTCAAGAAGAAATCAAAAGCACGCGCGGCTGAAGTGGAAACAGAAGCCGAGCAGCCCGAGCAGGAATCCACTCCCACACAATAACGTTCCTTCTTATATGCTGATTGCCTGATGGCAAACGATCCTCCCAGAAAAGTGATTGTGAATGAGCGAGCAGCCAAACGGCTGCGTGATGGCCATGCATGGGTCTATGCGTCAGATGTGCTGAATGACGCTGGAGCAAAACCCGGGGCAATGGTGCATGTAATCGGGCCGAAAGACAAAATTCTCGGCTCCGCGATTTACAGCTCGTCATCGCAGATCAAGCTGCGATTGCTGGGCCGCGAGGCTTTGCGGACTGAAGAAGAATTGCTGCAACTGGTACGGCAGCGCCTGGCTGAGGCTGTCGCGTATCGAGAGAAAGTCGTGCAGAATTCCGATGCCTGTCGCCTGGTTTTTAGCGAGGCTGATCGCCTGCCGGGGCTGATTGTCGACCGCTATAACGATATTTTTACTCTTCAGGTATTGACGCAGGCGTGGGCAGCTCCGGAGCGGAAACAGGCGATCATCGAGGGGCTGAAAGCAGCTGCGGGGGCGGAAAACATTGTGGAGCGTGCCGATGCGCGCATCCGGGAGTTGGAGCAGCTGCCGGAGATGGAATCCGGGCTGGTTGAGGGCCAAAAGAGCAGCACGGTATTCACAATGAATGGCGTCAAGTTCAACTATGACGCGCTGGGCGGCCAGAAGACCGGCGCATTCCTGGACCAGCGAGAAAATTACGCTGCAGCGGCGCAATACGCAAAAGGCGAAGCGCTGGATGTCTGCACTTATCAGGGCGGCTTTGCGCTGCATTTGGCGCGGGTCTGCGATAAGGTGACCACCGTGGATATCTCCCGCGAGGTGCTGGAGGTGGCGGAGCAGAATGAAAAGCTGAATGCCGCCAACAAGACCGAGATTGAATGGATTGAAGGCAATGCCTTTGATCTGATGCGGGATTATGCCTCCGCCGGCAAGCAGTACGACACAATCGTGCTCGATCCGCCGGCCTTCGCAAAGTCAAAGAAGCATCTGGAGTCGGCCCTGCGGGGCTACAAAGAGCTGAACCTGCGCGCACTGAAGATGTTGCGTCCGGGCGGCGTGCTGGTCACATGTTCCTGTTCATACGCCGTGAGCGAGCAGGACTTTTTTGACGTTCTAAATGAGGCTGCGCAGGATGCTCACCGGTCGGTGAGAATACTGCAGAAGCGTACCCAAGCCAAAGACCACCCGATCCTACTAGGCGTCCCGGAGACGTTTTATTTGAAGTGCTTCGTGCTTTCAGTCAGCCAATAATCCCTAAAATCACGTTAAACACTTGAAAACAATGGCAATATTTTTATGTCAAATACTTGACAATGATATACTCATATTTTATTATCGTTTTGTACTAATACAACATCAAAGGAGTTTGTAAGCGGCATTTATAGAAAACAACTCATTTGAAGGAGATAAGAACCATGACAATCACTCGAATCGATCCATTCCGCGAACTGGCTAGCTTTTTTGAGACCTTTACCGAGCCGACCGGCAAAGACCAGTTGAGCGCGGGCAGCTTTGTTCCTCCCGTTGACGTATACGAGGACGAGCAGAACCTGGTACTCAAGCTGGAAATTCCCGGCTTAAATGACGAGGACATCAATGTCAGCGTGGAAAACAACACACTGACCGTCCAGGGCGAGCGCAAGTTTGAGAAGGAAGAGAAAGAAGAGAATTTCCATCGCATTGAGCGCCGGTACGGCTCTTTTGTGCGCACCTTTAAGCTCCCGAACACCGTGGATGCAGAGAAGGTGGAAGCCAGCTATGAGAAGGGCATTTTGAAGATCACCATGGCAAAGCGGGCAGAAGCCAAGCCGCGCCAGATCAAAGTTGGAATCGGCCAGAAGACCCTCCAGGGGTAAGCGGCCACGGAGAAGGTTCAAGCTGCTTATGAACGGCCGTACGGGAGATGAATGTTCATCTCCCGTTTCTCTTTAGGCTACGGTGGCAAAGCGGCAGATCAAGCGCAAAACAAAAAGAAGACAATAGAAACAGAAACATCTGACAGACGCAGACGATCTAATAAGTGGAGCCGGTTGGGCGGCGTCTGAGCCGCCAGGCGAAATCCTGAGCGAAGCGAAGGATCTCACTCACCAGAATTTTAGGAGCACACTATGGCAATTCGTTGGGACAAGTTCACAATCAAGGCGCAGGAAGCAATCCAGCAGGCAAATGAGCTGGCGGGCCAGCACGGCAATCCGGAAATGCTGCCGTTGCATTTACTGGCTGGGCTGTTGCAGGACAGTGAAGGAATTGTTGCGCCCGTCTTGGCCAAGCTAGGAGTGAATCCGGCGACGCTTCAAGCGCAGGTGACGGAGAGAGTCGACCGCTTGCCGAAAGTCTCCGGTGCAGCGGCGCAGCCACATCTTTCTGCCGCCATGTCGAAATTGCTGGACCAGGCTTTTAAAGAAGCAGATACCTTCAAGGACGAATATGTCTCCACGGAGCACCTGCTTCTGGCGATGACGGCGGATAAAGACAAAGCCAACGAAGCGCGCCAACTCCTGAGCGGCGCAGGCGCCGACCATGATGCGATTTTGAAGGCGTTGACGTCAGTGCGCGGCTCACAGCGCGTGACTGACCAAAATCCTGAAGGCAAATACCAAGCGCTGTCCCGCTATGCCAAGGACCTGACGGAACTGGCACGTAAGGGCAAGCTTGATCCGGTGATTGGCCGCGATGAAGAAATCCGCCGCGTTGTCCAGGTGCTTTCGCGCAGGACGAAGAACAATCCGGTGCTGATCGGCGAGCCGGGCGTGGGCAAGACGGCGATTGTGGAAGGCTTGGCACAACGTATTATCTCCGGAGATGTTCCGGAGATCCTGAAGAACAAGCGCGTGGTGGGACTCGATCTTGGGTCGATGCTGGCCGGGGCAAAGTATCGTGGCGAATTTGAAGATCGCTTGAAAGCGGTGCTGAAGGAAATTGAAGATTCCAACGGGCAGATTGTGCTTTTTATCGATGAATTGCACACGCTGGTAGGCGCGGGCGCGTCAGAAGGCGCGATTGACGCCAGCAACATGCTCAAGCCGGCGCTAGCGCGTGGAGAGTTGCGCGCCATCGGCGCGACCACGCTGAATGAATATCGCAAATACATTGAGAAAGATGCAGCGCTGGAACGGCGCTTCCAGCCGGTGTTTGTGGGCGAACCGAACGTGGAGGACACCATCTCGATTCTGCGCGGCCTGAAAGAAAAATATGAAGTGCATCACGGCGTGCGCATTAAGGACTCTGCGATCGTTGCCGCGGCTACCTTGTCGCATCGTTACATTACGGATCGCTTTCTGCCGGACAAGGCGATTGACCTGATCGATGAGGCGGCGTCTTCGCTGCGCATACAGATCGATTCCATGCCTACGGAGATCGACCAGCTAGAACGCCGCGCGACGCAGCTTGAGATCGAAAAGCAGGCGCTGAAGAAAGAGGACGATCCCAATTCAAAAGAGCGGCTGGCTGTGGTGGAGCGCGAGCTGGCACAGATACGCGAGCAGGCCAATGCGCTGAAGGTCCGCTGGAAGGAAGAAAAGGAAGGCATCACGCGCATACGGCAGCTCAAGGAGCGGATTGAGCAGCTGAAGATTGAAGAGCAGCAGGCTGAACGCAGCGGGAACCTGGAGCGAGTGGCGGCGATCCGTTATGGAGAGCTGCGCCAGGCTGAGGCGGAGTTGGCGCGGCTGAGCGCGCAAGCCGACGACAAGCAGCGCCGCATGTTGAAAGAAGAAGTGGACGAAGAAGACGTGGCGGGAATCGTCTCCAAGTGGACTGGCATACCGGTATCGAAAATGCTGGAAGGCGAGGTGCGCAAGCTGGTGAGCATGGAAGACCGGCTGCGGCAGCGAGTGGTCGGGCAGGATGAAGCGCTTGAGCGCGTGTCGAATGCAATCAGGCGTTCGCGCGCAGGGTTGAGCGATCCCAATAAGCCGATTGGCTCATTCATTTTCCTGGGGCCAACCGGCGTGGGAAAAACAGAACTTGCTCGCGCGCTTGCGGAGTTTTTATTTGACGACGAACACGCGATGGTGCGTATTGACATGTCGGAATACATGGAAAAGCATGCGGTTTCGCGGCTGATTGGCGCGCCTCCGGGATACGTGGGCTATGACGAGGGCGGCCAGCTTACAGAAGCCGTGCGTCGCCGGCCTTACAGCGTGATTTTGTTTGACGAAATTGAGAAGGCGCATCCGGATGTGTTCAACATCCTGTTGCAAATTCTTGATGATGGGCGTCTCACGGATTCACGCGGCCGCACCGTGAGCTTTAAGAACACGGTAATCATTATGACGTCGAACATTGGCGCCAGTTATTTGCAGGCAGAAGGCGTGAGCTCGCCGGAGGCGTTTGCCGAGGCGACCGACCATGTAATGGAAGCCTTGCGACAGCATTTCCGTCCGGAATTTCTCAACCGCGTGGACGACGTGATTGTCTTCAAGCCGCTCGGCGAGGAGCAGTTGACGCACATCATCGAGCTGCGGCTGGATGACCTGCGCAAGCTACTGGCGGACCGCAAGATCACCATCGAGCTTACGCAACCGGCCAAGGAGCTGCTGTTCCTGGAAGGCTACGACCGGGCTTATGGCGCGCGTCCGCTGAAGCGCGCGATCCAGAGGCTGATTCAGGATCCGCTGGCGTTGAAGATCCTGGAAGGCGAAGTGCTTCACGGCGATCATGTGGTGGTGGATGCGGATGTACCGAACCGCCGCATGGTGTTTACCGTGAGCGGGCGAGTGGAAGCAAAGCCAACACCGGCCAAGCGCGCGAGCTGAGAAAGTAAAAGTCAGGCCGCAAGCAGGCGATTAATGCGCTTGTTTGCGGCCCTTTGTTTTAGAGGATCGGCCAGACGGCAGGGCTTTCAATCTTTAGATTTCTTGCTCTCGGACTTTTTGGATTCCGACTTTTTCGAGCCGCTGTCCTTGTCTTTGGATTTGGTGCCGTCTTCTTTGGTGGTGGATTCTTTTTTCTCGGCACCGGTTTTGTCCGAACCGCTTTTTTCTGAGCCGCTCTCGCCCTTGGACTTATCGCCCTTGCCGCCGTAGTCGGTCACATACCAGCCTGTGCCTTTGAACTGCACGGCAGGGGCGTGCATGACCTTCTCCACCGTGCCGCCGCATTCGGGACATTTTTTGATGGGCCGGTCAGAGAACTTTTGTATTTTTTCGAATTTGTGTTTGCACTTCTTGCACTGATATTCGTAAAGAGGCACTCGAAGACACCCTCAACTTTAGTGTTTGCGATGTGATTTTAGCAGAGAGCCGCCTGGCGGATGCTATTCTTAGCGGCTGATCAAACCATATGGCCGAGCAGAGCAAACCCGGAACGCTGTACGTGGTGGCCACTCCGATCGGCAATCTGGAAGACATTACGTTTCGCGCCGTGCGGGTGTTGAAAGAAGCCGACCTGATTGCCTGCGAGGACACGCGCCACACCGCCAAGCTACTGCATCACTATGGCATCGATAAACCCACGGTCAGCTATCACGAGCATAACGAGGCCGCGCGCGCAGAAGTGCTGGTGGCAAAGCTTACCGCGGGGCTGAACGTCGCGCAGGTTTCCGATGCGGGCATGCCGGGAATTTCCGATCCGGGCTACCGGGTGATCAAGCTGGCGATAGAGCGTGGCGTGCCGGTGGTTCCGATTCCGGGGGCGTCGGCAGTAGTGGCAGCGCTGGCAGCAAGCGGCTTGCCCACGGACAGCTTTGAGTTTCTGGGATTCCTGCCGGCCAAATCGGGGCAGCGTCGCACGATGCTGGAAACGCTTCACCATGCGGAGCACACAACCGTGGTCTATGAAGCGCCGCACCGCATTGCCGAGACCATGAAAGACGTTGTCGAGCTATTGGGAGCGGAGCGGCCCATGGTGCTGGCGCGCGAACTGACAAAAATGCATGAAGAGTTTATTCGCGGCAGCGCTGCGGAAATCCTGCAACGCGTCCAGGAGCATGAGTTAAAGGGCGAAATGACGCTGCTGATCGGCAAAGGCGAGGCGCAGAGGACTACGGCAAAGGATATCGTGCAGCGTCTGGACGAGATCATGCATGAGCATAAACTCGATGAGAATGCCGCGCTGAAAGTGCTGGCGAAGCAGCAAGGGATTTCCAAGAGTGAAGCCTATCGGGAGTTGCAAAGATCGCGGCGCAAAAAGTAGGCACGTAGTTTACAACTGTGAGGATCGTTGTCAGATGTCGCAGGTCCCATGCCGCAGGTTGATGTGATCTGTCCTTCCGTTGCCGAATATCTCACCAAACATCCTGAATACGCTGACTTGGCATTGTAATCAGGCTAAGGCTATGCAATTGATTGCAGGGAGCTTACACGAGGAAGCTTTCTAAGAATCCTTAATAAAGCAGCTCTTAATACCACTGTAGACCTTGAAAATCTTTTGCAAGGATTTATTTATAAACATCATGATGTTCCCGTATTCTGCCGTGATATATAACCCCGCTCCCATTACGAACATAACAATCTTCAAAATAGAGTGATGTCGGTACGGTAACGAACATTAAAGTTTTTAATCTTCTTGTTCTGGCTATATTTTTCCGGCTATTTTGGACTCGCATTCTAGCCCTTCCGGAACCTCAAGGCTGGAAAAGCCCACAAAGAACGCCACTCTCAGGCTAAATTGCAGACCGACTGAACCCAACCGGCTCCTGCCAGTAATGCCTGACGTGTGTCTAAAAAAGGAGCCTCATCTCAATGAAAAAGACTCGACGGGATCTTTTAAAGTTCGGCGCCATGGCCGGTGCGGGACTGGTTATCCCCAAATTCGCTTCAGGCCAGACAGTCAATACCCGTGTTCACACGCAAGGCGGGGTCACGTTCCACGGACACGTCCAGCATCCGCTGGGACAACTCACAACCGCTGCTAACACTCTCACGCCATTTGTTGACCAGCTGCCGATTCCGCCGGTGATCCATCCTGATCCAAACGGTGTTACCCATATCCGCATGCAGCCGGCATTGCAGAAGGTCCATCGTGACCTGCCTGCTACCCCGATCTGGGGATATAACGGCATCTGGCCAGGACCGACGATGGAAGTGCGCAGCGGCGTTCCAGTAAAGATCAAATACCACAATGATGCTTTGCCCACCACGCATCCGCTGCCGGTGGACTTCACCATCCATGGATCGGAGGCCGACAAGCCGCAGGTACGTAACGTTGTCCACCTGCACGGCGCCAAGATCCTGCCGGAAAGCGATGGCTATCCGGAAGCCTGGATTTCTCCCGATGGCGTCACCGGCCCAGTGCTCTACAACCCAAACGCTTTCGTTTATCCCAATGACCAGCAATCCACCATGCTCTGGTATCACGACCACACGCTGGGCATCACGCGGCTCAACATGATCCAGGGGCTAGCGGGCGCTTACCTGATCCGCGATGCGGTGGAAGATTCCCTGAACCTTCCTAAAGGACAGTTCGAAATCCCGCTGATCATTCAAGACCGCCTGTTCAATCCTGACGGCACATTCCTTTATCCGGTTGCCGATGGCGGAACGCACCAGTTCTGGATCCCTGAGTTCTTTGGCGACACCATGTGCGTAAACGGCAAGGCGTGGCCAGTGATTGACATTGAGCCGCGGCGCTACCGCCTGCGAATGCTCAATGGTTCCAACGCGCGCTTTCTGAACATGAACCTGGTAATGACGGACGCTAACGGCGTAGCTCATGGCATGGCCGGTCCGCAGTTCAACGTGATCGGGACTGATGGCGGCCTGTTGCCTGCACCAGTGGCATTGACCACCCTGCTGCAACTGCCGGCGGAGCGTTTTGACGTGATCGTGGACTTCACGGGCAAGGCGGGCAAGAATTTTGTGCTCACCAACAACGCTCCAGCGCCGTATCCTGGCGGTGGAGAAGTTGTGCCCACGCAGATCATGATGTTCCGCGTCTCCAAGCCGCTCTCGTCGAAGGATACCAGCAAGATTCCGCAGGTGCTGAATCCTACGCCGATGAACATCAACCCTGCATCCGCGGTGAAGACGCGCGACCTGATCCTTACGGAACTCGACCGCGCATCGGACGGCTTCCCCATCATCGGGCTGCTCGACAACAAGAACTGGGACGATCCGGTCACCGAAGATCCGAAAGCGGGTTCCACGGAAATCTGGAACCTGATCAACGATACCGGTGACGCTCATCCCAAGCACATCCACCTGGTGCAGTTCCAGGTGCTGAGCCGGAGGCCGTTTGACCAGGACACCTTCGACAACACCGGGCAGCTTGTCTTCACCGGCCCGCCGCAGGCGCCGTTCCCTGAAGAAGTGAACGCGGCCAAAGACGTGGTGAAGTCATTCCCCGGCACGGTGACCCAGTTGGCGATGAAGTTCGATCTGCCAAAGGGGACACAGGTGATTCCCGGCCACCGCTACAAGTTCGTGTGGCATTGTCACATCCTTGAACATGAGGACAACGAGATGATGCGCCCCATGGACATAGTCGGATAATCGAGCGCGAGGCAAGCGGCCGGATTGTGTAGTTTGCAGCCGGCCGCTGCTTGCTTGTGTGGCGTGCGGGCGCCACCCAAGATTTTCTATTCATTAATCTTTATCGATCAAGCACAGGGGCCATTTATGAAATTTCTCCTCTTTATAGCTGTCATCATCTGCATGCTAGGTTGCGCACTTCAGGGCCAGGACCAACCTGCTCCGGTTGCGCTATCTGTGCCTGATATTGAAGTAGTCAATCAGGATGGCCAGCATGTTCGCTTCAATAGCCAGGTGGTCGAAGGACGCATCGCGATTGTTACCGGCTTTTTTACCACCTGCAGTTCCATGTGTCCCATTACGCAGGAAAAGCTTGCCCAGGTTGCCAAGCTGCTGGGCCCGAAGTTGGGAAAAGATGTGGTGATCGTTTCGGTGAGTGTTGATGCGGAAAATGACACACCCGCGCAGATGAAAGAATGGGCGGAGAAATTCCACATCGGAAATGGCTGGACGCTGCTGAGCGGCAATCGCCCTGAGGTAGACACGCTGCTGAAGTCGCTGGGATTATTTGTTGAACTGCGCCAGCGGCATCAATCCGCGTTGATGATCGGCAGCGCAGCCACAGGCTGGGTGCGAATCAGCTCATGGACGGCTCCAGAAAAACTGGCCCGGCTGGCGGAGTCAATGTCATCGGCAAAACCTGTGGTGAACGCCAGTATTCATCGCTAGTGAGATAATGTGCGGGTAGTAGCGCCCGCAACTTTTTCGCATTGCCGCGCTGATTGCGTGCAATCATGACTGGTGCCTATTCGTTTATCTGCGATTACTCCTCCACAGACGCGCTGTGCGCGCGCCTGAACCAGGTGGGCTGGTGGTGGCAAGTCGGCGACAGCCATTGGTACGGCGACTACGTGGTTGCTCGGCCGTTTCCCGGCGTGCGTATCCGCATCGTCGATTTTCCCACCAAAACGGAGACCGGATATCTCTATGATTCCGATGTACGCCTCGGCAAAGATTGCACCACGCCAATGACTGAGATTGACGCTGCCTACCGCAACATACTGGCGCAGGTTCCCGCGCACGACATCAAGGAAATTGAAACGTTTGATTGAGCGATAGGCGCGACAAAGTTAGGCCGGTGAAGCGATCCACTCGATCTTAAAAACTTATCTCACCTATACAGCTGAAGCGCCGTTAGAATAAATCGCGATTCTGGTACCCTCATGTCCAATCCAACATCGATTTTTCCTTCTTGGGAAAGTGAATCCAAGCAAACTGCAGACCCAAATAAGGGACGCCGAAAGATCTTGATGGCTGCCTTTGTCTCAGCAATATTTCCTGGGTTAGGACAGTGTTTAGTTGGCCGGCGTCGAACTGGAATGGCATTGTTAATCCTTGCCTTCGCACTGTTTTCCCTTTGCTGGCCTTTGCGCTTTTTAACGCATATGGAAGGTTTGCTAATCTTCGGAACCGGTATGCTCACCTTGTGTATCTTTGCTACGATCAATGCCGCATATGGAGGCAGAGCGCGTACTATCCGGCCTTCACAGTGGTGGCTCGCGGTTTTATTACCGTTTGCCTTTGGAATGGCGGTTGCTCATGTTAACTGGGGTAGCCGGGCCGCAGGGTTCCAAACATTTATAGTGCCATCACGTTCGATGGAGAAAACCGTCCGGGACGGTTCCCACATTATGGTAGATACGTGGTACTACAGAACAAACACTCCGGCGCGGGGAGACCTTGCGATTTTCCTTGACCCTCGGGGTCTTTATCTTCTGAAACGAATAATCGCTCGAGGCGGCGAAACCATTCGCAGTTCCAACGGGGTTATTTTTATCGATGACGTTCCCATTTCTGAGCCCTACGTCATCCATTTGGGAGGAGCCCCAGTGGATATGAATAATTTTGGACCTATGAGAATTTCAGCGGGAAGATTTTTCGCAATGGGAGACAATCGCGACATCAGTATCGATAGCCGGTCGCCTGAAGTAGGACTTCTCGATGTCTCTTGTCTGCGTGGGCGGGCGCTTTATATGATCGGAAACTTCCAGCACAGAACTTACAAGATTCTTCAGTAGTTCGACCACGGACTATTCCGAGAACTTATCCGTTCTCCGGCGGCGGGACGTAACTGCCTTTACGGCGCATCTCCGCGATCCATTCCCGCTGCGGATAATCTGACGCCAGCAGCCTGCCAACTTCTTTTTCCACGTCATACGCAACGCGGCGGATCGCCGGCTGACCATCGTCAATCAATAGATAAGAAGCACGCCGATCGCCATCATACGGCGAGCCTACGCTGCCGGTATTGCAAATCGTCATGTTCCCGATCTTGCGAACAAATGGCTTGTGGATGTGGCAGTAAACCACTATTGCCGAGTTGAGCTGTTTGTAAGTCTTCTCCAGTTCGGCATCGTCTGCGGTCTCCATGGGTGCGCGCCAGAGGTTGCCGGGACTGGCGTGCGTGAGCGCCAGATTTCCATGTCCGGGGTCTTCAAATCGAAGCTCGGTGGGCAATGCGCGCAGCCATGCCAGCCTCGATGGACCAATCATCTGTGTTGTAGCCGGACCTGATGAATCAAACAAGACTTGAAACAACGGCTTCAGCTTAGGCGCTGCCGCTTCCAGGGCCGGTCGCGCCGAGGTGTCCCATAGCATTTCATCGGTGTTGCCCAGCACTCCCTTCCAGCCTTCCTGAATAACGCAGTCAATCACCTCGCTCGGATTGCATCCGCCAAAAGCGAGGTCGCCGCCGTGATAGATCACGTCCGGCTTCTGCTGCCGCAGATCGGCCAGCACGGCATCTAGCGCCGTCAAGTTGCCGTGAATATCGGAGATGATGGCGATGCGCATAACATTAATATCGTAAACCGCGCTTAAGCACGCTCACGTTGCTACCCTCCACTGGCCTCCATCAAGTGGAGGCAATGCAAAACCGCTGAATTGGCACGCCATTCACTAAGCCTCCCCTCACTTTATTCGCTAATTCCCGTTTTGGAACACTTAAGTACATTGATGCTGCCGTAACATCCGTAACTTGTTAGCTGTTGCCTGGCAAGGCTATTGTGTTCCCCAAAAGTGCCCAGTTTTGTATTCAAGCAAGCCAAGGAGAAGTTTCTTTGAATTCCTCTACGTTAATTGCAACGTACGATCTTCGTCTGGTTGCGCTCTCAGTCGTCATTGCCATCTGTGCTTCTTATGTGGCTCTTGATCTGGCAGGGCGTGTTCACGCGGCGCGAAACAATGCGCGGGTCGCCTGGTTAATAGGCGGCGCTATAGCGATGGGAACCGGCATCTGGTCCATGCACTATACCGGAATGCTTGCTTATCGATTGCCGGTCGAAGTGTATTACCACATTCCGACCGTTATTTTGTCACTGGTGGCCGCGATCGCCGCTTCTCTGGTGGCGCTCTTTGTGGTAAGCCGCCCGAGCGTAAGCGTACTGCACGTTATTGTGGGAAGCTTGCTGATTGCCGCCGGCATTTGCGGCATGCACTATACCGGAATGGCAGCCATGCGGATGCCTGCGATGCACCAGTGGGACCCGACACTGGTTGCCATGTCAGTGGCGGTAGCGTTGATTGTTGCGTTAGCGGCGCTGGGGCTGACATTTTTATTTCGCGAGGAAGGGCAGGACAAGGTGCTGAAGGGTGTCTGCGCCATCATTATGGGATTTGCCGTCCCGGCCATGCATTACACCGGGATGGCTGCCGTGAGCTTTAAGGCGATGCCGGAGACGCCGGACCTGACGAATGCGATGGACATTTCCGGGATTGCCAACATAGCCATCATCGCCGTTACGTTTGTTGTGCTCGGCTCAGTCTTCCTGTTCAGCCGCTGGTTCGCTCCAGCGCAGGAGCCGTCTCCTTCAAAAGCTTAGTTCACACCGCCAAAGCTTAGCAGTCGACAGCTGTGCTCGATTTACGAAGAAGTTGCCCCAGCAGTAACACAGGCCGGGGCTTTCTTTTGCGCCCTACACAATTTTCAAGACCGCTCTCCCACTACGGGCCCGATTACCTCATCCGACGGCTCATCTGCGCCCTACCATCAGCCGGCTTGCATCCGCCAAAGGTGAGTCGCCGCCGTGAAGATCACGTCCGGCTTCTGCTGCCACAGATCTGCCAGCACCGCATCCAGGGCCGTGAGGTTGCCGTGAATGTCTGCAAGGATGGCGATTCGCATGGTTGATCGTTCTAATCTCATCAAAATCTAAAAGCCGGACTGCTCCAACCACTTTTTACTGGCCGGATGTGCTCGCGCTTGCAGGCTTCATGTACTTCTCAAACCAAGCGATCATCCGTTTGAGGGCGTCGATCTGATTTTCGCGCTTGGCAAAGCCGTGGCCTTCCTGGGGATAATAGTGCGCCTCGACAGTACGGCCTTCCTGTTTGAGAATACTCACCACCTGGTCAGACTCTTCTTTTGGCACGCGGATGTCATTTTCACCCTGAAGAACCAGCAGCGGCGCTTTTTCATTGCGGATGTAATTCAGCGGCGAGGTGTTCTCGTAAATCTGCCGGTCTTTTTCCGGATCGCCGAGCAAAGCTTTGACATACTGCACCAGCAACGGATCGGCGTTGGTGGCCATGGTCTTCCAGTCGATCACGCCGTAGCGTTCGACCGCCGCGGCCCAAATGTCGGGAACCTTGCCGATGGCCATGAGCGTCATATAGCCGCCGTAAGAGCCGCCGGTAATGCCGATCTTTTTGGGATCGACGTAGCCGGTGGAGAGCAGGAATTTGGTGGCATAAACCTCGTCCTGAAGGTCGCCGCCGCCCAGGTCCTTGATGTTGGCTTTTTGAAAGGCCAGACCGTAGCCGGACGAGCCGCGGACGTTGGGGCCAATGCAGATGTAGCCGCGCGAGGCCAGCGCAGCGGCGTTCGCGTCAAAGGTGTTGCGAATCTGCCCAGTAGGACCGCCATGAGGAAGCACGATGGCCGGATTGCTGCCGTCGCGCTTAAGGTTGAAGGGCATCCAGAGATAGGCGCTGATGATCTGGCCGTCAAAGCTTTTGTAGTGCACCAGCCGCGCGGGTGGTACCGAACTGGGCGAGAGGCTGGCAATCGCGGAATACGTAAGCTGGCGCGCGTTGCGGGTTTTCAGATCGTAAATCCACAGATCGCGGATGCGCTGGCTGTCCTCATGACTCACCAGTAGGCGCATGCCGTCAGGTGAAAACCCGGTGGGCTGGGCTTCAGCGAAGGTTTGCCCGGGCGGGAAGTCGAGTCTTTGAGCGGTGGTTTGACCAACTGTTTGCAGGTACATGTCGCTCTGCCCATCATCGTTGATGAGGTAGGTGAACTGGCGGCCATCAGGAGAGAAATCGCCGGAGTTGGCATCCCATTGCGTGTCAGTGATCCAGGTTTGTTTTTTTGTTCTGAGATCGAGCAGGGCAACGTTGTTATAGCCGCCTTTTTCGCCGGAGGTGAGCAGCATCAGATTGCCGTCAGGACTGAGCGAGCTTGCTTGAATGAGGACATCACCCTTATGAGGAGTGAGTTCTTCGGCGCGACCGCTGGCGAGATCGATGCGCCAGACGCTGGAATCAGTGAAACCAACGTTCACGCGGTCGGCGTAGATGGTTTTGCCGTCGCGGGTGAAATCGATGATCTGCCAGAGATGGTCAGTACTTTTCTCGTCGGTGATGATGCGCTGCTTGCGCGTGGCCCAGTCCATGACTGCGACGTTGCCGATGGGAGAATCTTCAGGCTGGACCGTATAGGCCAGCATGGTTCCGTCATAGGAGAAGCGCGGGGTGTCTTCAGAAACGTGCGGCGTGTTGGTGAGGTTGATGGGCTGCCCGCCTCTGCTGGGAACAGCATAGAGGTCGTAAACCTCATGGCCGCCCACGTCCTGTTGGTAGACGACCCACTTGCCGTCGCGTGACCAGAGCGGGTTGGATTGGCTATCTTCAGATTGCACCAGCTGAATGGGCCAACCTCCGGCGGCGTTTACCTTCCAAAGATTGAAGCGGCCAGTGAAGTTGGTAGTGATGACGATTTCTTTGCCGTCAGGCGACCACGCGGGATGGTAGAAGACGCGGCGGGAGTAAAAAAGATCCTCAATCGGCACAGGTTTGGCTCCGGCGCTGACGGGCGAGGTGATGGATTTGGGATCTGTGGGTTGCCGGTCAGCAGGGCCGGAGGCAATGGATGGGACAGAGATTAAGATTGCGATGAATAAGAAAGAGGGCTTTTGCATATGCTCGCTCCTTCGCAGTTCTCTTCGCGGCATTTCCCATCATATCAATTTGTTTCGGAGCAGCTTTCGGGCATGAGACCTCGATTCGAGAGCGGAGAACAATACCGCAAACCAGCAAAAACGATAAACTAAATGTATGCCCGACGTCGCGACCAACTCTCTTTCGAACGCCTCATCTTCTTACCTGCGCTCCGCCATGCACCAGCCTATCCACTGGCATGAGTGGGGGCAGGAAGCATTTGAAGCGGCGAAGCGCGAGAACAAGCCTATCTTGCTCGATATTGGCGCGGTGTGGTGCCACTGGTGCCATGTGATGGACCGCGAGTCTTATGAGAGCCCTGAGATTGCTGCGATTGTGAATGAGCATTTCATCGCCATCAAGGTGGACCGCGATGAACGGCCCGACGTGGACAGCCGTTACCAAACTGCGGTGCAGGCCATCAGCGGGCAGGGCGGCTGGCCGCTTACGGCATTTCTTACGCCTGAAGGCAAACCGTTTTATGCGGGGACATATTTCCCGCCGCAGGATTACCAGGGCCGCCCGAGCTTTAGCCGTGTGCTGCTCACGCTGGCGCAGGCGTATCGTGAAAAACACAATGACGTGCTGGAATCGGCGGAGAGCGTGATGAGCGCCATCAGCCAGGCTGAAGGTTTTACGGGGAAATCAGGATCGCTGAAGCCTGAGTTGATTGACAGCATGGTGGAATCCGCCGTGAAGTTGTTTGATCCTGAGCATGGCGGCTTTGGGTCATCACCGAAATTTCCTCATCCCAGCGCCATGGACCTGTTGATGCAACGCGCTGCCGAGACTGGCAGTGCGGAACTGCTGAACGTGATTACTGTTTCGCTCGACAAGATGGCGCGCGGCGGTGTCTATGATCAGCTGGCCGGCGGATTCCATCGTTACTCCGTGGACGAGCACTGGATTGTTCCGCACTTTGAAAAAATGTCATACGACAATTCCGAGCTGCTCAAGAATTACGTTCATGGCTATCAGCTTACCGGCAATGAATTCTTTGCTTTTGTCGCCAAAGATATTGTCCGCTGGATGGATGAGGTTCTTTCTGACCGTGAGCACGGCGGCTTTTACGCTTCACAGGATGCCGACATTTCTCTGGATGATGACGGCGACTATTTCACATGGACGCTGGACGAAGCCGAAGCCGTGCTGAGCACTGACGAGCTGCAAGTGGCCATGCTGCATTACGACATTGGCGAGGTTGGCGAGATGCATCACAATCCCGCCAAGAACGTGCTGTATATGCGCGCCAGCATTGAAGAAGTGGCTGAGCGAGTAAAGAAGACGCCGCAGGAAGTGCAGACGATCCTGGATTCAGCCAAGAAGAAAATGCTTGCTGCGCGATTGCAGCGCACTACTCCATTTATTGATAAGACCGTTTACGTTGGCTGGAACGCGCTGTGCATCTCCGCTTATCTCAAAGCAGCGCGCGTGCTGAAGCTTGACGATGCACGCCGCTTTGCATTGCGCTCACTCGATCGGATTCTTTCCCAGGGCTGGGACGCAAAGCAGGGCTTGCAGCGCGTGCTTGCCTACTCAGATCCGCAGGCCGCGAAGCGCCGCGTTCCCGGCGTGCTGGAAGATTATGCCTTCACCGCAATCGCATGTCTGGATGCATACGAAGCCAGCGCTGACCTAAGCTATTTTCATTTTGCGGAGAAGATTGCCTCTGCCATGGTTGCGCGGTTCCATGATCCGCGTGAAGGCGGCTTCTTTGACATGGCCAGCGGTCCAGACGTGGGCGATGGTCTGGTACTGGGCGCGCTTGCAGCTCGGCGCAAGCCTTTGCAGGATTCGCCCACACCGGCCGGCAATCCCATGGCGGCGATTGCTCTTTTCAGGCTGCACGCTTATACCAATGACGCAAAGCACCGTGATCTTGCTGAAGGAACGTTAAAAGCTTTTGCCGGAATAGCCGCGCACTACGGGCTATTTGCTTCAACGTATGGAATTGCGCTGGGAATGTATTTGCATCCACACACACAGGTAGTGATAGTCGGAAGCGGAGCGCGAGCCGAGCAACTGGAGGCTGCGGCGTTCAAGAATTTGTCATTGAACCAATCCGTTCTTCATCTGCAAGAGGGCGAGGCAGTGCCACAGATGCTGCCGCCGGCGCTGGAGGAAACTATCCCTAATTTACCGGCTATCAAAAAAGGACATACGGTGGCCGTGATTTGCAGCGGCTTCAGCTGCAAGCCGCCGATTTCAGAGCCAGCGGAGTTGGAGAAGGCGCTCGTGCCTTCCTGATCAGTCAGGTCGAGGCGCAACAAGTCCTTACATATAGCCTTCCAGAACTGCGGCGGCGCGGTTCAGCGCGTCAGTCAATACCTGCAGTTGCGCCGTCGTAAGTTGCGCGTCTTTTGCGTCGATAGATTCGTTCACTCCGGGAATCACCACGGCGGCGTAACCGGTGTACTGTCCCGGCGCGTAGATGAGATGTCGAAACCACGGACGATTGGGCAAACCCTGCGGTGATAGAAGCGCCCGCTCCGCGGAAATCAAAACCTGATTGAGCTTGGCTGCATCCTGCGGCGGATTTTTCTGGACCGCAAGAACTTTTGCTCCGGCATTCATGAAGCGCTTTGCCGCTTCAGACGCCTTGCTGAAATCAGGCGCGCCGGCGCCGAGCATGCGTGTGGCTTTGTCGCGTGCGCTATCGATGTAAGCGCCGATTTCCTTGCCGTAAAGCTCGTAGTCGTAAGGCAGCACGTCAGCCTGCGACATGTGCAGCGCTTCAATGCCAAAGACGCGCGCCATCTCCTGCTCATAAACAAATGTGGGATCGGCAAATTTCTTGAACCAGTTAAAGTTGTCAAACGCCGAGTGATACACGCCATACTGACCGCTGGAAGTCATGTCAGTGGAAGGAATGCCCAGGTGCTGAATGAAAACGCTGTAGTCAGACCCGCTGCCGAGATCGCCGACGGGGACGTCGTTTTCAACATGCGCATTCGGAGTGCTACGCCCGCCGCCATCAGGACGGCGCTGCGGCTGTCCCATCTTTTCATCTTTCCATACGTTGTAAAGCATGCCGCCCTTGGGACTGGGGACAACTTTGGTGACGTCGCGCATAAAACCTTTCAGGCTCGGCACCGCTGACGCGCCAAAGTTTGAGCCGGAAACCGCGACATCAAGATTGAAATACGCGACAGCGTGGGCCAGATCTTTTTCGTGCTCTTCCCCCCACTCTGTACTTCCTATAAGCCCTTCTTCCTCTGCGTCCCATGAGGCAAATACGATTGTCCTGTCGGGCTTCCAGCCACGCCGCAGCAGTTCGGCAAAGCCGTGGACTGTTTCCAGCAGCGCTGCGGTACCGCTGTTCGGGTCCACCGCGCCGTACACCCACGCGTCACGATGGTTCCCCAGCACCACCCATTCGTCGGGGTATTTCGTCCCCTTAATTTTTCCGATCACATTCCAGATGGTCCAATACCGATAATTCTGTTTGAGGTGCATCTTCACCTTCACCGGCCCGGGGCCAACGTGATAGGTAAACGGCAGAGCGCCTTGCCAGTCGCGCGGCGTCTCCGGCCCAGCCAGATTTTGCAGGATAGGCTGCGCGTCTCCGTACGACAGCGGCGTTGTCGGAATCTTCGGCATGTCCGCTGCCTTCTCCGGTGGCACGCGTTTCGATTCCGGCAGATCGACGGTAGAAGCAAATCCCGGCGTCGTAGGATCGCCCGGATACTTAAACATGTACTGAATCGACCCGCGCTGCACGCCGCTCTCCGGACGCCACGGCCCCTTCGGGTAAGCGTCGCCCTTGAAGTAACCGTCATCAATCGGATCGGAATAAATGATCACTCCCGCCGCGCCGTGCTCTTCCGCCACAAAACTTTTTACGCCGCGAAAATTATCTCCATAACGGACAATCACGATCTTGCCCTTCACATCGATCTTGAGGTCCTCTAGCTTCTTAAAATCTTCCGGCCTGCCATAATTCGCGTATACGATTTCCGCCTCAACGTCGCCAGAAGGTGACGACCCATTAAACGGCATCACCACTTTCGGATTGTCGGCCAGCGGATCGCCATCGACATGCTCCGGCCGCGGACCATTCATCTTCACGTTGGCCGGCGCGGTCACCGTCACGCTGATCTCCGACGGACGATTCATCCACACCGAATACTTGACCTCTTCCGTCTCCAGACCGGCAATGTCAAAGTGCTTGGCCACATGGTCTGCCGTGGCTTTATCTTCCACCGATCCGGCGATGTGAGGCTGCGCCGTCAGGATTTTTAAATGCTGCTCCGCGCGCGCCGGGCTGGGATACGTCAAAAACTGTTCGTCGATCTGATATTGCTTGGCGAAATCCCGGAAGCCAAAAATCTGCGTGGGGACAGCTTGTGCCGATCCCTTCTGCGTCGATGAGCCAGCTGCGGGCAAGCCCTGTGCCGGAACGCCCTGCGGGGGACTAACTTGAGAAGCCGCGTTTGGGCTTGGATTGCTCTGCGCGCTGTTGGCTGGCGAACCACTTTGGTTCCTTGCGGCGGGGTTCTGCAAGGCAAAACTAGAAATCGCAAAGACTGATATGACAACGAATAATTTAGCGCGTTTCAATTCCTTCTCCTGATTTAAAGACTCGTCATCCCGAACCCCGGCAACGAGGGCGCGCTTTTAGCGGCCCCATTTACGCGCCGTTTTTGCGCGTGAATTGGCCGATCAGCGCCCAAGCAGGGGTGAGGGACCTTGTGTTTTCTTTCGAAAAAATGCTGCACTCACAAATCCTGACCGCTTACATCTGCTCACACTGCTTTGCTGTGTGCCAACGGCTAGCAGCCATGAGCTAACCGCTAACTACTAAATACCAATTACCAAATACCGCTGCTGCGCAAACAAAAAAGCTTACACTATACAGTGACTTTTATTCGAATCCAGGGCTTGAAGAATTGAGAACGGACACGCAGAGCGATGGCGGAGCATTGCCGCCAGACATTGCCACTCTCACGGAAGCCACCACGCTTCCGCGCGCTGACGCCTCTGGCGGACTGGCCCTGGGTTCTGTGACCGATGCCGCCGTTACAGACGGCGCTGAAACCACCGTCATTGACATTCCGCGCATGGGCCGCGCCCTGCGCCATCGCGACTTCCGGCTCTTCTGGACCGGCAACTTCCTCTCCAACATCGGCACCTGGATGCAGAACATCGCCCAGGGCTGGCTGGTGCTGCAGCTCACCAACTCCGCCTTCTGGCTCGGAGTGGTCGGCTTTGCCGCATCGTTTCCCATTCTGCTGTTTGCGCTCATCGGCGGCGTAATTGCTGACCACGTCAACAAGCGCAAGATGCTCATGGTGACGCAATCCGCCATGATGACCTTTGCTTTCATCATGGCCGGGCTGGCGTATTTCAAAGTCATCAACGTGCATGAGATTGTTTTTCTCGCGCTCGGCACCGGCATCGCCATGTCGCTCAATACGCCAACCTATCAGGCGCTGGTGCCGCAACTTGTGCCGCGAGAAGATCTCACCAACGCCATCGCGCTCAACTCGGCGCAGTTCAATATGTCGCGCGTGCTCGGTCCAACGCTTGGCGGCTTTGCCATGGCGCTCTTCGGCGTGGCCGGAAATTTCTTTCTCAACGGACTCAGCTTTCTCGCCGTGCTCATCGCGCTTACCCGCATCCGATACATCGAGCCTGCCACTCCAAAGGAAGGGCATCTCTGGGAAAAGCTGAAACAGGGCTTTACATATGCCTTCCGGCATTCAGCCATGTCGTCTCTGATTCTGCTGGTGGCCATCGGCAGCCTGCTGGCTATTCCTTATCTCACCTTTGTGCCTTACTTCGCCCGCGACGTTCTGGGCACCGACGAGCCCGGCCTCGGCATCCTGATGGCCTGTTCCGGCGCGGGCGCATTTCTCGGCGCTATTACCATTGCGTCGCTCATGCATATTCGGCGGCGCGGGTTGTTCGTGGTCCGCGCTCTGGCCGGATTCTATGCCGCTATCATCGCTTTCACCTTCTCGCGCAACTTCTATCTTTCCGGACTGCTGCTCGTCGTCGCCGGCTATTGCATGATCATCTCCGTGGCCACCATCAACTCTCTGCTGCAACACCTGGCAGAAGACCACATGCGCGGACGCGTGATGAGCATCTATTCCACGGCCTTTCTCGGACTGCCGCCTCTCGGCTGCCTCATCGCCGGGTCTTTATCTCATCTCTTTTACGCGCCCCACGTCATCGCCGGCATGTGCTCGCTCGCCATAGGAGGAAGCCTGGCTGTGTATGTGAATAAGGAAGGTTTGCGGGAGTTGGATTAGTTTTTCTGCAATCCCGAACCCGCGCTTTTTGCGGGTGAGGGAGCCCTATCGCTACAACACTTCTCCGCCTCGATAACACATCCTCAAGGATGGGTGCATCCGGCCCTATGTACTAAAAAGTTAATAAGCTAGCCACCCAATTCAGCAGCAGCACATCTCATTTTGTAAGTTCCCCTCCCGAACAGTGTAAGGAGATTGCGTTATCCATATGACACGCCACAGGAAAGCTTTCTTTCTCGTCTTGTCCGCTTGTTTCATCGCCGCCACTTCAGTCCTGACTTTTGGCCAGGACGGATCCTCTACAGGCAAATGCACGTTTCAAACATTCAATGGCCCGCCTGCCAGCTCATCTTCACCTAACGCGCTGAACGATGTAGGAGCAGTTGTGGGGACACGCGTTACCAGCACACGCCACATCGGCGGATATCTCCTCTATCAGGGGAAGCTCACCACGTTTATGTTCCCCGGGTCAGCGGATACTTTTCCGCATGACATCAACCGCACGGGAATGATCGTCGGAGCATTCGATAAATCCCCGGGAACCACGCTACATGCTTTTATGGTGCACTCCGGCGGGTTCCATGAGATCAAAATACCCGGCTTTCCCAACGCTCCGGCCGCCGCCACAGGCGTAAACGATAGCGGGGATGTTGCAGGCCAGTTCGCCGGAAACGGTGCGAATCTTGGTTTTCTTCTGCACCAGGGAAAGCTCACTATACTGTCATTTCCCGGAGCCAAAGGTGGAACGTTCCCCACGGGCCTCAACAACCAGGGAGTGATCGTCGGAACCTACCTGCTTTTTCCAGACGACATCTTCCATGGCTTTATGTGGAAAGCGGGAGTATTCAGCAATGTGAGCCCCTTGGGCGCTGATCATTCTGCGCAAGTTAGAAAGGTCAGCAACGCCGGCGACATCGTAGGCGATTATGTGGATGACAAGGGCGTTGGCCATGGTTTTTCTTTCGATAAGGGCAAATACACCACAATCGACGTGCCAAATTCTCTGGGCACGGCCCTTTTTGCGGTCAACAGCTCAGACCAGGTCATTGGGGCGGGCGCACAAGAGCCGGCGAACACCGAGAGATTGGTCAAGGGAAACTGCTCGGCGGTGTTCTAAGAAACGTAGAGCGTTAACGGCGAATAAATCAGAGCGCTCATGGCAAATAAATCAAGGGTGACTTGGGCTTGTGAGCGCTTGGGCAGATTGCTGAGCCTGATCGCTGACTCTGGCGATCGCTTCGTATCAGGGCCCGGGCTTTAGCCGGGCCGTTAAGATGCTAAAAGATCCCGGCTTTAGCCGCTGGCCTTTTTCTTTTTCCTGAAATATGCGGAGCAATACGGATACTCTTCCGCGCTCTTTGCCAAGCCCGCTTTCACCGGGTTCTCATCAATATACTTCTTATGCGCCAGGTAACTCTTTCGGTCCGGTACCCGGACTTCGGAAAATCCGGCGGCCAGATCTCTCCTGCCAGCCCCAGTTCTTTGTTCCGCCGAAATGAATACCCGCCTTTAATGAGTTGTATCGCGCGTTCAATGCTCGTATTGCCGTCAACAGTCAGCAGCACATGGAAGTGGTCCGGCATCACCACGAAATCGTGCAGCTTGAACTTGCCGGCAAATGGCTGCGGTTCTTTTCTCTTTAGCGACTTTTTACCCCTTGTCATCCTGAGTGACGCCGAGGGAGCGGTGCGACTGAGGCGGAGTCGAAGGATCCCGAGAATCTCTCCCGTACCATGCCGATTGAGGGAGTTCTCTTCCATGCCGCCCGTGCTACTATCTCTGGCCATGCGCGACGGGTCCTACTACGAATTCTGGGTGTACATCCTCACCAGCCGTACCGGTACGCTCTATATCGGAGTAACCGGCTACTTAGGCACCCGCATCATGCAGCACAAAAATCGATTCCATTGAGGGCTTCACTCAGAAATACAAAGCCCATCGGCTTGTCTATTATGAAAGCTACCAGTATGTCCAAACCGCCATCCGGCGTGAAAAACAGCTAAAGGGTTGGCGGCACGAGAAAAAAATCGCATTGATCGAAAAGATGAATCCGCGCTGGCAAGACCTGGCTGAAAATTGGGGACGCGAAATGCGCTTCCGGGGACAATCTCTCAAAGAGAACTCCCTGAAGCAGCATGGTAGATGACAGATTCTCGGGATTCTTCGACTCGCCGTCGCCTGCGCTCCACCTTCGCTCAGAATGACAAGTCTTTATACTTTTTCTTTCGAAACTCGCATCGGCGCCGACCCTTACGCACTCTTGTGCAATTCATGGCTGCGTGTCGATTGATACTTGCCGGGTACGCTCCTGGCTGCAATCGCAAGCCGTTCCAGGCATTGATGGCGGCAATCGCAAGGGTAAGGTCGGCCAGCTCTTTCTCGTTAAAATGCCGGCAAAAATGACTTGCGGTATCCTGAGCGCTCTTTGGCTTAGCGCCGATTACTAATTGCTGCGTGCTCCTTTCAGACAAGTGTCAGGGCACGAGTTTACTCGTGCCGTAACGATGCTCCCTTCCCCTTGTCATCCGGAGCGACGCGAGGGAGCGCGCGCGTCGAGGCGGAATCGTGCGTGCGAGTCGAAGCTGAGCCGTGTTGCGGGAGTCGCTGGGGCCCCCCGACGCGCGTTCTTTTTGCGCATGACCGGCCTTCGTTACCTGCAAAGGCCGGTCATGCCCTAATTTTTACTGTAGCTCCGCTTGGACGGATCCGGCTTGACCGTTGGTTCGGTGTCACAGGGCTTTGACTTCGGCGGTAATTTGGACTGGGTCTCCAGGTAGACCTTGGCAAAGCCAATGTTCCCGGTGACTATTACGTCGAAGATGCAGTTCCTATGCAGATTCTCGTCCGTGATTATCCGGCACGCCCGTTCGGCTACAAGCGCGCTGGCCGGTTCCACAGGTTTCATTTTCGGCAGAACACAGGGCGGCTTTTCCAAGGGCCATTCTTTGATCGTGAATGTCTCGGTCGAGGTGCCCGGTGCATAGTCAAACAGGCTGGTTTTGTCCGTCACCCGCCAGGCATTGGCGAACTTCCCGTAGAGCTCGATGTAGTGATCATGCAGCGCGCCGGGCATCGGTCCCATTGACGAGCCATCCGGAAGCGTCGGCAACCAACTGTTGGCCGGTATGGCGCCCATGATCCCTTCCATGGCTGGAGTGTGGTGTACATCCACATTGAGAAACCATGTGCCAACGGTGCTCCACCAGCCCGGAGTCACTAACAAAGCGGTTTCGTCCGGAAAATCAATCTCCAGACCGCCTGCAGAAGAGGTTTTGACGATGCGGCCCCCTCCTCCAAGATCGAGCCCTGCCGGACTCAGCGTCTTCAGGACACCGTCCACGCGAAGCTGCATACCGCTGGGATCGGGCTGCCCGTTAAGATTGGGCTCGTAGGTGACCCGGTGTTTACCCACCCGCGCCGCTACCGCGGTATTGAGACTCACACAAGTGGCCAATCCGTCAACGCCCGGACCCGGGAAAAATGTGGTTGGTATGGGCGACTGCCGCGTCTGGATTTCCAGCCCATCAGCGTCACGCAGTGTCACAAACTCGCCCGCGCCCTGGAAGTCATAGCGTCTTCCGTCGACCGTGGTCAGGTGCGGATCACCATCGTTCAGCCCGTCGCTCAACGAGCCATAGTGCAGAATCTCATTGGGTGAACCAGCGCCCAGACCTATGACGCCCGGCCATCCCGGCGTGGCGCCAAAGATATCGTCCGCCGCGTGGATGGCTGCCCACACTTGCGCCGGGGTTGCACCCGGATGCGTCTCTAGGAACCGTGCCGCTACTCCAGTTACGTGTGGCGTTGCCATCGACGTACCGGAGCAACTCATAGTCTGCGAGCCCGGGGTCGCCGAAACTACCGGGCAGAGCGCCGCAAGACCGTCGGGCATCGATGAGACGATGTTGACGCCCGGAGCGAACAGGTCAACACACGTGCCAAAGTTCGAGAACCCCGCTTGTGTGTCGCTGGTCGGATCTATCGCGCCGACGGTGATCGCCGCCGCCACATCGGCCGGAGAAGAGGTGCAGGCATTGACGCTGGCGTTACCCGCTGCTACTGCCACAGTTACTCCCGCCGCGATCAAGTTGCTGACTGCGGTATCTTCCGCCGCCGAGACCGGACCGCCGATGCTGATATTGGCGACCGCCGGAAGAACTCGATTCATTATCACAAAGTTGACCCCGGCGATGACGTTGGCAGTGGTCGGGCTGCACGCGTTATCGCCTACGCGCACCGAGTGAAGGGCCACATTTTTTGCCACGCCAAAGGTTGTTCCCCCCACCGTTCCTGCCACGTGCGTGCCGTGACCCAGGCAGTCCGTAAGGCTGGCCACCACGGAGAAGTCCGAGGTTGCTCGCCCGCCGAACTCCGTATGCGGAGTCCAGATCCCGCTATCGATGATGTAGGCATTCACCCCCGTGCCGGTTTCGCTATAGGTGTAGCTGTTGTTCAACGGCAGAAGCCGCCGATCAATACGGTCCAGGCCGGTAGGTGGATTCACTTGGACCGTGTCAAACGTCATCTTCTGGTCGGCTTCGATATAAGCCACTCCCGGCTGTGCACGAAGCGCTTCCAAAGCCGCCGGCGACAACTTGGCGCTGAACCCGACCAGGGCTGCTGTGTAGGTAAACCGGACGGTGCCGTCGAACTTCCTGACAATCTCCTGCGCTGCCAGCAGTTGCTGGCTCGCTGTCCCTGCTTGGACGTTGAAGCGGGCTGCCTCCGTCTTGAATACAACTATGTATTGTCCGGGAATTGCTTTAGGCGAGTCTTGCTTGGTCACCGGAGCCAGTTGGGGCTGAATCGGCAGCGCAAACATGGTTCTAGTTTCGCCCAGCAAGCCGGCCAAGAGAACCAAACTGATAATCAAATGGTTAACTATATGTTTGTTTTTCATTCTATCCTCACTAGTACACACAATTTCCGATGGAACCCAGGGGGCCTTGCCAAATCATTACGGAGTAACTTGGCAGTAATTTGGGGATTGGATATGTTAGTTAGTGAGGATGTTTGTAATACCGTTACAAGCATAATTGTGTTCCGCCAGCCGGACTTTTCATTGCAGAATGTCGGGACAGTCCGCCAAGAAGCCATCTACCTATGGTTTCAATTTTGTTTTTCATCTGCGTTTCTGCGGCAAGATTCCTTTCGTTTTTCTCCGTGTCTCCGCGCCTCCGTGGTAGGTTTTGCTTTTTCCCGATCACCCGATGATCTTGCTCAGGTCAATCACTTCAATATGCTCCGGGCATTCCGGCCAGTTATGCACCCAGCAAATAATAAGATCGGTCCCCTTCGCGTCATGTTGATGGTCTTGGAAACTCCGGCTGAAGACCTCGAATTCGGCTTTCACCCGCTGCCATTTGCCCGGTGCAACCTCGCGCAGCGTCTCGCAGTCGGGAAACGCCGTCTGGATGCGCTCCACTGCGAACCCCATCTGCTCCGCTACCGTGCCAAAGCAGAACATCACGCCACCCTCGGTCGTTGGCGCGTTGCGCAGCGTGGTCATCCGCAGCGGCGGCCCATAAATCGGACGTCCCGGCAGCATCTTCCGCCGCGCGGGCGTTGTGTCATGCGCCACTCGCTCACTTGGCTGGCGGCGCGCCATCTTTCGCCGGCCCTCCACCGTCGTCTTTCCCTCCCACTGCCGGACGATCTCCAGCACGTCCGCCCACGCGCTCTCCCTCCCGCGCTCTTTTACTATCTCGCGAAACCTTTCTCCCACCCGCGACCACGCGCCGCATCGGTTCAAAAAACTGTTCGCGCCGTAGTTGCCCGCTCTCTTGTACTCCATATAGCTCGGCGGACGGCCCATCTTCCGCACCATATGCCCCCAGTCCTCCAGCAGCGTCAGCGTGTCCAGCCGATGCCCGATTCCCCGCGCCACTACTCCGGCCTGCCTCATCGCCTCGGCCAGGTTTTCAAAATGGATTTTGATTGCGTGTTTGGTGATTTTCACCATGCGCCAGATCTCGGTGTATGTGGGCGTGCGTCCCAGCTTTTTCGCGCATTTCTTCAGGCCGGACAGGACTTTTTGCTTCGTCATATTTCCTCCGAAAAATAGAAAAACCCGCCTCTTGAGACGGGGTCTGATTTGAATTTTTGGTAGTGGGTCAGTTTGAATTAAATGACCCATTAGCAGTGTCAGCGTCTAGCGATTCGCTCGCGAATCGCGTGCCTTCAGGCAGACGTTCATCGCGTCAGCGATGAAATTAACTGCAAACTGTACTACTACCGAATTTTTGGTTAAGTGGCTGGAGCAGGCATTTATGCCTGCGTTAAAGTCATAAATCGTTGGGCTTTAGCCCTGAGGTGGAAGAACGGCCCCACCTCGCCTTTAGGCGAGGGCGAGCGGATCGAATGGGCGCCGTGAAAAGGCTTTCTCGAATCGGGGGCTTTAGCCCAGGCTAGCTAGCAGCAAACTCTCCTCTACTTACTAGTGTCTCTTTTTCACTTTTCCGGGACGTTTTTTCCAACAAATATTTTCATCCACCTGCAGCGAAACAATGTCCCCTGTTTTCAACCAGTTGCGGGTTCACTCGATCTCCCATTGCCGGATTTGCTCTCTCCGTGATTACTTGTTTGGCTGAATGGTAATAATCTTTCCTGCAGGGCCTACGGCCCAACCTGAATTTCCAAAAAACGCCAGGGCATTCAAGTCTTCGCTGAATAGCGGGCTCCAGTTATTGCCTCCGTCGTTAGAAACATCTGCGCCGCTGGTTCCAACTGCAACCAGAGTGTGGGAAGCGCCCACTGCCACCGCCGATCGATATCCCTGCGGCGGTTTCGAGGCTAGTGTCCAGGTCTTGCCGCCATCGTGCGTAAAGGCTGCCGTCTTTTCTCCCTTTTTGGGTTCCTTATAGTCACCGCCCACGGCGACGCCATCTTTCGCAGTCCAGAAGGCCAGAGAGAAAACACCTTGTGACGCTTCGCCATGAAGGATCGGTGTCTCCGCAACGGTCCAGTTCTTTCCCCGATCAGCGGAATGAAACACCCGCGCGGATGGAGCGCCTGTGCCGAACCAGACATCGTTTTTGCCGAACGTGGCAATGCAGGTGCCGCTGGCGGCGAACGCGCCTTCATTGGGCAGCGCTGCCGGCATTTTTTTCACCACCATCGGATTCCACGTCATGCCGTCGGAGGTCGCGATCAGCGGGAACTTGCCATCCACCGAATCGCTTACGGCGATTCCATGCGTGCTGTCCCAAAAAGCAAAGCAGTCATAAAAAGCTTTAGGATCGCTGTTGGCGAACTGCTTCTGCCAGATTTTGCCGCCGTCGGAAGTTTTATAAATACGCGATTGATCGCCTGCGCCAATGCTGAGCACAAACGCCGTGTTCTGGTCGAAAGCCTGGATATCGCGAAAATCGAGCGAGTCAGCGCCGACGATGGCTAGCGTCTGCCAGGTAGTGCCGCCGTCAACGGTCCGCAAGACAGTTCCCCGGGCGCCGCTGGCCCAGGCCACTTTTTCAGAAACGGCGCTGATGCCGCGCAGCGGGACGTCCGTACGGCTGTTTTGCGGCGTTTGCGCCAAGGCGAAGGAACAAACCAGAAGTATAATAATGGTAAAGGTTGCGAAGGCGCGCATTTCCATGCTCCCAAAGGACTTAGAATTGTAACCTTTGGCTCCCAGATTACTCCATTCATACAGGGAGGGCATCCAGGTGAGTACCACGCTGGTCCCGGTAACGGCACAAAGCGAATTGCAAGATGAGGAAGTAGTGGCACGTGTGCTCGCGGGCGAAACGGCGCTTTTTGAGATCCTGATGCGCCGTTATAACCAGCGGCTCTACCGGGTTTCCCGCGTCATTTTGCGCAATGACGGCGAGGCCGAAGACGTAATGCAGGATGCTTACGTGCGCGCCTATGAACATTTGAACCAATTCGCCGGCAAGGCCGCATTTTCAACCTGGCTTACGCGCATCGCCATTCATGAAGCGCTGGCGCGCAAACGCCGCCGCGGCCGTATGGAAGAACTGGATGCATTGCCCGAAAACGGAGATTTTATGGCCATTCTCAAATCGTCCGCGCCCAGCCCGGAAGACGGCACGGCTACAACGCAGGCCCGTGAGCTGCTGGAAGCGGCAATCGACCAACTGCCGGAAGCTTACCGCGCCGTGGTGATGCTGCGTGAAGTGGAAGAAATGAGCGTGGCGGAAACTGCGGAAAGCCTTGGCGTGAGCGACGCCGTGGTGAAGACGCGTCTGCATCGCGCCCACGCCATGCTGCGCAAAGAGCTATACGCCCGTGCCAAAGGCCGCGCCACCGATCTCTACCAGTTCCACGCTGTACGTTGTGATCGCGTGGTAAAAGCCGTGTTTGAGAGGATTAAGGTAAAGGCCGCGGCTGGCAGCACGATCATCAACTGAGTAAGCCTAACTTTCTCGATCTTGGCAAGGTTTTGCCTTTCCAATCACGCGCGATGATGGCGATAACGCGCCCTGCGCGCTCCACCCCTCCCCGTATCCGTCATCCAGGAGTCTAAAGGGTTGGCGTAAACTTCAGCGATCAGGTAGCTCTTACTTTTGTGTCCAATCCAGATTATTCGTGGGACGGTAACTCCCTGATATGATCCTGTGGGAATCAGACTGACCAACTACCAATTGGCAAAGTGTGGTTTGGTAATTAGGATAGTGCCGCTCTCTGGTGACATCTCTGAATAATTCAGGTCAAAGTACAGATCAGGTCCCAAACAATTATGAAAAAGCTGATTGCCTCCAATCTATTCATCGCCCTCGCCTTCATTTCACTTTCCGTCGCGCAGTCCGCGCCGCCGGCGCCCACGCTGCCGTACTCGCCCAGCTTGGACGTGAGTTCCATGGATAAGACGGTCGATCCCTGCGTGGACTTTTACCAGTATTCATGCGGCGGATGGCAGCAGAAGAATCCCATTCCGCCGGACCAAACTTCATGGGGCGTTTATGGCAAGCTATACCAGGACAACCTGATTTTTCTGCGGGGCATTCTGGAGCAAGCCGCGGCCACCAAGGGCCAGCGTGACACGGTGACGCAGGAGATTGGCGACTTCTACTCGGCCTGCATGGATGAGCCGGCGGTAGAAAAGCTGGGACTGGGCGCACTGAAGCCGCAGCTGGCGGCGATTGCACAGCTCAAGTCATCGCGCGAATTGGCGCCGGTGGTGGCGGGGATGCAGCTTGATCTTGGCGGCGCGGTTTTATTTGGCAGCAGCGCGCGGCAGGACCCGGACAACTCAGAACAGCAGATTGCCGGAGTAGACCAGGGCGGGATTGGGCTGCCAGATCGCGATTACTACACCAAAGACGATCCAAAGTCGAAAGAGACGCGCGAGCGCTACTCACAACACGTGCAAAAGATTTTTGAGCTGCTGGGAGACAAGCCGGCTGTCGCGAAAGAGAATGCCGATGTAGTGATGCGGATTGAAACCGCGCTGGCCACGGCATCACTGACGCGGGTTGAGCGTCGCGATCCGTACAAGCGTAAGAACAAGATCAGGCTGGCTGACCTGGAGCAGATGGTGCCGAGCTTTGACTGGGCGGCTTACTATCGAACGCTGAAAGCGCCGCAGTTTGAAATTGTTAATGCGGCCCCGCCGGCATTTTTCAAAGAGCTGGAAGCGCGGCTGAAGGACGAGCCGATCGGTAACTTGCGCAATTATCTTCGCTTTCACCTAGCCAACGGCTATTCGGCATACTTGTCTTCTCCGTTTGTGCAGGAGAATTTTGATTTCTACTTGAAATATCTACGCGGCGCAAAAGAGATACAGCCGCGCTGGAAGCGTTGCGTGCAATTTACAGATCGCGACCTGGGAGAAGCGTTGGGGCAAGCGTACGTGCGCAAGGTGTTTCCGCCGGAGTTGAAAGCGAGCACGCTGGAGATGGTGCGGCGGATTGAAGACGCTATGGCGCAACGGATCGGCCAGCTGGATTGGATGAGCCCGGAGACAAAAGAGCAAGCCATGGCCAAGCTGCATGGCATCCGCAACAAGATTGGCTATCCGGAGAAGTGGCGCGACTACAGCTCGGTAAAAATCCTGCGCAATGATTTTCTGGGCGACGTGCAGCGCTCCACGGAGTTTGAGCGGCACCGCAACTTTAACAAGATTGGCCAGCCGGTGGACCACGGCGAGTGGGGCATGACGCCGCCGACAGTAAATGCATACTACAGCACGTCTTTGAACGACATTAATTTTCCCGCGGGTGTGCTGCAGCCTCCGCTGTATGACGCAAAGATGGATGACGCGCCGAACTATGGCAATACCGGTGGCACTATTGGCCACGAACTGACGCACGGCTTTGACGATCAGGGCGCGAAGTTTGATGCCAAAGGAAATCTGCGCGACTGGTGGACGAAAGAAGACAAGCAGAAATTTGAGGAGCGGACCAAGTGCATTGCGGACCAGTATGCGCAGTATGTAGCCGTGGATGACCTGCACATCAACAGCCGGCTCACGCTGGGCGAAGATGTGGCCGATTTGGGCGGAGAGATTCTGGCTTATACTGCCTGGAAAGATGCTACGAAAGATAAAGACCTGAAGCCGGTGGACGGACTGTCGCCGGACCAGCGCTTCTTTGTCGGATTTGCGCAGTGGGCCTGTGCAAACATCCGTCCAGAAGATATGCGCGTACGAACCCTGACAGATCCGCACTCGCCCGATCGCTATCGCATTAACGGCGTGGTGGTGAACATGCCGGAATTTGCCAACGCGTTTTCCTGCAAAGCAGGACAGCCGATGGTGAATCCGCCGGAGAAGGTGTGCAAGGTGTGGTGAGGGAAATTCTCTCACGCGCATATTATTGCCGGATTGCGTAAAACCCGAATGGCTGATTCTGCCACCATATGGTCCCGGCTGGGTGACCCACCCTTCCCCTCGTCTTTTCGGGCGACCCCACATAACTGTGGGTGCGCTACCCTTTCGCTGAGCAGACGCGTGGGTTTTGCGGCTGCAAAGCAAAGGGTGGGCTAGAATAACCGCCCATGCCTAAAGGATTGCTCCGGTTTCATGCTCCGGTCAACGACAAATTTATCACCTCCAGTTGTTATCGTCGCCAGAAGTTCCTGGATTCAGCGCGCCATCTACGATCCCACCTGCGGCTGTAGCTCGCTCCTGCTCAAAGCGGTGGCCTCAGACTTGCGCGTTAAGAGCAGCCAGCCGAATGTGGCTGACGCAGCCGATGCAACTAATATGGCTATCTTTGCGACCTCTAGTGATTGTCCTTCGCCGAAAGCGAGGCCTGCAACGAACAGCGACATGCGCAGGTCTGCGTAAATTTTTTGACGGAGTCAATGCCGGAGACACTCAATCGCTGGTATTGACCTCCGCAAAATAACAGGAATTAATCTTGCGGCACGGGATCATCGTCCGTAGCTGGCCGATTTTGTGAAGTCACATGGAGAGTCGGGTTGGCCAGATAGTTCTTTGCTCCAGTCTTGCCGAATTCAACCGGTGTAGCGGTGATCTCATAGCCGCCCCAGCCATGTTCGTTGCCATCGCCCACGCTGGTGAGCAGGTACTTGAAAACGTAGCCGTTCTTGATCAGGGGTTCGGCCGCAAATGACTCATCCAGCAGAGGTCCCCTTCCACCGTAGACGTTTTCGGATTCCGATGGAGTGGTTAGCATGCGCAGGTGGAAAGGAAACCCCGTCGTGCGAAAGCGGGAGGCATATCGTTGAAGCGCTCCAATCATAATATTGATCGTGTCTCTTGCGGCTGCTTCATTCTGCTCCATTTCAGTTGGTTGATGCAGCAGCTTAGCCAGGCCGAGATCATTTTTCTCCCACGGGCCAAAGTCGTCGATGCGCCACTCATCGCCTTCAAGGTGCATGGTAACGATAAAATCCTGAGTGTTGCCGGAGAGCTCAAGTTCCAGCGGTAGCAACGCATCAACGCCTGATATAAAAGCGTTTGCCAGCCTGACCTTGCCCTTGCTATTGCCATTTTCGTCAAGAATGTCCCAGCCTTCAGAATCGTGCGCCGGCCGAACGGAGCATCCGTGAAGTTGTGTATTCTTCATCTCCAGGAGCTGGTCCATCACAAGTTGTTTTTGCATCCTGGGCAGGACTTCAATGCCCTTCTGCACCGGCTCAGGAAGATGGCGGGCAATCGCTTCAGGCTTGGTGGCGGTTGCCAGTTCTTCCAGCGCAGCCTGCGGCGTAGTTCCTTGCAATGAATACGAAGGGACAGCAGACAACAGTGTTGCAAGAAGCCAATGGCTCTTCATAGAACACCCGCGTGAGAATAAGACACCAGGGCGGCGGCCACAGTTCCCACTGCTTTTCAGAACGATGATGGTTGGCAATCTTGCAGGAAATCGGCAGACAGGCTTTCTTTAACGTGCGATGTTACAGGCGAGTACTTATCCATCCTTGCGCAAAGGCGCAGTAGATCAGGCTTTAAGCCGGGGCTTTGGCAGACTTGGCACGGATGCGGGCCAGCGAGCTTAGCCCGCGCAGAACGGTATTGAAGTATTCGGGATTCCTGCTGACAAACTTCAGCCGGCTGCCGCGGCCCAGATAGGATTCCGCCGTGGAGTCTTCCAGCTCCTGCCAGAACCAGCGCTGCATGCGCTTTAGATCGAATGCGTTGCCGGTACGGGAGTAAATCGTTTGGGCGGGACCCAGGGTGAACCAATCGTGCTTCACAAAAACTTTGTAATCGCGTTCCGGAGAGTCAGAAGCAAAGATGTACCACTCGTCAAAAAGTTCAAAAGGTATGGCGGAAATGTTGTCGCTCACCGGGATATGCAACGACCGTCCTGAGGTTCGCCATCCGCGCTGCATTTCTTCTGAGGTCGGCTGCAGCGGGTAAGAATCAAAAGAGGTGATCACGACGTTCTTGCTGGCCACTACTGCCGGACAAACTTGTAGAACGTCATAAACTTCATGGGCAGCCGTTTCCAGCCACCTGTATTCTCCCTGGACCCCGTGAAACATTCACTACCTCTTCTTCAGTCAGGCACTCAGTGCGCTGTCCTTGCTGTAATCGGCTTCCCATACGCCTTCAAAATCCACAAAGAACCCGCGGATGGTCAGCTCCGGAATCTGCGCCTGCAGAAAATCCACGGCGCGATGCAGGTCTTGCCGGTGGTTTTCCGCTTCGCGAGCAGTATCGTTATCAAAGGCCCCCAAACCACCGTAAGCGCCGCAATCGGAGTGTAACATCAGCAACACTGTATGCGTGCCGTGCAGCTGCATCGATTTGCGGACCTGTTCCAGGACGAACTGCCGGTCTCTTTCCAGGTCGTCGCCGGCCAGGCACTTTGCGCCGCCGGCAACCAGAATGGGGTCAAAAAATTCCACGCCGATGCGCTTGGTGAGTTTGTGGAGCACCATGTCAAAACGATGGTCGAAACACCAGACGATTGCGGCATCGGCTTTATACCGTTCCCGTGGGGAATCGAAATGGAATATCTTACGAATAAAGCACCTCGCGTCGGGACATTATATAGTCGGATGCCTTTTTCGCGGTCTGTAAAAATAGGACATGACCGGGGACGCCGGATAGGCCTTTTCCTGCGGCTGCCGGGGTGGCAGGAACCGAGAATCTCACCCCGCAAAATCGATGGAACAAATCCTTCCCGCCGTATACTTCCTTTTAGCTCCCCCGGAGAAACCATGAATCTTGATCGACGCTGGACCAAATTCCCTATCGTCTGTCTTTTTCTTAGCTTAGCTCTGTCAGCCACTGCCGCCGCTTCCAGCATCACGTTCAAAATCACGCTCCCGGCCGGACAGCAGGCTGGTCAGCAAGCTGGTCCGCAAGCAATGACAGGAAGATTGTTTGTGATTATCGCCCGGGCCAATGATCCCGAGCCCCGCCTCCAGGTAAGCTCATGGCGCTCGCGCACGGAGATGATCGCCGTGGATGTCCAAAACCTGCAATCCGGGCAGGCCGCCACGCTCGATGCCCTGACCCTCGGCTATCCTTTGAAATCAGTGCGCGAGCTTCCCGCCGGCGACTACTATGTGCAGGCTCTCCTCAATGTTTACACGCGCTTCCAGCGGTCGGACGGGCACACCATCTGGGCCCATATGGATCAGTGGGAAGGCCAGCAGTTTAACAAGTCTCCGGGAAACCTCTTTAGTGACGCTGGCCATTTCCACTTGGATCCGCTCACCGGCTACGAGATCAGGCTGAACCTTGACCACAAGATTCCTACGCCGCTGCCGCCGGGCGATACCCAATATGTGAAGCACATCAAGATACAGAGCAAGCTGCTGACCCAGTTCTGGGGACAGCCTATTTATCTGGGCGCCACGGTGCTGCTGCCGGAAGGATATGAGGCCCACCCCAACGCGCATTATCCTGTGCTCTATGAACAGGGACACTTCAGCCTGCGGGCGCCACTCGGTTTTTCTACTGAGCAATCACCTGCGGACCTGCCGGTGCGGGAAGGCCGCATCTCCGGGCCGGAGTTGTACAAGCGCTGGACGTCGAATGGATTTCCGCGCATGATCGCCGTCACCTTCCAGCATCCAACTGTCTATTTTGACGACTCGTATGCCGTGAACTCGGCCAATAACGGCCCGTACGGTGATGCCATCATGAATGAGCTGATTCCTTATATCGAGGAACATTTCCGCATCATCCGCCAGCCGTACGCGCGCGTTTTATCAGGCGGATCAACAGGAGGATGGGAGTCGCTGGCGCTTCAGGTCTATCATCCTGATTTCTTCGGTGGAACGTGGACTTTCTACCCCGATCCGGTCGACTTCACCCGCTATGGGATTGTCGACGTTTACGGCGATGTAAATGCCTTCCTGGCGCCGGGCTATGATCCGCCGATTCCTGAGCGGCCCATGTCTCGCACCGCTGAAGGTCAAACGGATGTGACTGTGCGGCAGATGAGCCAACTGGAAGAAGTGCTGGGCTCGCACGGACGCTCCGGACAGCAGTTTGAAGCATGGGAAGCCGTGTATGGTCCAGTGGGCGTGGATGGTTATCCCAAGCCGCTGTGGGACAAGACTACAGGCAAGATCGACCAGAGCGTTGCTGCCTATATGCGCGAGCATGGCTATGATTTAAAAGATTATTTGCAGAACAGCTGGCAAACGATCGGCCCCAAACTTGTCAACAAGCTGCACCTCTACTGCGGTGACATGGACAACTTCTACTTGAACCTTGCGGTTTACCGGCTTGAAGATTTTCTCAAGGGCACCAACAACCCTCCTTACGGCGGATCGGTTGAATATGGCCGCCCGATGAAAGGCCACGGCTGGACGCCGCTGAACCAGACCGAACTTCTCAAGGTAATGGCGAACCACATTACATTGAATGCGCCCAAGGGAGCGGATGGGAGCTGGAAGTACTGATAAACCTCCGCAGATAGGCGCAGCCTTGCACAGAAAGCAAATCTCACCACGGATGCACGGATTTAAGAATTCAAAATGGTTTTATTGAACTTTTTTGATCCGTGTAAATCAGTGTTTTAAGTGTTATCTGTGGTTAAGGTTTGGGCTTGACGCCCCCCAACCTCCTTATACCGATAGCACCCTACCAGGTGGTCATTCACCATCCCCACTGCCTGCATGAACGCGTAGCAAATGGTCGGACCCACAAACTTAAATCCGCGTTTGAGCATGTCGCGGCTCATCTTGTCGGATTCTCCAGTTCGGGCCTGTATCTGGGAGGATGCGCTGAGCGCATTGACTTTTGGCGTTCCGCCCACAAATTGCCAGATGTACTTATCGAAGGAACCAAATTCTTTCTGCACGGCCAAAAAGGCCCGCGCGTTCTGTACTGTTGCTGATATCTTCAGCCGGTTGCGAACAATGCCTGCATTGGCCATTAGCTGCTTCAACTTTGGCGCATCGTAGCGGGCGATGCTTTTAGGGTTGAAGTTGCTGAAAGCGCGTCTGTAAGCATCGCGCTTCGCCAGGATGGTGGACCAGCTCAGACCGGCTTGCGCGCCTTCAAGAATCAGAAACTCAAACAGCACGCGATCGTCATGCTGGGGCACGCCCCATTCGGCGTCATGGTAGGCCATCATTGCCGGAGTGGTCGCCCAGGAACAGCGTGGTCGTTTGTCCAAAAGCGGCGCGGCTGGAGGCGTCGGCGGAATACCTTTTGCCGGCATCGTCTACCGCGCCTGACTTGCTAAGACGCGAGCTGCTACTGGCGTCATCTCAACTTCCATACCGCTCAGCACGGCATTGCCGGAAAGCGGATCGCGGCGATTTTCGTCCATCAGCGCGTTCAGGTTGGCGCCAGGATGTGCGGCCGCAATTTTGAGTTGTGTGCCCGGTTGATCATGGCCCCATCCATGAGGCAGGCTGATAACTCCCTGCATCATCTCGTCGGTAATTTTCACTTCCGCCTCAATCGTGCGCCCGTCATTCGCGATCCGGACTCTGCCGCCGTCTTCCAGGCCGAACCGAGCCGCGTCTGTGGGATTCACCAGGGCAATGCATCGCGCCGCGCCTTTGGCTAGCACTGGAAGGTTGTGCATCCAGCTATTGTTTCCGTGAAGCTGCCGCCTTCCGACGATCACAAGTTCCAGTATTGACCGCCCAAGATCAGCCGCTGGACGTTTGAGATCGTCAATGAGCATGGCCGGCGCAAGTTCGATCTTTCCCGAGGGTGTGCGCAGCACGTCCGGCACGCGCGGTTCCAGCACTCCCAGATCGATTCCACCTTCTGCCGCCTGGACTTTCTCCAGGTTAAGTCCGTCAGGCTTCATGCCAAACTGATCGCCGTAAGGCCCTGCGCGCAGACCGAGATCGAGCAAGCGCTCTGGGCCGCGCCGCTCCGCGCCTGCTTTAAATATGTGATCGGCAAACGGCCCAGCAGTTCGACGGAGGTCGTCCAAGAGCAGTTCATCGTCAATTTGGTTGATGTCCGCAGCAGCGCCCTTGCCTTGAATAATGCCGATCAACCGCAACAGCACCTGCCATTCTTCAGGACGATCTGCCGCACGCGGAAACACCGGATGGCTGTAACGCGCGTGATTGCGATAGGAAAGCTGCGAAAAAGCGACATCATAATGCGAATCTTCCAGCGGAGACGTTCCGGGTAAAATCACGTCAGCATGTCGCGAAGTTTCATTCAAGTAGATGTCCATGCTGACCATAAATTCCAACTGATCCATTGCGGCGGCCAGGCGTTCACCGTTCGGTGAAGAGAGCGCAGGATTACTTGCTACCGTAATGAGCGCTTTTATTTGGCCCTCGCCCGGAGTCTGGATTTCCTCCGCCAGGCAGCTCATGGGAAATTCGCCTAATATTTCCGGCGCGACGGAAACGCGACTCTTGCGCCTGCCCGTGACAATTCCTTTGCCAGTACCCGGCTTGCCTCCGGTGTTAGCTGGAAACGTGTTCGACTGCAACGCAGCCGCTTTGGGAAACATCGCGCCACCCGGCTCGTCTAGGTGTCCGGTGAGAACGTTGAGCACGTCGATCAGCCAATTGCACAGGGTTCCGTATTCTTGTGTGCACGTCCCGACGCGGCCATAGACTACAGCACGTTTCGCACCCGCTAGCGTGCAGGCCAACGTACGAATAGTCTCAGCGGGAATTCCGCAGCGAGACGAGATTTTTTCCGGCGCAAAGCCGGCAACAGCGCTCTCCAGCAGTTCAACTCCGGCAACGTGCCCTCCCATCCGGCCAAGGCGGACCAGCTTTTCCGCAAATAACGTATGCACCATGCCAAGCAGTAGAAACACATCGCCGCCCGGACGAATAAAAATATGCTCATCGGCCACGTTCGCCGTCTCCGTGCGTCTTGGATCCACGACGACCAGCCGTCCGCCGCGGGCGCGCAGAGCTTTGGCTTTGTCGCGGAAATTCGGCACGGTCCAGAGGCTTCCGTTGGAGACCATCGGATTCGCACCCAGCATCAACAGAAAATCTGTCCGTTCGATGTCGGGTACGGGAATGGAAAGGAAGTCGCCAAACATCAACCCGCAAGAAAGATGCTTGGGCATCTGGTCCAGCGTTGATGCGGAAAAAACATTCTTCGATCCCAATGCGCGGCCCAGGCGCGGCGCATAAAGCAGCAGCGCAAGTTTGTGGACAATCGGATTTCCCAGCGTCAAAGCAACCGAATCAGTTCCATGTTTGGCGATGATCGGCGGCAAGCGACGCTCAATCTCTGCAAAAGCTTCTTCCCATGTCGCTTCCACGAAGCGGCCGTCGCGTTTTATCACTGGCTTGCGCAGACGGTCCGGATCTTCATGCAGGTCCTTGAGGGCCACGCCCTTGGGACAAAGATAGCCCTTGCTGAAGACGTCGGCAGCATGTCCGCGAATGCGCTTTACGCGGCCTTCCACTACGGTAATTTCAAGGCCGCAACATGCTTCACAAAAAGGGCAGATCCGATGGTGGATGGTTTCGTTGCTTTCGTTGGTCATCGAACACCCCTCCTGAACAGCTGAGATGGCAGCACGCTCACATTGCGTGGACAGACAAAAGTTCCAACACGTCCAAGGTAAAGACTTTATCGCCTGTTGTAAACACAGCGTCCGCTGGTTAACGAGCCATAAAACGATTTGATAGCAGCTATCACGTCTTTTAATTGGCCGTGACTGGCAGGGGCCGGATATGCTAAAAACTTAGTTACCGCTCGCACGGACCCACTGGCCCAATAACCAAATAATTCAGGCTTGAAGGAGCTTCATGGCAAACGAACTGCGCAATTTTCTCGCCCTCTCTTATGACGAACTGGAAGATATGAATCTGCAGGCGAAGGAGCAGCGCAGAAACCGCGTTGCCATGCACAAGATCCAGGAAGACCGGCTGAAATATCTGACCGATGAGAAGCGCATTAAGGCCGTCACAGTGCTGTTCAGCGATCTTGAAGGCCGCCTGCACATGCTGGACTATGACAAAAAATTCTTGCTCAAAAGCTGGGACAACCTGACTTTTGACGGTTCGTCGATTCGCGGCTTCACTGCCCAGCGTGAAAGCGATTTGCGTCTCGGTCTGGATTGGAGCTCGTTTTACTGGGCGCCGTCAGACGTGTTTGGCTCCGGCAAAGTCCTGGTCTTTGGCGATGTAATCGATAAAGGCGGCACGCCTTACAGCGCCGACATCCGCGGCAATCTCAAAGTTTTTGCTTCGGAAATGCACCAGAAAGAGGGCTACACGCTCAATGCCGCCAATGAAATTGAAGGCTTCCTCTTTCAGGGCGCTGACGCGGAGCGTCGCTACCACGAAACCACCAAGTTTGAATATGTGAATACCGGCGGCTATTACCATTCGCTGCCGGGCGATCCCCTGCGCACTTTTATTGACACCACGGCTGAAGTGCAGCGCGCCATGGGCTTCCAGAATGAGAAGGACCATCCTGAGGTGGCGCCGTCACAATTTGAAATCAATTACAGCTATGGCGAAGTCGTCGCCGCTGCTGACCAGATCCAGCTCTATAAGCTGATCTGCCGCCAGGTTGCTACCAGAATGGGTCTGACTGCCTCATTCCTGCCCAAGCCTGTGGTCGGCGTAAACGGCAACGGCATGCACACCAACGTTTCCATCAGCAAAGACGGCAAGAACCTCTTCTGGGATCCTAAGGGTGAAGAAAAGTTGAGCAAGCTCGGCTGGGCTTTTGTGGATCGCATTCTCACGCATGGTAACGACATCTGCCTCATGCTGAATGCAAGCGTGAATGCTTATCGCCGGCTCGATCCGCATTTTGAAGCGCCAAACCAAATTAAAGCTTCAGCAGTCGATCGCGGATCGATGGTGCGCATCCCGATCGGCAACGAAAAGAGCATGCGCGTTGAAGTACGTTCCGTCGCGCCCGACGCCAATCCTTATATGGTGATGATGGCGGTGTTTAAGACCGGAATCGCCGGGGAAACGTCCAAGATCAAGAACCTGCGCCAGGCCGAGCGCTATCTCCCGGATAATATTTATACGGCGATGGAGAACTTCCGCTCGTCCGATTGGACCAGCAAGCTAATGGGCGGTGCAGACGTGAAGACGCGCTACGCCGACCTGAAACAGGCATCTGCTGATCGTTGCCCGCGCCTGCTGGGAACATTCGTGAAAGCGCCCGAAGTGCAATACCATCACGACGTTTACAACCAGTACTTGTGGAACATGTTTTAACTTGCGAACAATTGAACCACAGAGAAACACAGAGGACCAAAGGTTTGATTTTCCTCCGTGCTTCTCTGTGTCCCTCTGTGGTTAAGCTTTCCGCGATTTTACACACCCTGTAGCAACTTCGAAATTGTTATTTTGAATCCATCGGCCAGCGTTTCAAGCATCGGAAGAGACGGGCAAACCTTGGCATTTTCCCATTCCGATATGTTTCCCCTGTCAATTCCAAACCGGTGCGCCATCTCACCCTGGCTCAGTCCTGCTTGCTCTCGCAAAGAACGGAGCCGCTTGCCGATCCTAACCGTAATGTTTTCCCTTGACACACTTAGATTGTCGCCTGTAGGATCCTTCCGACCTATCGGTTACATCCGACAGGCTATCGAAGTGACTTTCAATGCAAAAAATGAAATTCCCTGAAGTGAAGGGCAAGATAATTCAAACAATAGAACTGTTTGTTTCTTCCGACGAATGCATCATCGATATTGGCTTTCAGGACAGAACTTCGCTCAGCTTCGATGTGGAGCCGTGCGTTGTAATCGTGCCTAAGTTAGCGGACTGGAAAACTGGCGAATATAGACCGCTCAAGCGATGGCGACCTGTTCACAGCAGATCGTCTCGCCCATAAACGCATCATCTCCTATGGATGCTTGGCAGAGGTTTCAGCCGGTAAATCGTTCTTGCTCCATTCAAAAAATGAAGCGTCATACATGCTGGGATCGTAGCCCAGATATTTCGCCACAAAATAGTCGAAAGACGATTGCATGCCCGTGCGGCAATAAGTAACCAGCGGCTGGTCTGCCTTGGCATTCAATTCGGAGTACATGCGCCGCAATTCTGCTTCCGGTTTCAGGACGGGGTTCTGGCGGCTGACGAGCATGTCCATCCAGTACAGGCCTTTCGCGCCGGGGATATGACCGGCCTTGGCAACATCTTCGGAGCGTTGCTCGCCAGTAAACTCTTTTGTTGGCCGTGCGTCCACCAGGGTCACGCTTCCTGCCTTCTTTTGCGAGAGCTCGCGCATTGCTTTTGTATCGACCAGAATTTCTGGTCGCGGTGAAACCACCAGCGTTGTTGTCTTTGCCTGCGGTATTTCGGTTGAAAGAGGCCTGCGTTCGGCAGTCCATTTCTCCAGGCCGCCATCCAGAAGCGCAACGCGCGCCGTCACGCCAAGATAATCCAGGGTGAAGTAGGCGCGCGCCGCGAGCAGATTGAACCGTTCTCCATACAAAACGACCCGCGATGAGTTGCTTACGCCGGCAGCTTCAAAGACATGCTGCAAAGTCTCGATCGGCGGCAGTTCATTGGGAATGCCGTCACGTGTAACAGCAATGTCCTCCAGCTTGATCTGCCTTGCGCCGGGGATGTGCCCTTTGGAATAAAACTCCGATGTGGAATTGATGCAGAGTACGATTACGTCCGGCTCGCTCAGGTTTTCTGCCAACCACCCGGTTGTGACAAGCATTTCCGGGCGCAATTTTGGTTGCGCATTGCTCTGGGCTGCCACAGGCGTCGCCTGCAATATGGCGAGCAACGCGAGAATGAATGTGCGAAGAAACATCGCGTTTGCTCCCTAGCGCAATGACGTGCCCGCGACCACCGGTAGATTGTTCATATGACTCCATTGATGAATCGACCCGTCGAACATGGCGGCATCGTAGCCAAGATATTTGGCTATGAAGTAATCATGTGAAGCCTGCAAGCCGATCTCGCAATAGGTAACCAGTTTCTCCCCCGGCGTGATGCCCCTGGCGGCAAAGAGCTCCTTGAGTTTTTCCGGTGGAAGGAAAACCGGATTGTTCTTGGCATCAACCAGCGTTTCCTGCCAGTAAACATGGACAGCTCCGGCGATATGTCCATCGGCATAGCGCTTATCCGGCCTCGAATCAACCAATAGAGCATTCTTCGATGGTTGTTCAGAGAGCTTCTTTACTTCGTCCATCATGGCGCGAACTTCAGGATGAACATGTGGTGTAAAACTGCCTCGCGTAATTTTCGGCGCATCTTTAGAGAGCTGTCGATTTTCCTTCCGCCATTCATCGATGCCGCCATCCAGCAGTGCCGTGTGATTGCCATGGCCCAGATAATCCAGCGTGTAGTAGGTCCGGCCCGCCATCGGATACCAGGACGTGGTGTAGATCACCACGCGCGAATCATCGTTTACGCCCAGCTTTTCAAAACTATCTTTTAATTTTTCTGAGGTGGGAAGTTCGGCATCCTCGCCCACAATAAAATCCTCCAGCGCTAGAAACCGAGCCCCGGGAATATGGCCTTTATCGTATTCTGCGCGCTTCTCGTCCACATGCAGAATGATCACTTTTGGATCATTCAGGTGCTCGCTCAGCCACTTTGCTGAAACGATCATCTCCGGATGAACTGCTCCATCGGCAGGCGTGGCCGGGGCGGAAGAGGAAAACACTATAAAAGCCACAACAGATAGGCCGAGGCTGCGAAACAATTTGCTGATCATAGTTGGTACTCTCCATGTCCATCTTTAGTCGATGCACCAGGGTTATAGGACAAATGAAAGGTCAAGCGCATAATATACAGCTTAGACTTCGCCGCGCTCGCACTGTTAGCGGGACGCCGGCCCTTATATTGCCACCGTCAAGGAATTAAATGATAAAGAAATGCGTGGTTATCCTATTTTTGAGCACAGGATTGCTTTCGTCAGTAACTTTAGCGCAGTCTCCGCTGGATGATCTCCGCAAAAGGGCCGAAGAAGCGCTGGGCCGGAAAAGTGGGCCGACTGACGACCGCATTGCAGCCGGATTGAAGGAAGCGCTGACAGTGAGCACGCAGAGAGCGGTAGCTTCCACCGGACGCGTGGATGGCTTTCTGAAAAATGCGGCCATCAAAATTCTGCTGCCGGAAAAACTACGCAATGTTGGCAAAGGCATGCGCCTATTGGGCAGGGGGCAGCAGGTGGACGCGTTGGAAATCGGAATGAACCGCGCAGCGGAGCAGGCTGCACCGGCTGCACGGCAAATCTTTATCGACGCTGTAACAAAGATGACAATCGCTGATGCACGCCAGATCCTTTCCGGTGGCGACACGGCAGCTACGGATTATTTCAAAACGGCTAGCTCAGAGCAGTTAACGGCGGCCTTCTCCCCCATTGTGCACCAAGCCATGGAAAAGGTGGGCGTGGTGAGGCAATACAACCAGCTGATGCAAAACCCTATTGCCGCGCGGGTAGCTGAAAACGAGGGTTTCAGCATTGATAAATATGTAGTCGGCAGAACCATGGACGGGCTCTTTTACGTGATGGGAGAAGAAGAACGCAAAATTCGCAAAGACCCCGCCGCACAAACCACGGCGTTGCTGCGTGAGATATTCGGCAAAAAGCAGAACCCATAATCCACTCTTATTGGTTTTCACGCCTGGGTGTAGAATCTCCGGTATTAAAGCCCGCAAGTCAACCGAGGAGGACCACCATGAAGGTCGTGATACGCGTCCTGATAGCGCTTGTGCTCTGCGGATCGATCATCGCCCAGCAACATTCCATGCATAGCCAGCCGCCCGCTAAGAAAGCCACGCTCATGAATGGGCTGGGAGATCTGCACCATCCTGTTTCAACCAGCAACCCTGAAGCGCAGAAATTTTTTGATCAGGGCATGCGGCTGATTTATGCCTTCAACCATGAAGAAGCTGCCGGATCTTTTGAACGCGCTGCTGAGCTCGATCCCAAAATGGCGATGGCATACTGGGGACTGGCGGAAGCTGTGGGGCCGAACTACAACGATCCGGCTGATCCTGATCGGTACAAGAAGGCGCATGAAGCCATTGCTAAGGCCGAAGAACTGGCGTCGAACGCATCGCCCAGCGAGAAGGCCTATATCGGTGCGATGGCGCTACGCTTCCCAGCCGATCCGGCGGCCGACCATCGTCTGGCGGCGGAGCGCTACCGCAATGCCATGGGCGACCTGGTGAAAGAGTTCCCTGATGACCTGGACGCCGCCACGCTGTTTGCTGAAGCCGGCATGGATCTTCATCCGTGGGGGCTGTGGCGTCCGGATGGTACGCCTGCAGGCGGGACTGAAGACATTATTGCGGCTCTGGAATCGGTATTAAAACGCGATCCCAATCACATGGGCGCTATTCACTATTACATTCACGCCGTGGAAGCATCGCCAAATCCCGAGCGCGCGCTTGCGGCAGCGAACCGGCTGGCGGCTTTGGCTCCTGCAGCGGGGCATCTGGTGCATATGCCCGGACACGTTTACATCCGCACCGGAGACTTTGAAGCGGCGGTAAAAACCAATGAACTGGCTGCGGCGGCAGACCGCGCATATCTGCAGGCCAGCGGATCCCCCGGCCTGTATGGCGCAATGTACTACAGCCACAATCTCCACTTCATTGCCGCATGCTCCAGCATGAATGGTAATTATGCTGAAGCCCACAAGGCTGCAGAGATGCTGGCTGCCCATGTTGGTCCAATGGTAAAAGACATACCGCCTCTGGAAGGGTTTATGACCGTGCCTATCGCGGTGGAAGTACGCTTCCAGAAGTGGGACCAGATACTGGCGATGCCGCAACCGCCAGCGGCGATGCAGACCGCGACCGTCTTCTGGCATTTTGCGCGCGGAATGGCCCTGGCTGCCAAAGGCAAAGGGACTGAGGCTGAGGCCGAGCACCGCATCGTAAGCGAAGCCGCGGACAAAACGCCGCCAGACCAGGTTTTTGCCATGCCGGTGAACAACAAAGCGAAAGATGTGTTGAACATCGCCACAAATGTTCTTGGAGCAAAGATCGCGCAGGCAAAGCACGATTCAACCGGTGCAGTCTCATTGTTGCGCCGCGCAGTGACTATCCAGGACACGCTGAAGTATGACGAGCCGCCAGATTGGTTTTATCCGGTGCGCGAATCGCTGGGCGCCGTGCTGCTGCTGAACGGTAATGCCAGTGAAGCCGAAAAAGTTTTTCGCGAAGATCTGGACCGCAATCCGCGCAATCCGCGGTCGCTATTTGGATTGGCTGAGGCCTTGCGCGCGCAAAACCGCGCCTATGACGCGCAGTTTGTCGACAAGCAATTTCAATCCAACTGGAAGAGTACCGAGATCAAACTGAAAGTTGCGGACCTGACGTAAAACAAAAAACGGACTGCCCTAATGAGACCAATGTGCCGGAGAGCGCTACATTGAGTTCCCATTTCTTTGTCATAATTGCAACAGGAGGTATTTCTTATGAAGGCTGAAAATCTGAGGCACGACTTGAGAGATAACGTAGCAGAAATCGCGGACAGGGCAAGAGACCTCTCCGCCAAAGTTAGGGATAGGCTGGACGAAACATACAACGACCTGAATCGCACCGTGCGCCGGGCCAAGGATGCGACTGAGGATCGATTGGATGATCTCCGCGACCACGTGAAAAGCCGTCCGTTGGCCTCAGTTGCAACGGTCGCAGCAGGAGCCTTTGCCGTAGGAATCCTTACAGGGTGGTTGCTGGGCCGCAAAACGCGGTCTTAGTACAACCTAATCAGCTTCAGTGGTGGCCTAGAATGGGATGCGGCACATAGGTCGATTCAAGCTGCGCGATCTCCTCTTGCGTCAGCTTTAGGTCTACTGCTGCTATAGCATCCTGTAGATGATGCGGCTTGGATGCCCCGATGATCGGGGCCGAGACTTCCGGCTTGTGCAACAGCCATGCCAGAGCTACCTGCGCAGGCGGCACGCCGCGACTCTTCGCCACCTGTGCCACGCTCTCGACCACGCGGTCGTCGGCTTCCTGCGTGTAAAGCTTTTTAGTGTAGTCATCTTCCTGGGATCGAACGGTTCCCGCTTTGCGATTCCCTGCCAGCACGCCGCGAGCCAGCGGGCTCCAGGGAATGAGTCCCACGCCTTCTGCCCGGCACAAAGGAATCATCTCTCGTTCTTCTTCGCGATAAACAAGGTTGTAATGGTTCTGCATGGTCACGAACCGCGTCATGCCAAGACGGTCGGAAGTGTGGAGCATTTGCGCAAACTGCCAGGCAAACATTGACGATGCACCGATGTACCGGGCCTTCCCCAACTTCACCACATCATGCAGCGCGGTAAGAGTCTCTTCGATGGGCGTTTCATAGTCGAAGCGGTGAATCTGGTAGAGATCGACGTAATCCGTGCCCAGGCGGCGCAGGCTATCGTCAATGGCATGCATGATGTGCTTGCGCGAAAGCCCTTTCTGGTTGGGATCGTCACCCAAGGGGAAGAATACTTTGGTGGCAATCACCAGCTTGTCGCGCGATGGCCCAAAGTCCTTCAACGCGCGCCCAAGGACCTCCTCGCTGGCGCCAAGCGAATACATGTCCGCGGTGTCAAAGAAGTTGATGCCGGATTCGAGCGCCTGCTTAATAAAGGGACGGCTCTCTTCTTCTTCCAGCACCCACTGCCGCCACTTCTTTGTGCCGTAGGTCATGCAGCCAAGGCATATGCGGGAAACCTTTACGCCCGTAGAACCAAGGTTCGTGTATTCCATTTGCGCCTTTCGCCAACTTCATTCTTGATGTTTTCAGGAGCAGCGGAGCAATTTGCAGACTCATGATTTTCAGGCAAAACCTCAGTCCACTTCAACTTTCTCAAAGCCCATCCCCTGCAGCAGCGTGGTAACGGTGGCGCGGGCGTTGTCACGGGCATTGATAAGAATTCCGCCCGCCCCGGCTTCCTGAAGCAACTCGCCTTCAGCTTCCTGCCGGACTTGGGTTTCCAGGTTGGGATCAACCCGGACCAGCAGTCCCGTATTGCGTGAATATACTTTGGTGCGCGCATTGTCCAGCCGTGTGATCAGGATTTGCGGATTGGGCAGGTGGATACGCACCACTTTGCCCTGAATCTTGATGTCGCTATTTTTCATCCGGCTGAAATCGATGCCGGCAACAACCTGGCCATGAACGATCATCAGCAGCCGATCACCGGCGATAAAGTCCGGCAAAATCGGATTGTCCTTCTCGCCAGTCACGATCTTGTCCATATTGAAGACCACGGTTTCCATCCTCTGCAACCGCTGGATGCGTTCAATCACACTGCCCTCACTGCTGATGCGCGTGTTGCGCCCGCTTAGCAGTGACCAAAACGCCGCCAGGGGGCCGGACTGAACTCGCGCCATCAGCACGGCAAGCAGCAGAGCTATAACTGCGCCCATCAGAAGGCCCGGCAGTAGTGCCAGCCGACGGCGAGGCAAAGCAGGGTGCATGGATGTATCTGTCATGGAAGCTATTGTAAGTTGCAGCAGAACACCTGGCGCATGACGAAAGGCCGAAGCAGCGCCGGTCGAAATCCTAGAAGACGCTAATGCGCTGCGTTTGACGTTTCTGCAATTGCTGATAATAGGCAGCAGCGTTGTCCTTGAAAGTGGCTTCGTAGTTCGGATATTGGCGGAAATTCTTATATGCGTCCAACGCAAGCGAACTCTGGATACGATCCAGCGACATGCCTTGGCGGTACATGCGCGCCACTTGGTCCCGCAGGTCGGCTAGGTAATTGCGAAAGCGCTGCAACTCGCTTTTTGTTGCCAGTTCAAAATGTCCGGGAATAACGTGCTCGACCGGCAGCTCAAGCATGTGATCGAGCGCTGTGATCCAGTTTTCCAGATCGCCATCATCCATGGCGGGACATGAGTTGGTAAGAAAGAGATCGCCGGTGGCAATGGCATGTTCGGCAGGAAAGTAAACCACCAGATCACCCTGAGTATGCGCCGGGCCGGGATGGTAGATTTGAACTTCGTGACTGCCGAGATAAAGCACAAGCCCTTTCGGCCCCACGGTTTCATTGACGGAATTTTCTAGGGCCGGTTTTTTTGCCTGTGAGCGGGTGAATTCCGTGCTGATAATGACCGCATCCGGGCCGACGACCGCGTTTCCGCCGATATGATCGGGATGATAATGCGTGTTGACGATCCAGCGCACTGGAGCTTGAGAAACTTTGCGAATTTCCTGCCGCAGCTTGTGGCCTTCCTCTGCATTCAATCCTGTATCAACGACGAGGATTCCCTGATCGCTGATGAGAAAAGTTGAATTTGCGCTGGCATCATTGTCAGAAATGTATGCGTAGAGGTCGGGGCCAATCTTCTGAACTGAAGCAGCCGCATCCCGAGGCGTTAAACAGAACACTATTGAAACTGCAACTAAAACAAAGGTCGAGAAAGTGGTTCTCTTATCCAAATATATTCCCGCAAAAATCAACTTGTCCTCAACTTCCTCCGCGTCTCCGGGCCTCCGTGGTGAGATTTGCAGCTACCGATACGCCACGATAAACATCCTGCGGAATGGGAACAGCACTTTTCCCTGATCATTGGGACGATAGGCTTCCTGTATTCCTTCCAGGCATAGTTCTTCGAACAGCTGGCGCTGCTCTGCATCAGTCAGGCGATCAAGATACGGACGTATGCTGGTGCTACGAATCCAGTCAAAGACCGCTTTGGGGCCGTCCATCACGTGCTGATATTCGGTCTCCCAAATATCTACGCGGCTGGCATGTTTGCGCAGGACGTCGTAATAAAACGCTGCTGGATGCACAGTTAACGTACCGGGCACAGCAGCCATCGCCTTGGCCCAGCGAGGATCACCGCTTAGCGCCGCTTCCTGCAGGACGGAATGGGCTGGCGAATGGAAATTGTTCGGCATCTGCACCGCCAAAGCTCCGCCCGTCGCCACGCCATTGATCATGCCGCGAAAAAGCGTCGCATGCCCCGCAACCCAGTGGAACGCAGCATTAGAAAAAATCAGATCGACTGCTGGCTCGGGCTTCCACGCTTCTATATCGCCCAATATCCATTGCCAATCAGGATGTTTAGCTTTGGCCTGCGCCAGCATTTCAGGGGAATTATCCACACCCGTAATGGCCGCATGCGGCCAGCGGTGCCGCAACTGTTCCGTGCTGTTTCCCGGACCGCAACCCAGATCGACGATCCGCGCAGGAGCTTCCAGATGGATCTGCGCGATGAGATCGGCTGCCGGGCGCGCGCGCTCGTCGGCATATTTCAAATATAAGTTGGGATCCCAGACGGGCATCTGCAAAGACTCTAATTGCGAGCAGCAGAAAGAATCAAGGCGTTATACAGAAACAGCATTCGCCTTCTCTGAATTTATGGCTGCAAGCATGGCGTTGTCCTCAGCAAATTTAAACCATAAAGCACCGAGCTTTTGTGCCTGCTTTTCCTCAGCGCGGGCCAGACTTTCAAGATCAGCTTTGGTGACAATTTGCAGGCCTTTCCGCTCCAGAAATCTTTGTACTTCTACAGCGCCAAAATTGCTTTCGCGGGCGGTTTCAAGATATTTGAGCACATGCACCGCTCCAACTTCAGCGTCGTGCCGCGCGATGCCCACAAGTCCGTCACTGGCTTTGCGCGCCCAGCCAACGGCATACATTCCCTCAAGCACCTTGCCGCTTTGCGGATCAAACAATTCATAGGCCGCCCGCTTGGGATCGGTCTGGTCGGGATTAATAACGTAGCCATCGCGGCTGTAAGGCAGTCCCACCGCCGGGTCAGCCACGTCCCCAATCGCAAAGATCATGGTATCCACACCAATCTCGGCAGACTTATCTGTGGCTTTGCAGGCGATGCTGCCATCGCGCTCGAAAAGAATATTTTCCGCGACGGTGAGACGGTCAATGCGGCCTGC